>Ga0310810_10005978_pt1 | contig 13689 bp, 9 predicted proteins | sample NCmetagenome_FD_207641 | JGI IMG/M metagenome (GOLD analysis project Ga0310810, IMG submission 207641) | Soil microbial communities from experimental microcosm in Duke University, North Carolina, United States - NC | ecosystem: Engineered > Artificial ecosystem > Soil microcosm > Unclassified ... | reverse complement strand
GGTCCATGATTTGACCAGATCCCAGCAGGCCTCGAGCACATCATCATCATAAAGCAGGCCGACCCATAGTGCCGACAGCGACGGCAGACGTCGCCACGGCCCGCCATCGGCGCCACGCATCTCAAGATACCGCTTGAGCCGCACCTCCGGGAAAATCGTGCTCAGGTGATTGGCCCAGTCGGAAATCGTCGGCCGCTCGCCCGGTAATTCCGCCAGCTTCCCCGCAAAAAAATCGCGGAACGACTTGCCCGCAACATCGATGTATTTGTCGCCGCGCTTGACGAAGTACATCGGAACATCGAGCGCGTAATCGACCCATCGTTCAAAGCCCATGCCATTCTCAAACGTCCAGGGCAGCATGCCGGCGCGCTGGTTGTCGGTATCTGTCCAGATCTGCGAGCGCATCGACAGGAAACCGTTGGGCTTGCCCTCGGTGAAAGGCGAATTGGCAAACAATGCAGTCGCCACCGGTTGCAGCGCGAGCGACACACGCAATTTCTTGACCATGTCGGCTTCACTGGCGAAATCAAGGTTCGCCTGCACCGTGCACGTCCGGTACATCATATCGAGGCCGAACTTGCCCACCTTCGGCATGTAGGCGGTCATGATCTTGTAGCGTCCCTTGGGCATCTTCGGCATGTCGCCGCGCGTCCAGTTCGGCGTCATGCCAATTCCGAGAAAACCGATGCCCAGCGGCTTTGCCACTTCGCGCACCTGCGCGAGGTGCGCCATCAACTCGGCGGCGGTCTGATGCACGTTGTCATAGGGCGCGCCCGACAGCTCGAACTGGCCGCCCGGCTCCAGGGAGATGGCGCCGCCTCCGGTCACGTCGAACATGCCGATGATGTTGTCGCCTTCCATAATCGGCTCCCAGCCGAGCAGTTCGTGCATGCCGTCGAGCAGGGAATGGATGCTGCGCTTGCCGGAATAAGGTACCGGCCGATGATCGGCGACGGTGAAGGCGAACTTCTCATGCTCGGTACCGACGCGGAACTGTGTCTTTGGCTTACAGCCCGCTTCGAGCCAGGCGACGAGTTCGTCGCGCGTCTCGATGGGCGTCATGTCGACCTGGTCACGAGCCATGTAGGGTTACATTTTCCTTGTGCATGATCTTTTCCGAAAACCGGTCCACTTTTCGGGATCACGCAGGTCAAAAAGGTCGCGACCTTAAACATGGGAACCGGCAAAGGGCAATGTGAGGATCGGCAGAGCGATTGTGCGCGCGACGCTGATCTGACCCTCTCAGAAAGAGCCGCCACGGCCTAGGAATCTTTACCTATATGGGCTCAAGACAGCTGTTCGTATTTTGTTCTTTGTCTTCCAGCATGATTGTTCTATTGATTTTTGGCCCATGCCCCAGTTCACCCCCCACCAGCAGCAAGCGCTGACCGTCGTCGCCGAATGGCTGAAGTCCAAGCCCGGATCGAATGGCACGCCGCAGGTCTTCCGCCTGTTCGGTTATGCCGGCACCGGCAAGACCACGCTTGCCCGCCACATCGCCGACGAGGCCGACGGCGATGTGAAATTCGCCGCCTTCACCGGCAAAGCGGCGAGCGTGATGCGCGGCAAAGGCTGCAGAGACGCCTCGACAATCCATAGCCTGATCTACCGCGCGCGCGAGAGCGGCGAGGAAATTCCGAGCTTCGACCTGTGGGACGAGGCGCCGGCCTCGAAGGCCGAGCTGATCATCATCGACGAGTGCTCGATGGTCGACGCCGAGCTCGGCCGCGACCTGCTCTCCTTCGGCGTGCCGGTGCTGGTGCTCGGCGACCCCGCGCAGCTGCCGCCGATCCAGGGCGGCGGCTTCTTCACCGAGGCCGAGCCCGACGCGATGCTCACCGAAGTGCACCGGCAGGCGCAGGATGACCCGATCGTGCGGCTGTCGATGGACATACGCGCCGGCGAGTATCTTGAGCCCGGCCGTTACGGCGAAACGGAAGTACTTCGCAAAGTCGATCTCGATCCGCAGCGCGTGCTCGAGGCCGACCAGGTGCTGGTCGGTCGTAACGTCACGCGGCGCTCATACAACAAGCGCATGCGCGAGCGGCGCGGCTTCGAAGACGACATACCGTCAGCCGGCGACAAGCTTGTGTGCCTGCGCAACAACCGCAAGAAAGGCTTGTTCAATGGCGGGCTCTGGACGGTGAAGGAGCGAGGCGCCCGCAAGGGCGGCACCAAAACCGGCATCATGACGATGCGCCTGCTGCCGGACGATGAAACCGCGACGCGCGGCGTAAAGGTCTCAGTGCGTCCGGAATGCTTCATCGGCGGGATCGAGCATATCGATTGGCAAAGGCGCAAACCTTACGACGAGTTCGACTATGGCTATGTACTCACGGTGCACAAAGCGCAAGGCTCGCAATGGGACGACGTCGTTTTATTTGATGAATCTTTTGCATTTCCCGACAGCCGCGAACGCTGGCTCTATACCGGCATCACGCGCGCGGCGAAGAAGCTCACGGTGGTGGTTTAGATACGGCTGAGCTCCGCCTGATCTTGATGGCGCGCCATCGCACGAAGGGAAGCGCCGCCAGTGCAATCGCGGTGAATGCCGCGCCGGCGAGGAACGTACCGGCCGGACCTGCAATGTCCCATAGCGCGCCGGCGACCACACTCGCCACCAGCATGGCGATACCGCTCACCAGGTTGAACATGCCGAAGGCCGTGCCGCGCAATTCGTCTGGCGCCGAGTCGGCGACCAGCGCGGAGAGCAGCCCCTGCGTCAGGCCCATATGAAGGCCCCATAGCACCACGCCGAGCATCACCACGGCAACGCTGCCGCCGACGGCGAGCGCAAGATCAGCCAGGACCAGCAGCGCAAATCCCACCGTGACGACACCATATCGTCCGATGCGATCGGACAGAGCTCCAGCCGGCCAGGCCGTCAGCGTGTAGACGATGTTCATGACCACCAGCACCATCGGCACGACCGTTACCGGCAGCCCGACCGACTGCGCGCGCAGCAACAGGAATGCTTCGCTGAATCGAGCCAACGTGAAGATCGCCGCCACGCCGACGATCATCCAGTAAATCCGGCTCAGGCGTGCCAGCTCGCGGCGGGACAGCGGCGCCCGTACCTCGCGCAGCCCTTGCCTTCGCTCCGGCTCATGCACGCCGACCACGATAAAGGCGACCGAGATGAAAGCTGGAATTACGGCGATCCAGAACACGGCAGTAAAATTGTTCGCAAGCGCCGCCATGAACACGATCGCCAGCAGCGGCCCTACGACTGCGCCGATAGTATCGAGCGACTGACGCAGGCCATAGGCGCTGCCGCGCAAATTGGCCGGTGTGAGATCGGCAATCAGTGCATCGCGCGGCGCGCCGCGGATGCCCTTGCCAACGCGGTCGACGAAACGCGCCGCTGTCAGCCAGCCGATACCGGAGGCGAGCGGAAATACCGGCTTGGTCACGGCGGCAAGACCATAGCCGAATGCGGCGAGCCACTTGCGCCTGCCGAGATAGTCGCTCAGCGCGCCGGAAAATATCTTGGTGATCGAAGCGGTCGCCTCGGCAATGCCTTCGATGATGCCGACGGTGAGCGTCGAGGTGCCGAGCACCGTGACAAGATACAGCGGCAGCAACGCATGGATCATCTCGGACGAGACGTCCATGAACATCGACACGAGGCCGAGGATCCAGACGCTGCCGGGAATTTCACGCCAGCGGAACAAAGACTGCAAACGGGACGATGACGTCACTGGAGCGCCTCAAAATTCAAAGGCAGTTCCCGGTGAATGCGCACAATACAACCAAGCCAAAGTGCACATAAGTCATTGGTAGAATCAGCACTGCAGTAACCAGCAGCCAAAGACCCCGCCATCGATGCACGCGGGCGCACATGACGACTATAATGAGCCACAGCAGAAGCGCGAGGTAGGGCCCATAAAAATAGATCAGTCCAAGCCGACTTGCCGGCTGCCAAAACAGACAAATTGGAGTCACAGCGCAGAGCGCCAGCGCGATAGCAAAAAAACCAGGCAGCTCAATTCGAAAATAGTCGAACATCAGCTGGTTATCAGGCAGCCTCTTTCTTCTTCGCGGGCGCGAAGCGGTCGTAGAAGCCCTCGCCTTTCGCAGCGAGATCAAGCAGCAGCTTGTTCGGCGCAAATCGCGCGCCGTACTTCTTCTCGAGCTTGCGGCACGCGGCGACGAAGTTCTTCGTGCCCATCATGTCGATCCACGACAGCGTACCTCCCGAAAACGGCGCAAAGCCGAAGCCCAGGATCGAACCGACGTCCGCCTCGCGCACGTCAGTAAGCACTTTCTCGTCGAAGCAGCGCGCGGTTTCCAGCGCCTGGATGCCGAGCAGGCGCAACTTCAGCTCCTCGATGTCGATTGTGTCTGGATCAAGCTTCTTCGGCTGCAAATCGGCGAGCTCGGGCCACAGCCTCTTCGGCCCGTTCGCCGGGTAGTCGTAGAACCCTTTTCCATTCTTGCGGCCGAAACGGCCGCGTTTCTCGACCATCTCCTGCAGAAGCTTCTTCTGCCGCGGATCGATCGCCTTGGCGCCAAGATCGGCCTCGGTCGCTTTCAGAATCTTCCAGGCGAGGTCGACCGCCACCTCGTCGTTCAGGGCGAGCGGGCCGACCGGCATGCCGGCCATGCGGCCGACGTTCTCGATCATGGCCGGAGGCACACCCTCGGTGAGCATCAGATGGCCTTCGCGGATATAGGTGCCGACCACGCGCGAGGTGTAGAAGCCGCGCGAATCGTTCACGACGATTGGCGTCTTGCGGATGGCGCGCACATAGTCGAGCGCAACCGCGAGCGCCTTGTCACCGGTCTGCTTGCCGAGAATGATCTCGACCAGCATCATGCGGTCGACCGGCGAGAAGAAATGGATGCCGACGAAGCGCGCCGGGTCCTTGAACTCGGAGGCGAGCGTTGTGATCGGCAGCGTCGACGTATTGGAGCCCAGGATCGCCTTGTCGCCGATCACGGCCTGAATCTTTGCGACCACATCGGATTTGACCTTGCGATCCTCATACACCGCCTCAATGACGAGATCGCAGTCCTTCAGCGCCGCGTAGTCGGCCGTCGGCGTAATTCGCGCAAGCAGTTCGTCCCGCTCGGCGCCTTTCATGCGCCCTTTCATGACGCGGTCGCTGAGCGCCTTGTGCAGGCCGGCCTTGCCCTTGTCGGCTGTCTCCTGGTCACGGTCGATCAGCGCCACCTGGAGGCCCGCCGCCGCGGTCACCTGGGCGATACCGGCCCCCATGAAACCTGCGCCGACAACGCCGATCTTCGTCAGGCTTGTCGGCGGCTCATTGGCCGGCCGGCGCGCGCCCTTGTTGAGATCCTGCATCGACACGAACAGCGTGCGGATCATTGCCGCCGCTTCCGGCGAGCGCAGGATTTTCGCGAACCAGCGCGACTCGACGCGCAGCGCCGTGTCCATCGGCAGCTGCAGGCCTTCATACACAACCTGCAGAATCGCCCGTGCAGCGGGATAATTGTCGTAGGTCTCGCGCCGATAGATCGCGTTCGCCGCCGGGAACGTCATCATCCCGGCCTTGGAATAGACCGGGCCGCCGGGAAGGCGGAAACCCTCGGTGTCCCAAGGCGCCTTGGCCTTGCCGCCGGCCTTGATCCAGTCCTTTGCGGTCTTGATCAGGTCGGCTTCCGGCACCACGGCATCGATCAGCTTCATCGCCTTGGCGCGGTCGACTTTCAACTGGTCGCCCTTGAGGAGGAACTGCAGCGCGTCGGCGGGCTGCAGCATGCGCGCGACGCGCTGCGTACCGCCGGCGCCGGGAAAAAGGCCGATCTTGATTTCGGGCAGGCCGAGCCGCGTCTTGGCGTCGTCGGACGCGACCCGGTAGTGGCAGGCGAGCGCGAGCTCGAAGCCACCGCCCATCGCCGTGCCATTGAGCGCGCAGACCCAGGGCTTGCCGCAGGTCTCGATGCGCCGATAGAGCTGCGAGAGCTTGCGGCTCTCGTCGAACACCATCCTGGCGGCCGCTTCCTCGCCCTGCTTGCTGACCATGTCGGTGTAGAGGCCGCGCATGCGTTCGAGCATCGTCAGGTCGGCGCCGCCGCAGAACCCCGGCTTGCCGGACGTGATCACCACGCCCTTGATCGCGGCATCGTTCGTTACCTTGTCGACGATCGTGCCGAGCTCGGCGATGACGTCCATGGTGATGACGTTCATCGAGCGATCGCCCATGTCCCAGGTGACGAGCGCAATGCCGTCGCTGTCGACGTCAAGTTTGAAGCTGGCCATCGCTGGTTCCCTCGTTTCGCTTCGCTAGTAGGGCTCGCCGTTCTTTCTCGTGTAGCGCGCACCCTTGTCGTCGCGCGTCACCATCATGTCGATGTCCGAATAAAATGCACGCTCTGCAGCCGCGCGCGTGCCGACTTCGATGAACACTGCATCACGACTTGATTTGTTGATCAGGCAATGGCCGTTTTCAACGCCGGCCTTCCAAGCTGCCGCATCGCCCGGCTTGAGCACGGTCTCGCCGCCGTCTTCGCGCAGAACGACCTCGCCTTGGAGCACATAGACGAGCTCGTCCTCCTTCTCGTGCCAGTGACGTTGCGAGGAGGCCGCGCCGGGCGTTAGGGTGCAGATATTGACGCCGAAATGCGTAAGCCCGGCGGCGCGCGCGAGGCGTTTGCGCGAGCGCCCTTCCACCACCTTGTTGAACGGCGGCGGGTAGCCGGTCGCGGTATCGATCGGGATCTTGTCGATGTCGATCTTCGGCATCAGACGCGCTCAATAATGGTCGCAGTTCCCATGCCAACGCCGATGCAGAGCGTGACGAGCGCCGTTTCCTTGTCACGCCGCTCGAGTTCATCGAGCACTGTGCCAAGGATCATGGCACCGGTCGCGCCGAGCGGGTGGCCCATCGCGATGGCGCCGCCATTCACGTTGATCTTATCGTGTGAAATATTGAGCGCCTGCATGTAGCGCAGGACGACCGAAGCGAAGGCCTCATTGAGCTCCCACAGGTCGATGTCCTTCTTGGTCATGCCGGCTTTCTTGAGCACCTTTTCGGTAACCGGAATTGGACCGGTGAGCATTATCGACGGCTCGGAGCCGATATTCGCGAATTGGCGGATGCGTGCGCGCGGTTTCAACCCGGCCGCCTTGCCCGCCGCCTTGCTGCCGATCAGCACGGCGGCCGCCCCATCAACTATGCCGGACGAATTGCCCGGCGTGTGAACGTGGTTCACAGCCTCGACTTCCGGATAACGTTGCACCGCGACCGCATCGAAGCCGGCCATCTCACCCATCTGCACGAAAGACGGTTGCAGACTGGCGAGCGTCTGCATGGTCGTCCCCGGACGCATATGCTCATCCTTGGCGAGGATGGTGAGGCCGTTGACGTCCTTCACCGGGATGACCGAATTCTTGAACCGGCCCTCGTCCCAGGCTTTCGCCGCGCGCTTCTGGCTCTCGACGGCGTAGGCATCAACGTCATCACGCGAGAAACCGTATTTGGTCGCGATCAGGTCGGCGGAAATGCCCTGCGGCAGAAAATAGGTTGTAACGGCAATCGATGGGTCGACCGGCCAGGCACCGCCGGACGCGCCGATGCCGACGCGGCTCATGGACTCAGCACCGCCGCCGATTGTCATCTCGTGCTGGCCCGACATCACCTCGGCCGCCGCGAAATTCACCGCATCAAGGCCGGAGGCGCAAAAGCGATTGATCTGCACGCCCGGCACGTCGTCGCCGAGACCGGCGACAAGCGCGGCTGCGCGTGCGATGTCGCCACCTGCCTCGCCGACCGGATCGACGCACCCCAGAACGACGTCGTCGACCAGCGCCGGGTCCAGCTTGTTGCGGTCCTTTACCGCTGCGAGCGTCTGCCCAGCCAGATTAAGCGCAGTCACCTCGTGCAGCGCGCCGTCGGCCTTCCCTCGCCCGCGCGGCGTGCGGATGGCGTCGTAAATGAATGCATCGGCCATTTTTGTCTCCAACCGTTCGGCTGTCGTCCCCGCTAAGGCGGGGACCCATAGGCCGCAGCCAATCGATAGACTGCGGAGTATGGGTCCCGGGTCTCGCGCTTCGCGCTCGCCCGGGACGACGGCTAGGAATTACAAACTCCTCGCGATCAGCAATTTCATGATCTCGTTGGTGCCCGCGTAGATGCGCAGAACGCGCGCATCCCGGTACATCCGGGAGATCGGATATTCGTCCATATAGCCATAGCCGCCGAACAATTGCAGGCACCGGTCGATCACTTTGCCTTGCGTATCGGTGAGGCGGTATTTGGCCATCGAGGCAGTCACGGTGTCGAGATCGCCCTTGACGTGCCTTTCGATGCAATGGTCGAGGAAGACCTTGGCAATGGTCGCTTCCGTCTTGCACTCGGCAAGCTCGAACTGCGTGTTCTGGAATTCGATGATCGCCTGGCCGAAGGCCTTGCGCTGCTTCACATAGTCAACGGTAAGCGCCAGCGCCCGCTCCATCATCGCGACCGCATGGATGGCGACGATCAAGCGCTCCTGCGGCAGTTCCTTCATCAGCTGGTAGAAGCCCTGCCCTTCCTCGGTGCCGAGCAGGCTCGAGGCCGGCAATTGCACGTCCTCGAAAAACAGCTCGGAGGTGTCGGCTGAATCCATGCCGAGCTTTTTCAGCTTGCGGCCGCGGCGGAAACCTTGCGCGTCATCAGTCTCGACCACGAACAGCGAAGTGCCTTTCGCCCCCGCTTTCGGATCGGTTTTTGCAACGACGATGATCAAATTGGCGTGCTGGCCGTTGGTGATAAACGTCTTCGAGCCGTTGAGCACATAGCCGTTGCCCGACTTCTTCGCCGACGCGCGCACGCCCTGCAGATCGGATCCGGTCCCCGGCTCGGTCATTGCGATTGCGCCAACGAACTCGCCGGTCGCGAGTTTCGGGAGCCAGCGCTTCTTCTGCTCTTCGGTGCCGTAGTGCAAAATATAAGGCGCGACGATGCCCGAGTGGAGCGGCGCGCCGAATGTGTCAAATCCGGCAAGTGCGAACTCGCGGTTGATCACCGCTTCATGGGCGAAGGTTCCGCCGGCACCGCCATATTCCTCCGGCATGGAGGCGCAAAGGAGTCCGGCCTCGCCGGCCTTGGTCCACACGTCGCGATCGTAAATGCCGGCTTCGTGCCAGCGGTCGAGGTGCGGGACAAACTCGTCGGCAATGTATCGTCGCGCCTGCTCCTCGAGCAGCACGAGATCTTCGGTCATCCAGTCCGGCCGCGGCAGGTTGAGAGCGTTCATCGGGCGACTCGCGTTTCAGCACAATAAGGCCGGCTGCCTGTGCGCGCGAGGGGTCAGCCGCCCGGCGGCGGCTGACTTCGCGGCACAATTTATGGCTACTTCGCCGGATCCTTGACGTTCTCGATCTTGTCAAATTCCACATTCTGGCTGGCGCCGCCGACTTTTTCGACCCGGCGGATGTAGACGTTCTGCACAATATCGCGGGTATTCGGGTCAATCGAAATGGGGCCACGCGGGCTTTCCCAGCTCATCCCCTTGGCCGCGGCGATCAACGAATCCCCGTCAGCCTTGCCGCCGGTTTTTTTCAAAGTCTCGTAGATCAGGTGCATGCCATCCCAGCCACCGATCGAGAACACGTCGGGATTTCGTTTGTATTCGTCCCGGAAGGCCTTCACGAAAGCTTGGTTCATCGGCGATTTGTGCTCCCAGCCGTAGTGAAAAACCGTGCGGATACCGATGGCAGAGTCGCCCATGCTCTTGAGCGCATTGTCATCCATCGTGATCTCACCTTGGCCGAGGATCTTGCTCGGCGGGATGCCGCGCTCCTGCATCGCCTTGGCGATGGCCGGAGGCTGCGCTCCGCCCGGAATGAAAATGAAAATCGCCTCGGGGTCGACATCCTTCGCGCGCTGCACGAAGGCCGAGAAGTCAGGGCTGGCGATCGGCATGCGGACCGATCCGACAATCTGCCCTCCCGCATCCTTGAAGCTTTTGACGAACCACGTCTCCGCGTCGATCCCCGGACCGTAGTCCGAGACCATCGTGTACACCCTGCGCACGCCGCTCTTGTACACCCAGGCGCCGAATGCATTCTCGAGCTGCGGAATAGTCAGCGATGTACGCGCGATATACGGGGACTTGGCGGTGATGATGGAGGTTGCCGCATTCATCACCACCATGAGCTTCTTGGCTTCGGCGGAAATGTCGGCCGCTCCGAGCGCTTCCGGCGTAAGCGTGAAGCCTGCGAGAATATCGACCTTGTCACGCACCACGAGCTCCTGCGCCAGCCGCTTGGCGACATCCGGATTAGGTCCGTTCGTATCCTTGCGGATTAGTTCAATCTTCTTTCCGGCAACGGTGTCACCATGCTGCTTGACGTAAAGCTTGATGGCATTGTCCATCTGCGCCGCGGTGTCGGCGAACTGACCCGAATAGGCCATGATCAGGCCGATCTTGACGGTCTGCTGCGCGTTCGCTGAAGTGACCGCCAGCATTGCCGCCGCCGCAAAAAGCAAAGTCTTTCGCATGCAAGTTCTCCCAAGGGCCGTTTTCAAACGCAACGGCTCGCCCTGCAGGCTAGCGGGCTTTTAGGCCGGCGTCACGGAGCCCCCTGATATGCTGAAGTTCGCCATCTTCGATCACCTCGACAGCGATGGTGGGCCGTTGGGCCAATTTTTCGAAAACCGCCTGCGCCTGATCCAGCTGATCGAGCAATCGGGCTTTCACGCCTACCACATGGCGGAGCACCACTCGACGCCGCTCGGCATGGCGGGGAGCCCTAGCGTGTTCCTGGCAGCGGCGATCCAGCGCACCAGCAAAATCAGGATCGGCCCGCTTGTTTACGTCCTTCCGCTTCATCATCCCCTGCGCCTCTACGAAGAAATATGCATGCTCGACCATCTCAGCGGCGGCCGCCTCACAGTGGGCGTAGGCCGCGGCGGCGCATTGATCGAGCATCAGCGTCTCGGCGTCGATCCCGCGCTGGCGCCGGCGATGTATCACGAGGCATTCAGCGTGCTCATGCGCGCTTTCGACGCCGACGTGGTCGACTTCGAGGGGCGCTTCTACAACTACAAGGATTATGTCGTTCAGATGAAACCGGTGCAGCGTCCGCACCCGCCGCTCTGGTACGGCGCACCAAATGCGGACGCGATTGCATGGGCAGCACCACGCGGCGTGAACGTGGTGTCGCTGGGACCGGGCGCCCGCGCACGGGCGATCAGTGATCGCTATCGAGAGGAATGGAAAAAGCTCGGGCGTGACAGTGCCGCGCTGCCGGGGATCGGAATTACCCGGCATATCGTCGTCGCCGATACTGACGATCAAGCGCAATCGATTGCGCGCGCCGCCTATCCGCGCTGGCGCGAGGCGATTGAGCACCTGTGGCGGCGCGCGGGCGTGGATTTCGTCCTGAAGGAAATCTACCCAAACGATTTCGGCACGCTCGAGCGCATCGGTCACGGCATCGCCGGTTCGCCGGCTACCGTTCGCGACTATTTGGCGCGTCTGCAATCAGAGACCGGCGTGAACACCGTCTTGTGCCAGATGGTGTTCGGTGACATGCGTTTCGAACATGCCGCACATTCAATTCGGCTCTTCGGCCGCGACATCATTCCGGCTTTCGCATAGCGGATCGGCGGCCGTCTGGAATACTCCTTCGCGCGGTGTTACCACCCCGGTGCAATGCCGGGTTCCCCATCATGATTGTACGAACGTCTGAAGTGCACGGCGGCGTCGACTCGCCGGCCGCATGGTTCCGCCTTGTCGTGGCGATGGCGATTTCCACCATCGGCGGAGTCGGCATGTGGTCGATCATGGTGGCGCTACCAACGATCCAGACCGACTTCGGTGTAAGCCGCGCCGACGCGTCACTGCCCTTTACCATGGTGATGTTCGGCTTTGCCGGCGGCGGCGTGCTGATGGGACGGCTTGCGGATCGCTTCGGCATCGCGGTCCCGCTTGCCCTTGGAACGCTCGCGGTTTCAGCCGGCTACCTTGCCACCGGATGGTCATCAAGCCTGTGGCAAGTGGCGAGTGCCCACCTGCTGATCGGCATCGGCTGCTCTTCCAGCTTTGGGCCGCTGATGGCCGATATATCGCACTGGTTTGTACGCCGGCGCGGCATCGCGGTGTCGCTGGCCGCAGTCGGTAACTATGTTGCCGGCACGGTGTGGCCACCCGTGCTGCAGCATTTCATCGCCGCGTCCGGCTGGCGCATGACGCATATCGGGGTCGGCCTGTTTTGCCTGGCAACGATGATGCCGCTGGTGCTCTTCATGCGCCGGCGTGTCGAGGATCACCACACCGACGAGACAGGAGCAGCCGCGGCGGAGCGACAGGCCAACATGCCGGTTTCGCCGATGACATTGCAGGTTCTCCTGTGCGTCGCCGGAGTCAGCTGCTGCGTGGCGATGTCGATGCCGCAGGTGCACATCGTCGCCTACTGCGGCGATCTCGGTTATGGCGTCGCGCGCGGAGCCGAGATGCTGTCCATGATGCTTGGCTTCGGCATTGTCAGCCGCGTCGCCTCCGGATTCATCGCCGACCGCATCGGCGGCGTGCGGACCTTGTTGCTCGGCTCGGTGCTGCAGGGAACCGCACTCTTCCTCTATCTTTGGTTCGACGGGCTCATTTCTCTTTATGTCATTTCGGCGCTGTTCGGGCTGTTTCAGGGTGGCATTGTGCCGAGCTACGCCATTATCGTGCGCGAATATTTTTCGCCGCGCGAAGCGGGCACTCGCCTGGGTATCGTGCTGATGGCAACTCTGCTCGGGATGGCGCTCGGCGGCTGGCTGTCTGGCCTGATCTTCGACCTCACCGGCTCTTATCGCGCGGCGTTCTTCAATGGCATCGCGTGGAACCTGGTAAACGTGTCAATCATGGTCTGGCTTCTGCAGCGCTCGCGCCGGCGCATAGCCTTCGCCTGATACCGTGACCTAAAGTCGCGTCACCGATCGCCGCCAGTCCCACAGCGGGTGCAAGTCCTCGCGTCCGTCACGTTGCCGGCCACCGGCGCAGGCCGCAAACCATGCGGCGATGGCGCCGACCAATGCCGCCGCACCGACCATGAAGCCAAGAATTACGGCGCTGTGGCGCGCACGCGAAATGTTCTCCCTCGCCTGAGCGACGACAGTATCAACGCGCCGCTCCGATTCTGGCTGGCCGAGACCCGTCATGGCGGATACGAGCCGGGCGAGGTAGGTACGATCATCCGGCTGCAGACCGCTATGGCTTGAGGCTGTGAGCAGAATTCGAGCCGCTTCCGCGCGTGGATAATCCATATTCCCCACACCCTGCGGACGGCGCTCACTGCGGAAGAGGCGATCGAGATCGTAGGCAATAATGTTTTCGCCTGCGACCGACGTCGATGGCCCGTTGGCGGATGGCGCGGCGAGCCGCGGTGTCGCCTGTACGAGCGCGATCGCCAACAGCCCAGTCAGGAGCGTTGCCAGCGCCCAGACGATCAGTCCGTGCATGCCGTCGCGGAACTCTATGTCGTCTGCCGTACCGACCACCGGCGCGCGCACTCGTGCCGCAACAAAGGCACCAAAGGCGTACGATGCAAGCGCGACAAGGATGAGATAAAGGCCGGACAACAGAATCAGGGCGAACGAAGCGTCGCGCCAAGTAGGCGCGGCGGACGAAAGCGATATACCGATTGCCCCAGCAAAGGCGTGCAAAATAAAGGCCAGCGCCGATGCCGCAACAGCGCCAGCGAAAATCGCGCTCCATTGAATGTCAAATGCCGTGTCCGCTCCGACCGGC
>Ga0310810_10005977_pt1 | contig 13690 bp, 10 predicted proteins | sample NCmetagenome_FD_207641 | JGI IMG/M metagenome (GOLD analysis project Ga0310810, IMG submission 207641) | Soil microbial communities from experimental microcosm in Duke University, North Carolina, United States - NC | ecosystem: Engineered > Artificial ecosystem > Soil microcosm > Unclassified ... | reverse complement strand
AGACCGGATCTTTGCCCCGACTGTGACGGATACAGGCGTCGGGGCTCCGCCCGGGGACACTACGGTCCCCCTGCCAGGAACTGGCCGACGATCGGTGGGCACATGCGCCATCGACGAAAGCGCGGCCCGACGCCGTAGGAAGACGCCGCAGCAGAGCGCCGAAAGGCGCGCGGCCGGGCGTTCCCGGCCGTCATCTCCGGCGATCCGGAGATGGGTCCGCTCGCGAGACGGGCCACCGGGTGCGGCGATCCGCACCAGCGCCTGCCGGCGCTCTGCTCCCCCTCATTTTTTGGGGAGCGGAAGAAGGACAAGGGGCACCCGGCGCCCTACGCAAACCGGAGGGCGGAGCGTTGGCTGTTTGGCAATCAAATCGGAAGGCGGGCCGAAGGCTGACGAGTTGACGGCGGACTTGGCGCGACGGATGCTTCCTTTTCGCTGGCAGAAACGCGAAGGGGAGGCCGCAATGTTGCAACGTTTCCTGATGGGATTGGCGCTCGCCGGGGCGCTTGCGTCCGGTGCGAGTGCGCAAGACCTGCCGAAGAACCAATTCAAGGTCATCGGCCTCAACGGCCCGACGCCGGCTTCGATCTACGACGAGATTCCATTCTGGCGCAAAACGCTTCCCGAGGCCTCGAAGGGAGCGATCACGGGCGACATCACGCCGCTCGATCAGATGGGCATCGATGATAAGACCATGCTGCGGCTGTTGAAGCTCGGCGTGATGGATTTCGCCGGCATGGATATCTCGAAGATGGCGGGCGACGATCCGCGCTTCGAGGGCTGCGATCTGGCCGGTCTGACCCTCGATCCGGACAAGGCGCGCGCCGCCTGCGAAGCCTATCGCGCCGTGATCGACCGGCAGATGCAGAAGAACTGGAACGCGAAGCTGCTCGCTTTCGGCGGCAACACGCCGCAGGTGTTCTGGTGCCGGGACGTGATCAGCGGGCTCGATGGTTTCAAGGGCAAGAAGGTCCGCGTGTTCAACAACACGATGCGCGACTTCCTCTCCGGCGTGGGCGCGACCGCCGTCAGCATGGCGTTTGCCGAGGTGGTGCCCGCGCTCAGCAATGGCGTGGTCGACTGCGCGGTGACCGGGTCGCTCTCGGGCAATACCGCCGGCTGGCCCGAGGTGACCAAATCGATTTATCCGATGTCGCTCGGCTGGAGCATCAACATCGTGGCCGTCAACCTCGCCACCTGGAACCGGCTCGACAACAAGACGCAGGCGTTTCTCACCGAGCAGTTCAGGGCCTACGAAAACAAGATGTGGCAGACGATCAAGACCACGACCGCCGAGGCCGACAACTGCAACACCGGCAAGCAGCCGTGCACCATGGGCAAGCTCGCCAATACCACGATCGTGGCGGTGAAGCCGCAGGAAGCCGAAACGCACAAGAAGCTCGTGGAAGGCGCTGTGCTCGCCGGCTGGGCCAAGCGCTGCGGCGCCGAGTGCGCCAAGGAGTGGAATGATACGGTCGGCAAGGCGCTGAACCTGAAGGCGCCCACACCGTAACTTTCATTTGCGGCCGCGGGGCGGGGGTCCCCCGCGGGCGCCGCATGCGAGGGGGCTGGCGCATGGATCCTGCATTGACGGGCGTTCGGCGGTTCGCCCGCTGGGGGCTGTGGTTTGGGGGCGCGCTGATTCTGCTCGCCGCGATCCTGATCGGCATCGACGTGCTGATGCGCAAGTTCCTCGACCGCTCGATCGGCGGCGCGGACGAGCTTGCCGGTTACGCACTCGCAATCGGCACCTCCTGGGGCCTGGGTGCGACGCTGCTCGACCGGGCCCACATCCGTATCGATTCGCTTTACGTCCTGTTCCCGCAGAAGCTCCGCCTCGCCCTCGATATTGTGGCCCTGATCCTGCTGGTGGGGTTCTTTGCGCTGGTTGCCTGGCACGGGCTCGGCGTTGTCTCGCAATCCTGGATCTCGGGATCACGCAGCCAATCGGCGCTGGAAACGCCGACCGTCATCCCGCAGGCCATCTGGATAGTCGGCCTTGTGTCATTCGTCGTGATCGGCGCGATCCTGCTGGTCACGGTCGTTCGGCTCGCGATCGCGGGCGACGGCCGCACGATGTCCCGGCTGATCAGCACCCGCTCGGCCGAGGAGGAAGTCGAAGACGAAATCCGCGACCTGCAGGATCGCGCGGCGCGGAACGGGAGCGGCTGACATGCTCGGCATCACGCTCGCAATCCTCATCGGCCTGCTCGCGCTCGCCATTCCGGTCGCGGCCGGACTTGGGTTTCTCGGGCTCACGCTCTCCGGCATCTATTCGAAACTCCCGCTCTCGCTTGCCATGGGAGAAGTCGCCTGGGGAACGTCGAACAACTTCCTGCTGGTGGCGATCCCGTTCTTCGTTCTGCTCGGCGAGATCCTGCTGCGCTCCGGGATGGCAGAGCGCATGTACAACGCGCTGGTGCTGTGGGTGCCGTGGCTTCCGGGCGGGCTGATGCATTCCAACATCGCGGCCTGCGCGATGTTCGCGGCGACCTCCGGTTCGAGCGTCGCAACCGCCGCTACGATCGGGACCGTGGCGCTCGGCGAGGTCGAGAAGCGCGGCTATTCGGAGCGCCTTTTTCTCGGCACCATCGCGGCGGGCGGCACGCTCGGCATCCTGATCCCGCCCTCGATCAACATGATCGTCTACGGGGTGCTCACCGAAACATCGATCCCGAAGCTTTACCTCGCCGGGTTCATTCCGGGCGTGATCCTGGCGAGCCTGTTCAGCCTGACGGTGCTGATCATCTGCCTGATCCGGCCGCAATTTGGCGGGAAGCCGTCGCCGGCGAGCTGGCGCGAACGCATCGCGGCGCTGCCGGACCTGCTGCCGCCGCTTATCATCTTTCTCGCGGTGATCGGCTCGATCTATGCGGGTTGGGCGACCGCGACCGAATCGGCGGCGCTCGGCGTGATCGCGGCGATCGGGATCGCGGCGTGGAATCGGCGGCTGACGATGCAGGCGCTGCTGCATGCCTTTGAAGGCACGATGCGCACCACCGCCATGATCATGGCGATCCTGCTCGCGGCTTATTTCCTGAATTTCGTGATCACATCGATCGGGCTGACCGGTCAGGTGAATCGGTTCATCACCAGCCTCGGCCTCACGCCTGCCGAGCTACTCGTCGCGGTCGTGATCTTCTACTTCATCCTCGGCATGTTCATGGAAACGTTATCGATGATGGTCGCGACCGTGCCGATCATCGCGCCGATCATGTTCAAGGCCGGCTACGATCCGGTGTGGTTCGGCATCATCATCATCATCCTGATGGAACTGGCGATGATCACGCCGCCGGTCGGCATCAACCTCTACGTGGTGCAGGGCCTGCGCAAGCGCGGCAAGATCGACGATGTCATCATCGGCGCCTCGCCGTTCGTGATCACGATGCTGCTGATGATCATCGTGCTGTCGGTGTGGCCGCGCATCGCGTTGTGGCTGCCGCAGTTCGCGTCGGGGTAGTCCTACAGCTCGATCACGATGTTTCCGCTGGCATCGAGCTCCGCCCGCGCGCCGGGCGGCACCAGGCAGGTCGCGTCGTATTCCTCGACGATAAATGGGCCGGCACGGCCGCCGCGCAGACCGGCGCGGGAGATGACTGGCGTGTCGAGCCAGCCCTGCTCGCCGAAATAGGCCTTGCGCGAGGTTTGTTCGGTCGCTTCCGCAGCAGCGATACCACTCTGCGGCAGCATGCTCTCGCGCAAGCCTGAGCCGACCAGCTGGATCGCAACCAGCTCGACCGGCTCTTCGGGCCCGGCGCGATGGCCGTATGTGCGCGCGTGCTCGCCCCCGAACGCTTCTTCCAGATGTGCCACCATCTTCGCATCGATCGGGTCATCCGGCACCGGCACGATCAACTCGTAGCTCTGCCCTTTGTAGTGCAGCGCAGCCGAGCGCGTGAGCCGTGCCGTCTCGCCGTTGAAGCCTTCCACCGCAAGCTGGCCGCTCGCCTGTTTGGCAAGCGCGCTCCAGGCGGCATCGATCTCCGCGAGGTCCGCCTGCCGGAGCAGGCGGCGGAAGGTGCGCGCGTAGTGATGCTCCACGTCGGCGTAGAGCAGCCCGAACGACGAGAACAGCCCGGCCGACGGCGGCACGACGATGCGTCCGATCCCGAGCGACGCCGCCATGCCGGCGGCGAACAGCGGACCATTGCCGCCGAAGGCAAACAGCGTGAACTCACGTGGATCTCGCCCGCGCTCGGTCGAGACCGCCTTGATGGCGCGGATCATGTTCGAGGCCGCGATCAGGTACGCGCCGTAGGCGGCGCGTTCCAGCGGCATGCCGAGCGGCTGCGCAATCTTGGCCTCGAACACCGTGCGCGCTTTGTGGGCGTTGAGCTTCAGCGCGCCGCCAATCAAATACGAAGGATTGATGTAACCCAGCAGCACGTTCGCATCGGTGATCGTGGGCGTCTGGCCGCCCATGTCGTAGCAGACGGGCCCCGGCGAGGCGCCCGCGCTTTCGGGCCCCGCCTGCAGCGCGCCCCCAGCGTCAATCCAGACATGCGAGCCGCCGCCGGCGCCGACTTCGGCGAGATCGATCGCCGGCACTTTCAGTGTGTAGCCGGCGCCGGTCAAAAGCCGCGAGCCGATCATGATGCCGGCGCCGACCGCATATTCGTGCGCGCGCGCGATCTGTCCGTCTTCGATCATGGACGCTTTGGCGGTGGTGCCGCCCATGTCGAAGGTGATGATCTTGTCGAGGTCCTTGGTGCGCGCGAGAGCGTGCGCGCCGACCACGCCGCCGGCGGGTCCCGACTCGATGATGTTCATCGGCCGCTCCGCGGCGGCCGTGTCGGTCGTCAGCCCGCCGTTCGATTGCATCAGCAGCAGCCGTGCCGGAACGCCTGCGCGATCCAGTCCCTTGCGCAGCGCGCGCAGATAGGTCGCGACGATCGGCATCACGTAGGCGTTGATGACCGTCGTTGAGGTGCGCTCGTATTCCTTGATCTCGGGCAGGACCTCGAACGAGATGCTCAGCGGCAGGTGCGGCGCCTTGCGTGCGATGATCTCCTTCAGCATCAGCTCGTGCGCTGGATTGGTGAACGAGTTGATCAGGCAAACCGCGATCGCCTCCACCTCCTCGGCAAGCAGCGCATCGACCGCGCGCTCGCCGTCAGCTGCGTCGAGCGCACGCTCGACCTCGCCGCGATGGTTGATGCGCTCGTCCACCACCTTGCGCAGATAGCGTTCGACCAGTGGCTCCGGCTTGGTCCAGGCGAGGTCGTAGAGCTTCGGCATGCGCAGCGTGCGGATCTCCAGCACGTCGCGGAAACCCTTGGTGGTGATCAGCCCGACGCGCGCGCCCTTGTGCTCGAGGATGGCGTTCGACGCGACGGTGGTGCCGTGGCGGATCTCCTCGACCGCGCTGCCGCCAATCCGGGTCTCGCGAAACACTTGCGCGAGGCCGTCGACGATTGCCTGTGCATAGTCGCCCACGCTGGACGAAATCTTCTTGACGTGCACGCTGCCGTCCGAGCCGAGCAGCACGATGTCGGTAAAGGTGCCGCCGATGTCGACACCGACGCGATAAATGATGGACATAAGCTATTCCGCGGCGCGGGCGAGGGGCATCGGATCGTGCCGCTGGACCTTGGGGACGGCGGTCCACCCGCGCGCCTTTCGGATCGCGTCGCGGCGGCGCTTGGTTGCCGCCTCGTCAACGTTCCAGTCCGCAAGATCGATGACGACGCCGTAATCGGCTTCGGCCTTCTCGGGAGACAGCAACTCGTTGCGCACGTCGCGCAGCACGGCCGCAGGATCGCGTTCCAGCGGATCGCCCCAGCCGCCCGCGCCGGCCAGCACATGGCGGAAAACATCGCCGCGCTTGATATTCATGGTGAGTTTCGATGGCAGCAGCGTGTTGTCGGTGTCCGGATTGAGATAGTTCTCCGACGGCGCGCCGGGGCTGCCGCCGTACAGGCCGAACGGGCGGTGATCGCGCCGGTCGGACCGCACCTGCAGCACGCCTTCGTGCTCGAAAAAGCGGTAGTCGCGCTTGAATGGGACACCGCCGCGATATTTTCCCGCGCCCGCCTTGTCGGGCACGAACTCGTACGCCGTGAGCTGGATCGGGTGTTCGGCCTCGGTCACCTCGATCGAATGCGAGGCCATATTGGCGAACATATGCGAGTTGCCGTCGAGCCCGTCGGCCCAGGGCCGGGCGCCCCAGGCGCCGCAGGTGAAATCCACATAGACGAACGGCTTGCGCCCCTCGTCGTAGCCGCCGATCGAGATGCCGGTGTTGCCGCCGTCGCCCGCCGCCTTGACCTTGTCGGGCAGCATCATGGCGAGCGCGCCGAACATGCAGTCCACCATGCGGAAGCCGGTGAGGCCGCGCGCCGCGCAGGCGGCGGGCAGCACGCCGTTGCCGACCGTGCCGGCTGGGCAGATCACCTCGATGGCGCGGAACACACCCTCGTTGTTGGGAATGCCGGGCGGCAGCACCGAGCGCACGCCGGTGTAGGCCGCAGCCTTGGTGTAGGAGAGGGTGTTGTTGATCGCGCCCTTGACCTGCGGGTTGGTGCCCGTCCAATCGACCACCATGTGGTCGCCGGTCTTGCGGATGGTCACGAAGAGGCGGATCGGCTTGCCGTAGTCGATGCCGTCGTCGTCGATCCAGTCCTCGAAGCTCCATTCACCGTCGGGCAATTCGCTCAGCGCGGCGCGCGTCAGCCGTTCCGCATAGTCGATGATTTCCTTCAGATAGAACTTCGTCTTCTCCGGCCCGTAGCGCGCCACGATCTCGGCGAACTGCTTCTCGGCGATGTGGCAGGCGGCCAACTGTGCGCGCAGATCGCCGAACACCTGCACCGGCAGGCGCACGTTCTTCTCGATGAACGTCATGATGGTCTGGTTGAGCTTGCCGGCCTCATAGAGCTTCATCGGCGCGATGCGCAGGCCCTCGGCGTAGATCTCGGTCGAATCGGACGCGTTCGATCCAGCAACCCGTCCGCCGACGTCGGTGTGGTGGCAGACCGTGCAGGCGAACGCGAGCCGCTCGGACCCATGATAGAGCGGCTTGAAGATGAAGATGTCCGGCAGATGCATGCCGCCATCGAATGGGTCGTTCATAATGAACACGTCGCCGGGCGCCATGTCGTTGCCGAAGTGCCGCATGATCGCTTCCATCGCGGTCGGCACCGAGCCGAGATGGCCGGGTAGTGTCAGGCCCTGCGCAGCGAGCTTGCCGTCCGCGTCGGCGAAGCCGGTGGAGTAGTCCATGTTGTCCTTGAGCACGCCCGAATAGGTGGTGCGGAACACGGTCAACGCCATCTCGTCCGCGATCGAAAAGATCGCATTCTTGAACAGCTCCAGCGCAATCGGATCGGACGTCAGCGCCACGCTCTACCTCCCTCGGCGGCCGTAACGGTTGGTTTTCCCAACCGGTCCGAGGTTTGGCAAGACCGAAAGCACGGCAGAGGAAACGCATTGGTGGTCAAGCATGGCGGGTTATCGGGCCAGCTCCACAATAATTCCTTCATGGGCTCGCAGCGCAAAATCGTGAGAAACGTGCTCGCCCTCTCGATCCAAATGGGTGGAAAGCAACAGCCTCCCTGACGCGGCGCCTTGCGGAAGACTGACCATGGCCGATTCTGCTCCCAAATTCAGTGCCGCGAGAATGCGGTCGTCGGCCAGTTCGCGGATATAGAGCAACAGATCGCCGCTGGCCACGACGGGTCGATATGACCCGAGCTGAAGCGCGGACTGCGACTTTCTCAATGCGATGAGTCTTCGATACAGATGGTAGATCGAGCTCGGGTCAGATTGCTGCTGCGCGACATTTTCGGTGAGTGCAGTCCACGAAAGCGGCAGCCACGGTTCGCTCGTTGAAAAGCCCGCATGCGGGCTGCCATCCCATTGCATCGGCGTCCGGCAGCCATCGCGTCCGAGTCCCTGACCGGGGACCCTCCGTTCAAAAGGATCGCGAACGTCTTGAGGTGCAATGGGCACCTGCTCCATTCCGATCTCTTCGCCGTAATAAATCGTGGGCGTGCCTCTCAGCGTGAGAAGGAGCATCGCGGCAACGCGCGCCTGATCGCGGCCGAGGCGGCTCGCGAGCCGCGGCTTGTCATGATTTCCCAACACCCAGTTCGGCCAGCCGCCCGGCGGAAGCGCGCCGTCGTATTCTTCGATGAGCTTCGTCAGCTGCCTTGCGTGCCAGGGGGCACCGAGCAGCGCGAAATTGAACGGCAGGTGCACACCGGAGAGATCACGGCCGTAGTACGTCACCAATCGTTCGACCGGCAGATAAATCTCGCCGATCAATACGCGATCGGCAAAGTCATTCACGACGCGGCGCATCTCCGCGATCACGTCATGCACCTCCGGCCGATCCGCGGTGTACAGCGGCACGAGGGCGTGATTGGGCGGATCGCCCGGCCGAAATGACGGATTAGGCGGGTTGTCTCTGAACTGATCGTCTTTGATGAGATGCCAGATCACGTCGACCCGGAAGCCATCGACACCGCGTCGCAGCCAGAAGCGCATGGCGTCATACATGGCCGCTCGAACATGCGGATTGCGCCAATTCAGATCCGGCTGCGCGGCGAGAAACGCGTGATAGTAGTACTGGCCCGTTGCGGCATCGTGTTCCCAGGCACTGCCGCCGAACTCCGAAAGCCAGTTGTTCGGCGGCCCTCCGTCCGGCGCCCGATCATGCCAGATGTACCAACCGCGCTTCGGGTTATCTCTCGACGACCAGCTTTCGAGAAACCAGGGATGCCGGTCGGACGTGTGATTGGGGACGAAATCGAGGATGACCTTTAATCCGCATTGACGGGCGGCAGCGACAAGCTGGTCGAAGTCCTCAAGCGTGCCGAACAGGGGATCGATATCGATGTAATCCGCAATGTCATAGCCGAAGTCGGCCATCGGCGAGACGAAGATCGGCGAAATCCAGATCGCGTCGACGCCGAGCTCAGCAAGATAAGGAAGGCGCCGAATGATGCCGCGCAGGTCTCCGACACCGTCCCCGTTGCTGTCCTGAAACGAACGCGGATAGATCTGGTAGATGACGCCGGTCTGCCACCACGAAGGTCGCATGATCATGCACCGAGCCTGATAATGACGCCCTCATTCGGGCTGAATGGCCTAGCGGAATTTAAGCGAGGGGCCTCTACTCCAGCCGCACATTCGCGCTGCGGATCACGCCTTCCCAGCGCAGGCGCTCCGCTTTGATGAATTCCGCCATGTCGGCGCGGCTGCCGCCCATGCGCACGAGATGCAGCGCGCGGAAATGCGCCTCGATGTCGGGCATGCCGAGAACTGCATTGATCTCCTCGTTGAGGCGCGACGTGATCGCCTGCGGCGTGCCGGGCGGCGCCGCAATGGCATTCCAGGCCGCCGAGAAGAAGTCCTTCAGGCCAATCTCCTCGAACGTGGGGATATCGGGTAGATCGGATGCCAATCGCTGGCGCGACGCAATTGCCAGCACACGCGCCTTGCCGGCCTGATGCAAGGCAAGCACCGCGGTGACATCGACGAACATCAGGTCGACATGCCCGCCGATGAGATCGTTCAGCGCCGGTGCCGTGCCCCGGTAGGGAACGTGCAAGAGCTGCGTCCCGGTCAGGCGCTGAAACAGCTCGGTCGTCAGGTGCGACGTCGTGCCGTTCCCCTGCGAGCCGTAGCGCAGCTTGCCGGGGTTTGCCTTCGCATATTCGATCAGCTCCTGCGCCGACTTGAACGGCAGATCGGGACGGACGACCAGCACGTTCGGACTGAGCGACATGACGGCGACCGGCTCGAACGCGTCCGGATCGAACTTAAGTTTCTTGTACAGCGCCGCGTTGGAAACGAGCGGCGCGGGCGGTGTCGCGAGCAAGGTGTAGCCGTCGGGCAGCGCATTTGCCACGACCTCGGCGCCGATGTTTCCTGCGGCGCCGCCGCGGTTTTCGACGACGACCGGCTGGCCGAGGCGCTGCTGGAGTTTCTGACCGATCAGGCGCGTGACCGTATCGACGCCGCCGCCGGCTGGAACAGACACGATCACGCGGATGGGGCGGTCCGGATAGGTAGGCGCGTCCTGCGCGAGCGCTGCTCCAGCGCATACGAGGGCCGCGAGCAACGCGATGACGATCCGCGCACCAGGCATTTGCGTCACGCATCCGTTTTCGAAAAGCCCGCGCCCATGTCCCGGCTGCGTGGCAAATAGGGCCGGCCGACGCGACGGCACCAGTTCTCCCAGCCGCGCTCGAAGGTGAAGCCGGCGCGGCCTTTGGTGATCGCCGCGATCTCGCCGTCCGACAGGTAGATGACTTCGCCCATCGACAGTGCCTTGATCAGCATCTCGGCGTTGAGCTCCATGTAGACGGAGGTGAACACCACCTCGCGTACCGATCGCCCGACCACGCTGCAGCCATGTCCGCGCATCAGCGCAACCGTATGGTTGCCGAGCGTCGCGGCAAAATCGCGGCCCATGTCCATGCTGGTGACCAGCAGGTTGGTGTCGCCGAACTTGTGGCGGATATCCCAGTTCGGGATCGTCGATCCGATCGGGCCGCACATATGCATGATCGGGCGCAGCTTCTGTTTGGTCACGGTGAACGGCACGACGTTGGGGCTGTGATTGTGCACCACCGCCATCACGTCCGGGCGCGCCTCATAGATCGCGCCATGGATGAACCGTTCCGAATAGGGCTTGCCGGTGCTTTCGCCGACGACTTGGCCATCCAGCGTGAACTCCATGATGTCACGGCTCTCGGCAAGCTCGGGCGCGCGGGCGCGCGACAAGAGATAATGGTCCGGCTTCTCGGGATGGCGCGCCGAAATGTGCCCGAACGAATCGAGCACGCGCTCACGCGCCAGGATGTGATTGGCGGTGACGAGTTCCTCGACCAGCTCCTGAAGCGCGCTCATGCGGCGTGTCCCGTGGCGATCGCTGCGATATCCTTGACGTCGTCCGGCACGCGGTTATCGCGCCACACGATGTGCATATCAGGCCGCAGCAGAATGATATCGTATTCGTATAGATCGCGCGCGGCCGCGTCCGGGATGTCGAGCGACGATACCGGCGCCCCATAGGCCCCGATCGTCCGCGCGAGACCGCTGGTGTCGGCGGCGGTGCCGCCGAGCCGCAGGATCGTGTAGCCGTCGCCGATGCGATCCTGAAGGGGCGCGCCGTCGTGGAGCCACACATGCGGCAGCCGCGCGCCCGGCCAGGTGGTCGGACGATAGTCGCGGAACGCGTGTTCCGGCCCGCCCGGAATGTCCACGATCACCGGCGAGTCGACATAGCGGTATCCCAGCTCGGCGCCGATCATCTCGTTGCTCTTCGGCTGCTCTACCTTCGCGACGCCGACGAGATTGTCGCGCGCCGCCGCTCCGGCGGGCGTGGCTTCGCGGATTTCCGGACGCCACTGCGCGCGCCATTTGCGGCGGCCGAGCGAAGCATAGCGTGAGGCGCCGACATTGCGCTCGCCGACCTGGCGCCGCTCGATCTCGTAGGAGCGCAGCAGGTTGGGGCCGCCCCAGCCTTGGAGGGTCGCGGCCAGCTTCCACGACAGGTCGATGGCGTCGCCGACCCCGGTGTTCATGCCGAGGCCGCCGGTCGGCACCACCAGATGCACCGAATCGCCGGCAAGGAACACGCGGTCCCGCCCATACGACTCGGCGAGCAGCAGGTTCATGCGCCATGGCCCGCATGACAGCATCTCGTACTGGACCGGAATCGCGACGGTGCGCTCGAACAGGGCCGGCATGTCGGTGTCGCGCTCCACGACGGCATGCAAGGTCCAGTGCCGCGTCGAGTCCTGCATGATCAGGAATGTCGCGCGGTCGTCCGCCACATGATAGTGGCGTCCGTGCCCGGGACCGTTGCCGATCGGAATCATTTGGAACAACTCGTCGCAGCGGAACAGCGCCTGATGCAATTCGAGCAGGTTGCCGTCGCCGCGCAGACTGATGCCGAGCTGCTTACGCACCGCGCTCCCGCCGCCGTCGCAGCCGACCAGGTAGGCGGCGCGGATGGCTTGCGTTGTTCCCCCACTCCTCACCTGCGCGGTCACGCCGGCGGCGTCCTGCGCGAATGACACAAACTCCCATCCGTAGCGCACCGAGACGCTCGGCAGCGTCTCACATTGGGTCTTGAGCAGGGGCTCAAGCGTATACTGCGAGATCAGCTGATACGGCTCGAGCGGCTGCGTGCCGTCATTGCAGGCGCGGATCGCGGCGCGCGCCTCGTCGACCGACGGGTAGTGCTGGCTTACCAAGGGGGGCTCGTTCATGGCGAGGATGATGAACACGTCCATCGGCACGTCCGCGCGCAGGCCCGCGGCGCGGATCTTGTCGGCCAGTCCGAGTCGGCGGAAGATCTCCATGGAGCGCGCGTTGCAGCGTTCCATCTTGGGCAGGAACGCAGGCGCGTCCTTCTGCTCGACCAGAATGCAGCGCACGCCGCGCCGGCCGAGATCGTAGGCAAGCGTCAAGCCGACCGGGCCGGCGCCGACGATGAGAACCTCGGTGTCCACGGGAGCGCCGCCCTTAACTTTTCCCGGTCAAGGCAATCATAGTTCGATGACCACCTTCCCGCCGCGCACGAACGCCGGATAGGTTTTCACCGGTTCGAAGCAGGGCGGGAGAACCACCTCGCCGGTGCGCACGTTGAACTGCCCCTGATGGAAATTGCACTCGATGATCTCGCCCTCGAGAAAGCCTTCGGACAAGGAGCCCGGCCCATGAGTGCAGTGATCGTCGGTGACGTAAAACGTCCCGTCGACATTGAACACCGCGAGCTCGAGCCCCGCCTGCTCGACTTTCAATGCAGTTCCGGGCGCGACGTCGGCCGTATCACACAGCTCGATTTGCGTTCGCGTGTGCGGCGGTGCGGTGTCAGTCATGCCGATTCCGGTGGGGTGATCTGCTCCGACCCATGCTTCGTTCTTCGTTGCGTCCTCGACCGGAACCGGCCTTCTCGGTTATGATGGCGCATGCTGCGCCGGGAACAGAACGAGCTCTTGACGCAAACCGGACCGGGCACGCCGGGCGGCGCCTTCTTCCGCAGCTACTGGCTTCCGGCGCTGCTCGCCGAAGAGCTGCCCGAGAATGAATGCCCGCCCGTGCGAGTCAAGCTGCTCGCGGAGCGGTTGCTCGCCTTTCGCGATACGCAGGGCCGCTACGGGCTGATCGACGAATTCTGCGCCCACCGCGGGGTTTCGTTGTGGTTCGGGCGCAACGAAGAGAACGGGCTGCGCTGCCCCTATCATGGCTGGAAATACGACGTCAGCGGCCAATGCGTCGACGTCCCCTCGGAGCTACCCGAGAGCGGCTACTGCAAACGCATCAAGCTCAAATCCTATCCGTTGGTCGAACGCGGCGGCATTCTCTGGACCTACATGGGCGATCCCGCGAAGCAGCCGGCCCTGCCCGAGTACGAGGTCGCGCTCGTCCCACCCTCCCGACGCTTCATCGCGAAGCGCTTGCAGGAGTGCAATTGGCTGCAGGCGCTCGAAGGCGGCATCGACTCGAGCCACGTGTCGTGGCTGCATCGGGGCGAGCTCAACTCCGATCCGCTGTTCAAGGGCGCGAAAGGCAACCAGTACAATCTCAACGATGCGCGGCCGGTCTTTGAAGTGGTCGAGAGCCCCGGCGGGCTCTACATCGGCGCGCGGCGCAACGCCGAGAACGGCCGGTACTACTGGCGCATCACGCCCTGGGTGATGCCGTCGTTCACGATGATCCCGCCGCGCGGCAA
>Ga0310810_10005976_pt1 | contig 13691 bp, 13 predicted proteins | sample NCmetagenome_FD_207641 | JGI IMG/M metagenome (GOLD analysis project Ga0310810, IMG submission 207641) | Soil microbial communities from experimental microcosm in Duke University, North Carolina, United States - NC | ecosystem: Engineered > Artificial ecosystem > Soil microcosm > Unclassified ... | reverse complement strand
GCCGGCGCTTTGCCGCGATGGCATGGAATGCATGCTACGCCGCGCGTCCCCGGCTGGCGCGACGGCACCCCGCAACCGCGCGATAATGGCCCGATCGACCGGACCAGGAGGCAGCATGGCGACCGTCTACGATTTCACCGTCGACGACATCAAGGGCCAGCCCGTGTCGCTCGACCGCTATCGCGGCAAGGTGCTGCTCGTCGTGAACACGGCCAGCAAGTGCGGCTTCACGCCGCAGTACAAGGGACTCGAGGCGCTCTATCGCAAGTACCGCGATCGCGGCCTCGAGGTGCTCGGCTTTCCGTGCAACCAGTTCGGCTCGCAGGAGCCGGGCAACGAGCCGGAGATCGCGACGTTCTGCGAGACCCATTACGACGTCACGTTTCCACTGTTCGCGAAGGTCGACGTCAACGGCGATGCGGCGGCGCCGGTCTACCGGTTCCTCAAGCGCGAGAAGCCCGGCCTGCTCGGCACCGAGGCGATCAAGTGGAACTTCACGAAGTTCCTCGTCGACCGCGGCGGCAACGTCGTTGCGCGCTTCGCGCCGAACGACACGCCCGATTCGATCGAGCCGGAAGTCGCTCGCGCCCTGTAACGCCCGACGGAGGTTTCGATGCATCCGCTACGCGTTGTCCGCCGCGCAATCCTCGCGCTGGCGGCGATCGTGTTCGCCGCGTCGGCATCGCTCGCGGTCGGCGGGAACGTGTCGACGAAGACACTGCACGTCGCCTTTCCGGTCGCGGAAACGGGCTTCGATCCGCAGGCCGCCGGCGACGCCTATTCGAACTACGTCAATCGCGCGATCTTCGATCCGCTGTACCGCTACGACTATCTTGCGCGGCCCTACAGGCTCGTGCCGAACACGGCGACGGCGCTGCCGGAGATCACCGATGACGGCAAGACGTGGACGATCCACATCCGAAAGGGCATCTACTTCGCCGACGATCCGGCGTTCCACGGCAAGCGGCGCGAGCTGACGGCCGCCGATTACGTGTACGCGATCAAGCGCATCCTCGACCCGAAGATGCGGTCCAACTCGCTGCAGATGGTCGACGGCCGCTTCGTCGGAGCCGACGCCGTCGTCGCGAAGGCGAGGGAAACCGGGCATTTCGACTACGACGCGCCGATCGAGGGTTTGCAGGCGACCGATCGCTACACGTTGCGCTTTCGGCTCGTGTTCGCCGACTACGAGCTCCTGTCGAACCTGACGACGTCCGCGACCGCCGGCGTGGCACGCGAGGCGATCGAGGCGTACCGCGACGGCAACGGCTGGGCGATGGCCAACCCGGTCGGCACCGGCGCGTACCGTCTGAAGGATTGGCGGCGCGCGCAGCGCATCGTGCTCGAGGCCAACCCCGGCTATCGCGACGAGCGCTATCCGACGCCGTCGAGCGCCGCCGACCGCGCGCTCGCGAAGGGCCTTGCCGGTCGACGCCTGCCGCTCGTGCCGAACGTCGAGATCAGCATCATCGAGGAGGCGCAGCCGCGCCTTCTCGCGTTCCGGCAGAAGCAGCTCGACTTCACCGCGGTGCCGGTGAACCTCGTCAACAACGTCCTCGACGCGGACAACCGGCTGAAGCCCGAATTCGCGAACGCCGGCATTCGCCTCGAGCGCGCGATCCAGCCGGCGATCAGCTACATGTACTTCAACATGGAGGATCCGGTCGTCGGCGGCTACACGCCGGACAGGATCGCGTTGCGGCGCGCGATTTCGCTCGGCTACGACGCGAAGGAGGAGATTCGCGTGCTGCGGCAGAACCAGGGCCTGCCCGCGACGCAGGTCGTGCCGCCGAACATGAGCGGCCACGATCCGAGCTACGACGGGCGCCTCAAGTACGATCCCGCTGCGGCGAAGGCGTTGCTCGACCGGTTCGGCTACGTCGACCGCAACGGCGACGGCTTTCGCGAGCTGCCGGACGGCAAGCCGCTGCTGCTTCACGTCGGGTCCGGCACGACCGAGCAGGATCGCGAGTTCGAGGAGCTCTGGAAGCGGTGCCTGAACAACCTCGGCATCCGCGTCGACTTCGTGAAGCAGAAGTGGCCCGACATGCTGAAGATGGCGCGGCTCGGCCAGCTCCAGATGTGGCAGCTCGGCAACATCAACACGACCCCCGACGGCTTCGGCTTCTATGGCCTGCTGTACGGCCGCAACGCGGGCTTCTCGAACCTGGCGCGCTTTGCGCTGCCTGAATACGACCGGCTTTACGAAAAGGCGCGCGCGATGCCCGACAGTTCCGAGCGGCTCGCCGTCGAACGCAAGATGTCCGAGCTCGTCAATGCGTACGCGCCGTGGGTGCTGACGGCGTTCCGCTACGAGAACGTGCTCGTGCAGCCGTGGCTTCGCGGCTACAAGTACAACCCGACGTACCAGTATCCGTTCGCGTATCTCGACGTCGATCACGGCGGCGGCGGCGGAAGCGGCGAGGCGGCCGCGGAAAGTCCCAGTGCCGGCAAGGACGCGTCGTGAGCATCGACCGATCATGAGTGTCATGGCGCCTCCCGGTAACGCGGGCCGCCGCCGCGCGCTCGCGACGCTCGGGCTCGCTGCGCTGGCGCCGCGTCTTGCGCTCGCGCAGCCGCGTACCGGCGGCGCGGTCGAGAAGACGCTGCGCATCGCGTTCCCCGTCGCGGAGACCGGCTTCGATCCGCAGGCGACGAGCGATCTCTATTCCGACCACGTGCAGCGCGCGATCTTCGAGACGCTTTACGGCTTCGACTACCTCGCGCGACCGTACAAACGCGTGCCGCGCATCGCGGCCGCGCTGCCGAAGATCGAAAACGGCGGCCGCATCTGGACGATTCCGCTTCGTCGCGGTATCCACTTCGCCGACGACCCGGCATTCGGCGCTCGCAAGCGCGAGCTGACCGCGGGCGATTTCATCTATTCGTGGAAGCGGCTGCTCGATCCGCGCATGCGCTCGCCGTTCTCCTGGTACCTGCAAGGCAAGATCGCCGGTGCCGGAAGCGTCCTCGACGCGGCGAAGAAGAGCGGCAAGCTCGACTACGACGCGCCGATCGAAGGCCTCGCCGCGCTCGACCGCTACACGATTCGCGTGCAGCTCGACGAGCCCGATTACATCCTGTTCGGCTATCTTTGCTCGAGCCCGATGTCCGCGGTGGCGCGCGAAGTGGTCGAGCGCTACGGCGATGCGAACGGGTGGGTGATGGATCATCCGGTCGGCACCGGCGCGTTCATGCTGAAGTCGTGGCGGCGCGGCCAGCAGATCGTGCTCGAAGCGAATCCCGGCTTCCGCGACGAGCGCTTCCCGCAGCCTTCCGACGCCGATGACCGTGCGCATTTCGCGGCGGTCGTCGGCAAGCGGTTGCCGCTCGTCGATCGCGTCGAGATCGCGATCATGGAGGAATCGAATCCGCGCCTTCTCGCGTTCGACAGCAACGCGCTCGACTACGTCAACCTGCCGCCCGAGCTGACCGACCACGCGCTCGACGCGTCGAACCGGCTGAAGCCCGCGTACGCGTCGCGCGGCGTCACGCTGCAGCGGCTCACGCAGCCCGCGATGCAGTACGCCTACTTCAACATGCAGGATCCGGTCGTCGGCGGCTACGAAAACGCGAAGATCGCGCTGCGCCGCGCGATCGCGATGGCGTTCGACACGCCGGCGCTGATCGACGTCGTCTACCAGGGACAGGCGATCGCCGCGACGCAGCCGATTCCGCCGAACGTCACCGGCCACGACGACTCGCTGAACGTCGCCGCACCCTACGACCCGGCAGCGGCGAAGGCGCTGCTCGACAAGTTCGGCTACGTCGACCGCGACGGCGACGGTTTCCGCGAGCTGCCGGACGGCAAGCCGCTGTCTCTCGTGATGGCGTCGACGCCGACCACGCGCGATCGCGAGATCGACGAGATCTGGCAGCGCAACCTGAAGGCGGTCGGCATCCGCGTCGACTTCATGAAGCAGAAGTGGCCCGACCTCCTCAAGATGGGCAAGGCCGGGCAGCTCCAGTTCTGGCGCATCGGCTGGATCAACGCGTACGCCGAAGGCGACGCGTTCATGCAGCTCCTCTACGGCGGCAACATCGGGCAGACGAACTACTCGCGTTTCGACCTGCCGGCGTACGACGCGCTCTATCGCAAGTCGCGCACGCTGCCCGACGGACCCGAGCGCAACGCGATCTACCGGAAGATGTCGGAGCTCGTCGGTGCGTACGCGCCGTGGGTGCTGCACGTGTACACGATCGAGGACACGCTCGTGCAGCCGTGGGTGCGCGGCTACCGGAAGAACGCGTACTGGGAGCACCCGTGGCAGTACATCGGGATCGATAGCGCCCGCCTCGCGGCGAACCGGTAGCGCGCGTCCGCTGCGCGGACACCGAGCAGGGAAACCACACCGCCGGCCGCGGTTGCCGCGGCGCGCGCTTGACGTGCGTCGCTAGTAAGTCTATGCTTACGGTAAGCTACTACTTACCGATATGATCCGCGCCGATCGCCAGCTTGCAGCGCTTGCCGACCCGTCGCGCCGCGCGATCCTCGAGGCGCTTGCGCGGCAGCCGCTCGCCGTGGGCGAGCTCGCCCGGCGCTTTCCGATCTCGCGGCCCGCGGTGTCGCAGCACCTGCGCGTGCTCCGCGACGCGAACCTCGTCGCCCACGAAACGCGCGGCACGCGCAACGTCTACCGTGTGAACGCCGAAGGACTCGAGACGTTGCGCCAGTATCTCGACGCGCTGTGGGGTCGCGCCCTGCGCGATTTCAAGCGCGTCGCCGAGTCGAGTTACCACGCCAAGAGGAGACAGCCGACATGAAGGAAGAAGGGCAGGGCATCTTCGTACGCAAGACGACCGACGTCGACGCGCCACTTTCACACGTCTTCGCGGTCTTCACGCGCGACATCGACGCATGGTGGCCGCGCGCCCACCATATCGGCGGATGCAAGACGTTCGAGGCGATCCTCGAGCCCAGGATCGGCGGGCGATGGTACGAGCGCGGCGACGACGGCAGCGAATGCCCCTGGGGACGGGTGCTTGCGTTCGATCCGCCAAACCGGCTGCTCCTTGCGTGGGACATCGGCGCCGATTTCCGGCCCGATGCTTCGATCGGCAGCGAGGTGGAGGTGACCTTCGTCGCGCTGGCGCCCGAGCGCACGCGTGTCACGCTGACGCATCGCCACCTCGAGCGCTACGGCGACAAGGCCGAAGCGATGCGCGCGATGTTCGACTCCGACAACGCGTGGGCGCAGACGCTTGCAGGCTTCAAGGGTGTGGTCGAGCGCGCGCCGACGCGCGCGTAGCGCGAAAGCGACAGACGGTCGCGCCCGCCCGCGCAATGTCGACTATTCGCATTGCCGCTGCGCGGGCGCGCCGCTTACAATCGACGCATCATGGTTGCGATGGCATCGACGAGTCCGCAATGACATTCAAGCCACTGCCCCTGCTTCCTGCCGCTGGCCGTGCCTCGTGCGCGCCGCACGGCATTGCATGGATTGGCGGCATGCGCGCGCTCATCGATCGCGTCGTCCCGCAAGTCCTGAAGTAACGGCCCGCGCGGAGGTCCGCCGGGTACGGCGGACTCCGATGACCGGGAAAAATCCCCGCTTCGAATCCGCCGATCGTTGAATCGGTGGCCGCGCTTGTGGCGTGGCCGGAGAAGAAGCATGAAACCGCCCGAACGGCTCGCGCGCTTCGTCCGCCGCAATTTCCGCGGACTCTGGCGCGTGCCGGATTTTCGCCGCCTGTGGCTGTCGCTGACGATGACGTCGTTCGGCGCGCAGATCACCAATCTCGCGCTGCCGCTCACCGCGGCGCTGCTGCTGCACGCGACGCCGCTGCAGATGGGCATCCTGGTCGCGCTCGAAGCGCTGCCGTTCGCGCTCGTATCGCTGCACGCGGGCGTGATGCTCGACCGCGTGCGGAAGCTCCCCGTCGTGATCGCGTCCGACCTGAGCCGCGCTGCGGCGCTCGCCGCGATCCCGCTTTGCGCATGGCGCGGCGTGCTGTCGGTCGACGTCCTCTACGTCGTCGGCTTCTTCTGCGGCGTGCAGAACGTCGTCGGCGGCGCTGCGTACCAGGTGCTGATCGCGCAGATGGCAGGCCGCGATCGGCTCGTCGAGGCGAACGCGAAGATCGTGCTCGGCGAAACGTCGTCGGCGCTGATCGGTCCGGGCATCGCCGGCGGCCTGATCCAGCTCCTGACGGCGCCGTTCGCGATCGCGATCGACGCGGTCGGCTTCCTGGCCTCCGCGTTGATCCTGGGACGCCTGCGCGTGCCGCACGACGTGCGGCCCACGCGTGCCGTGCGCACGTCGATGGGTGCCGAGATCCGCGAAGGGCTCGCGCTCGTGTTCAGGAACGAGACGCTGCGCTCGCTCGCGCTCGTCGCCGCGGCGTGGCAGGTGCTGCACCACATGCAGATCGCCGTGCTGATCCTGTTCGCGACGCGCGAGCTCGACCTGTCGGCGGGGACGATCGGCCTCGCGTACATGGCGGGCGGGCTTGGCTGCGTGCTTGCGGCGTCGTCGGCCGAACGGTTGTCGCGCCGCTTCGGTGTGGGCGCGGCGATCGTCTACGGCCTGTTGCTCACGGCGTTCGGCTGGCAGGCGTTCGGCCTGATCCGCGGCTCGCCGGGAACGGCGACACTGCTGCTCGGCGCCGCGATGCTGCTGTTCGATTTCGGGGCCGTGCTCTACGCGATCAACTACCTCGCGTTGCGCCAGGCGCTGACGCCCGATCGGCTGCTCGGACGGATGACGGCGACGATGCGATTCCTGACGGTCGCCGCGGCGCCGCTCGGCTCGCTCGCGGGCGGCGCGCTCGCCACCGTCATCGGCTTGCGGGCGACGCTATGGGTGATCGGCGCCCTCGGCATCGCGCTCGCGATCGTCGCGATGCGCTTCTCGCCGGTGCGGCTGCATCGGCGCCTGCCGATGGTGGGGGCGGATTGAAAACGGGGCGCCGAGGCGAATCGACGACGACTCGCCCAGCGGCGCCGGGTGGCCAGGCGCGGACTCAGCAGCCGCGGATCGTCTTGCTGGTAAGGCTTTCCTCGGGCGCGATGTTGTTCCGCAGTTCGGGTGGCTCGTTCTTCTTGATGCCGATGGCCGCCATCCTGCCCTCTGCCTGCTTCATCGAGTTGGTCTGCGCGTTCGGATTCTTCGCGAGCTGCATTTCTTCTCGCGTATTCGTCACCACGGTGACGCCGGACGGGCAACCTTCGTTGAGCGCGTCCGTGTTCGCGTACTGCGGCGCACCGGGGGTCTGGCAGCCGGCCAGCAGCGAGGTCACCAGGATTGCGCCGCCGATCATGGTTACGTTCATGGATTCGCTCCTTCGCGAAATGTGCCTTCAAAGGTTAACAAGGCCCGTACAAGCTTAATCCAGTCCGCGACCCGGAGATACCGGTTGCATCACGCTGCCTGGAAACGATAGACCGCCGGCAGCCGCAACAATTGCGTGAGCTCGTCGAGGGCGCGGCGCGTCTCGTCGAGCAGCGCGGGATCGCGAAGGTCGGCCGGCACCAGCCGATCGCGGTAGTGACGCCGGATCCAGGCCTCGAGCGCGGCATCGAGCGCATCGTCGAGCAGCACGTTGCCGCGGATTGCATTCCGCTCGCCTGCCGTGAGCGGCACGCGCAGCCGCAGGCAGGCAGGGCCGCCGCCATTGCGCATGCTTTGGCGCAGGTCGAACGTCAGCACCTCGCCGATCGGCGAGCCGTCTGCGACGAGGCGATCGAGCAATTGCGCCGTCGCCGCGTGCGCGCGGCATTCGGCCGGCGCGACGAGCAGGTAGCGCCCGTCGGCGCGGGGCAGGAGCTGGCTGTTGAAAAGATAGGTCGCAACGGCGTCGGCGAGCGGCAGCTCGTCGTCGCGGACGACGATGACCGAGAAATCGGCACCGACCGCGTCGGCAAGCGCATCGAGCGCCGCCGGCTGGTCCACGAACGCGCGCTCGTGGCAGAACAGGAACGTGCCTTCGCCGACGGCGATGACGTCGTTGTGGAACACGCCCGCATCGATCGTGTCGGCGCGCTGCTGCGTGAAGAGTGTCGTCGCCGGGTCGAGGCCGTGGCGCCGCGCGATCGCCTCGCTCGCCTCGCGCGTCTGCCGCGCCGGGAAGCGCGACGGCACGACGCCCGGACCGAATGCTCGGCGGCCGTAAACGAACCACTCGACGCCCGGCGCATCGGCGTCGTGCGCGAACCGCGTGTGATTCGCGGCGCCCTCGTCGCCGAACTGCGGCGTTCCGGGCAGCGGATCGTGCACGAGGAAGTGCGCCTCGTCGGCGAAGATCGCGCGAAGGACGCGCGTCGTCGTCGGCGCCTCGAGCGCGCGATGGAAATAGGTCGCGAGATTGGCCGGCGTCAGATGCACGCGGCCGTCGGCGCAATCGGCGGATGCGCTGATTGTCGCGGCATTGGCGACCCACATCGACGCCGCCGACGAGCACGCGGCGAGAACGTCGGGCGCATCGCGTCCCGCCTGCACGATGACGTCGTGGTCGCTGCCGGCGAAGCCGAGCGCGCGCAGCGCGTGCACGTCGGGACGCTCCTGCGGCGGAAGCACACCCTGCGCGTAGCCGCGCGCGGCGAGCGCGCGCATCTTCGCGAGACCCTGCAGCGCCGCTTCGCGCGGATTCGCGACCTGCTGCGCGTTGCGTTCCGCCGCGAGGTTGCCGCGCGCGAGGCCCGAGTAGTTGTGCGTCGGGCCGGGGACACCGTCAAAGGAGATGGGGCCCCCCCACGCTCGCGGCTCCGCCGCTTCGCTGCCCCCTGAGGGGGCGGCATTCGCGCCTCGGGGCGGCCCTTCGGCGCTCACGACGTTCATCGATCCCCCGGAGACAGCGGCACGACCCGCACGCTGTCGCCCTCCGCGACGCCGAGCGCCAGCGCGGCGTACGGCATGAGCGGAAAGCGATCGACGCGCGGCGGCGCCGCCGCCACGAGCGCGCGCCAGTCGCCGAACTTGCGGTTGCAGACGAGCCACAGGATGTCGTCGGTGAGGCTGTCGGGCACCGGATCTTCCTCGCCGAGCGCGCACGGCATCACCGACGCGCGCCGCACCGCGTCGACGTTGTCGCGCGTGCATTCGAACGTCGGGCCCGCGTCGAAGATGTCGACGTAGCCTTCGTAGCGAAAGCCCTCCTGCTCGAGCATCGCGCGCGCCGGCGCCGTGTCGGCGTGGACGGCGCCGATCGCGTCGCGCGCCGATTGCGCCAGCAGGTTCACGTACACCGGATGCTTCGGCATCAGCTCGGCGATGAACGACTTCTGTCCAGTCCCCGTGAGGTAGTCGGCGCGCGAGTATTCCATCGCGAAGAAATGGCGGCCGAGGCCCTCCCAGAACGGGCTCGAGCCGTCGGGCTCGAGCCGTCCGCGCAGTTCGGCGAAGATCTTCGTCGCGAAAAGTTCGCTGAACTCGGCGATGAACAGGAGCCGGCTCTTCGACAGCAGCGCGCCGTTCTTGCCGATCCGGTAGCGCTCGTCGAGGAACAGCGAGCAAAGCTCGCTGTGCCCCGTGTGGTCGTTCGACAGGAACAGCGTCGGCGTCACCGTGTAGACGTCGAGCGCGCGCGACGCGTGCACGAGCGTGCCGACGTGGTAGTTGTACCAGGGCTCGTTCAGGCCGACCGCCGCTTCGATCGCGCTGATGCCGACGACGCGCGCCTCGCTCCCGTCGTTTTGCTCGACGAGCACGAACATGTAGCACGCGTCCTTGCGCTCGGCGTTGCCGTCGAACGACGCGAGCGAGCGGTCGATCCGCTCGCGCAGCCGCTCGCGATTCGCGGGCAGCGTGGTCAGTCCGGTACCGGTGCGCTCGGACAGCGCGAGCACCGCCGGCAGATCATCGCGCGCGATCGGCCGGACGACGAACATTCGTTACGTTAATGCGCGGTTGACCGCCGTCTCGAGCCGCGCGAGCCCCTCGAGGATCTCGTCGAGCGAGATGACGAGCGACGGCGCGATGCGCACGACATCGGCGCCCGCCATCAGCACGAGCAACCCCGCTTCGCCGGCGGCGCCCATCACCGCCGCCGCCTTGCCGCGCCATGGCTCGTCCAGTTCGCAGCCGATCCAGACGCCTTCGCCACGGATGTCGGAAAAGATGCGGCGGCGGCCGTTGATGGCGCGCAGGCCTTCGACGAACAGCGAATGCCGCGCCTTGACGCCGTCGAGCACCTCGGTCGTGTTGATCACGTCGAACACGGCACCTGCAACGGCGCACGCGAGCGGGTTGCCGCCGTACGTGGTGCCGTGCACGCCGACCGAGAACGCGCTCGCAACGTCGGCCGTCGTCAGCATCGCGCCGATCGGGAAGCCGCCGCCCAGTCCCTTCGCGCTCGTCAGGATGTCGGGAACGATGCCTTTCTGCATGTACGAGAACAGCGCGCCGGTGCGTCCCATGCCGCTCTGGATCTCGTCGAGGATCAGCAGCGCGCCGTGCGCGCTGCACAGGCGCCGCGCCGCCTGCAGATACTCCGGCGTCCCCGGCATCATCCCGCCTTCGCCCTGCATCGGCTCGAGGATCATCGCGCAGATCTCGCCGCCGTGCGCGGCGAACTCGGCCTCGAGCGCGGCGACGTCGTTGTAGCGCAGATGCACGATGCCTTCGGGATTGGGTCCGAAGCCGCTCGCGTACTTCGCCTGCCCGCCGGCCGTGACCGTGAAAAGCGTGCGGCCGTGGAATGCGTTGAGCGTCGACACGATCCGCGTGCGGCCGGGACCGTGGCGATCGTGCGCATAGCGCCGCGCGAGCTTGAGCGCCGCCTCGTTCGCCTCGGCGCCCGAGTTGCAGAAGAACACGCGCTCGGCGAACGTCGCGTCGGTGAGGCGCTTCGCGAGGCGCAGCGCCGGCTCGTTCGTGAACCAGTTCGATACGTGCCAGAGCGTCCTGGCCTGCGCCTCGAGCGCGCGGATCATCGCCGGATGGCAATGGCCGAGCGACGTGACGGCAACGCCCGCCGCGAAGTCGATGTACATCCGGCCGGCCTGGTCAAAGACGCGCGATCCCTCGCCGCGCACCGGGATGAACGGCGCCGGCGCGAAGCAGGGCACCATCACCTGGTCGAAGAGCGCTCGCGTGACGGGCAGCGTCGCCGCTTCGGGATGCGGCGTCGTGGCGTCGCGGCGCGCAGTCTCGGCGACGAGCGCTTGCGCGCCGGGCGTGAGTGGCATGCGCGTGTCCGGTCGCGTCAGCCGGCCGCCGCGACGATCTGCATTTCGACGCGGTAGTCGGGGTTCGCGAGCTTCGCCTGCACCGTCGCGCGCGCCGGCGGGTCGCCCTGCGCGACCCACTGATCCCACACGGCGTTCATCGCCTGGTAATCGTCCATGTCGGCGAGATAGATCGTCGCGGAGAGGATCTTCGTCTTGTCGGTGCCCGCTTCGGCGAGCAGGCGGTCGATCTGCGCGAGCACCGACCGCGTCTGGCGCGCGATGTCGGCCTTCGGCTCCTCGGCGACCTGGCCCGCGAGCCAGACCAGACGCCCGCCGGGCGGCGGCGCGTAGATCACGAGGTCCGACAGGCGCTTGCCCACGTTGCGGCGTTCGATCGTCATGGTGCTATCGTTCCTGAACCAAGGGATGTCGATGGGACGCGCGGCCGATGCGTAAGTTTAGTCGAAAATGAGCGCGCGCCTCGCGCTCGTCGCGGCGTCGATGCTGATGGCGCTGGCGGTTGCGTTCGGAGCATTCGGCGCGCATGCGCTCAAGGCGCGCCTCGCGCCCGACATGCTGGCGATCTGGCAGACCGGCGTCACGTATCACGCATGGCATGCGCTCGCATTGCTGGCGCTGGGTCTGTTGCTGCTGCATGCGCCGCAAAGCGGCGCGCTGCGGATCGCCGCGTGGCTGTTCGTCGCCGGGATCGTACTCTTCGCCGGTTCGCTCTATCTGCTCGCGCTCGGCGCGCCGCGGATCATCGGCGCGATCACGCCACTCGGCGGCGTCGCGTTCATCGCCGGCTGGATCGTCGTCGCCGCCGGCGTGTGGAGGATGCGCGCGTAGTCGTTCAGTCGATGTGCGCGCCGCTCGCCTTCACAACCTTCGCCCACTTCGCCGTTTCGTGGTCGATGTGCCGCGCGAAGTCCTCGGGCGAACCGCCGGCCGCGATCGCGCCCTGCGCCAGCAGCTTCTCCTTCGCGTCGGGCGCCGCGAGCCACGCGGCGATCGTGCCGTTCAGCTTGGTGACGATGTCCGGCGGCGTGCCGGCCGGCGCGAGCACGCCGAACCACGACGACGCCTCGAAGCCCGACAATCCCGATTCGGCGATCGTCGGCACGTCGGGCAGCGCCGCCGCGCGCGTCGTGCTCGTAACCGCGATCGCGCGGAGCTTGCCGCCCTTGATCAGGCCGAGCGACGACGGCAAGTTGTCGAACATGAGCTGCACCTGTCCGCCCATCAGGTCGGCGAGCGCCGGCGCGCTCCCCTTGTACGGAACGTGGGTCATCTGCACGCCGGCCATCGTCTTGAAGAGCTCGCCCGACAGGTGGATCGACGTGCCGTTGCCCGACGACGCGAAGTTGAGCTTGCCCGGATTCGCCTTCGCGTAATCGATCAGCTCTTTCACCGAATGCACCGGCAGCGACGGATTGACGACGAGCACGTTCGGCACGCCGGCGACGAGGATCACCGGCGCGAAGTCCTTCACGTGGTCGTACGGCATCTTGCCGTAGAGGTTCGGATTGATCGCGTGCGTCCCGACGGTGCCCATCACCAGCGTGTAGCCGTCCGGCGCGGCCTTCGCGACGAGATCGGCGCCGATGTTGCCGCCGGCGCCCGGGCGGTTGTCGACGATCACCTGCTGGTTCCAGGTCTCCGCCAGCTTCTGCGCGACGGCGCGCGCGAGGATGTCGGTCGTGCCGCCGGGCGGAAACGGCACGACGAGGCGGATCGGCTTCGTCGGGTAATCAGCGGCCGGTGCCGGGCCGGTGCCGACGATCAACGCGATTCCCGCCAGGATCGCCAGCAGCGCTCGCATCATCGATTGCATCGTTCGTCCTTCTCCGCTGTCCTGATCCTTGATACTTGATACCCGATACCTGAAATCAATCCACCTTGGCGCCCGACGCCTTCACGATCTTCGCGTACTTGACGAGCTCGGCGTCGATGAAGCGCGCGAACTCGGACGGCGTATCGGGTGCCGCTTCCGCGCCCTGCGCCGCGAGCTGCGCGCGCATCGCGGGCGCCGACAGCACCTTCGTCACGTCGGCATTCCATTTGGCGATCACGTCGGGCGGCGTTCCGGCGGGCGCCATCAGCCCGAACCACGTCGAGATGTCGAAGCCCGGCACGCCGGCCTCGGACATCGTCGGCAGGTCGGGCGCGAGCGGCGAGCGCGCTTTCGTCGTCACCGCGAGCGCGCGGAGCTTCCCCGCCTTCACCTGGCTCATCGCGCTCGCGAGGTTGTCGAACATGAGCTGCGTGTCGCCGGCGAGCAGCGCCTGCATCGCCGGCGCCGCGCCCTTGTAGGGAACGTGCACCATGTCGACGCCGGCGTCGACCTTGAAGAGCTCGCCCGCGAGATGGCCGGCGCTGCCGATGCTGCCGGATCCGAACGAGAGCTTGCCCGGGTGCGCCTTCGCGTACTCGATCAGCTCTTGCACCGAATGTACGGGCAGCGACGGATTGACGACGAGCACGTTCGGCGTGATCGCGACGAGCGTGATCGGCGCGAAATCCTTCTTCGCGTCGTAAGGCATCTTCGGGTACAGGCTCGGATTGACGGCGTGCGTCGACAGCG
>Ga0310810_10005974_pt1 | contig 13692 bp, 13 predicted proteins | sample NCmetagenome_FD_207641 | JGI IMG/M metagenome (GOLD analysis project Ga0310810, IMG submission 207641) | Soil microbial communities from experimental microcosm in Duke University, North Carolina, United States - NC | ecosystem: Engineered > Artificial ecosystem > Soil microcosm > Unclassified ... | reverse complement strand
CGGCCGGGGCTGTGGGCGGGGCGCCGCGGTTCGACATCGGCGCGGTCGAGGCGCGCCGAGACGCAGAGCCGCCGGCCGTTGCCTTCCTGACCCCAGGCGTGAATGCCCATCTGCGCGGCGTCGTGCCCGTCCAGGCGCGGGCGACGGATAGCGGAGGGGGCGTGGCCAGTCTCAGCATCCGGGTGGGCAGCCAGGCATTGACCGCGACTCTCGATCCTTCGCCACCCGCCGCGGCCATCACCGCCACCGCGAGCTGGAACACGAGTACGCTCGCCGACGGAGTACAGACCTTGACCGTCGTGGCGACCGATCAAGGCCAGAACACGGCGACCGCTACCCGGACGGTCATCGTGGACAACACGCCCCCGGAGACGCAGATCACGGGCGGGCCCGATGGGACGAGCTCGAGCCCCGCGGCCACCTTCACGTTCGCCGGGTCCGACAACCTGACGCCGGCGTCGAGCCTCGCGTTTGCCTGGCGGATGGATGACGGAGCGTTCTCGCCCTTTTCTCCGACCGCCTCCACGATGCTCAGCGGCCTCACGCCGGGGGCCCACACCTTCGAGGTGAAGGCCCGGGACCTGGCCGGCAACGAGGATCCGCAGCCGGCCCGCCGGACCTTCTCGGTGGCGTCGGGAGACGTGGTGATCGCCATCACCGAGCCGAGCGCCGGCGCCACCGTTCCTTCGGGGGTCGCGCTCGTCCGTGGTACGGTCGCGAATGGTGGGGCCGGAGCGGGCGTCGCCGTCAACGGCGTGGTTGCGAGCGTGCAGGGGGGCGTCTTCGCGGCTACGGTACCGGTGTCGGCGCCGTCGATCACGATCACCGCAGTCGCCACGACCGAGACCGGGAGCTCCGCCACCGAGAGCGTGACCGTGTCCGTCGCCGATGTCGGCGAGAGCGCGGTGTCGCTGCGCGCGAGTCCTCGGATGGGAGGAACGCCCCTGGTGACGTCCTTCTCGCTGGTCGGCGGGCCGGTACCGGCCCGTGTCGAGCTGGATGTCGACGGTGACGGGAGCATCGACTTCAGCGGACCCTCGCTCGAGGGGCAGACGTTCACGTACCCGGCCGCCGGGCTCTACTTCCCCGTGGTTCGCGTGATCGATGGCCAGGGCGCCGCCTCCACCGCGCGGGCCGTGGTACACGTGCTCGATCGCACCGACCTCGAGACCCTCCTCCAGCCGAAGTGGACGGCTCTCCGCGACGCCCTCGGCCGCGGCGACGTGCCGGGCGCGGTTGCGCTATTCGCAGGGGCGTCGCGCGAGGCCTACCAGCAGCAGCTCACCGCCCTCGCCGGTGCGGGTGCGCTGCCGCAGGTGGCGGCCGATCTCGGCCCGATCACGGCGGTGCGCGTGCTCGACCGGGCCGCGGAGTACGAGCTGCGGGCGGTCCAGCAAGGCGTCACATATTCCTTCTACGTTCTGTTCGTGGTTGACACGGACGGGGTATGGCGCCTGCGGGTGTTCTGAGGCTCGCGGCGGCACTCGCAATGCTGCTCGCCGCGGTCGGCGAGGGCCGCGCGGCCGCGGAAGACGAAGAGGGGACTCTGCGCGCGCCGGCCGGGCCCTATCGGGGCCGCGTGGTGGATCGGCAGACCGGCCAGCCCGTCCCGGACGCTCTCGTGGTCATCCTGTGGCAGCGCTTCGACGACGAGATCGAGGGTCTTCGCCGTCTGGTCACCGCGCGCGAGACGTTCACCGACAGCAACGGAGAGTTTGTGCACGACGTCGGAGCCCTGGAAAGCAAGCTCCCACCGCGCACTCTCACCCCCCGGCTCCTCGTCTTCCGGCCCGGGTTCACGTCGGCGCCGAGTCGCCCCCAGGTGTCGCCGCCCGGCGTGCCGGCCCGCCAGTTCACGGGGCCCGGCGGGGTGGCGACGGTCACCGCCGTATCGAACTACGAGGACCGCGCCGAGGCGTTCAACACGTTCATCGCGATGCTGAGCAACGCCCAGCTCTTTCCGCCCACCGGGCTCCCCGACACCGAGGAGCTGATCCGCTTCGAGTTGCAGAGCCTGGGAGTTCGACCTCCCACGCCCGTGGCCCCACGAGGTGGCCGATGACCGGTTGGGTTCGGATGCTGGCGGTGTGCTCTTGGCTGCTGCTGGTGTGCGCCGCCTCGGCGGCCGCTCAGAGGCCTGAAGGGTGGGATCGGTATCTGGACCGACCGCGCGGGCCGTATCGGGGGCAGGTGCTTGACGCGGAGACCAAGGCGCCGCTTGCGGGCGCGGTCGTCGTGGCGCTGTGGCGACGGGATCGCGTGTACCCCTTCCACATCACGACCGAACACTACGCGGTGAGGGAAACGGTCACCGATTCTGAAGGGCTATTCGTATTGGAGGTAAAGGACATTGAAGAGGGAGCGCCACGCCGGACCCGGCGACCAGTGTTCTTAATCTTCCTGCCTGGCTTTGGATCGTTTCCACGAATGCAGAGGTCTCCTACGGGATTCCTAGGTGATGTTTTTGAGCGGGACAGGACCGCTGTCGAGCTGCCCCGCTTGGAGGGTCGGGAGGACCGTCTCCGAAACCTAGACACCTTTAGCCCGCATAGTTTGTCGGAGAGCCCGCACCAAGACCTTCCACGGCTATTGCGAGCAGTGGATGAAGAACGCGCCGCGGTAGGGCTCAAGCCATACCCCTCGCCGGAGAAGCGATGATGGTCTCGATTGCAATCGCCATGGTTCTTCTTTGTCTCTTGCCGTTCGATGCTGAGCCGTATGAGATCGGAACCCACGAGGAGCTGACTCGGGCATCTAGTAAGCGTTCAAGCATCGATGAAGTTCTCAAAGACGATCTTGGACTTGTCGGAGGAGTACGTACGACCGTCCGTGGGAGGCTTCTGGAAGACTGGCTCGTTCAGGGGGCAGCGCGAGAGGACGCCTTTCCTCGGTTCTTGAACCATTTTCACAACCCCCTTGCCTCCGATTGGGCGCAGGCTGGGCTGGGTAGCACCGTAGGACAATCGGCGATCCGTTGGGCTCAGAACGCGGCCCAGGCGGTCCCGAGTTGGTCATGGAGCGATACAAGACGAGCGTACTTCGAAGCCCTCACCTTAGAAAGCAACACCGATCGGGACGAAAGACTCGGCGCGACGTTCGAAGGTATTGGACGGCAGACTCACGTGGTCATGCTCGAAACGACCCTCACCTCCTATACAACTACGAAACCCTCATCGATGACGTGCTCGAACGTCAGACCAGTGTCTTTCAAGGATGGATGGATGTTGGTGCGGATGGCGTGCCGGACGCCGACTGGCGGTCGCTTGACAGCAATCCGCTCGCCCCCATTGCGATCGCGCGTCTCATCGACACCGATCGCTACTCCGGCAGCAACCCAGCAGTAACGACCGAAGCGCTGATCGGCCTGGCGGAGTACACGAACGCCAACTTCTTCAGTGAGGATCGTGTCTTCACGGAGAGCGACCTCGACCCGCAGGCGCGCTTCCCGTACCCGAAGCGCTCCAGCGTGGTCGAGCAGGCCTTCGACGTGACCGTAAGCGGGGTCGCGGTGAAGCGACGGTACTTCGTGAAGAGTGGCGATGGCGCCACCGGTTATCGGCTGGCCACCGTCGGGTACCTGCGGGAGTATCATCGACGCTTCAGCCTCGACTGGACGCGGTTCAAGGAGGCACCCACCCTCGACGAAGCCGTGTACCGCGACTACGCCGAGCGCCTGGTGCCACGGGCGGTGGCCTACTCGACGGCGCTGATCGACTACTTCTTCCGGGGTCGGATGTCCGTGTTCGGTGACGATTCGGCGATGCGGATCCAGAACTTGGGTGACGAGACGATGGACGGGACGTTCACCCTCTACTACGACGACGCGAGCGACGTGCGACGACCGGTCCCCGGGGCATCGTGGACGCAGACGCTTGGCCCGCAGGGTATGGCGGCTGACCTGCGAGTGACGGCCCCCACCACGCCCGCGCCCAAGGAGCCCGGGAAGTACATGCTCGTGTTCCGGGGCGGACTGGGGAGCGAAGCGGATGCAGTGGTGGGCAAGCAGATCACGATCGACTCCGTCGTCGTTCCCCGCCTGCTCAAGCGGAAGGACGGCACGCCGATCCTCGGAGCGACGGTCCAGGCCGTCGATGTGGTCACCGGGCAGGTGGTGTCCGTCGGGACGACGGACGCGGCTGGCAGGACGAGGCTCGCGTGGCGGCCGGGCCGGACCGTGTTGTTCATCCCAAGCGTCAATGCCTTCCCGATGTACTGGGCCGGCGGCGCATCCTTTGCGAGCAACGCCGAAGGAGCGCGGGTCGTACAGAGTGGCGATCTGGATGCCCAGGGCCAGGTGACGATCATGATTCCGGTCATCAACGCGGAGTGGCCCGAGCGTACCGAGGAGTGCAGTGGACAGCCGACCTTCGCGCACTCGCCTCAAGGCTTCTTCCGGGAAGGCACACTCTTGCCGGACGGAACCATCGACCTCGTGACCGTGGCATACGGGGTCAATCTCATCCGCTTCGTCCGCGATGACGACGGCCGCGAGACCATCCTGTGTGGCTCGGACTCGACCCAGTGCACCATTCCCGCGGCCGGCTTCGTGGCGGAGGACGTCAATCGGATCGGACAGGTGGTGGGGCATCTGGTACGCGACATCCTCTCCCGGCATCTCCGCCAGATCACCGATACCGACGGCCGGCCTCTCGGCGACCCGGTGTGTGCGAACGACTATGCCGAGGTCGACGTGGTGCCGGTGACCGTGATCGAGCCCTAGGTCAGGAGCGGGTTGACTCCTCCCGCCGGGTTCCGCTCCGTCAACGGCGCGGGCGGCGGGCGGACGCTCGCCGGCACCTTCACCGGCAATGCCCGCTCGGCGGGGGCGGTGCTGGGCGGGGTGCTGGGAGTCCTGCGCGGGTACTTCGATGGCGCCGACGGTCTCGAGCGCCGTCGGGGATCCGCGCGACCGCGGCATCATGGCCTTCTTCGACGCGCGCCTTCAGGGCTCCCCGGTCCGCGGCGCCGTGATGGTCCAGCTCAACGACGGTGGAGGCGGCGGTGGCGTGGCCATCATCTTCGACCGCCCGGCCGACATCGGCCGGTCCTTCATGCCCATGGCTCGTCAGCTTGCCAGCGCACCGATTCCGGGCGGGCAGCCGCAACGCCCGGTGGCGCTACAGCAGCAGACCACGCCCGACGGCAAGGCCGCCATCGGCGTGCCACCGGGCTGGCGCATCAGCGGCTGGGCCAACGGGGCGGTGGACGTGGCGGGGCCGCAGGGCCAGCTCGTGGACGTGGGCATCTACCTGCCGATCTTCTCCGCGCCCACCTACGGCGGGCCCATCGCCGGCGCAGTCTATCTGCCGTTCATCGCCGATCCGGCCGCCGCGGTGCGCGCGGTCAGCGAGGCGCAGTCGCGCCAGGCCGTGGCCCGGGGCGGCCAGGGGGTCACCGACATCGAGGTGCTCGAGCGCGTCTCCACGCCGCCGCCGACCGGCTCGGGGGAGGCCGCCTACGTGTTCGTGCGCTCGCGCCTCGGCGGCCGGCCGCACCTGCACTTTGCATTGGTCAATACCACCGTGATTGACCAGCGTTCCTGGGCCTACTACTACTCCACGGTGGCCGCCCCCGACGGCATCTTCCAGCGCGACTTCGCGCTGATGTTGAACGTCTGGCGCTCGTGGTCGCTCAATCAGCAGATGCTGCGCGACCGCATGCAGGACGCGGCCAACAAGATGCGCCAGACCGGCGAGATCCTCCGCAGCGCCGCGCGCGGCCAGAGCGAGGCCTTCGACCGCGCCAACAAGGGCTTCGACTACTACATCCAGGGCGTGGAGGTGCTGGAGCACGCGCCCTCGGGCGCGCGCGGCAACTTCGACCGTGACTTCGCCGACGCGGTGGTCAAGGCCGATCCCACCAAGTACCGCCTGGTCCCGCCGAGCCAGTACCGCACCACGGACTGACCGCCGGGGCCGATTGACGGGCCGGGCACCGGGCAGTACCGTCTGTCCAGGAGGGACCGATGAAGACCAAGCCCTGGCTGCTCGCGACGATGGCCATCCTCGCCCTGGCCGGCGCTCGCCCCACCGCTCCGGCCGGCGCGCTGAGCGCCACGTCGACCGTCGATTCGCGGCTCCGGCTCGACTGGGAGGTCGGCGCCCGGCACGGGGGCCGGCCGGTCATCCAGGGGTACCTCTACAACGACTACCTGCGCTCGGCGGCCGAGGTCCATCTCCTGGTCGAATCGGTCGACGCCTCCGGCGCGGTGACCTCCCGCCAGGTCGGCTTCGTCCGCGGGGTCATCCCGTTCAAGGACCGCGCCTACTTCGAGGTGCCGATCAAGACCGCGGGGGCGTCGTACCGGGTCAGCATCACGGCCTTCGACTGGAAGGACTGCGGCGGGGGTGGCGGAGGGATGTGACCATCGGCAGGATGGTGGTCGGTCTTCTATAGTAGAATCCCCGCCGTGACCGGCCCCCAGGGCATCGACGTCCACGCGCACTTCTTCCCCGAGCGCTTCTTCCGCGCCATCGAGGAAGGGGGCGCGCCCTCCGGCGGCCAGATCGACCGGTCGAGCCCGATCGGCCCCACGATCGTCACCAAGGGCCAGCGCACCGCGCCGCTCGAGCCGCGCTACTGGGACCTGGCCAAGCGCGTGGCCTCCATGAACCGGCAGGGCGTGGCCGTCCAGGCCCTCTCGCTCACCGCGCCGATGGTCTACTGGGCCCAGGGCGACTTCGGCGCCCGGCTGGCGCGCGAGTGGAACGACGGCGCCAGCGCGGCCCACACCGCGCACCCGGACCGCTTCGTGTTCTGCATCACGCTGCCCATGCAGGACACCGCGCAGGCGCTGGCCGAGCTGGACCGGGCGGCCGGGCTGCCCGGCGCGCGTGCGGTCTACATGGGCACGAACGTCAACGGGCGCAACCTCTCGGACCCCGCGTTCTTCCCGGTGTTCGAGCGCTGCCAGGCGCTGGGGCTGCCGGTGGGTCTGCACCCCTTCAACGTCAACGGGGCGGAGCGGCTCCGCGCGTACTACCTGACCAACCTGCTGGGCAACCCGTACGACACCGGCATCGCGGCGGCGCACCTCATCTTCGGAGGCGTGCTGGACCGGCTGCCGAAGCTGCAGGTGATCCTGCCGCACGCGGGCGGCACCTTCCCGCTGGTGTGGGGGCGGCTGCAGCGCGGGCAGAAGGTGCGGCCGGAGGCGAACAAGGCGGCCAAGAAGCCGGTGAAGGCCTACCTGCGCCGCTTCACCTACGACACGATCAGCCACGACGCGGGGGCGCTCCGCTACCTGATCGACACCGTGGGCGCGGACCGGGTGATGCTCGGCACCGACTTCTGCTTCGACATGGGCTACGAGAAGCCCGTCGACGTCATCCGCGACAAAGCGGTCAAGCTCTCGCGGGCCGACCAGGCCAAGGTCGTGCGCGAGAACGCCGCCCGGCTGCTGCGCCTCCGCTGAGAGCCGGGCTCGGGGCGTGAGCACCGAGTTCTGGATCGCGCAGTCGTTCAACGGCATCTCCTACGGGGCGCTCCTCTTCCTGCTGGCGAGCGGCCTCTCGCTCATCTTCGGCGTCATGCGCGTCGTCAACCTCGCGCACGGCTCCTACTTCATGCTGGGCGGCTACGTGGGGCTCACGGTGGCGCTGCGCACGCGGTCGTTCACGGTGGCGTGCCTGGCCGCCGCGGTGGCCATCGGGCTCGTGGGCATCGGTATGGAGCGCTTCTTCCTCCGTCGACTGCACGGCCAGGTGCTGGGCCAGGTGCTCATGACCATCGGCTTCGCGCTGATCTTCCAGGACCTGGCGCTGCTGATCTGGGGCGGGGACCCCTACACGGTGCCGATCCCGGCCCTGCTGACCGGGACGGTGCGGCTCGGCGGGGCGGTGTTCCCGATCTACCGCATCTTCATCGTGGGCGTGGCCATCGTGGTGGGCCTGGCCCTCTGGCTCGTGCTCGACCGCACCCGCGTGGGCGCGATGATCCGCGCCGCGGTGGACGACGCCGAGATGGCCCAGGGCGTGGGCATCAACGTGCCGCGCGTGTCGCTGGCCGTGTTCGCGCTGGGGGCGGCGCTGGCCGCGCTGGGCGGGGTGATCGGCGGCGGCTTCCTGGGCGTGTACCCGGGGGCCGACTTCGAGGTGCTGCCCTACGCGTTCGTGGTGGTCATCGTGGGCGGGCTCGGCAGCCTGCCCGGCGCGGTGGCGGGCAGCTTGCTGGTGGGCCTGCTCGACAACTTCGGCAAGGCGCTCTTCCCCGAGCTCTCCTACTTCACGCTCTTCGCGCCCATGGCGCTGATCCTCGCCATCCGACCGACGGGCCTCTTCGGCCGCTCATGATCGGGCGCCGCGCGCTGCTCGCCGCGGCCGCGGTCGTGGTCCTGGCCGTGGCGGCGCCGCTGCTGCCCGCCTACCCGCTGACCCTGCTCACCCAGGCGCTCATCGTGGGCATCCTGGCCATGAGCCTCGACGTGATGCTGGGCTACACCGGGCTCTCCTCGCTCGGCCACGCGGCCTACTTCGGCGTGGGCGCCTACGCGGTCGCGATCATGACCACCGAGCGGCAGGCCGGGCTGGTGGCGTGCCTGGTGGTGGGGGTGCTGCTGGCCGCGGCCACCGCCGCCGTCTTCGGCCTGCTGGCCATCCGCGCCACCGGCACCTACTTCCTCATGATCACGCTCGCGCTCGGCATGGTGATCTGGGGGCTCGCGTTCCGCTGGGTCTCGCTCACCAAGGGCGACAACGGTATCGCGGGTGTGCCGCGGCCGTCGCTCGGGCCGCTCGACCTGAGCGGGCCGGTGCCCTTCTTCTACTTCTGCCTGGTGTCGGCCGCGCTGGCGTGGGCCCTGATGGGCCTGCTGGTCATCTCGCCCTTCGGCCTCGGCCTCCGCGGCATCCGCGGCAGCGAGACCCGCATGCAGGCGCTGGGCTACAACGTGTGGCTGCACAAGTACGCGGCCTTCGTCATCTCCGGCGTGTTCGCCGGCTTCGGCGGCACGCTCTGGGCCTACTACAACGGCTTCGTCAGCCCCAACGACGTGCAGCTCGTCACCTCGGTGGAGACGCTCCTGATGGTCGCGCTCGGCGGCCCCGGCACCCTGATCGGCCCCGCGCTGGGTGCCGGCATCATCGTGTTCCTCAAGAACTTCGTCAGCGTGTACACCAAGCGGTGGCTGCTCATCCTGGGCGGCGTGTACATCGGCGTGATCCTCTTCGCCCCCAACGGCATTGTCGGCGCCCTCCGAGGCCGCCGCCGATGACCGCCGGCGCCCCCGCCCTCCGCCTCGACAACCTCTGCCGCGCCTTCGGCGGCCTGCAGGCCGTCGACGGCGTCACCCTCGAGGTGCGCCCGGGCGAGCGCCGCGCCCTCATCGGTCCCAACGGCGCGGGCAAGACGACGCTCTTCAACCTGATCTCGGGCGCGCTCCCGCCGACCTCGGGCCGCATCTCCCTCTTCGGCCAGGACGTCACCGACGCCCCCGCCCACCGCCGCGCGGCCCTCGGCCTCGCCCGCACGTTCCAGATCACCAACCTCTTTCCCGACCTCACGGTGCTGGAGAACTGCCTGCTCGCGGTGCAGGCCCACACCCCGACGCGTTTCTCGATGCTGCGCCCGGTACGCGGCTACCCCGGCCTGCTCGACCGGGCGCGCGCCACCCTCGCCTCGCTCGAGCTGGGGACCCTGGGCGACGCGGTGGTGAAGAACCTCTCGCACGGCGAGCAGCGGCAGCTCGAGATCGCGCTGGCCCTGGCCGGCCAGCCGAAGGTGCTGCTGCTCGACGAGCCCACCGCCGGGCTCTCCCCCGCGGAGTCGCGCCTCATGGCCGGGCTGCTGCGCCGGCTCGATCCCGCGATCACGGTGCTGATGATCGAGCACGACATGGATATCGCGCTCGAGCTCTCCGAGATGGTCGCGGTGCTGCACTACGGCCGCGTCATCGCCGACGGCCCGCGCGAGCGGGTGAAGGCCGATCCGCAGGTGAAGGAGATCTACCTTGGCGCTTGAGGTGGAGGGCATCCACACCTACTACGGCGAGAGCCACGTGCTGCACGGCATCTCGCTGCGGGTGGACCCGGGTGAGGTGCTCGCCATCCTCGGGCGCAACGGCATGGGCAAGACCACGCTGGTGCGCTCCATCGTGGGCTTCACCCCGCCGCGCGCCGGCCACGTTCGCTACAAGGGCGCCGAGATCACGCGGCTGCCGTCGTTCCGCATGGTGGAGCTCGGCATGGCCCTGGTGCCGCAGGGCCGGCGGGTGTTTCCGTCGCTGAGCGTGCGCGAGAACCTCGAGGTGGCCCGGCGCGGCGCCGGGCGGTGGACCCTCGAGCAGGTGTATGCTTTGTTTCCGCGGCTGCGGGAGCGGGCGGCCAACCGGGCCAACAAGCTCTCCGGCGGCGAGCAGCAGATGCTGGCCATCGGCCGGGCGCTGATGTCGAACCCCGAGCTGCTGCTGCTGGACGAGCCGACCGAGGGGCTGGCCCCGCTGCTGGTGCGCGAGGTCGGCCGGGTGATCGCCGAGCTCAAGCGGAGCGGGCTGTCGATCCTGCTGGTGGAGCAGAACCTGGCCCTCGCGCTCTCGGTGGCCGATCGGGTGCACGTGCTGAGCCGCGGGCAGATCGTGCACAGCGGCACGCCGGGCGAGCTGATGGGCAACGAGGACGTGAAGACTCGGTACCTGGGGGTCGCGTGATGCGCTTCGGCACCTACTTCTTCCTGCAGGCTCCGCCCGGCCACCGCCACGCCGACATCATCCAGCGCGAGCTGGACCAGATGGTCCTCTCGGAGACGCTGGGCTTCGACGAGGTGTGGCTTACCGAGCACCACTTCATCGACTACGGCCTCTCGGTGGACCCGGCCACGCTGGCCTCGGCGCTGGCCTCGCGCACGTCGCGGGTGCGCATCGGCCTGGCCGCCGCGATCCTGCCCTTCCACGACCCGATCCGGCTGGCCGAGCAGCTCGCGCTGGTGGACATCATCTCGCGCGGCCGGCTCGACGTGGGCGTGGGGCGCGGCAACCGCCCCTCGGAATTCATCGGCTACCGGGTGCCGCAGGTGGAGAGCCGCGAGCGCTTCGACGAGGCGGTGCAGATACTCCAGCGCGCGTGGACCGAGGAGCGCTTCTCGTACGACGGCCGCTACTTCCAGATCCCCGATGTGCGGGTGATCCCGAAGCCGCTGCAGCGCCCCCACCCGCCGCTGTACCAGGTGTGCGTGTCGCCCGACTCCATCGAGGGCACCGCGCTGCGCGGCTGGCCCATGCTCAACTCGCTGCTCTTCGGCGGTCTGGAGCAGCTGGTGGCCGCGCGCGACCGCTACGTGGCCACCCTGCAGAAGGCCGGGCGCACCGCGGCGGAGATCACCACGCTGCTCGGCCTCTGGGGCGTCTCGCGCCAGATCTACGTGGCGCCCACCGACGCCCAGGCACTGGCCGAGGCCCGCGACGCGGAGATGTGGTACCAGGAGTCGTTCCGCAAGTTTCTCATCCCCGAGCGCATCGAGGAGAGCCACCCGACGCTGCAGCCCGGCTTCCGCGCCATGGCCGAGCGGCTCTCGAAGATCACGTGGGAGGGGCTCGTGGCCGAGACGCTCGCCTTCGGCTCGCCCGAGACGGTGGCGCGCCACATCGAGCAGATGCGCCAGCTCGGCGTGGGCCAGGTGATGTGCTGGATGAACTTCGGGGGCCTGGGCGAGGAAAAGGTGCGCCGCTCCATGGAGCTCTTCGCCCGCGAGGTCATGCCGCGATTCAAGTAGGAGGAGCGATCCCTCCTTATATCCCTCTCCCCTCAGGGGAGAGGACAGGGTGAGGGGTGGTCTCAAGAGTGCGTATGAAGACGCCCCCCAACCTCTACGACCAGATCGGCGTCGGCTACACGGCCCACCGCCAGCCCGACCCCCGCATCGCCGCCGCCATCGTCGACGCCCTCGGCCCCGCGCGCTCGGTCCTGAATGTCGGTGCCGGCGCCGGCTCCTACGAGCCCACCGACCGCCGTGTGCTCGCGGTCGAGCCCTCGCCCGAGATGATCCGCCAGCGCCCGCCTGATAGCGCTCCGGTGGTCCAGGCCTCCGCCACCGCCCTGCCGTTCCGCGACGGCGCCTTCGACGCGACGCTGGCCGTGCTCACCGTGCACCACTGGCCCGATCGCCCGCGAGGCCTGGCCGAGCTCCGGCGCGTGGCGCGCGATCGCGCGGTCATCCTCACGTGGGAGCCGGACGCGGCGCCGTTCTGGCTGGTCGACGACTACTTCCCGGACCTGGTCACGCTCGACCGCGCGATCTTCGAGCCGCTCGACGCCCTCCGGCGCCTGCTCGGCCCGATCGAGGTGCGGCCGGTCCCGATCCCGCACGACTGCGTGGACGGCTTCCTCGGCGCCTACTGGCGGCGCCCCGAGGCGTACCTGGACGCGGGCGTGCGCGGCGCGATCTCCACCTTCACCAAGGTGCCCGACGTGGAGCCAGGCCTCGTCCGCCTGCGGCAGGATCTCTCGGACGGCACCTGGCAGCGCCGGAACGCGGCGCTCCTCGGCCGACCCACACTCGATCTCGGCTACCGCCTCCTGATCGCCCCCTCTCCCTCAGGGGAGAGGGCAGGGTGAGGGGCGGCGGGTGAAGGGCGATGGCCCACGTCACCTCCCCGCAAGCCGCTCCACCACCGGCGCGAGCGCCTCCAGGTCCCGGTCGAACACGGTGAGGTACGAGATCCCGTAACGCTCGCGCCGGTCCCGGAGCGACGCGCAGATCTCCTCGACCGTGCCGATGAGCACGTAGGGCGTCTCGAGCACCAGCTCGCGCGCGACCCCGAAGCGAGTGGCGAGCTGCTCCGCCGCCGCGACTCGCTGATCGCTCACCACCACCGCCTGGATCAGCGCGTGCAGCTCGAGCGAGTCGAAGCGGGCCCCTGCGGCGGCGCGCACCCACTCGATCTTCTGCCGGAGCGCGCCCTCGCCGAGGTCGGCCCGGTCCAGGCCACCGCCGTCCCGGCGCGCCCGCGGCACGAGGCCCACGATCGAGGCTTCGCGGGCCGCGAGCGAGAGCGTGCGCTGGCCCCCGCCGCCGATCAGGATCGGCGGATGCGGCCGCTGGACCGGGCGCGGCCGCCCCTCGAGCCCCGCGATCGCGTAGTGCCGGCCGGTGAGCGTCACCCGCTCGCCGGCGAGCAGCCCCTTGACGATGGCGACGGCCTCCGCGAGCCGCTCGATCCGGGTCCCCGGCGCGTCGAAGACGATGCCGGCCTGGTCGTACTCCTCGCGCAGCCAGCCGGATCCGAGGCCCAGCTCGAAGCGCCCGCCCGAGAGCACGTCGAGGGTGGCGGCCTCCTTGGCGAGCACCACCGGATGGCGAAAGTCGTTGGAGAACACCAGCGAGCCCACGCGGAGCCGCGTGGTGGCCATCGCGGCCGCGGTCAGTGCGGCGACCGGTGCGAGCTGATCGCGGAAGTGGTCGGGCACGTGGACGGTCGAGTAGCCGAACTGCTCGATCTGCCGAACGCGCTCCGCCCAGGCGGGGCCCGACCGGACGGTCGGGGCGGTGACGCCGAAGCGGAAGGGGCGGAGCGCCACGCCTCACACCACCTTGTAGACGTTCACTTCCTCGGCGCGGCCCTTGACGCGCACCGCGGGCAGCTGCTCGACCGCCGCCGCGGGGTCGATGCTCTTGCGCGTGGCCTCGCTGATCAGGATATCGACCTTGAAGTCCTTGGTGAGCCCCTGGATGCGCGAGGCCAGGTTGACGGGGTCGCCGACC
>Ga0310810_10005973_pt1 | contig 13695 bp, 10 predicted proteins | sample NCmetagenome_FD_207641 | JGI IMG/M metagenome (GOLD analysis project Ga0310810, IMG submission 207641) | Soil microbial communities from experimental microcosm in Duke University, North Carolina, United States - NC | ecosystem: Engineered > Artificial ecosystem > Soil microcosm > Unclassified ... | reverse complement strand
AATCGAACAGACCCCGAGCCGTCCGCGCACCGGCCTCGGCATCGGCCTGGCGCTGGCGAAGCGGCTCGTGGAACTGCACGACGGACGAATCGACGCCCGCAGCGACGGTCCCGGTGCGGGCACGACGTTCATCGTCCGCCTCCCGCTCGTGGTCGCCGCGGAGGAACCGAAATCAATCCGTCCCATCGTCCCTTCCGAGACGCCGTGTCGCGTCCTCGTCGCCGACGACATCCCGGATGCCGCGGAAATGATGCGCCTGATGATCGAGTGCATGGGGCACGAGGTGCGGGTGGCAGCAGACGGTGTTCAGGCGGTTGCCGTCGCCGTAGACTTCCAACCTCAGATCGCGTTGCTCGACATCGGCATGCCCCGGATGGACGGCTACGAGGCGGCGCGGCAGATTCGAGCGGCGCTTGGCGACCAGGTGCTCCTCGTGGCCGTGACCGGCTGGGGACAGGAAGAGGACCAGCGCCGCGCCCATGCGGCGGGTTTTGATCGGCACCTGACCAAACCGGCCGACCCCGCCGTCGTTGAATCGCTGATCGCTTCGGCGGTCGGCTACGGAGCCGTGTAGCCGCCGGTCCGCAATCACATCACCATTCTCAGGATTGCGACGAGGCCGACCGCAGCCAGAAAGAAGAACGTGAAGGCCACGAGAGCCGAACGGAGCGCCATTCTCGCCGCGCTTCCGTGAAACGACCAGTTCCGCTTGTACTCCGCGTAAGAGATTGCGTAGGCGCACACGCCGGCGAGCACGCCGAATGCGAGGCCCAGGATCACGCTGAGCTCGAGGAGCACGACCAGAGTTTATCGTTTCGATTCAGAAACGCGCGATGCGGCCGAACCGTGTCGTACCTGTCTGAGTGCGGGGGTGAACGGAGGTGCGCCGTGCCATCAAGGAAAGCTCGGTATTCCGACACGCGGTCGCCGGTCAGCGGACGGCCAATTCAGTCGGCTTTGAACGCCGTCGTCCTGGCGCGGAGAAATGCCTTGAGCGAGGCCTCCACGTCGGCCGGGAGCGATACCACGCTCGCCTCTCTCATGATTCGAGGCGTCTCCAGATACGACGCGACGAAGGCGGCGCACCGGGCGCATCCGGCGACATGTTCGTCAAGCGCGGCCCGCACGTCGGCTGATAGCACCCCCTCGAGATAGTCCATGAGGAGTTCGACGCCGGTGGCGCAGACGAGCGGAGTCATGGCTTCACCCCGACGAGGTCGCTAAGACACCCGCGCAGCATGAGACGGGCGCGATGGACGCGTTGCCGCACCGTGGCCGGATCCAGCCCGAGCAGCTGCGCCACTTCGGCCGTAGACATTTCCTCCAGGTCGCGCATCACGAACGCATCACGGTAAAGGTCGGGTAACTGCGCAATGGCTTCTCGCGCTTTCCCGGCGAGAAACTGACGATCCAACAGCTCGTCGGCATGGGACGCGACCTGCAGTTCCGCCGGGGTCGCCGCGTGCACTCCCCGGGCATCGAACCTCGGGAGAAAGCCGTCGAGCGAAGCGACCGGGCGCCGCGCTTGGACCCGGCGCCGCATCAGGGCGGCGTTGCTGGCGATTCGATAGAGCCAGGTTCCAAACTTCGACTCACCACGAAACGATCGCAGGTGGCGATACACCTGCAGGAATGTTTCCTGCAGAACGTCCGGCGCATCGGTCTCGCTGGTGAGCCGGCATGCGAGTCGATAGACGCGTGCTTGATACCGTTGCACGATTATTTCGAAGGCAGAGTCGTCCCCGGCCGCGGCCCGCGCGGCGAGCGTCTCATCGCTCGGTTCCGCAGTGGGGACACTCATCGGCAGCTTCTAGCGGCTCTTGATAGCAGCCTTCACCTTTTCCGCCAGTTCTGGCGTGATGTCGGTAATCCCGTGATCGTGCGCCGCGTGTGCAGCCACCTTCTGCAACAGCTCCTCGTCCGTGGCTGCACTGGCCGTGAACGGGCAGTCGGGGACGATCTCGGCGCAGGCAATAGTCTTCGCTTCGTCGATGTGTGCGGGCATTCTCGCAACCTTTCCAGACTCTATCGAGTCCGTCCTTGAGATGCCGCCCGTGACGGACTGTGACGGAGGGTTCCCGAAGTTGTCACAACCCACCGACTGTCAGCATCCCACAGATGATGACACTGCGAATCTCCCAGCTCTGGCGGTACCCGGTCAAGTCTCTTGCCGGGGAGTCGTTGCCGGCAGCCGTGATTGGGCCGGACGGTATTCCAGGCGACCGGATCGTTCGCGTGCGGGGACCGGAAGGGGTCCGCACCGCGCGACGCCAGTACAGGTTGCTCGGCTTGCGCGGCACGCTCGATGCCGACGGACGCGCACGAATCAATAACCTCCCTTGGGACAGCCCGCACGCCCTGGCGCTGGTCAAAGCGGCGGCCGGAACCGACGCCAGGCTGGAAGCGTGGGACGGGCTCGACCGCTTCGACATTCTCCCGTTGCTGGTCGCCACCGACGGCGCCGTCGCGGAATTCGGTCGCGATGTCCGCCGGCTGCGTCCGAACATCCTGATTGAAGGTGTCGACAGGCTGGCCGAACGCGACTGGCCGGGATCGGAGCTGCACATAGGCGATGCCATCGTGCGGCTGGACTCCCTTCGCGGGCGCTGTCACATGACGACCATCGATCCCGATACTCTTGACGTCGACCCCGCGGTGCTGCGCGACATCGTCCGACGATTCGGCGGCAAGCTCGCGCTCAATGCCGAAGTCGTCCGCGCGGGAACAATCCGCGTCGGTGACGAAGTGAGGATTGTTTCGGAACGCGATTGCTCAGTCGTCAGCACGTGATTCGCCGCCCCTGCCTGCCGTCAAGTCATTCGCTTTGACACCATTCGCGGTGTCTCTTGACATCCCAGAGGAGCGGGACGGACACTCCTCTGCGCACGCAGCGGAGAGGGGGATTGGCAGTTGGTGAATTCGTGAATTGGTGAATTGGTGAATTGGTGAATTGGTGAATTCTCGCGACCTCGAAGGTTTTCCCGCGATCGATACGCTGATCCAGGACGCCCGGTACGCCGGGCGAATGCTGCGCAAGCGGCCATCGTTCTCCGTAATCGCCGTACTTACCCTGGCGCTTGGCATTGGCGCCAACACCGCGATGTTCTCGGTTATCCAGGCGGTCTTTCTTCGTCCGCTGCCGTTCGCCGACTCTCGGCACATCTACGTCGTCCATCGGATCGGCAACCGGTTCGGCGGCTCGTCGCTGTCGATGCCAATCTTTCTCGCCTGGCAGCGGGAAGCGGCATCGCGCTTCGATCATCTCGCGCTCGTCGCGTGGCGGGGTTCGTCGACGCTGACCGGCCGTGGCGATGCCGAGCGGATTCCGGCCGCCGGTGCTTCAACGGAATTGTTTTCTCTGTTGAACGTTCAGCCGGCGCTCGGGCGGGACTTTCGCCCTGACGAAGGACGACCCGGTGGTCCCAACGTGGTCATTCTCAGTGACCGTCTGTGGCGACGGTTGTTTCAGGCGGATCCCGCCACGCTTGGCGCTGCCGTCCAGATCGATGGCGACGCGTACACGATCGTCGGCATTCTGCCGAGGGACTTCGAGATGCCGCTGACCGGCGTGTCGGAGGCCGACCTGTGGCTTCCGATCCGCGTACCCCTCACCAGCAACAATCCATCCAACGGTGGACTGCTCTGCCTCGGCCGGCTAAGGTCGGATATGCCGCGGGCGCAGGCTGAAGAATCGCTTACCCGGCCGTTGGCGGACTTGCGCCGGCAATTCCCGAACATGTTCATGCCGGAAGAACGGGCAACCCTCGAACCGCTTCGGGACTTTATCGCGGGCAACGCCGGCGCCGCCCCACTGTTATTGGGCGGAGCCGTTGCCCTCGTTCTCTTAATCGCGTGCCTGAACGTTGCCAACTTGACCCTCGCGGCCTCCGCGAGCCGTCAGCGCGAAATCGCCGTCCGATCCGCCCTCGGCGCTGGTCGCCGTCGCATTGCCCGCCAACTCCTCACGGAGAGCGTCGTGCTGGCGTTGATGGGCGGTGCCGCCGGTCTCGCCGCCTGTTACGTCCTGTTCGATGCCATCGTCGCGCTCATCCCGGCCAGTACGCCGCACGTCGGCGCTTTTCGGATTGACACAGGTGTCCTGCTGTTTGCGCTCGCACTCAGCGTCGTCACCGGACTGCTGTTCGGCATTGCGCCGGCGCTTGGCGCGGCAGGGATCGATTCAAACGCGGTATTGAAGAACACGAACACACGGGCCGGCGGCGCACCGGGACGAATTCGTCGCGCGCTCGCCGCCAACGAGGTCGCGATCTCGCTGATTCTCCTGATCGGCGCCGCGCTCGCGCTGCAGAGCCTCGCTCGGTTGACTCGTGTCCGGCCCGGATTCGAATCGTCAGGGGTGTTGACCTTTCGACTCGAGATACCGTCGCAACGATATCCAACGCCGGCGGCACGACAGGGCTTCTTCGAAACGATGCTCACGCGCCTCTCGGAGATTCCAGGGGTGGAGCACCCGGCCGTCGCCAACGTCCTTCCGTTTCAGGGTGGAACGGACATTCTGTTCAGCCTCGAGGACGGACTCGGACCAGACCATCGGGATCGCGGCGCAGCGAACGTCAGGCGCATCAGCCCTGAGTACTTCAGCGCCCTGCAGATTCAGATTCACGCCGGACGTGCCTTCACGGCCCAGGATCGGCCCAGCACCACCCCTGTTGTCGTGATCAATCGCGCGATGGCGCAAGCCTATTGGCCCAATCGCGACCCGATCGGTCTGCACATCTGGATCGGCAGACCAATGGGAGCAGCCAGCACCGAACCGGCGCCGCGACAGATTGTCGGCATCGTCGAAGACATTCGGGAGGCCTCGCTGGCGCAACGTCCTGAACCAACGCTGTATCTCCCGTACTCGCAAAGCCCCTCGACGAGCGGCGGCTCGTTCGTTGTCCGAACAACCCGTCCACCGATGACACTCGTCCCTGATGTACGATCCGTCGTCCAGACGCTGGACAAAGCATTGCCAATCACGGCCGTCCGGGATATGCCGGCCGTGATCGCGTCGTCTACGGTCGATTGGCGCTTTCGTGCCGTCCTGTTGAGCACATTTGGCGGGCTGGCGCTGGTGATCGCCGCGATCGGCGTCTACGGCGTCATCTCGTACTCTGTTGCCCAGCGGACGCAGGAAATCGGCGTTCGCGTCGCGCTCGGCGCGCGGCATCGCGATGTGCTTGCGCTCGTCCTCGGGCAGGGTATGCGGACGACGCTCATCGGGCTTGGTATCGGCCTGATCGGTGCATTCGCGCTGACGCGCCTGATGACGAGCTTTCTGTTCGGCGTGAGTGCCACCGATCCCATTACATTCACGGGAATCGCCCTCTTGCTTTCTCTGGTCGCTTTCGCGGCATGTCTGCTCCCGGCACGTCGCGCGATGCGCGTCGATCCGGTCACGGCGCTGAAGTACGACTGAGCAGCGGTTTTTGGTTTAAGGTTTTTGGTTCTTCGTTTCCTGTTCTCGGTTTCGGTTCTCGGTTTTTGGTTTTTGGTTTTGCGATCCATGAGAATCACTTTCGCAGCGCTTGGCATTCTCGCGGTCAGTACTTTCGTGACCGCCCAGGAACGGCAGTCGCGGGTGATCGATCTAGGCCACGTCATCCGGGCGACGGATCCCGCCTGGGATGCGGCGCCGGCCTTTCAGCGCTCGGTCGTGGCCACAATCGACAAGGACGGCTACGCTGGCGGCAAGATCACGATTGAGGAACACTTCGGCACCCACGTCGACGCGCCGGCGCACTTCTCGCCCGGAGGATGGACCGTCGATCGCATCCCGATCGAACGGTTGTACCGGGCCGGTGTTCGAATCGACGTCTCGAAGCAGGCGGCAGCCAATCCCGACTATCGCGTGACCGCGGCGGATATCGAGGCGTTCGAGAAGAGCGCGGGTCGCATCGCGGAGGGTGTTGTCGTGTTGATCGCGACCGGTTGGGACCGCTATTGGCCCGACCGCGCGAAGTACATGAACGAAAAGAACGGCGTGAAGCACTTCCCCGGGTTGTCAACGGAAGCGACCGCTCTTCTCGCACGGGACCGCCGCGTCGCCGGCATCGGTATCGATACGCCGAGCATTGACTATGGACCGTCGACGGGCTTCGAGGCGCACCACGTCAGCATGCCGCTCAACGTCTATCACATCGAGAACCTGACCCACCTGCTCGATCTGCCGGCGACCGGCTTCCAAGTGATCGTCGCGCCAATCAATATTGGCGCAGGATCGGGAGGACCAGCTCGCGTGTTTGCGCTGGTACGGTGAAAACAGCTTCCAGTTTCCAGCTCCCAGCTTCCAGCTCGTCTCTGGATTCTCCTTCCTCCGTGAACTTTCGCGAGCTCAATTCCGTCTTTCCCCTAGGCTAATCCCAGCGAGTTAGCGTGAGCACTGCCATCGTGGACGGAATGATCCGAGACATCCTTTATGCGCTGCGGGGGTTCAGGCGCGCACCCCTGGCCACCTTCACCATGGTATTCACGGTAGCGCTCGGCCTGGGCCTGGTGGCCGTGGCGTTTACCTTTCTCAACACCTTCCTGTTTCGTGTCGATCGGGTTCCGAGCATAAACGAAATGGTCGCGCTGGAGCCGCCACAAACATCCACCGGCGAACGACCGCCTTTGACGCGCGCGCACCTCGACGCGCTCCGACGTGAGACCAGCATCTTTACCGACGCTTACGCCGAGGTATCCGGTATCGACTTTCCCGTCGACGGGCGCACCGTGTTGTTTACGCTCACCACGGGCAACTTCTTTCAGGTCGCCGGCGTCAACGCAGCCATGGGGCGCACGCTGACGACAGCCGACGACGATCCGTCCGCGGGGCGGGCGGTGATGGTGCTCAGCGACCGCGGGTGGGAGCGGCTGTTCGCGCGCGACCCGGCCGTCCTCGGCCGCACGGTGATCGTCAAAGGGACTTCGTTCGAGATCGTCGGGGTGATGCCCGAGGGATTCCGCGGGCTGGCGGTTGTGCCGCCTGATTACTGGGTACCCCTCGCGATGCTCGGTCGGGTGCATCCGGCAGACAGGGGCAAAGAAGCGAGCGCCAGCGTCCGCATCGTCGGCCGCCTGAAGCCCGGCCTGTCACGTGAGGCAGCACTCGCAGGACTCGCTCTCTGGTCGAAGCGCAGTGCAGCCGACCCATCGACAGGCTCAGGGTCGTCTCGAGCAACCTCGAGCGACGCGCGCGCCGCGTTGGGTATCACACTGATACCGTGGCGCGGTACGGTCCCGCAGCCGCTGGAAGCGCTGCTGGTGACCGGTCCGCTGTTCTTTGCGTTCGGCCTCATCCTGCTCATCGGCTGTGCCAACGTCACCAACCTGCTTCTCGCCAGGGCGGTGGCGCGTCAACGTGAGATCGGCATCCGCCTTTCACTTGGCGCCGCGCGAGGCCGCATCGTCCGCCAGCTGCTGACCGAAAGCCTGCTGCTGGCGCTCCTGGCCGCCGCTGCCGGTTTCGCGATCTCGCGGGTGGTGCTCGAAGCCATCGTTCACGCCGTCGTGACCAGCTGGCCACCGGAGATCGGCGACCTGCAACTCCTCGTGCCCGACGCGGACTGGCGCGTGCTGCTGTTTCTCATCATTGGTGCCGCCGTGTCGACCATGTGTTTTGGCCTCGCCCCTGCGCTGCAGGCCACACGCGTCGAACCGATCAGGACCATGCGCGGCGAAGTCGTCAGGGACGCGCGGCCAGGACGCGCTCGAGAATTCCTGATTGGTTTGCAAGTGAGCGCATCGGCGCTGCTGCTGATTTGCGCCGCCGTTTTTCTGAGAAGCGCATTTGCCTCGGCGACGGCGGATCCTGGCATCCGAACCTCCGACACGCTGCTGATCGGAATCACCAACGAGCGCACTCGCACGGAAATCGTGCAGGCGGTGACGGCCGAACCCTCGATCGCGACCGTGTCCGCCGTGTGGCCAGGGGCTCTCGGTGAAGGGCGCGCGGCACTCGCCGAAACCGCTAACGCGAAGGCAACGGTCGGGTACAGGCTCGTTTCGCCGGAGACCTTTGCTGTCCTGGATATCGCGGTCGTGCAAGGACGCCGGTTCGCGCCCGATGAGCGAACATTGAACCATTCGGTCGCAATCGTCTCGGAAACGACGGCGCATGCGTTGTGGCCGAATACGGATGCGATCGGTCAGGTCGTTCGCCTCAATCCAGATGTCAACCTCGAGGCGCAGAATGTCGGCGAGCCGCTGGTTCAATCTCGTGCTTTCACGGTGATTGGAGTCGCCCGGGACGTCGCCGGGTTCCGGATTGCCCGCGCCACCAAAGCCGTCATCTATCTGCCCACCAGCGCCACGATGCCGGGAACTACGCTTATCGCCCGCGTTCACGGCGATCCCGAGAGAGCACGTCAAACGCTTCTGAATCGATTGGCCACCATCGATCCCGAGGCGGACGACATCGGAGCGTTCCGTTCCGTCATCAGGACAGAAACCTATCTTCTGCAGCTCGGGTTCTGGTTGACGATCGGCCTCGGCACCCTCGCGCTCGCGCTGACGCTGTCTGGCCTGTTCAGCGTTCTGTCGTACCTCGTGGAACAACGATCCAGGGAGATCGGCGTACGCATCGCGCTGGGCGCGACGACCGCCGATGTCACGCGCCTCGTGCTCTCACAATCGATCCGTCCCGTCGGCGCCGGCCTCGTCCTCGGTGGCGGTGCAGCGGCAGGACTATCCGCCTTACTGTTGGCCACATCGGCCGCCGCCCCCATTGGCGCGATCGTTCACGTCCTCGACCCAATCGCTTACGCGATGAGTCTGCTGATCATCACAACGGCCTGCTTAGCCGCCGCCGCGATTCCGGCAACGCGGGCCGCTCGCCTCGATCCGTCAAGGACGCTTCGACAAGAATAGCTGCCTGCGACAGGGCGGCGGAGCCGCACATCGACCCGCTTGCCGCGCTGGGTAATGACGAGACGTGGTTTCAAAACCGTGTCCGCTGAAATTCTGAGTGCTAATTTTTGAATGCTGAAGTGCCCGCACCGTTCGCGTCCGATGTCTTTTTCAATCAGCAATCAGAATTCAGCATTCAGCACTTTCAGGATGAGTCACTAGCGTGAGTCTCCTGAAGGCGTGTCGCCGGTTTCAGCCTCACTGACCTCCACGTACTGGGCCGGCACTGGTTGGCCGCCGGCAAGCGCCGTTTTGATGTCGCGTGCGTGTCGGCACTGCCCTCGGTATTCGAACCCCGGGCAACTGCAAGTCACGTCCGCGTCGACGACGACAACTTCGTGGTCGACGCCCTTGTGGGATGCGCTCGAAATGCGGAAGCGACGCGCCGAAGGGCTCGAGAGCGCCTTGACCAGCGCCTCCAGCGCACGCGCAAGTGCTTGCGTCTCCCGGACGCCGCGGAGGTGTGGCGGCGTCTTGATATCCGTGTGGTGCGTGACGCGGAACTCGTCAGAGGCCCGACGCAACAGCTCTTCGATCAGCTCATCGTCTTCGCCGGGTGTCGCCGGATCGACGCCGGCCGAGATCGAGTGCAGGACGCGCTGCAGCTCGTCGAGAACATCGCCTCCGGCGCCGGGGGCCAGCGCGTCGCCCTCGACGATGGCGTTGACGAGCGCTGCCTTGGTTTCGAGGACCGACTGAACAAAGTCGTCGATCGTGTCGCGAGCGACGACGTAGGTGACGTTGACCGTGCGCGTCTGCCCGATACGATAGGCCCGATCTTCGGCCTGCCAATGATTGGTCGGCACCCAGTCGAGATCGTTGAACACCACCTGCGTCGCCGCCGTCAGGTTGAGCCCCGTTCCCCCGGCGATGATGTTGGCGATGAACACACGGATGTCGTCATCGTTCTGAAATCGATCCACCAGTGGTTGGCGCGCCGCAGCGGGCGTCTTGCCTGTGACGACCACCGCCGTCGAGCCGAGCTCCTTGGCGAGTTGTTGAATCGGATCATCGAAGCATGAAAAGACAATCACCTTTTCACCCTGATCGACTGCGCCTCTGACAAAGTCGAGCGTTGACGTCACCTTGGCGAAGGCAAGTGCCTGACGGGCTTCTACGAGGAACGCGAGCAGCTTGCCGCGCCGGCGAAGCTCGACGTCACGCGACTGCGCCGGCCTGCTGTCTTTGCCCGCGAGCAACTCGAAGACTTTCTTGACCGCCCGCACGCCTGTGCCCGCAGGCACGGAGACCGGCAGCCACGTCCGCAGCTTCGGCGGCAGCGCGAGGACGTCGTCCTTCGAGCGTCGCAGCATGACCCCATGCAGTTGAACCGTCAGCTCCTCGACGTTTGACGCTCCGCCAGTTTTCCAGCCGTACTCCCCCTTTTCAGCGGCGCAGTAGCGTTTGGCGAATGCGAGAAAACTTCGGCCCAGCGGATGGGCGGCGAGCTGCAGCAGCACGAAGAGATCTCGCGGCCGGCTGGTGAGCGGCGTGCCGGTCAGGAGCTGCACCGGGAGCGAAGGCGTCGCCGCGGCCGCTGCGACCGTCAACTGTCGCGCGAGCTTGCTCCGGGCGCTGGTGTGATTCTTCAAGTAGTGCGCTTCGTCGAAGACCAGCGCTGCCCACCGCACACGCAGAAGATTGTCGATGTGCCGTCCCAGAATGTCGTAGTTGATGACGATCCATTCAGCCGCCAGCGCAGCCGGCGCGGTTCCTTCGATCACCAGGACAGAGGCGTCGGCGGCGACGACCTCGATCTCGCGCGCCCAATTGCGTTTGACCGAGGCTGGACAGACGACCAGTCGCGGACCGCCCGGTGCGAGGTGCCGCAGCGAGACGATCGCTTGCCGCGTCTTGCCGAGGCCCATGTCGTCGGCAAGGATGGCGCGGCGGCGGCCGAGCAGGAAGGCGACGCCTTCGATCTGGTGCGGGAATAGCCCTTCGGCAAGGGCGACCGCGCTCCTGAAGGCCGCATCGGGGTCGCCGGACAGCTTGAGCAGCTGTGCAAACGCCGTAGCTTGCGAGTCGAGCGTGTCAGCCATGATCTCGGTGCGCGGACGGCGCCGTCGTTACGGCAGTTTGACACACGCCGAAAACATTTTCGAAAGTCCGCTGACAATCCCGTTATCGGGCCGGTCACGATCGAACGATTTCGCCGCTTCCAACACTCGTCGTGCTCGTCAAGGCATCCATCGGGGTTTGCGCGAAGTGTGCGTGATTGAACGCTGACCGGCGAAACCGGCATTTATCCGACGTTTTCTCGACAAGGCGCAAATGTTGCTTCGCAATCCGAAAGCGTTTGCCGGAAGCGCACGATGGATTCGCCGAGCGAAAATTCTTCGACGCCGCTTTCTGACGCGTCAGCGTCGGGGACTGGAACGTCCTCGTCCCTCACCTACGAACCCTTCTACGGCCTCCGCGAGAAGGCCTTCAGTCTGTCGGCTGACCCGCGCTTTCTATACAAGGGTCCTGCGCATGCACCGGCGTTTGATGCGATCCTCGCGGGGATTCGCCGGCGAGAGGGCCTCATCGTCCTGACCGGTGAGATTGGCACTGGTAAGACAACGCTGTGCCGAGCGGTACTCCAGCAGCTGGATCGCCGCACGTTTGCGGCATTCATACCGGATCCATTCGTCTCCCGCGAAGATCTCCTGAAGACACTGCTCGTCGACTTCGGGGTCATTGCCATCAGCGATCTGACACGAGGCCGCTTCCACGGCGCGTCGCGATCAGAGCTGAGCTATCTCCTGTACGAGTTTCTCGATTCGCTCGTGCCGCTGCAGGCTTTTGCCGTGCTGGTCATCGACGAAACGCAGAATCTCTCGTTGCCGCTCCTCGAAGAGATCCGGATCCTGTCCGAATTGGAGCGCCGCGAGAAGCTGCTTCAAGTTGTCCTGGTCGGCCAGCCCGAATTGCGTTCGAATCTCCGGCTGCCACAGATGCGGCAGGTGGACCAGCGCGTGTCGGTTCGCTGCGAGCTGACCGCCCTGGATGCTGAAGGGGTCGCCGCGTACGTGCATCATCGCCTGGTCGTTGCCGGACTTGGGGGAAGCAGCGTCGAGTTCACGCCGGCAGCGCTCGAGGCGCTGTATCACGCCTCGGCTGGCGTGCCGCGCGTGATTAATCGCCTCTGCGATCGCGCGCTCGAGCGCGCCTATGCGGGTCGAACCAGAGTCATCGAGCCGGAGTTCGTCTCCGACCCGACCGGTGGCTTCGATCCGGCAGCCGACGTTCGTGATCGAGCAACGGATGAGGCGCCAGCGGCGTCGCCTCCAATTGTTCCGACGCCGGCGCCGTCACCGAGGCTCGAGCCTGTTGCGATTGCCGAAGGCGAGGCTGAAGGGTCTTCACCGTTGTTGGCGGAATTCAGATCGGAGGCAGAGCTCTCGATGGCACGATCGACGGGCGACTCGATCAGGCGGCAATGGGTCGCCGTCGGGATTTCGTCGATGCTCATCGTGGCGGCATCGGTAGGTGTCCCGGCGTGGTATCTGCGCGCGCACGCGGTCGACGACACCGTGATCGCGGCACCGCAGCCGCCAGTCTCCCCTGACATGTTTTCCCCCCCGAGCGTCGTGCCGCCCAACCCGGAATCGGCTGACCGGGCCTCTTCGCGGGAAACCGACGCGACGGCGGCGGTCGCGGCAGCGGCAGAAGGCGGCAACTACACGATCGTGGTTGCCTCATTTACGAATCCGGAACGTGCACAACATCTGGTCGAGGAGCTGACCGCCGCAGGCTATCGAGCGCGGGCGGTGGAACATGATTCGGGCCTGCCACGTGGCCGTTGGCTGCAGGTCAACGTCGGCGGCTACGCTTCGGCCGACGAGGCAGAGCGCGATTTGCAACAGATCCGGCTGCTGCCAGGCGGCTATCAGGATGCACGGATCGTAGATCGTCAATAATCACTCTCGTACCAGCTCCTTTCGCGGGCCCCGCCCACCGGCATGAAAGGAATCAGGCGCACCGCACGCTATTTGTTCGTGACCCGGACGGCCATACACTGTCGTCATTTAAACTTCCAAGCCGAAACGGCACTCACGATGCTCCAGACATTAGCCCGCGCGGTTGTGTTCGTCGTCGTCAGCGTGTTCACAATCGGGAGCGCCGTCGCCCAGGAGATGCCGCCCAAATCGAAGTATTACGAACTCGACAAGGTGCATCTCGAGAAACGCGTCAACTCCTACCTCCTCGTTCATACCATCGCCAGTACGGCGTCAAAGGACCGCTTCTGGGCGCTCGTCGAAGTGAACAACATGGACGGCTCGCGCAAGTGCGAGTGGTTGAAGGTGCTCGAGCCGAAACAGCGGTATCGCTTCGAGTGTCAGGTGGAGGCGACGGCCGGGCAGAAGTATCCGTCTCGCGTGCGGGTCTACGCCGACGCGCGGCTCACCAATCGTGAGCTGTTTTACGAACCCGTCCTCGACATCACGGCTGAGCGTTTGTCAGCGGCCGCAGCCGTGAACGATTCGACCGCGACCGTCGTTCCGGACGGCACGTTCGAAGCCGGTGAACCCGCGCTTCCAGCCACGTTCAAGCCGACATGGTATCGCCGCGTCGACAAGGGGTTCGGTCTGCGCGCTTACGAGAACTCCGGTGACCTGACCGTCAGTTCCGATCAACTCCTGTTCGTCGACGGCAAGAAGACGGTGCGGATTCCCCACGGCCAGATCCTGTCGGTGAGGTGGGAGCCGCTGCCCAATGACATCGCCAACCACTGGGTCGTGGTGCGATTCAAGAATGAAGACGGCAAGGAAGACGGCGTCGCGTTTCGCGACGGCGGGAGGGTGGGTCTCCGCGGGG
>Ga0310810_10005972_pt1 | contig 13695 bp, 11 predicted proteins | sample NCmetagenome_FD_207641 | JGI IMG/M metagenome (GOLD analysis project Ga0310810, IMG submission 207641) | Soil microbial communities from experimental microcosm in Duke University, North Carolina, United States - NC | ecosystem: Engineered > Artificial ecosystem > Soil microcosm > Unclassified ... | reverse complement strand
GCTCAGTACGATGGCCAGGTCGTCCCGCCCGACGATCCCCAGATCGCCGTGCAGCGAATCGATGGGATGGAGATAGCTCGCTGCCGTGCCGGTCGAGGTGAACGTCGCGGCCAGCTTCCGCGCGATGAGCCCCGACTTCCCCACGCCCGAGACGATCACCCGCCCGCGGGCGGCGGCCAGGAGCTCGACCGCCCGCGCAAAGGACTCGTCGAGCCGATCGGCGGCGTCGCGGAGGCTCGCGGCCTCGAGGCGGAGCACCCGGCGCCCCAGCTCGACCAGCGCGCCGGCGTCACGCGCCACGGATCGCCGGCTCGGTGAAATAGCGCTCCAGCATCTCGGGCCACACTCCTCTGGCTTTGAGCAGGGCCTCGATCACCTCGCGGACCGCGCCGTGCCCGCCGGCCGCGCGCGTCGTGGCGTGAGCCACGGCACGCACCTCCGCGACCGCGTTGGCGACCGCGAGAGGCAGCCCGACCCGGCGGAGCACCTGGAGGTCGGCCAGATCGTCTCCGACGTAGGCGACCTCGTCCCACGCCAGCCCCCGCCGCTCCAGCACCGGGCCCATGGTCTCCAGCTTGGCCGGCCCGGACACCTGCAGCACTTCCTCGACCTTGAGCTCGCGGGCCCGGAGCTCGGTGGCCTCCGAGTGGCGTCCGCTGAGCCAGATCACCGGGATCCCGGCCGTCCGGAGCAGCACCAGGCCGAGTCCGTCCTGGATGTCGAAGCGCTTGAGCTCCACCCGCTGGCCGGCGATCGGCCCGACCCAGATGCCGTTGTCGGTGAGCACCCCGTCCACGTCGAGTGCGAGCAGGCGGACGCGGTGCGCCAGCTTGGGGTCGATCCGCATCGTCATGCGGCTGTCATCCCGAGCGGAGCGAGGAATCCGCCCCGACAGGAGCCCGGGCCCGGGCCCAGAGGTCGAGCGTACGGTCCAGGAGCTCCGTCAGCTGATCCAGCGGCCATTGGGTGGCCGCGTCGCTCAGCGCCCTCGCCGGGTCGGGATGGGTCTCGAGAAAGAAGCCGTCCGCGCCCGCCACGGCCGCCGCTGCGAGGAGCGCGGGCAGGTGGGCCCGGTCTCCCCCGCTCGCCCCCGACGCGCCCTGACCCGGCCGCTGCACCGCGTGGGTGGCGTCGAAGATCACCGCCGCGCCGGTGGCGGTGCGGAGCCGCTCGAAGTTGCGCATGTCCACCACGAGATCGCCGTAACCGAAGAAGGTTCCCCGCTCGGTCACGGCCACCTCCCCGCGGCCGGCCCCGCGCACCTTCTCCACCGCGCCGGCCATCGCCTCGGGCGGCATCCATTGCCCCTTCTTCACGTTCACCGGCCGGCCGGTGCGCCCGGCGGCCTCGAGGAGATCGGTCTGCCGGCAGAGGAAGGCGGGAATCTGGAGGGCATCCACGACTTCGGCGGTCGGCCCCGCCTGGTCGGGCAGGTGGATGTCGGTAAGCACCGGCAACCCGCTGCTCCGGCGAACCCGCTCGAGGGCGCGGAGGCCCTCCTCGAATCCCGGACCCCGAGCCGACCCCGCCCGCGCCCGATTGGCCTTGTCGAAGCTGGCCTTGAAGCAGACCGGCACGCCGCGCTCCGCGCCGTAGCGGGCCAGGCGCTCGGCCACCCGGGGCAGCACGTCGCCCGGCTCGACCACGCAGGGGCCGGCGATGACGAACGGCGTCTGCGCGAACGACCAGGCCATCAGCGCGCCGCTTCAGCCAGCTCCTGGGGGACCGCCGCTCCCTTCCCCTGCCGCCGCCGCAGCGCGGCCGCGATGAACCCCGCGAACAGCGGGTGCGGCCGGGTCGGCCGGGACTTGAGCTCCGGATGGAACTGGCAGCCGATGAACCAGGCGTGGTCGGGCAGCTCGATCACCTCGACCAGGCCCCCGTCGGGCGACTGGCCCGAGAGGCGCAGCCCGTACTCGGCCAGCACGTCGCGGTAGGCGTTGCTCACCTCCCAGCGGTGCCGGTGCCGCTCGCTGATCTCGGTCACCCCGTACGCCTGGGCCGCGCGCGATCCCGGGCGGAGGCGGGCGGTGTAGGCGCCGAGCCGCATGGTGCCGCCGAGATCGCTCACGTCACGCTGCGACTGCATCAGCGCGATCACCGGCGTCGGGCACTCGGGCGCGAACTCGGTGCTGTTGCTCTCCGGCAGCCGGCAGACGTCCCGGGCGAACTCGATGATCGCGACCTGGAGACCGAGGCAGATCCCGAAGAACGGCAGGTCGTTCTCGCGGGCCCAGCGCACCGCGTTGATCATCCCCTCGACGCCGCGCTCGCCGAACCCGCCGGGCACCAGCAGTCCGTCGAACCCGGCCAGCACCCGGCCGGCGGCCTCCTGGTCCAGGAACCGGTCGCTCGCGATCCACTCGATCTCGACCCGGGCGTCGCTGGCGATGCCGCCGTGGACCAGCGCCTCCTGGACCGACTTGTAGGCATCGTGGAGGGCGGTGTACTTCCCCACCACCGCGATCCGCACCTTGTGGCTGGGCCGGAGCACCCGCGCCACCATCGCTTCCCAGGGGCGCAGGTCGGGCTGCCGGGTGTCCAGCCGGAGCCGCTCGCAGACCACCCGGTCGAGTCCCTGGTCGAGGAAGCGGAGCGGGATCTCGTAGATCGAGGCCACGTCCGGGCTCTCCACCACGCAGTCGAAGTCCACGTTGCAGAAGAGCGCGATCTTCCGCTTGATGTCGGCGGAGATCGGCTGCTCGCTCCGGCAGATCAGGATGTCGGGCTGGATTCCGATCTGCATGAGCTCGCGGACGGAGTGCTGGGTCGGCTTGGTCTTGAGCTCGCCGGCCGCCGCGATGAAGGGCACCAGGGTGAGGTGGATGAACAGCGCGTTGTCCCGGCCGACCTCCTGGCGGAACTGCCGGATCGCCTCGAGAAACGGCAGCGACTCGATGTCGCCCACGGTGCCGCCGATCTCGGTGATCACCACATCGTGCCCCGGCGCGGTGCGCCGGATCGCGTTCTTGATCTCGTCGGTGATGTGGGGGATGACCTGCACCGTGCTGCCCAGATACTCGCCCCGCCGCTCCTTGTTGATCACCGACTGGTAGATCCGGCCGGTGGTCACGTTGTTCTGCTGCGAGAGCGACCGGTCGATGAACCGCTCGTAGTGCCCCAGATCGAGGTCGGTCTCGGCGCCGTCGTCGGTGACGAAGACCTCGCCGTGCTGGAACGGGGACATCGTGCCGGGATCGACGTTGATGTAGGGGTCGAACTTCTGCATCGTCACGCTCAGGCCCCGTTCCACCAGCAGGCGCCCAAGTGATGCGGCGGCGATGCCTTTCCCGAGGGAAGAGACGACGCCGCCGGTGACGAAGATGTATTTGGTCGCGTTCGGACCCGAGGTCATAGGCTTACCCCTGAAATGCGTGCCAATGGGCTTCCGCCCGTCGAAGGTCGTCGCCGGTGTCGATGCCCGGCAGGGCCGCCTCGGCCAGCGCGGCCACGCCGATGCTGAGACCAAGGTGCAGCGCGCGGAGCTGTTCCAGCCGCTCGGCCAGCTCGGCCGCGCTGGGCGGCGCCGCCACCCAGCGGGTCAGCGCGTCGCGCGAGTACGCGTAGATCCCGATGTGCTGCCGATACAGGTCGTCGCCGGGCTCCCGCGGGTCACGCCGGAACGGGATCGGCGCTCGCGAGAAGTACAGCGCCCGCCCCGCCGCGTCGGTCACCACCTTGACCCGCGAGGGGTCGCCGGCCAACGCCGGATCCAGCGGGGCCGCGGCGGTGCCGACGTCATCGCCCCCCTCCACCCGCGCCAGGGCGCCGGCCAGCGCCTCGCGGGCCACGAACGGCTCGTCGCCCTGCACGTTGGCCACCACCTCGAACTCGCGATATTCCGGGCGCGCGGCCACCTCGGCGACCCGATCGGTGCCGCTGGGATGCCCCGGGTCGGTCAGCACCGCGCGGACCCCCGCCCGCTCCACCACCTGGACGATCATGGGCGAATCGGTGGCGACCACGAGATCGTCCGTGAGCCCATGTTCCAGCACGCGCTGGATCACCCGGGTGACGAGCGGCTCGCCGGCCAGAAGCTGAAGGGGTTTGTTGGGGAGTCGGGTCGAGCCAAGACGGGCCGGGATGACACCGAGGACGCGCATCACGGAAACTAACAGGCTGTCGGGCCGGAGTCAAAACTCGTGCCAGAAAACGCGTTAGGCGGCCAGCGCGAGGAAATTCTCCAGCAGTCGCTTGCCCTCCCGGGTAGCGACCGACTCGGGGTGAAACTGGACGCCGTACACCCGCAGGGAACGGTGGCAGAGGGCCATGATCTCAGCGCCGGCGGGCCGATCGGACGACCAGGCGGTCACTTCCAGCTCTCCGGGGAGCCCGTCGGGAGCGACCACCAGGGAGTGGTAGCGCATCGCCTCGAACCGCTCGGGAACGCCCTGGAAGAGCGGATGGCCGGTGTGCACCACCATCGTGGTCTTGCCGTGCATCAGCCGGTCGGCGCGCACCACCTGTCCGCCGAAGGCCTCGCCGATGGACTGGTGCCCCAGGCACACGCCGAGCACCGGGACCCGGCCCGCGGCCGCCCGGACCAGTGGCACCGAGATCCCGGCCTCACGCGGGGTGCAGGGGCCGGGTGAGATCACGATGGCGGCGGGCCCGAGCGCCAGCGCCGCCTCGACGCTCAGCGCATCGTTGCGGTAGACCACCGGGTCCGCGCCGAGCTCGCCGGCGTACTGGACCAGGTTGTAGGTGAAGCTGTCGTAGTTGTCGAGGACGAGGAGCATCGCTCGGAAGTTTATCGAGGCGTGGTGGAGTCCGCCACGCGGTGCGCCTCACTACCGGCCGACTCCGCATTCAGGGCCTCGCGCCGCGCCGAGTCGGCCTGGCGCAGCCCGACCGCGCGAAGCGAGTCGCCCAGGCGGCGTGCGCTCGCCTTGATCGAGTCGAGCGCCCGTTGACGATCCTGCCCCTGGAGTTTGAGCGCCCGCTGCACCGCGGCCGAGATCGAGTCGCCCTGCTCCTCGCTGGCGGCCGCGATCGAATCCGCCTGCGCCTCCGCGGCCGCGCCCGGTCCGCCCTTGCCGAAATCGATGTGCTGAAGCTCCTTGACCATATCCCGCGTGAGGAGCAGCGGAATCTCCACATCGCCGGGTTGGAGCACCGCGTGGCCGTATTCCAGCAGATCGGCCCGGGCAGTGTCGCCGGCACCGGCACAGTAGAAGACCGAGGGGGACTTCGGTCCGACGTGAATGTCGATGCCGCTGTCGCCCTTGGTCTCCATATTCGCGACCAGACGGCACCCCTGAAGTCCCCGGGCGACCATCGAGTCGGCCAGCTGGATTTCCAGCTCGACCGCGGTGACCTCGTTCGGCGACTTCCGCATCAGGGTCACGTGGTCCAGCTTGCCCAGGCGCTCGCCCTCCAGCTCGAAGGGGATAAGACTCAACGGGATCGTGAGCGGCTGGTCGCTGGCCACGACCCGCTCGACGCCGGCGATCCCCCGGCGGGCCATGGTGACGCCGATCATTCCGACCGCAAAGATGGCCAGGGCACCCAGCAGGATCTTGAGCCAGTAGTTTCGCATGCGCCGCTCCGAGGTGACCGGACAATGTTTCAACCAGAGACGTCGAAACGTAACCGAAAGTTTCACCCCCGCCGGCCGGGAGCATGATCGAGGTCGACGGGCTGGAAAAGGCCTACGGCGATCTTACCGCCGTCCAGGGGCTGAGCTTCCAGGTACGGCCCGGCGAAGTCGTCGGCCTGGTGGGCCCCAACGGGGCCGGCAAGACCACCACCCTGCGCTGCCTGGCCGGCATCACCATCCCGACCGCGGGCCGGATCCGGATCGCCGGACACGACCTGGCCGCCGAGCCGGTGGCGGCCAAGCAGGTGCTGGCGTTCATCCCCGATGAGCCGCACCTGTTCGAATATCTCACCGTGGAGGAGCACCTGCGCTTCGTCGGCCGGCTCTACGGCGTGGCCGACGCGCCCGAGCGGATCCCGCGGATGCTCGCCGAGCTGGAGCTCGACGGCAAGCGGAGGGCGCTTCCGGGCGAGCTCTCCCGGGGGATGCGGCAGAAGCTGGCGATCGCCTGCGGGCTGCTGCACGATCCCGCGGTGCTCCTGTTCGACGAGCCACTGACCGGGCTCGATCCGGTCAGCATCCGGCGGATGAAGGCCACCATTGTCGCGCGGGCATCGGACGGCGCCGCGGTGCTGTTGAGCTCCCACCTGCTGCACCTCGTGGAGGAGATCTGCACCCGCCTCCTGGTGCTGCAGCGCGGGCAGGCGGTGGCGTTCGGCACGATGGCCGAGATCGTCGCGGCGCGGCCGACGTTGGCGGGGCGCCCGCTGGAGGACGTCTTCCTCGAGCTGATCGGCCAGGAGGGCGGCGGCGACCGATGAACGGCGCCTATGCCTACCTGGTCGCCCGGTCGCTGCGGAATCGCCTGACCCGGCAGGTCGCCCGGCTCAGGAGTCCGCGTTACCTGCTGGCCCTGCTGCTCGGCCTCGCCTACCTGTCTCTCATCGTCGGGCAACAGCACTCCGCTCCGACCCCACCTTCGGCCGAAACCAGCCGCTGGGCCGAGCTGCTGCTGGCGGTCGGCGTGATGCTCGCGGTGACGTGGGCGTGGGTGATCGGCTCGGAGCGGCGAGCCCTCGCCTTCAGCCCGGCGGAAGTGACCTTTCTCTTCGCCGGGCCGGTACCCCGACGCGAGCTGATCCGCTTCAAGCTGCTGGTGAGCCAGACGGTCGTGCTGTTCAACGTCGCGCTGTGGACGTTCCTCCTGTCGCGCGAGCGGCTCGGCGTATCGGCGTGGGTCCGGGCGCTTTCGCTCTGGACCCTGCTCACCACCCTGAGCCTTCACCGGCTCGGCGCCTCGTTCGTGCGGACCAGCCTGCTCGAGCACGGGCGTCACGGTGCGCGGCGACGCGTCGTGTCGCTCGCCATCGGCGTCGGGGTGGCGCTGACACTGGTCTGGGCGGTGGCGGACGCGCTGCCTGAGCTTCGGACTTCCTGGGCCGTGGGCCTTCGAGCCTGGCTGGCCGCGCTGGGTGAGGCGGCCGACGGACCGATCGCCGGCGTCGCTCTCGCGCCCTTTCGCCTGGCCGTCCGGCCGCTGGTGGCGCGCAGCGGCGACGAGTGGCTCCGGGCGATCGGCCCGGCCACGCTGCTGCTGGTCGCGCACTTCGTCTGGGTGCTCCGGGCCGATGCCGCGTTCGAGGAGAGCGCGGCGGAATTCGCGTTCGCCCGGGCCCGGGCCCGGGCGGGCCGGCCGCAGCCCGCCCCCGCCGTCAGTCGCCTCCGGCTGCCGACGCCGCGTCTGGCCCCCACCGGTCGGCCCGCCACCGCCATCGCCTGGAAAAACACCGTCGCCGCTCTCCGCTCGCCGCGGACTCGACTGGTGCTGACCGTCTATACTGGGGGAGCCCTGATCGCGGGCTGGCTCGCCACCCTCGACGATCCGGCGCCGGCGGAGGCGCTCGGCTGGCTGGTGACGATGTGGACCGGGTTCCTGCTGGTGGCCGGGCCGCAGTGGATTCGCAACGATCTCCGAGGCGACCTGCTCAAGCTCGACCTGCTGCGCAGCTATCCGCTGCGAGGAGCTTCGCTGGTCGCGGCGGAGACCGCTTCATCCGCGCTCATTCTGACCGGTCTCCAGCTCGGCCTTCTGGTCATCGGCTGGCTGGCGTTTCTGGTGGATCCGGTGGATCTGCCCGGGCTGCCGGGGCGAACCGCGCTGCTGGCCCTGGCGCTGGTGCTGCTCCCGGCCGTGAACGGCCTCGGGATGCTGCTCCACAACGGCGCGGCGCTCCTTCTCCCGGGCTGGACCCACATCGGGACCGGCCGGCCGGGCGGCGTCGAAGCGCTCGGTCAGAACATGCTCGTCCTCATCGGCTTTGCGGCGTTGCTGGCGGTGGTGCTGATTCCCCCTGCCGGGGCTGGAGCCGGCATCTACCTGCTGCTGGAGCGCCCGCTGGGATACTACGCGGCCGTCCCCGCGGCGGCCGCCCTGCTGGGACTGGCCGCCGTCGAGGGGATGGTAATGGTGCGATGGCTCGGGCGCGTGCTCGAGCGGCTCGACCCGTCCACCACCGCGGCGCAGGCGTGATACCGGCTCAGTCGCTCCCGCGGCCCCGGGCGATCCGGCTGTCGAGCGACCAGGCCCCCGGCCCTGCCGCGGCGAGGAACAGGTAGACGAAGCAGCAGACCGCGGCGAGCTCTCCGCCGTTTTCGACCGGCCAGAATCCCTTGTGCACATGGACGTAGAAGTAGGCCACGGCCATCTCACCCGCGAGCAGGAACGCCACCGGACGGGTGAAGAGGCCGAGCAGGATCAGGATCCCGCCGAACACCTCCAGAATCCCGGACAAGCCGATGAGACTCACGAGCGGCACGGGCGTGCTCGCCTCGGTGGCGCCGGGCAGGGTTCCGAAGAGCTTTCCATAGCCGTGCTGGAAGAAGAGAAAACCGATCACGATCCGCAATAAGCCATGCGCGCGTGTGCTCAGATTCACGGGGGCTCCCTCGTCGAGGTCGATCCGCAATCGTGGTCCTTGCCGGCCCGGGCCGGCGTGAGGCCGGTCACACCGACCGGTCTTCGGGCGGCTGGTCGAATCGTCCATACCGCCAGGCGAGCGCGGGGAGCACGAACAGGCTGAGCAGTGTCGAGGTCACCAGCCCGCCCAGGATGACGATCGCCATCGGGCCCTCGATCTCCCGGCCGGGGTCGCCGCTTCCCAGGGCCAGCGGCAGGAGGCCGAGGGCCGTCACCAGCGCCGTCATCAGAATCGGTCCCAGCCGCTCCAGCGCACCCCGAACGGCGGTCCCGGCCTCCCACCGCTGACCTTCCCGTCCTACCAGGTGGTCGTAGTGGGAGACGAGCATGACCGCGTTCCGGGTGGCGATGCCGAACAGGGTGACGAACCCGACCAGCGATCCCAGCGACAGCAGGCCACCGGTGAGGAACACCGCGAACACTCCCCCGACCAGGGCGAACGGCAGGTTGGCCAGCACCAGGAGCAGGCGGCTGCGCTCGCCGAACGCGAGCCACAGGAGCATCACGATCCCGGCCGCGGCGAGGAGGCTGTTGCGGAGCAGCTCGCGGCGGGCCTCGCGCTGTGCGGTCCCGGTGCCCCCGAGCTCGGTGTAGACCCCGTCCGGCAGGCGGGTCGCGGCGAGCTGCGATTCCAGCCTCTGCTGCACGCCCTCGGCGTCGGCGCCGGCGAGGTTGGCGGTCACCGTCTGCACCCGCCGAGCTCCGACGTGCATGATGACCGACCGTCCGCTGGTCCGGGCGACGTCGGCCACCCGCTCCAGCGGCACCAGACGTCCGCCGCCCGAGATCAGCGGGAGGGCGCGGAGTTCTTCCGGCCGCGACCGCTGCTCGGGCGTCACGGTGACGACGAGGTCGGTGGTGCGATTCCCCTCGAAGACCTGGGCGACCGCGACGCCCCGGGTCGCGGCTTCGACCGCGGCGAGCACCTCGTCGGGTCTGAGACCGGCGCGGGAGACGTCCGCGGGCCGAAGCCGGACGGTCACACCGGGGGTGACCGGCGGCGGATCGTACTGCACGTCGGCGGTCCCGGGCACTGCCGCCAGGACGCCGGCCACGCGTCGGGCCGCGACGTCGAGACTGTCCAGGTCGTCGCCGTAGACCCGGACCACCAGCTCGGCGGTCGAACCGGTGAGGGTCTCCTCGATTCGCTCCGACAGGAAGCCGCGGATGGCGAAGTTCACACCCGGAAAGCCGGCCAGGAGCGAGCGGAGGTCGTCCTCCATCCGTTCGGCGGCTTCCCCGCTCAGCGGGTGCAGCGCGACCTCGAACTCGGTGTAGTTGGTGCCCCAGGTGTCCTCGCTCAGCTCCGCCCGGCCGATCCGCTGCGCCACCGAGCGGATGCGCGGATCGGCCTTGAGCGCGGCGGTGACCCGCTGTCCCAGGCGCAGCGACTCGTCCAGCGAGGTCCCGGGGACGGCCGACATATGGATCAGGTAGTGTCCCTCGCGGAACTCCGGGAGGAAAGTGGCTCCGAAGAAGGGGAGCGCCGCCAGCGCGAGCAGGCAGATCACCGCCGCCGCCAGTCCCACCGGCCCCGCGTGTCGGACGCCCCAGCTCACCGCCACCCGGTATCGCCGCTTGAGCCAGCCCAGCACCCGGGCCTCGCCGGTCCGGCCGGCCCGCCGGGCCAGCAGGATCAAGGTCAGCGCCGGTGTGACGGTGAGCGCCACCGCGAGCGATGCGAGCGTCGCGAAGATGTAGGCCAGGCCGAGGGGCCGGAACAATGCGCCCTGCACCCCGCTCAGCAGCAGCACCGGCACGAACACCAGCGCGACGACGAAGGTGGCGTACACCACGCTGCTGCGTACCTCGAGCGAAGCGTCGAGCACCACCCGGGCCGCGGGCAGCGGATCGGGGCGCTCGCGGTTGAGCCGGAGCCGGCGGGCGATGTTCTCGACGTCGATGATCGCGTCATCCACCACTTCGCCCAGCGCGATCGCCAGCCCGCCCAGCGTGAGGGTGTTGATCCCGAATCCGAGGGCATCCAGGACGAGGATCGCCGCCAGCAGGGAGAGCGGAATCGCGGTGAGCGAAATGGCGGCCGCGCCGGCGTCGGCGAGGAAAAGCACCAGGATGACCGCCACCAGCGCGCCGCCGAGCAGGAGCGAGGTGGTGATGTTCCTGATCGCGAGATCGATGAACTCGGTCGGCCGGAAGATCGCGGGATCGAGGGTGAGCCCGGCGGCCTCGATGGTGGGCGCCAGGCGGGCGAGCGCCGCCTCGACTCGGCCGGCGACGACCTTCGTGTTGGCCCCGAGCTGACCGGAGACCACCACGACGAGACCGCGCACGCCGTTCACGCCCCCTTCGCCAAACCGGGGCGCGGCGCCTTCGACGACGCGCCCGAGATCGCCCAGCCGGAGCGCCACGCCGTCGTGCTCCCGCACCACGGTGGCGGCCAGGACGGCGGGACTGGTCACCTGCCCCTCGGCCTGCACCGTGAGCCGCTGGTTGGCCTGATCGATCACGCCGGCTCCCCGGAGCCCTGTCGCGCGCGCGGCGGCCGCCGCGGCCTCCGCGATCCCGACGCCGTAGCGCCGGAGCCTCGCGGGATCGAGCTGGACCTGAAGCTGACGCACCTCTCCGCCGAAGACCGCCACCTTGGATACCCCGGGCACCGCAAGCAGCCGGGGACGCAGCACCCAGTCCACAAAGGTGCGCTGCTCCATCGCGCTCCGGGTGGTGGACGTGATGCCGACCACCAGCACGGTCGACGAGGAGGATGTGAGCGGGGTGAGCACCGGCGGGTGCACCGTCTCGGGGAGCGCGCCCGTGGCCTCCGCCAGCCGCTCGGCGAGCGATTGCCGGGCGCGGTAGATGTCCACCCTCTCGGCCAGCACGGCGGTCACGACCGACAACCCCTGGATCGACTGCGAGCGGACCACGGCGATGCCCTGCACGCCGTTGATCGCGTCCTCCAACGGCTTGGTGACGAGCAGCTCCACCTGCTCCGGCGAGAGTCCGGGAGCTTCCGTCTGGATGGAGACCTGCGGCGGGGCGAACTCGGGAAAGACGTCGAGCGGCGCGCGCGCGAGGGTGCCCGCGCCGACCAGCACCAGCGCCGCGGCGAGGCCGAGCACCACGCCGCGGTGCCGGATCGAGCCGCGCACCAGTCCGCTCAGCATCCGCGGACCTCTCCCCTCACTCGCCCGACTCGTCGCCCACGGTCACGCGGGCGCGAAACTCCTCGGAGAGCAGCTCCTGGGCGCCGGTCACCACGACCGTGTCGCCGGCCTCGAGGGGGGCCCCGGCGATCCAGCCATGCGGCGCTGGGTGGTCGGTGGGCACGCGGACACGGAAATACTGCCCCGGCGCGCGTTGCAGGTAGACCCAGGCGAGGCCGTCCCATTGCACCACGGCACGGTCGGGCACGAGAACGCCGGCCGCCGAGCCTCCGTGGGGGACCTCCGCGTCCACCAACGTTCCGGGTACGGCGCCGGGCCAGGCACGGCGTGCGCGGTAGAGGTAGACCGCCTGGCGCGTCACCGGATCGGCTTCCGCGGCCGGGCCGATGAGATCGGCCTCGACGCGGCGCGAGGTGTCGGGAGCAAGTCCCACCACGGCCGGCGGCGCGCCCGCCTGGGGCCAGGTGAGCCGCACCACCGGCCGGCTCCGATCGGCCAGCTCGAGCAGCGTCTGCCCCTCCGCCACGATCTCGCCCGGCCGGGCACCGACCTGGGTGACTACGCCGCCGATCGGCGCCACCATCGGCCGGGCATCGGACACCTGGCCCAGCACGGCGCCGGCCGCCACCCGCGCGCCGAGCTTCGGCCAGCGCGATGATTCCGGCGCAGTGAGACGACCGGCGACCGGGGCCCGGATGACCGCGGTGCGCTCCGGCTCCGCGACGACCTCACCCGCCACTCGCAGCTCCTCGCCCCGATCGGCTCGAGCGAGCACGGCGAGGCCGATGCCCACCCGAGCCACCTCCGCGCTGTCGAGCACCACGCGCGCCTCACCATCCTCTTCCCTGACCCGGTTCGGCGCCACGATCGGCGCCTCCCGTTCTTCTCCGGCCTCACGCGCCGGCCGGAGGAGAATGCCGGCGGCGACCGCCGCCAGGACGAAGAGGACGAGAACGATTCCGAAGCGTCGGCTCATCGGGTCGGGAGCTCCTCGCGTGGATCGGGCCAGGGTCTGGTCGGGGCGTCGGGCCATTCGCCCGCGGCGGCCTCGAGGCCGATCCCCGCGAAGGCGAGCCGCCGCTCCGCCGCCCGGCGGCCACGCTCGGCGCGCGCCAGGAGCAGCTCCGACCGGGCGGGCTCGAGCCGGGCCGTCTCGCCCCGCTCGTAGCGAGCGCGGTCGCGCTCCACCAGGGCGCGCGCCGCGGCGACCTGGGAATCGGCGGCGATCACGCCGAGACCGGTCCCGCGACAGCTCGCCACCGCCGCCTCGACCTGCATCACGATGGAATCCTGGGCCTCAGCCACCCGCGCCGCCGCGACGGTTCGCGCGGCCTCCGCCTCGTGCAGCGCGCCGCGCTGGCGGAGGCCAAGGAGCGCGGGGAGCGCGAGGGCGAGCGTCCAGCGATGCACCCCCTGATCCCAGATGAACCCCGGACCGATCTCCAGGTCGGGATACAGGCGGGCAACCTCGCGCCGCACGTCCGCCTCGGACACCGCATAGGCGGCGAGCGCGGTCACGACTTCCGCCCGCCGTCCCAGTGCGAGCACGACCAGTGAGTCCGCGCCGACCGAGTCGACTCTGGCGCAGCCGGAAGTCGGCGCGGGCACGGGCTCCAGCCGATCGAGTGCGCCCACCGGGACGGCCAGCGACGCCGCCAGGTCGGCCCGCGCCGCGCCCAGCTCCGCCTGTGCGCGGGCGAGCTCGGTCCTCGCATCCTGGACATCGGTCCGCGTGCGGGCCAGATCCGACGCGGCCAGCGCCGCCTCCGCGTAGCGCCGCTCCTCCAGTCCCGAGATCCGCTCGAGGTCCGCCACGGCGGCCGCTCGATCGTCCACGTCGGCGCGGGCGGCGGCGAGCGCCAGCGCGGCCGCGCGCGTCTGGGCGGCGAGCGCCGCCGCAAGGCCCACGAGCCGGCTCTCGGCGACGGTTGCGCCGGCCCGCGCCGCCAGGAGGCGGGCGCCGCGCTTGCCACCGAGCTCCACCGTCGCGAGCGCGCCGAGACTGACCACCCATGGCGAGGGCTGCTGAGGGCCGGCCACCTGATGTTCCACAC
>Ga0310810_10005971_pt1 | contig 13696 bp, 14 predicted proteins | sample NCmetagenome_FD_207641 | JGI IMG/M metagenome (GOLD analysis project Ga0310810, IMG submission 207641) | Soil microbial communities from experimental microcosm in Duke University, North Carolina, United States - NC | ecosystem: Engineered > Artificial ecosystem > Soil microcosm > Unclassified ... | reverse complement strand
GCCGCCTGCAGACCGCTCGGAAGGATATGTCTGGGCGATCTATCCCTCGTTCGACATTTTCTCGGCCAAGCTCGACGGCACGGACATCAAGCGGCTGACCAATACGAACGGCTATGACGCAGAAGGCACGATCTCGACGGACGGCAAGAAGATCGTGTTCACGTCTGCGCGTGACGGCGATCTCGAGCTCTATGACATGAATCTTGACGGTACGAACCAGCGCCGTCTGACACACGACCTCGGCTATGATGGAGGCGCCTGGCATTCGCAGGACGGCCAATGGATCGTGTGGCGCGCCAACCGGCCCAAGACGCCTGAGGAAGTTGCCCGCTACAAAGAGCTGTTCGCGAAAAATCTCGTCATGCCCGCCAAGATGGAACTCTTCATCATGAAGGCGGACGGAACGCAGCAGAAACAGCTGACGTCGAACGGCGCGGCAAACTTCGCGCCCTATTTCCATCCGAACGGGAAACAGATCATGTTCGCCTCGAACATGAACGATCCGCGCGGCGGGAACTTCGACCTGTTCCTGATCAACCGCGACGGCACTGGCCTGCAGCAGATCACCTTCGACGAGAATTTCGACGGGTTCCCGATGTTCAGCCCGGACGGGAAGAAACTTGTATGGGAATCCAATCGCCACGCAGCCAGACCGGGTGACACGAACGTCTTCATCGCCGACTGGGTCGAATAGAGTCGTCGGACAGCAGCTAAGGCTTAGCTTGCGCGTGGCGTTAAACGCTGCCTGACGATCTTGTTCGGGTGCGCGCGATATTGATACATTTCGCGTCGCCAGCGACACCACAAGCATTTGGACTTCGTGCTAGCAAAAGAGCTTCCGGAAAAAGGTTCCGCTTCGGCTGGAACTATCATTTACGTGGTCGATGACGATTCCGCGGTTCGGGATTCGACTTCTGTACTTCTGGAAAGCGCCGGCTTTCGTGTGCGAACGTTTATGCACGGAGAGGAATTCCTCGCCGCCGCGCCAGCGCTTCCCCCCGGTGGCCTTGTTTGCGATGTGCGGATGCCGCGGCTTGACGGCATTGCGCTGCTCAATCGACTCGCCGAGCTTCGTCTCCATTTTCCCGCGGTCGTCATCACCGGTCACGGCGACATCCGTACCGCGGTGGAAGCGCTCAAATCCGGCGCAATGGACTTCCTAGAGAAGCCCTATGCCCAGGAGGCTCTCCTCGCAACCATCCGACGCATTACGGAAAAGATCAGGCCCGCCGATCTCGAGGCGCGCTCGGCCGCTCGGCAGCTCACGGGCCTCACCGTACGTGAGCGCGACGTGCTCGAGCGGCTCGTTGCCGGCATGCCCAACAAAATCATCGCCCACGATCTCGCGATCAGTGTTCGCACGGTGGAATTTTACCGCACGCGGGTGATGAAGAAGCTGCACGCCAGAAGCCTCTCGGAGCTCATCCGGTCTGCCTTGGCGGCCGGAATCGAAATCCAGCTGACCCGGACAGGGCGGCGCCACACTTGACCTGAATCAAGGCGGCCTTAGAAGCGGGCTGGCATTCGTCGGCCCATGGAAGATGCCGACGTCCTCGCAGCAGCCCGCGCCGCCATCAAGGAATTCGGTGACTCCGCGCACAGCGTAATACAACGGCGCGCTGCAGCGCATCGGCGGCTAAACGAGCAAGACGGGGAACAATTCTGGCGCCGCGTCGCCGACACGATTCGCGAGCTCCCGCCCGGCCGTTCCAGATAGGATTGCTCTCATGATTCAGGTCAATGCGGAACGCCGACAGATGGCCGAAATACGATCCATGAGCATATCGTTTCATACGGCGGCCCTAGCCGGTGACGAAATCTTCCAGGCTTATCCTTTGATCCAGGCGACATGTCCAAATGTGGACCTCGCGTCGTGGAAGGATTTCGCCAAGTTCTTCTCGGAACGGGAAAATTGTGGTGTTCTTGCGCTCAAGGACCCGGTGAACTGCATCTGCGGCGTGGTCGCGTATCAGCTGGATTGGGACCTGAACGCGGGCCTGGTACTTGCGGTACATCTCTTTACGACCGTGGACCTGATAAACTCGTCACGTACGGTTCTGGCGCTGCTCGAGGCTGCGGAAACCCGGGCGGCCCATCTCGGCTGCACTTGCTTGCAAATCCGCCTGTCGGGTAGTCAGGCAAAGCTCGGATCGCGGCTGTCGGCTCTGGGCCTGTCGTCGGGAGCCGGTTTGCTTTGGAAAACTGTGGTTTCGCGCCCCGCAGTCAACTGACTGGCTTTCTGCAAGTTTGTCGCGCAGCTTGTGTTTGCGCCGCCTGGCATGGGATGAACGTGGAACTCGGGCGGCCCTAAAACCAGCACTATGAAAAGCCGAAAGAAACCATCGCGGGCAGGTCAGCAGCGAAATAGGCAGCCTGCCTCCAAGACAAAGTCTCTGCGCCGGGTTGCAAAACCCGGTGGGCTAAAGACAAAGAGCGTGCCGAAGAAGCCCGCGGGTCCCAAAGCCCGCGGATCCCGCACCGCCAATGTGGAGCGGCTAGAAGAACTCGCACACGCGATGTCGCTGGCTCCGGCCATGCTGTGCGCGCTTGACGGCGAAATCCTGCTCTGGGGCAGAGGTCTCGAGACGCTTTACGGCCGGACCACGAAGGAAGCCGTCGGCAAGCGGGCCTATGCACTCCTCGCGACGGAACATCCGGTCCCGCGCTCGGAGATTCAGGCTGAGCTTCTCGCGACCGGAGAATGGCAGGGTGAACTCATCCGCACCCACAGCGACGGGCACCGCATGACCGTCGCAAGCCAGTGGACGCTGCATCGAGCCAGCAATGGCGACCCGCTCTCGATCATGGAATTCGACTTCGACATGACTGAGACGAAGCGGTCGCAAGCGATGATGCAGGAGCGCGAGGCTCGGCTGCGTTCCGTGTTCGAAACTTCGCCCGACGCCATCATCACCATCGATCAGCACGGGATCATCCAATCCTTCAGCGCGGCAGCCGAAAAGCTCTTCGGCTATGCCGCGGGCGAAGTGATAGGGCGCAACGTCAATATCCTTATGCCGTCGCCACATCACGAGAATCACGACGGCTATCTGGCGCGGTACCTGCGTACCGGCGAGAAACGGATTATCGGCATCGGGCGCCAAGTCGAAGCGCTCCGTAAGGACGGCACGATCTTCCCAATGCAACTCGCCGTCGGCGAAGTGACCCTAGGCAAGCAACGAATATTCAGTGGCTTCATCACTGATCTGACGGCCCGGGTGAAAATGGAGCACGAGCTGCGGCAGGCGCAAAAAATGGAAGCGGTGGGGCAACTTACCGGCGGCGTCGCGCACGACTTCAACAACCTGCTCACCGTCATTTCGGGCAACCTGGAAATGCTGGAACGGCGTCTCAATACGGCGGACGAGCTCGAGATCCTCAAAGAAGCCCAGGAGGCGACTCAGCTGGGTGCCGCGCTTGCCAATCGCCTGCTCGCGTTCGGGCGGCGCCAGCCCTTGCGCCCGAAACCGACCGATGTGAACGCGCTCGTCGCCGGTCTGACTGACCTGTTGCGCCGCAGCCTGGGCGCGACGATCGAGGTCGAGACCCGGCTTGCCGGCAACCTACCGCAGATCATGACCGATCCGGGCCAAATCGAGAATGCGCTCTTGAACCTTGCGGTTAACGCGCGAGATGCGATGCCGAACGGCGGGCTCCTGGTAATCGAGTCGGCACGCGCGGTGATGGACGCGGATTACACCGCGGCGTTTCCCGATGTCGTTCCGGGAAGCTACGTCACGCTGTCGGTGACGGACACCGGCACCGGCATGACGCCCGAAGTACGCCAACGCGCCTTTGAGCCGTTTTACACGACCAAAGGTCCGGGCGCCGGGAGTGGCCTCGGATTGAGCATGGTGTACGGCTTCGTGAAGCAGTCCGGCGGACACATTCAGCTCTACAGCGAAATCGGACATGGGACAACGGTGCGGCTGTATCTTCCGGCGCTTGAGGGGGAAGGCGCAGCCGAGGTGCGCTCAAGGGCTCCGGCGGCCAAAGCCGCGAAGGGAGAGATGGTGCTCGTGGTCGAAGACGATTCTCGCGTCAGGCGAGTTTCGGTCCGGCGATTAAAGGAACTGGGCTACCGTGTCATCGAAGGAGATAGCGGCCCTGCCGCGCTGAAAATTCTGGATGAACAGCCGGCTCCCGACATCCTTTTCACGGACGTTGTCATGGCTGGCGGCATGACCGGGATTGATCTGGCGCGGGAAGCGCGGCGTCGCCTGCCGCGCCTCAAAGTACTGTTCACGTCAGGGTACGCCGAACCAGCCATTCTGAAAGACGGTCTGCTCACCGAAAATGCAGGCTGGCTCGGCAAGCCCTACTCGATCGGCGATCTCGACGCCAAGCTGCGCGCCCTGCTCGCGAACTGAGATTATCCGTCACCCGGGCTTTACCGCCGCCGCGAACACATAACCGCCTCCGCGCACAGTTTTCACCAAAACCGGATTGGCCGGGTCGGCCTCGATTTTCTTGCGCAGCCGCCCGACTTGCGTGTCGATGGCGCGGTCGTAAGCGGCCCACTCGCGGCCCTTGACGAGGTCGATCAACTGATTGCGGCTGAGCACGCGGTTAGGGTGGCGCGCGAACACGTGCAGCAGCTCGAACTCCCCCGCTGTGAGCGGCACAGTTTCGCCGCTGGCGCGCTGCAACTCGCGCCTGACGAGGTCCAGCCGCCAGCTGTCGAACACAAGTACCTCGCCCACCGAGGCGGGGCTTGGGCTGTGAGCAGGCTCGCTCACCGGCCGTGGTTGGGCTCGCCGCATTACCGTTCGAATGCGGGCCAGAACCTCTCTGAGCTCGAACGGTTTGGTGATGTAGTCGTCGGCGCCGGCTTCGAGGCCGACCACGCGGTCGATCAGATCTCCCTTTCCCGTCAACATGATGACCGGGATCTCCGAATGCTGGCGCACATAGCGCGCCAGCGACAATCCGTCTTCGCCGGGTATCATCCAGTCCAGCAGCACGAGATGGACCTTCTCCCGGTCGAGAATCGCACGCATGGCCGCGCCTTCCCCTGCTTCGCTGACCTGAAAGCCTTCGTCGCCCAGGTAGCGGCGCAACATGGTGCGGATGCGTGGCTCGTCATCGACCACGAGCACGTGCAGCGGATCACTCATCAGAGAACCGTGTAGCCGAGCCGCCCCTGTATCGGGAAGCCCTACTCCAGTCTGTCACACAAGGACACATTTCGCCTCGGAAGGATACCAAACGCCCCGCCGGCTGGCGTCAAGCAGTGACATGGCACATCTAACCTTGGCCCCATCGAACGAGCAGTCAGTTCGACAGCGATGAGGAGAGCATCCATGTACGCCCAAGCCGTTTCCGCCACCCCCGCCCGGATCGACCCTTCGAGGCTCGCCATCGGCCGCGGCCTGGAGCGTCAGACCACCACCTCTCTGATGGCCATCAGCTCGCTTCAGAAGAAGGGGCCGGGCGAGACATTGTTCGCCGAAGGTGACGAAGCGGACAGCGTGTACGAAATCGTACTGGGCACCGTTCGGCTCTACAAGCTTCTACCCGACGGCCGCCGGCTGATCACCGGCTTCCTCTCGGCCGGCAAACTGCTCGGATTGGCTCCGGAAGGTGTCTGCATCTACACGGCGGAAGCGGTCACCAATGTCACGCTGTGCCGCTACAAGCGCACTGCTCTCGAGCGGCTCATGGACGAAGCGCCTGGCTTTGCCAAGCGGCTGCTATCGGTTGCGTCACACGAGCTGCGCGCGGCGCAGGACCAGATGCTGCTGTTGGGCCGCAAGACGGCGGCGGAAAAGGTCGCGAGCTTCCTTTTGATGATGGCGGAAGGCCAAGGCGAGGAGGACGCCGACGAATTGGACGTGCCGATGACGCGCAACGACATCGCCGACTATCTCGGTCTGACCATCGAAACCGTGTGCCGCGTTCTGTCCAAACTGAAGCAAGACAAGTTGATCGCGTGCGAGTCCAAGTCGCACATCCGGATTTGCGATCGCGACCGGCTCGAAGAACTCGCGTCGGGCGAAACCGACACCGATCTCTAAGACCAGCTGCGGGGGCTAACGTTTCCGTTTCGAGGACATGATCGTGGAACAGTCTCGCAAGCACGCCGCACAATTCTCCCACTCCAGGCCGGCAGAGGAAACGGTTCCGTCCCTTGTAATGCCGCCCGCCACGGCGGCCAGAACCAAGCGAACGCGCAAGCGCGCCCTCATCGTCGAGGCGAACACGTCATCGCTACGCCTCTGCCGTGACATTCTCAAAGGTTCGGGGTTCCAGATTGAAACGACTGGCTCCGGCATTGCGGCCCTGACCTCCGCGCGAGAACAACAGCCTGACTTGATCATGATGGATCTGCAGCTTCCCGATGTTCCGGGTCGCGAATTCATCGGCTGGATTCGTGACGTTCCGCAACTGCGCTCGACTCCGATCATCATTTTCGCCGGAGCTACGGGAGAAACGGCGGAATTGGCTCATCTGGGGCCCAACGAGCTGTTGCGCAAGCCCGTCTCGGCGCTTGGGATTCACCGCGCGATTCGAGAAGCATTAAAGTCCGACGAGGACTGCACGCGCTAGCGGATGTTCTCCCAGAGATTCCGCTCTTCCTCGAGTCTGCCCCTCTCCTCGCTCTGAAAATCGCCTCGAGAGACAATACCGACGATCTGATCGTCCTCGACGACCGGGATATGGCGAAAGCCGCCGTCCCACATCAGACGCAGCGCATCGATGGCCGTCATATCCGAAGTCATCGTGACCGGGTCCGCGGTCATGACCGTGCTCAGCTTCGTCTTCGCGGCGCTTTTACCGGCGGCAACCACGCGGCCCACCGCGTCACGACCGGTGAAGATGCCGAGCAGACGTCCAGTTCTGTTAGTGACGAGGACGGCGCCGATGCGGCGGTCTCTCATTTCGCAGCATGCCTCGCGCACCGATGCTGAAGCAGGCAAAGTTAACGGTCTCTTTCGAGAAACGATCTCCGACAAGTTTCTCATGGGAGCCACTCCGCGCACGTTTCACAGGGGAAACACGTCAAGGGTGCGCGCCGGCCGACATGGCGTCAATCACGTCTGTGCGAGTACTTGTTCGGACCTGCCGCAACTTGCGAATCGGCGACCGGCTTCTTGCAATAGCGGAATCGTGCCCGAATTTGGCGCAGCGGGCCTCGAACGCACATAGGCGTGGATGTCTGCCAAACGAAGAGAGCCCGGCTCCCGCCGGGCTCCCCGCAATCCTTACCGCAACTGCGCTTACCCGCGGCTTCCCGGGCACAAATCCAGCGTGACGTCGGGCCAGCCGATGGCAGGCGGACCGAGCGCGGAAATGTCCATCTTGTCGTCTTTCGGATCGAAGATGAAAATCACCTTGTCGGTCTTGGCATCGATAAGCTGTCCCACGCGCGGGCCATTGATGATCAGGAGGCCCGTGATGATTTTCCCGTCATTGGTGACGGTGCCGTTCAGGGCTTCCTCACCGCGAACGGTCTTTGCCCGTGTGGTTGCTTTCAGATAGGCCGTCTCGCAGCTCCCGCCGGGGCTTTTCCAATTGCCGGCAACGCGCTTCAACATCGCCGCCGTGTCGATCTCGCGCGCGGCCGCCGTTACGGGCACCACTTCGCCTGCTTTCGCGGGTGCCACTTCCCTGTTTCGGATGCGCACGCCATTGGCGTCGAGAATTTGCAAGGACGCCTGATATTGCGCAGGCGGCGGCGCGGTCAGCGAGGTCTCGGCTTCCGAAATGTACAGGCGCTTCGCATCCGACACGAGGATCTCCCCGAGAATGCGGCGACTGGCCGGTGTCTCGACGGTGATGCGCCAGCTCCGGTGCATGTCGAGCATGTTCACGCCCTCATATTTTGGCGTGCCCTTGGCGCGGATATTGTTCACCGCTTCGTCGATTGCCGACGGCGCTTCTGCTATGGCGCTCGAATAATCCACGACCGTGAGCCGGTAAATTCCCCTTGAATCTTGCGCGGTATAGATATGCGCCGGCAGCGTGGTGCCTTTCGCCGTCTTGTACATGATCTCCTGAACCGTCGGCTCGCCAGGCAGATTGACGGTAAAAAAATCGCCGCGATTGACGTATTCAGCCCAGGTTTGCGCCGAGGCTGCGCCCGAGACGAACAAAGCCACCACGGCAGGAATTAGGCTCAACAAACGCATGGACGTCTCCTTCCAAAAAAACTTCATTGACCCAAAGATGCGAAAAAAAGGGCGCGCTCCCGCCGCCTTGGAATCAGCGACCCGTTTCCTGAAGCAGCTGGATTGTGCTCGGATTGGGTGAAGCTGGTTTCGAACGCAAATAGGCGTGGATGTCGGCCAGATCCTGATCTGGGAGCACCTTCTGCGTGAAGGTCGGCATCTCGCCGGGACTTGTGCGCACGAAGTTGGAGAACGCCGCATAGGGTAGCGGATTGGGCGCGAGCTTTTTACCTGGCACGCCTTGCGCGTCGTAACCGTGACACGTGTAGCAGCCATATTTGAGGAACGCACCCTTGCCGCGCTCGACGTCGCCGGGGGGCGGTGCCTGCGCGGCCAAGGCGGCGGCGTTGGCGCACAACACTGCGGCAAGAACCGAGGAAAGAGCGATGATCTTCATGGCTGTCCTCACCGCGGCTGCATGGCGACGTCGATAATCACCGGCTCGCCTCTCTTGACGATGTCGATGCCCTTCTTGAGCGCCGGCGTCAGATCGGCCGGATGTTCGATCGGACCGATGCCGGCCACGCCCATCGCGTCCGCCAATTTCGCGAAGCTGATGTAGGGATCGCGAATCGTGGTGGCGATGTGCCACCGGTCCATCCGGCGCTGACGCCAGGCAGCCATACGCTGCAGATGCATGACTTCCTGATGATAGGCGCGGTTGTTGTTCATGATGGTGAGCATCGGGATCTGATGATGCGCCGAGGTCCAGATCGCGCCCGGCGCGTACATGCAGTCGCCGTCGGGTTGGATGTTCACCGCCAGACGGCCGTGCTCTTTGTGCGCCAGCGCGGCACCCGTTGCGGCCGGCAAATTGTAGCCGACGCCCGCGCCGCCAGACCCGCCTATGTGCTGATAGTATTTGTCGAAATTCCACATGCGTTGCGGCCAGCCGCCAAGCGCGCGTCCGACCAGCGCCCAGTCCTCGTTGCGGATCAGCGGCCACAATTCGGCGACCAGTCGCGCGCTGCTGATGGGACTCGCGTCCCACGCCGCGGCAGCCGCATCGACGCGCATGCGCTCTTTGCTCTGTGCGTAAGCGGTTTGGGCTGCTTGTCCGCGCTTTTCGATTGCGCCGCGATTGGCGGCGGTGAGTTGCGATTTGCAGGCTTCGACCAGCGCAGGAAGCGTCGCTTCGGCATCGGCCGCAATCGCTACGTCGACCGGCTGATAGCGCTGGAAATCCTGATAATTGGAATGAATGAAGACATCGCCGCTGCCGATGCTGATGAGCTTGGCGCCCTGTTTAAGCCGCGAACTCTGCTCTGCCACGGTGTTGTCGATGTATTCGTTCACCGTACCGAAGAAGTCGGTGAGCTCGAGGCCCAAGATGACGTCGGCCTGAGCCACGCCACCGGCGCCGCGCGCATAAAGGGGGTGCATGTTCGGGAAGTTCATGCGCCCGCCCTGGTCAATGACAGTGGCGTTCACCAGTTCGGCCAATTGCACCAGCGATTTCACGCCGGCCTGCGTGCGTGCACAGCGGTCGACGACGATGACTGGTCGTTCCGCGTTGACGAGCAGCCGCGCCACTTCACGCACAGCATTCACCTCGCCCGCCGGCGGTGAAGGGATTGCGTATTTCGGAATGCGCAACGAGCCGCCCGGTTCGTATCCTTGCTCCTGCAAGTCCGTGTCGAGCACGATGAGCACCGGTTCGTGCGGCGGCGTCATCGCGACCCGATAAGCGCGCACCAGCGATTCGCCGAAATGCTGAAGCGAAGCAGGCTGATCGTCGAATTTCAGAATGTCTCGCACCATCACAGCGGGGTCTTGCACCGAATGCGTGGTGGGCACGCCCGGCCGGCGGGTAACGGAGTCCCTGCTGTTGCCAGTCATCAGGATGACCGCAGCACGATCGCACCAGGCGTTGTAGATGCCCATCGTCGCGTGCTGCAGCCCTACCGTGCCATGACAGAGCGCAATTGCCGGCTTGCCGGCGACCTTGAAGTAGCCATGCGCCATCGCGGTCGCGGACTCTTCATGCATGCAGGTCATCAGCTCGGGCTTTTTGTTGTCGCCATAGGTGATGATCGAGTCGTGCAGACCGCGGCAGCTCGAGGCGGGATTAGTGAACACGTAATCGATGTTCAGGCTCTTGATCACGTCGAGCATGAAGTCCGAGCCCGGCCGGCCCTTGGTCAGATTGGGATTGCCGTCCGCAGGCGAAGGCACGGACGGCGTTGAAATTTCGGCCTGAGCGAGCACGGTCGAGGGTCGAACCGTGGCGGGCGCGCGCGGAGGCGCTTCCTGGCCGCCGGGAAGGATTGCGGCTTTGCCGGCTTCGCTCGTGAGAGCAGCGGCGCCCACGACGGCGGCGCCGGTGATGAACTTGCGTCGATCGACCTTGTTCGATGCGTTCTTTTTCATGGCTGACCCTCCCGATGCGATTTTTCGACCCTGCAACGCGCGCAAAAGCGGGCAGCCGGCGCCAAAATCAGCGGCAACCAGCCTACCAGTAGGGGCGTTTTCCGGCCATAGCCATGGCGCAGCCTTGTGCCCAAAATCTGCTGACTGGCGGGGTGGTCAGGCGTGGAAATCGGCGAATAGATTGAGGCGCATCGCCTTGGCGAGCGCGCCGGCGCGGCTGGGTGCGCGGAGTTTGCGCATCAGCGACTCCAGGTGGAATTTCACCGTGTGCAGCGAGATCCCGAGCACGCGGGCGATTTCTTTGTTGGTCAAGCCGTCAGCGACCGCGCTCAGGACCTCGAGTTCGCGCGGCGTCAGTAACGGACCGACGTGCTCCTCCAGCGCTGCGAAGGCCGGTTCTTCGGCGACTGAAACCCTCAGCCCCGCGGCCACGGCGCGCAGCGCGGCGCCGATCTGTTCGGGTGAGGCATCACTTGGCAGCACACCTTGGACGTCGTCGCCTGAGGCACCAAGGGTTACAGCCGGCAGATGCGCGGGCGACGGAATGCCATCAGCGAGAACAACCATCGCATCCTGTGCCGCTGTCACAGCGACATGACCAGCCTCGCGGACGATCTCCACGAGCGCGGACAGCCGCTCAGGTTCGGCGGCAATGACAAGAACGCGCAGGCCCTCCGGCACGGCAAACGGCTTCGCGAGCGCGCTCATGCGGCCTTTCTCGCTTCGATGACTGCGTCCTTCATCACGAGCGCGCCGGCGCGCGCGAGCGTTACTGCGATTGTCTTGCCGATGCTGTTCGCTCCCAGCTGACGCGAGATGCCGCCGAAGCGCGTGATCGGCGTGCCGCCGAACGACAACAGGATGTCGCCTGCCACGATGCCCGCCTTTGCACCCGGGCTATCCGAGGTCACCTCCATCACCATCAGGCCAATGCGCTGGCCGTTGTCGGGGCGCAGCGCCTCGGGAAGCGCCACGGGGCGCAGTGCAAGGCCGAGCCAGCCGCGCGGTACGCTTCCGGTCTCGAGAATTGCCGCGACCGCCGCGTCGACTGTGGAGGCCGGAATGACCAGGCTCTGCCGGTGTGCGCCGCGCGTCGAAATGCCGAGCAGCGCGCCGTCTGCGGTGAGAACAGGGCCGCCTTCGGCACTTCCGATCCGGGTATCGAGCACAATCCGGCCATTGATGGTGCCGCCGGCGAGGCTTTGCCACGGACCGGACACCGCGCGCACCAGCGCCAGCCGCGCGGATACGCCCTCGGCGCTCGCGCCAAGCACGAGAGCCAGCGCGCCCGGCTTCGCTGTGCCTGCTTCAGGCAGGGCGTGGGGCAAATCGCCCTCCAACTTGAGAACGGCAACGTTCGTGCCGGGATCGCGGCCAGCGAGATGCGCCTTCACGCTGTGACTATCAACTGTCACTTCGTAACCATCCGCATCAGGCAGCGCCTGCTCGGAGACCACGACCGCGCCCGCTCGCCACAAGACGCCACTCAGGTGATGACCGGCCGACGCGCGCACGGCCGCGGTGAACGGGCGTGCAGCATCGACCGCGGCGCTGAGCTCGCCGGACAATTGGGATAACAGGGAATGGGCATTGGCCATCGGAAGCTCCTTCTTAGATAGGTGCGAAGATGGCGATTTCGAGCGGGCGTGCCTATCGGCCGGATGGCGAGGTGAGGTGAGGCACCCCCGGCCATTCGGCCGGGTGTGGGGTGCGAGAGCTCTTTCTTATGTGTCTGTGATGCTCTCCCCTGCCCCGTCACAAGATTTCGAACTCGATCCCTATTCCGCACGCGTGGCGCACGCCTTCGAGGCCGTCGGACCGTCGGTCGCGAGCGTGGTCGCGTTCGGCCAAGGCAACCAGCCGCGCGGTCAGGGTTCGGGTGTCGTCTTCACGCCCGATGGCTATGTGCTAACGAACAGCCACGTCGCGGCGGGCGCCAGGGAATTCCAGATCTCGCTGCCGAACGGGCAGAAGAGCGCCGCGCGACTGATCGGCGATGATCCGGAAACCGATCTCGCGGTCCTGCGGATGGAAACCGGCGGGCTTGATTACGCACGCTTCGGTTCCTCGTCGCGGTTGCGGATCGGCGAGCTTGTCGTCGCCATCGGCAACCCGCTCGGTTATCAGACGACGGTGACGGCCGGCATCGTCAGCGCGCTCGGGCGCACGCTCCGCGCGCGCTCCGGGCGGCTGATCGAAAGCGTCATTCAGACGGATTCGCCGCTCAATCCGGGAAATTCCGGCGGGCCGCTGGTCGACGGACGCGGGCTCGTGGTCGGCATCAACACGGCGATGGCCGGCGCTGCACAGGGCATCTGTTTTGCGATCGGCAGCGACACCGCCGAGGACGTCGCCGCGCGGCTGATGCGCGACGGACGCGTGCGGCGCGCGCGCCTCGGCATTGCTGGGCAGACGGTGACCCTGGATCGGCGCCTAACGCGGCGGCTCGAACGGGCGGCTCATAACGCCATCATGGTCTCGGAGGTCATTGACGGTTCGCCTGCCAAAAAGGCGGGCGTGCAGCCTGGTGATCTGCTGCTGACGTTCGATCGGCACGAGCTTGGTGGGGTCGACGATTTGCACCGTTTGCTAACCATCGAACGCGCGGCGCGCGAGTGTCCCCTCACCATCGTCCGCGGCGCGAAGCTGGAAACGATCACTGTCGTGCCTGACGTGAAAAATTAGCTGGCGGCGAAAGTCCGCGCGGCGATCGATCAGGCGAAATCGTGAGGCTGCCCGCTCCAGCGGAAACCCTTCCCTAGCGGCCGTTTCTTCATAAACTCGTGCTGCGCCTTCGTCATTGCGTTTATATGCGCGGTCGCCGTCGACCATGCAATTGTAAAGATCGGGCCTGCAATGAGCGATCTGCTCCACGTAGCTCTATGGAATATCGATCTTCAGGGCAATGAAGAGAGAACTGTTTCCTGCTGGGAATGGCTGGATAGGCAGGAACGAGATCGTGCTGCCCGCTTTCGATTTGAAGACGATCGACGGCGTTTCTTGCTCCGCCACGCGGCTTATCGCCAAATACTTGGGCGAGCCGTCAATCGGTCCGGGCGTGAACTGCAATTTGCCTCGGGCCATCACGGTAAACCTTTTCTGGCAGGGGTGGTTTCTTCTCCGAGGCTCGAGTTCAGCACCTCCCATTCAGGAGA
>Ga0310810_10005969_pt1 | contig 13697 bp, 9 predicted proteins | sample NCmetagenome_FD_207641 | JGI IMG/M metagenome (GOLD analysis project Ga0310810, IMG submission 207641) | Soil microbial communities from experimental microcosm in Duke University, North Carolina, United States - NC | ecosystem: Engineered > Artificial ecosystem > Soil microcosm > Unclassified ... | reverse complement strand
GCCGTGCCGAATCCGCCGACTGTGACATCGCGCCAGCGGAGGTGGACGTCCGGCAGGACGCGGAACAGAAGGGAGAACAGCACGGTTGTGACCGCGAGCGACACCAGCATGCTGAGGCCGCTCCACAGCAGCGGCCCGCTGGCTGTTGAACGCGCGATCCATCCGTTCAGGGCGGCGATTGCAGCCGTCACCGCCAGCGAGACCACCAGGAGAAACCCGATCGCCACGACCAACCCGAACGAGCGCACGCGATCGAGGAGAAATGCTCGAAGACTGATACCAGGGCTGGGTTTCACCCGCCAGATTGTGTTCAGCGCCGCCTGAAGTTCGAGGAAGGCACCGGTGGCAGCGATGACGAAGGTGAGGCTGCCAAACACGGTCGCGAGGACACCGGTCCGTCGTTGGCTTGCCCCCTCGAGGAGACTCTGTACGGCGCGCGCTCCCTCGACCCCGATCAGGGAATCGAGCTGTCCCACAATCTCCCCGCGGACCGCCTCGGCGCCGAATACGAGGCCCGCGATAGCTGTTGCGACGAGCAGTATGGGGGCGATCGCGAACAGCGTGTAGTAGGCCAGTGACGCCCCAAGGCGAAGTGCGTCGTCTTCCCACCACGACCGGAGTGCGGATTCACACAATCTCAAGGTCATCCGTACGCGACGGTTCATTCCAGTCTCCGGTCTCTCGATATCCCTCCTGGCAGCCTACCCGGCACGGCCGCAGGACGATGTCCCGAACTGAACAGTCCGCTGGCCACGCGGGCCGTCAGCGCCACGGCAACACCGATAGTCGCGCCAGGCCGTCGGCTCCAGAAGTTCCGGGCGGTCTTCACGAGCCCGGGAGCTAATGGATTCGTGCTATTGAGGGGCTCGTCGCGCCCGCGCTACAGTGCCGGCGTCATGGCTCAGTTGTCGCCGGTCATCGCGTGGCAGGCATAGCTCCGGCGGCGAACCATCCCTCCCTCACTTCCGCGCCGGTTGCCGTCCTGGACGAAACGGCGCCCAACCTGCGCACCGTCTGGAGCCGCTGCGCGCTCGTGGGGCTTGGCGGTCTGTTCTCGGGCGCAACGGGACCGCTCGTCAGCACCTTCGTTCCGCCGCTCGTTTCACAGGTGCTCGGTCCACACCGCACGATGGTCGGCGCCGTCATGGCCATCGACAATGTCCTCCTCCTGCTGCTCGTGCCGGTTGCCGGGGCGCTGTCGGATCGCGCGGTGGCACGACGACAGTCGCGTTTGCCAATCGTCCTGGCCGGTCTGGCGATCGCGGCGGTGGGGATGGCGCTGTTTCCGGTCGCCACTGCACTCGGATTCGCCGGGATCATCGGCGCGATCGTGGCGTTGAACACGGGAATCAACCTGCAGCGTTCACCGTTTCAGGCGCTCATAGCTGACGTCGTCCCCTCACGCGAGCGGCCGCTGGCGACCGCGTCGGTGACGTTTCAGATGTGCGTCGGCGCGATCCTTTTTCTCATGTTCGGCCGCGCGTTCGGGATGCGGCCCGCGTTTCTGGCGGCCTCGGGCACGGTGGTCGTCATCGCCGTTGCACTCCGCCTATGGCTCCGCGAACCGCAGCCGGCGCTCCCGTCGTCGGAGGAGGCAACGAAGCCTCCGTCGCTCGTCAGCGCTGCGGGAGCAGCGTGGCGTGGCGACTTTCCTGGTGTGCGCGCGACCGTTGTCTCGCTGTTCCTGTTGCAGTTGACGTTCCAGGCATTCACCACGTGGTATGCGCTGCACGGGACCGAGCGCTTCGCGGTTCGGCCGGAGGACGTCACCATCGGCTTCATTGCGTGGGCGCTCGGAGGGGCGATCGGAGCGCTGCCTGCGGGGCTGATCGGCGTACGAATCGGGCGGCGCAACGCGATGCTCGCCGGATACGCGGTCATGGTGCTCTGTTTGCTCGCGCTGGACCGCGTCAGCGACATCGCGCAGGCGACGCCCTTCATTGCGCTCGCGTCGGCGGCGTGGGCTCTTCCGACAGTGAACGCCTTTCCGCTCTTCGTGGAGTCGCTGCCGCGTGCGCAGCGGGGAACGCTGGCAGCGCTGTTCCTGCTGTGCCTGGCGCTCGGCGGAGCGATCGGCGATCCGCTCAACGGCGCGCTGTTCGATCTGTTCGGCAGCTATCGGCCGCTGTTCCTCATGATGGCGGTCTACACCGCCATGGCATTCGTCGCCGTGCTGCTGGTTCCGAAGGGCGCGGGCGAGGCCGAGACGGGCCCGGCCGATTGACATACCCTTCGTCGGTCCCTTCGAGTACTGCGCTCGCGACCGCCGATGATACGTTACATATCAGCGTGTTCATGACTACGATCGCCCGCCGGTGCCTGACCGTCGTATGTCTTCTGTTGACGGCGGCGGGGGCCGCCTGCTCGTCGCGCCGCGAACCCGAGCTTTCGCCCGAGACGTACCGCGAAGCAGTGACCGACTTCTACGTCGGTTTGTCGGCCCTGCAGACGACCCAGGACGTGCTCGCGCGCGAGAAGTTCGACCGCGTGGTGGCCATCGTGCCGCAGGAGCCTGCCGGCTGGGCGAACCGTGGCGTACTCATGCTGAGGCAACAGGAGCTCGACGGGGCCGCGCAGGAATTCGCGCATGCCGCAACGATCGCACCGGAGAGCGGAGCCATCCAGCGGCTGCAGGCGCTCACAGAGAGCCGCCGCGGAAACCTGTCCGACGCAATCACCCACTGGCGGCGCGCGGTCGAGCTCGACGCCAACGATCTGGAAGCCGCGTATGCGCTCGCCCTCGATATCGAACGGCAGGGCACAGGCACGAGCGACGCGGAGGCGCAGCACGTGCTCGAACAGTTGCTGGCGGGACACGACAACCTCGCCGCACGGCTCGAATATGCACGGATTGCGGCGAAGCGCGAAGACGGGGCTGCATTGGCAAACGCCATTGCGCCGCTGGCTGACGATGCCCGTTCCTGGTCGCCGCTGTCACAGGAGCAGTTGAAGGCGCTGCAGTCGGCCATGGCCAGCGGCCCGCGTTCCGCCGCCGTGCCAGTGACCTTTCTCAAGAACGTCCTTCTCCGCGAGCCTGTCTATCAAAGCGCGCTCGCCGACGTCAGCACGCCGTTCGGGGAAGGCGGGCGGCCCCTGTCCCGATTTCTTCGGTTGAAGAACCCGGAACCGGAGCCTGCACCTGTCGATGCTGGCCTGACGTTCGCCGTTCAACCGTTGACGGACACGCCTCCTGCGGCGGGATGGATCGGCGGCGTGTCACTGAACGGCGAAGGCAACCCGGTCATCGGCGTGGCCGACGCGCAGGGTATACATGTCCCAGGCCTCTCAGGCGTACTGACGTGCAGGGCGGGAATCATCCAACCCTCCGACAGGTCGGATCCAGACGCGGTGGCGGTTGCGGATCTGAATTACGACTTCCGCATGGACTTCGTCCTGGCTGGCGCGGGCGGCATCTGCCTGCTGCAGCAGGGCGACAACGGCCGGTTGCTCGATGTGACGCCGGCGTCCAGGTTGCCGTCGGCAGTGTTGCGCGCGCCGGCGGCAGGCGTGTGGCCAGCCGACATCGACACCGACGGCGATCTCGATCTCGTGCTGGCATCGCGTCAAGGTCGTCCGACCGTGCTGCGGAACAACGGCGACGGGACTTTCGAGGCGCGCGATCTGTTTCCGCAGGTCACGCGGGCGCGTGGATTCGTGTGGGCTGACTTCGACGGCGACGGCGTCCCGGACGCGGCCTTTCTCGATGCGAGCGGCGCCGTGCAAATCTTCATCAACCTTCGCGGCGGCCATTTCCGCGCGGAGCCGCTGCCGCGATTGGCCGGGCCCGCACGGGCCATAGCCGCTGCCACGCAACTCAGTGAGTCGCGATTCGGCCTCCTGGTGCTCGCCTCTGACGGCGCCATCGCCGGGCTCTCGTACGAGCCGCGCAACGGCGGATGGACCAGCCGTTCGGTGGCTCACGTGGATCCTCTCGCAGACCTCCAGTCCGGAGCCGCGAAACTGTTGACGGCCGATCTCGATAACAACGGGGCGCTCGACCTGGTCGTAGCCAGCGGCACCGAAAGTCGCGTGCTGCTTGGCGCTCCAGACGGAGCGTTTTCACCGCTGTCCTCAACACTTGCGCTCGGGGCGCAGGCGGCGCTGGATCTCGACGGCGACGGCCGGCTCGAGCTGATCGGACTCGACCAGGCCGGGCACCCGGTCCGTGCCGCGAGCCGCGGCACGAAGTCGTACCGATGGCAAACGATTCGTCCGCGGGCGATTGCCAGTTTTGGCGATCAGCGGATCAACTCGTTCGCCATCGGCGGTGAAATCGAACTGCGGTCCGGACTGCATCTGCAGAAGCAGACCATCGGCTCCCCGATCGTGCACTTCGGACTCGGGGATGCAGAGGGGGCCGAGGTCGCGCGCATCACCTGGCCAAATGGTGTGCTGCAGGCTGAGTTCAACCTGACCGCCGATCGTTCCGTGAATGCGACGCAGCGGCTCAAGGGGTCCTGCCCGTGGCTCTTCGCGTGGAATGGTCGCGAGATGTCGTTCGTCACCGATGTGTTGTGGCGCTCGCCGCTGGGCCTTCGCATCAACGCCCAGACCACGGCAGAGACGCCGATGACGGAAGACTGGGTCAGGGTTCGCGGCGACCAGCTGATGCCGCGGCAGGGAAGCTACGATCTGCGAATCACGGCGGAGCTGTGGGAGACGCACTTCTTCGATCTGGTGTCACTGCTCGTCGTCGATCACAAGCCTGACACCGAGGTGTTCGTCGACGAGCGGTTCGCGACGCCCGGGCCGAAGCTCGCGGTCGTTCCAACCCACCGTGTGCAGCCGTTCGCGTCGGTTCGTGACGATCGCGGCGGCGATATCTCGGAGCTCGCAGCAGCCGCCGACTCGCGCTTCATCGACTTTGCCGGCCGCGGAGCCTACCAGGGGATCACGCGACCACACTTCGTCGAGATGGAACTGCCCGAGGACGCGCCGCGGAACGCCCCGCTCTGGCTGGTCGCGCAAGGGTGGATTCATCCGACTGATAGTTCGATCAACGTGGCGATCGGACAAGGCACGCATCCGGCTCCTGAAGGGTTGTCGCTGCACGTCGCAGACGCGTCCGGCCGCTTCCGTGAAGTCCGGACCGGCCTCGGTTTCCCGGCAGGGAAGGACAAGACCGTGCTCATCGATCTGACCGGCGTGTTCGGTGCCACGGGGCCGCGCAAACTGAGGCTGGCGACCAACCTCGAGATCTTCTGGGATCGGCTGGGATGGGCGGCAGGCCAGCCAGAGGCGGAACTGCACACGCGCCGGCTCGAGCTCACGAGCGCGGACCTGGTGTACCGCGGTTATTCAGCGTTCTCGCAGTCGAGTCCGAGCGCACCCGAGCGTCCTGCCTACACGCTGGTCGGCACCGGTAGCCGCTGGCTCGACCTCGAGGGTTACTACACGCGCTTCGGGGACGTGCGACCATTGCTCACCGCGGTCGACGACCGGTACGTGATCATGAACGCGGGCGACGAGCTCCGCCTGCGATTCCCGGAAGCGCCGGCGCCGCCCGCCGGATTTGTCCGCGACTTTGTCGCCATCACGGACGGCTGGGAAAAGGACGGCGACTACAACACCACCTTTTCGCGCACCGTGCTGCCGCTGCCGACGCATCGTTCCGCGCGGTACGACACGCCGCCCGGGCGTCTCGAAGACGACCCGGTGTATCGTCAACACCAGGCCGATTTCGCCGAGTACCATACCAGGTATGTGACCTCGGAGCCCGTGCGCGATGCGCTCCTGGCACCGCCGGCTCACCACTCCACTCCATGAAGCAGAACTTGCCGGCAATGACACGCTATGGCCGTGTCCTCGTCATCATCCTTTTCGCGGGACTTCTTTTCACGCCGTCCCTGATCCGCCGCTTCGGGCAGCCTGCAACGGCAAGAGCGGATCAGGGCTCCGCAAACGCCCAGTCACAACACGGCTTCCGCCTGACGGACGCGACCAGGGCCGCCGGCATCGACTTCGTGCACGAGGGGCCGACGCTCGATTCGAAGCTGTCGCACATCATGCCGCAGGTGGCGTCCATGGGGGCGGCGGTCTCGGTCGTCGACGTCGACCGCGACGGTCTGTCGGATTTGTACGTGACAGACAGCAAGGAAGGCTCGAAGAACAGGCTGTACCGGAACAAGGGAGACGGCACGTTCGAGGACGTCGCCGAGCGTCTCGGTATCGCTGCGCTGAACGCTCCAGAGACCGGGGTGTCGATGGGAGCGGTCTGGGGCGACTACGACAACGACGGCTACGATGATCTCTTCCTGTATCGCTGGGGGCGGCCGGAGCTGTTTCACAACGACGGCGGCCGCGCTTTTACACGCGTGACCGACGCCGGGCTCCCGGCATGGGCCAACGTCAACACCGCCGTGTGGCTCGACTTCGATGGCGACGGCCTCCTCGATCTGTTCGTGGGAGGCTACTACTCCGAGTCGATCAATCTCTGGAAGCTGTCCGACACGAAGATGATGCCGGAGAGCTTCGAGTACGCGAACAATGGCGGGCGTAAGTACCTGTTCAGGAATCTTGGCGGCGGACGATTCGAGGAAGTGAGCGAGCGCGTCGGCCTCAGCTCGCGTCGATGGGCGCTGGCCGCCGTCGCCGCCGACCTTCGGGGCACGGGCTATCCCGATCTCTTCATCGCGAACGACTACGGCGTGTCGGAGCTGTTCGTCAACGATCACGGTCATTTTCGCGAGGTGGGACGCGACACGGGGGTCGGGTACGCGCCCAAGAGCGGGATGAACGCGTCGATTGGCGACGTCTTCAACCAGGGGCGCTTCGCGATCTACGTCTCGAACATCTCCGAGGAAGGCATTCTCCTGCAGGGGAACAATCTCTGGGTACCTTCCGGCGGCGGGAACGCGCCGACCTACGAGAACATGGCGCGCGCGATGGGGATCGATCTCGGCGGCTGGAGTTTCGGCGCGCAGTTCGGCGATCTGAACAACGACGGCTTCCTCGATTTGTACCTGGTCAACGGCTACGTCTCGGCCTCGAAGACCGAGAGCTACTGGTACGACTACTCGAAAGTGGCCGGCGGCAACCAGGTGGTGATTTCCGATGCGAAGCACTGGCCGGCCATGGGGGATCGAAGTCTGGCCGGCTATCAGCAGAAGCGGGTCTGGATGAACGACGGCGCCGGTCACTTCGTGGACGTCGCACAGATGGTCGGCGTCACCGATCGGTACGACGGGCGGTCGATCGCGCTGGCTGACCTGTCGAACCGCGGGGTGATCGATGCGATCGTGGCCAACCAGCGCGGGCCGCTCCTTCTGTATCGCAATGAGGTGGCACCAGGCCGCGCGTGGATCGATTTCGATCTCGAAGGCGGATGCCGCTCCGACACGGCAACGCCCGGGTGTTCCAATCGCAGCGGAATCGGCGCGCAGGTCACGCTGCACTGGAACGGCCAGCAGCAGATACAGACAGTGACGGGCGGCTCCGGGTTTTGCGCACAGAACCAGCGCCGCCTGCACTTCGGTCTTGGCACGAGCCAGGCGGTTGAGAAGGCCGTTGTGCGCTGGCCCTCGGGCAAGACCCAGGTGTTGACCAGTCCCTCGCCGAACCAGGTGCACAGGATCGAGGAGCCGGCGTGACCGCAGACGCCATTGCCACGGCTCCGCCGGCCGGCACCGGGTCACCCCGGCGCCTGCGCATCGATCCGAGTTTTCTGGCGCCGCTGCTGATCACGTGTGTCCTGATCACCGGCCAGATCGCGTTCGGCTTTCTCGAGAGCTGGTCGCGCACCTTCCTCGCGATCGCGACAGCCATCATCGTCGAGTTGCTGGTGGTCCGCCTGCTCTACGGGCGATGGCCGCACTTGGCCAGTGCCTATGTGTCAGGCATCAGCGTCGGCATCCTCGTGCGATCCCCGGCATTCTGGCCGTATGCGCTGTGTGCCGCCATCTCGATCACGTCCAAGTACGTGCTGCGCGTGCGCAACCGCCATATCTGGAACCCGACGAACTTCGGCATCGTCATGATGCTGCTGCTGGCGTCGGACACCGTGGCGGGGCTGAGCGTGCAGTGGGGCAACAACCTCCTGCCCATGGTGTTCGTGTGGGCTTTCGGTGCGGTGATTCTCCGCATGGTGGGCCGGCTTCACATCACGGTCACCTACGTGGCCTCGTTCCTGGTGTTCGCGGCCTTGCGGGCCGGGATCACGGGGCACCCGCTGCTGAGCGAGGTGGCGCCGATCACCGGCCCGATGTATCAGCTGTTCATCTTCTTCATGATCACCGACCCGAAGACGACCGTCGGACCGAAATGGGCGCAGTCGCTCGTCGCCGTCCTCATCGCGGCACTCGAGACGGTCTTCAGGTTGATGCAGTTCGTCTATGCCCCCTTCTACGCGCTGTTCATCATCGGGCCCATCGCGAACCTGGTCGAGATGGCGATGACGAAGGAGCGGCAGCCCTAGCGTTTCGCGAGGATCCGTTCCTGGTTTGCGAGGATCCGTTTCTGGTTCTTCTCGATCCGGGTCTGGTTCCGCAGGATCTGATCGAGCTTGCCCTGGTTGGCGAGCAGCTTCGCCTGATTCTTGAGAATCTTCGCCTGGTTCGCCAGCAATTGACGCTCACTCATACGCACTCCTTCCGACCGGCGGGACCATTCCCGAACGTTCGAGCAGCCCAACAATCTCGTCGTGTGTCGCCTGGAGCTTTCCGGCCGAGGCCAGGAGATCCGACGCCAGGACCGGATACCAGTCCATGCGGGACGGATCGAGCAGGCCGGCGATGTCGAATGGCTCAATCGTGCGATTGATTCGCGCGCGAAACTCCTCACGGGCGACGCCCGTCGGGACGGTGGACGCCAGCGACGCGCACGATTCGAGTGCGCGGCTGAACTCGGGCTGTGCCGACAACAGAAACCCGGGCGCGAGGTCAGGCCGTCCCAGGCGGCGCGCTGCCTCACTGAAGCTGGCCGCCGCGAAGTAGAGAAGGCTCAATTGCTTGAAGAGCGGCGGGTCGCTCATGGTCGCGTAGAGCGCCGCCACCAGCCTTTCGGTGGCGTCCAGTTCCGCCAGGGTCGTGCGTTCGTACTCTTGAAGGGCCGATTCGCGCTGCGGCCCAGGCGACGTGCGATCCAGCAGATCGACGAGCCTGAGGACACCGAGCAACGTCAGTGGAAATCCTGTGGAGAGCAGCGGATCGATGACGCCAGCCGCAGAGGGCAACTGCGCCCAGGCTGGCCCCGACACGCGCGCGCTTCGGAACGCCACTCTCGGTGCGTGCACGAATGGCAGGACGGCGTGCGCGCCGCGGAATTGCTCCGACACCGACGGGAGTCTGTCGAGCAGCCGGGTCCATGCGGCGGCTCCGTCCTTTGGTCCGATCGCAGCTGCGAGCGCGTCTGTGACTGCCGCACCGGCGCTCGTGAGGCCGTTGTTGAAGCGCAGCATCCAGATCCAGCCACCAGGAAACACATGGTGGACCGCGGCATCGTCGACGGGGTAGGGAGGCGTTCCTGCGACGGGATTCAGATTGTCCCATCGTTCGACCGCCGCGAAGTGCGTGTAGAGACCCTGCGTGGCCGGCAGCCACCGTGGCCGGATCTCTTCGAGCCCAAGCTGGTGGTGCAGGAATCCGCGCGGACCCGTCGCATCGATGACGAATGGCGCCTCGATGCGAATTGACCGGCCGTCACGAGTTCCCTCGAGGATCGCGGTGTCCCCCCGGTGCGTGATGCGTTCGACGCGGGTCATGTCGCGATAGATCGCCCCTTGGGCTTCCGCTGCTCGGGCCAGCGCCTGGTCGAACTCGGGCCGATACCAGTGCGTGTCCGCGATGGCGTCGTGCGGGCTGGCCGCGACGAGCAGCTGGCGTGTCCGATCGTCGGCAGCGAGCGGCCTGTCGAATTCGTGAAACAGGAATGTGAAACCCCGTTTGAGGCCAACGGCAACGTCCGGGCGCGCCCGCTGCCACGTGCCCCACTTCGAGAAGACGCGAAGCTCCGGCAGTTCGTATCGGTCTGCGATCTCCTCGAGCAGGAGGTTCGCGAGTGGAGTGGACGATTCACCGATGGCGAAGCGAGGGTGCCGACCGCGTTCGATGAGGGCGACGCGGCGCCCACATTTCAGCAGTGCCATCGCTGCGAGCGATCCGCTGAAACCCGATCCGACGATAGTGACGTCGGCCTCGATACGTTCGACCGGCCAGAGATTCATTGGGCGCGGCTGTCGCAGTGCGTGCAGACGTGCAGGGGAAGCACGCGCTGCTCCAGGTTCATCCCCTGGAGCCGCGCTCGTCTGGCGGCAGAGCAGTGGCGGCAGCGGGCGAACCGTTCCAGGTCCCAGACGTCGACGAACACGCGTCCGCGGTGCGCTGCGTGAGTCAGTGCCAGCGTGGCGCTTCGTTCAATGTCCTCCAGGCTGGGGGAGTGAAACAGGCCAAGCGAGGCCAGGGCGTCGATGGCGCCGTTGCCGCCCCGCGTGGGCACGAGCGAGATCACCGACGCTCCGCAGGAGAACGCGGCGTCAATGGAGTGAAGCAACCAGGAGTCCTGCTCGTGCGGCGGGACGAATGGCGGCGAGATCAACAGGAACACGCGCAGCGCGACGCCGCGATCGACGAGTGCCCGTGCCGCCTCGCCAAACCCGGCGAGAGTGAATCGCTTGTTGAGTCGATCCAGCGCGTCCGCGTGCGCGGTTTCGAGCCCCATGGCGACTTCGAGCGAAGGCGCCGCCTGGCCGCCACGATGGCGGTCCAGCGCTGTACGCAGCCGGTCGACGCGTGGACCCACGAGTGCGGGATGCGATTCGACGATCACGTGCGAGAGGCCGGCGAGCGCATCAGCGACCGCGTCGTAGTCGCCTTCCGGAACCGCTCGCGGATCGAAGAAGTTGCCGGCGTTGTACAGCTTCATCGCCGTCACCGGCGCGCCTTCGGCGGGGAGTTCGCTCCGGGCGGCGGCGACCTGGCCAGCAATCGCACCCGGAGGCGTGTCGCCGGTCGTGGTGTATCGCCACAGGTCGCACATCGCGCAGCGCCACGGACATTCGCGGCCGACCAGGAACACGGTCGCCACTCGTGCCGTTCGTCCGTCGGCTGTGCGTTCGTCTTCGACGATCAATCCTTGATGGTGCCAGGGGTCGTGCACCGGCCGGGACCCTCGCCGTTCGAGCACGAAGCGATCGCGCTCAGACGGCATGACCGGATAGCACGAGACGTCAGGCATAGAATCCTTCGAACGCCTGACGATAGTCGCGCTCCGAGCGGCCAATCCGCCGGCGCATGACCTCCGCTGGAGCCGCACCGTGCTGGAACCGCCGCTTCGGGAACACCGGCATGTCGATGCCGGTGACCGCCTTGATTCCGCGCCGGACGATCTCGCCTTTGAGGCTGTACAGCGTCGGCACGTCGTACTTCGTCAGGTCCGCGAACGGGATCCCTTCGGCGACCTCGATGACGCTCGGCCGTGTGTAAGGGCTGAACCCCCGGAAGCCATATGCCGTCGCCGGCGCGTACGTCCGCACGTAGCCGCGACTCAAACCGCCGCTGTAGGTCAGCGAGTGCTTGATCTTGCCGACGCCCCAGCCTTCCTGGTACAGCATCACGTTGTTGACGACGCTCCGGATCGTGAGTTCCGGGTTCTCCTCGATCGGGTAGTCCTTCAGGTTCTCGTCGCCGCCGTCGCCGTCGACCAGATAACGCCAGTCCGGGTAGCGCTCGCGAATGCCTCGGCAGAGGAGCAACCCCATCGCCGCACATTCGACATCGAGCGGCTTGTAGTCCTCGAGGACACGCAGCGTCCGCTCCACGTCGAGATCGTCGGCACGACCAGCGACCTCCTCGAGAAACATCGAGAGGCCTACGCCCGAAAGGAAGGCGCGCGCCTGCTCGACGTCCGGACCCTCTCCCAGGTCGAGCACGAACGCCTTGAGACGTGCCGGCGACATCCCGAGGCGCAGCATCGTGTGGTACATCACGAGGAAGACGGCGCCGCTGTCGACGCCACCGGAAAAGCTCACGCCCACGGGTGCTGACGAGTCGATGCTGCGCAGCCACTTTGCGGTCTCTTCCGTGAGTGCACCGACGTACCGCTGACCGAGATCGTCGAGATCGGGAGGCAGTGTGCCGGACACCGGCGCAAAGAACCGCGTGTAGACCGGATCCGGATCCGGGCATCCGACGAGCGCGAGATCAACGACGAAATGCGCCGGGACCATCCGCGTGTAACTCGGGTGGAACTGACCCGCGAGGCCCGCGTCCTCGAGCGTCCGCTGCACGGTGTCGATGCGATCCGCCACGATGAGCGCGGGGCCCTCCTGCCGCTTGGCGAGGAAGTAGCGCATCGGCCGATCGAGCGAGCGCGCCATCCGGACGGTCACTCCGTCGACCGCCACCAGTGCGAACGAGCCGTCAATGGCCCGGACGGCAGACGGATCGCCGCTGAGCACGCGGCGGCGCGCCTCGTCGATGTCCATGTTGTGAATCTGAGTCAGGTGCGGATCGAGCAGGTCGACCACGCGTTCGATGGAGCGATGCATAGGGCGCATTCTATTGCACGCGAGGCTTCTGAACTTGCCGTCGGCGCACCAGCACTTTTGCCCACAGCGCTCCGATGGCGATGAACGGAAACAGGTAGAGCGCGATCAGTCCTCGAGACGGCCGCAGGTCGTAGGTCGCGTCGACCCTGCTGTCCACCTCCGCGTGCCCCATTGGTCCCTCGATAGTGACCCGCACCTCATACGGCCCTTCGTGGTCCATCAGCAGTACCCCGAATTGCCGGCCGACGGCGCCGTTCACCGGCTCGGCTCTGGCGGAGAGCGCCGGGCCCTCGCGATCGAGCGGTCGAATCGTCACGCTCGCTCGCGTGTCAGCTGGAACCTGTCGCGTGTTGTCGCCCGGGTCCACGACGATCCAGAACTGACCCGCCGCCCGCCCGTCATCCGTCGTATCGGGATCGGTCCAGATGGAAATCGAGTAGGAGCCCGCGGTCCGGTTCGAGACGATCGGATACGGCGGTCCGTTGTGCGCGTGAAGGGAAACACCCGCGCACAGCAGTCCCACGATCGCGAGAGCCGTCGAGGGCTTTGCGGATCGTGTTATCCGCCCAGCCACGTACCTCTCATCTCCATCGGTTGGGCGAGGATCCACAATGCGAACGCCGAAAGGCCAACCACAAGCAGGCTCCAGGGAATTCCCGCACGTGAACCCAGAGTGTCGCGGTCCTGGTCTGCGAGCCGGTGCACCAGCATCAGCGATCCGAGCCCGCCCAGCAGCGTGACTCCGATCTGCAGCGGGAATACTGCGCCAGGCCGCATGCCCAGCCAACGCCAGTCAGGGGCTCCCAGCAGTGCGCGGCCCGTGGCATCGATCGCTGCGCTCTGAACCACGGGAATGACGGTCCAGACACCAGTGAGGAAGTGGAAGCCGTAATGTGCCACCCAGACCCCAAGGCCAAAGGGGATCAGGGTGTACGCGTACCGGACCGCAACATCCTTGATGCCCGGAGCTGGTGTGAGCGCAAGGGTCCGTGCGACGAGCGCAGCAGCACCGCACAAGGCAACCGGGATGATTCCCAACCCGACAATGAACAGGACGCCCAGGACCGGCGCTTCGGCTGACGTGCCGACCGCGCGCGCGAGCCACCCTGTGATCTGGTAGACCGGACCGATCATCGCGAAGGCGTTCAGCAGCGCACCGAACGTGAAGAGCAGGGCGAGCACCGCAAGGTCGACACGCCCTGACAGACGACCGATG
>Ga0310810_10005968_pt1 | contig 13697 bp, 11 predicted proteins | sample NCmetagenome_FD_207641 | JGI IMG/M metagenome (GOLD analysis project Ga0310810, IMG submission 207641) | Soil microbial communities from experimental microcosm in Duke University, North Carolina, United States - NC | ecosystem: Engineered > Artificial ecosystem > Soil microcosm > Unclassified ... | reverse complement strand
GCAGGGATTCGAGGGGCGGTGTGCCTGAATCCTGCCTCACGAGCCATTCCGCCGGCGGCGGAATGGCGGTGAGGCAGGGATTCGAACCCTGGATACAGCTTTTAGGCCGTATAACGGTTTAGCAAACCGCCGCCTTCGGCCACTCGGCCACCTCACCGCGACCTCCAAGTATACGCTGCCAGAAAGCTCACGTGAAACCGGCGTCCTTCGTCCCTACACGATGCGTTCCACCAGCCAATAGCTTCCAGCGGCGATCACCATCACCGACCACGCGGCCGCAAATCGAAGACGTGAAGCCGGACGCGCGCCAAGCCACCAGAAAACAGGCACGAGGAGCAACGCGACCGCCATTTGCCCGATCTCGACCCCCGCGTTGAACGACGCCAGCGGAAGCGCGATCGCTTGTCCATTGGTGCCAATCCCCAAGTCGCGCAGCACGGTGGCGAAGCCAAGGCCGTGAACGAGTCCAAAACAAAAGGTCAACTTCCAGCGAGAGCCCTGCACGTCCCTCATCAGATTCTCGATCCCGACATACACGATCGACGCCGCAATCAGTGGCTCGACGATACGACCGGGAATCAGGAGAAGGCCGGTGGTCGCCAGCGCAAGAGTGATGGAGTGGGCCACGGTGAACGCCGTGATCGTCTGAACGACGTCACGCCAGCCCCGCAGCACCACCAGGACCCCTGCGAGGAACAACAGATGATCGTAGCCGGTGAGGATATGCTCGACGCCAAGCAGCAGGAATCGCCCGGCGGATGAACTCGTTGCGGCGACGGCGGAGATGTCCGTCGCGGTTTCATCGGAGGATGCATCCAGCATGCGCTCCGAGAGAACGGCTCCGTCCGGTGCGCGGATCGAGAGTAACTCGCGATGTCCGCGAGCGAGGTGGCTCATGATGGTTGACCGCAGCACGAGGCGCGATCCAGACGGCCGGTCGTAGAGTATTCGAACGTGCAGGCTGCCGCTTTCGTCGGACCAGACAAATGTCGTAGAAGGGGAGATCCGTCGGCCGTCCAGCGAGAGCTGAAGCGCGTCATGGGTCAGGTTCGAGAATCCGTCGCGGCCGCCGACAATTGCGGCGTCCGCGCCGGCAAGCGAGAGAACCGCGACGATCTGCCGTTGCTCGATGCGGATGTCGAGCACGCTCAAGCCGGGATCGTGTGCAAGGAGACGAGCCGTCCCGGCTAGCACAATTGCGGCTCCGACGGCCACGCGCGAGGCCAGCCGCAACAGCTGGCCTCGTCGCGTCCCTCGTGCGAGCCTCTTAGTGGGTGTGATTGCGCCCATTGAGTGGCGTCGCCGCGTACGGAAAGACCTTGTTGTAGGCGATGTCGTTATGGTCGACGTTGTCGCCCGCGGGACCGCGGATGATTGGGGGGCTGACGCGGAGATCGCTGATCAGCGCCGTCACCGCGATATCGACGACGTCGTCGCCGAAGCGGCGCCCGTTCGGCCAGCCGCCGGGGACAGTGCCCCCACCGAATCCGCTCTGGACCTTGCTGGTCAGCACGTCTCCGCCGAAGATGCTCAGGCGCGAGAACCCTGCGTCATCCGGATTGATCGGATCTGTCGCGCCACCGCCGGCGAGACGCGCCTCGGCCGTGGACAAGTCCACCTTGATCAAGTCGGGGATGAAGATCCCGGCAATGTCCGTCCGGTTCGTCGTCGGCGCAACGTCGGCCTTGAACACCAGCGCGTTGATCAGCGCGGCGAGCTCGGGGTTTAGCGCGTACTTGCGGAACAGGTCCTTGTCCCTGGTCGGGCTCGTGCGGCTGTAGAGATCCTTGTCTTCGAGCGCGACGAGGCCCTCGTTGAAGAGCGGATTGCCTTGGCGGGCCACCTGCACGAAGCCGTCAGCGTGAACCGGGCCATTTGGAGACGTCAGGATCGTCACCCGACGCCGGCTCGTCGTCGCGTAGACGCCAACCACTTGCTGATCTCCACCGATCTCGGTGAGCGGAATGTTCAACGCCATCGTGTGGACATTGAATCCGCCTTGCGAATCGACGGCCTGGCCTGGCCCGCGAAGCTTCAGCAGGTCGAAGATGGCCTGAATGTCGGCGTAGAAACCATCGTCTCGCTGGCCCGCGAAGGCAATGTAACCATCTGACAACTCCGCGATCGACTGGCTGGTGAAGCGATCCAGTTCCGCCTCGGTGGCGACGCCGCCCCGAGCCGGCTGCTCACCGTCGTCGTTCTGGTTGTAGCTCGGTGTGGCGTTCCCCTGGTTGTTGGGTGGGACCATGCCGCCCCCCAGGTTTTCCACCGCTCCCGTCCGGTGATTGATCCGGGTGACCGTATAGGACTGAATCAGATTCTGGGCAGCGTCGCCCACGTCGTTGATGACGCCGAGGTACGACTGCAGGATGGTCTTGGTGTTCCTGAACCTGGTCGTGAACCGGAACTGGTAGCTGTAAGTCGCGCGTCCCGCAGCGAGATCGGAACCGGTGGCGACGTGAATCTGGTAGAGCACGTCATCGCTGAAGTTGTATTTGTTGGGTCCCACGCCGGGTTCTTCATGCGGGTACACGGCGAGCGCCGTCGTGAGGTACTTCTGACCGTTCTGGCGCGACAGAAACGCGTACACGTCCGTCGTGTTCGCGGCGTCGTCCAGGATGATGAGCGGGGCATCCATATGACTCGATGCCTGTACCGCCGATGAGGATCCGATGAGGAGGAACCCGGCCGCGGCGGCGAGCCAGGGCGTCTTGCGCAGCGTGTTCTTCATGTCACCCTCTCGTGTGATTGCGGATTGCGCGTTTCAAGAGTCGGAGCGCAGCCCCTTTGGGGCCGCCCAGCTGTGGCGTTTCAGTAACGAACTTCGGTGAGTCCGGAGGATGTCGAGCTCGGACGGGAGAAGCGTCGAGCGAAGCCCGTCGGCCTGAGCCAGCCAGCGGCGCGCCTCCGCACCCCGGCCCGTCGAGGCCGCGATGATGCCGGCATGGAGGAAGAGCCGTGCATCGTTCGTGTGCGCCGACAGGGCACGCTCCATCGCGGTGCCTGCTTCATCGAAACGCCCGGCCGAGGCCAGAGCCCAGGCGTGGGCGTCTTCGGTGAACACGTCGCGACGCACCGTCAGCTCGCGTTCCGCGAGCTCGAGCGCGTGCTGCTGCTCGATACCGCGAGTCGCCAGAAAGAGCGCGACCGTGCGCGGATCGGTCGCAGCGCCATGCGCGAGCAGTTGCTGTTCGACCGTGGCTGCCTCAGACTCCCGGCCCTGGCGCCGCAGCGCCTCGGCCAGCGCCCACTGGTACTCGGGGAGTGGATTGAGGCTCGCGGCCCGCTCGAGCGCGCGAACAGCCTCGCCCGGTCGACTCACTGCGAGCAGGGCGCGCCCGCGCATGAGCAAGGCGGCGGCGTAGGCGGGCTGGAAGGAGAGCGCCGCATCGACCGCGCGCATCGCCTGGCCGGGGTCACCACGCTGCAGCTCGTATGCGCCGAGCCGGGTATAAGCCCAGGCGATCGCTTCGGGGTTTCGGGGACTGGCGGCCTCAATCGCCTTGCGGGTGAGCTCGATCGCGCCGTTCACATCGCCCGTCAACCAGCGAAGATGAGCCGATCGCGTGTACGACTGGTAGAACGGCTTGAGGTCGATCATTTTCTGGTACGCCGTGGCCGCCTCGGCCAGGCGTCCCTGTTCCATCAGCGCGTCGCCGAGCAGCGCGTAGTCGAGCACGAACTCCCGCTTCGTCACGAGCGAGCGTGCGATGGTCTCGGCTTCATGAAAACGATGGAGCTGATGCAGCGCATGACCGCGGAGCAGAAGCGCCGCCGGATCGCCCGGCTGCTGCTCTTCGAGACAGGTGGCGACGCGTTCTGCGAGGGTGTAGTCGCCGGGGTCATTGGCTGTCCGCGCTCTGGCCACGAACTGGTAGCCAAGCTGCTCGAGGGCGTCGCGCTTCCACGGCGACTGTCTCGCCTTCTCCTGCAGATCGGCAATCGTGCGATCCATCGGCTGAGCATGCGAACCCGGCGCCAAGGCCGCCTGGCATGCGACCGATGAGGAAGGATGAGCCGCTCGGTCCGACGCTTCCTGGCGGCAACTGGCAAGGGTTGTCGCTGACACGGCAACCAGGACTAGCAGCGACGAATGTTTCATCGAATTCCTCCGACAACACTCGCTACTACGGCCCCCGGCGCCGGATGGATTTCCCGGATCCTGTTACACTCTCCGACCGAATCCCTCAGTGCGGCGCGTCCGTAGATTCATATGTGGCTCTTGTGGGCGGTGATCGACCGATCCGGGCGTGGGTGGACGGAAGATCGAGCAGGCGATCACGCCGCACTCGCGCGGATGGCTCGAGGCGAAGGAGACGCCGTGGCGGAGTTGTATGACCGCCACGCCCGGCCGATCTATTCACTGGCCTTGAGAATCCTCGGCGACGCAACTGAAGCCGAGGACATCGTCCAGGAAGTGTTCTCGCAGGCCTGGAAGCAGGCGGCACGATACAACGCGGCGCGCGGCGCCGTTGGCGCGTGGCTGTTGACGCTGACGCGGAGTCGAGCGATTGATCGCTTGCGGGCGAAACGCGCGCGGCCCGGCGACGTCAGCGACGAGCGTGTCGCGGATCAGTTGGTCGATGCGGGTCCGCCTGCCGACTTGCTGGTGTTGTCGTCGGAGCAGGTGGCTCGCGTTCGTGCCGCCCTCGATGAGCTGCCGCTGCTGCAGCGCGCCGCGATTGAGCTCGCGTACTACGAAGGGCTCACACACGCCGAAATCGCCGACCGTCTGGAACAGCCGTTGGGCACGGTAAAAACCCGTATTCGTCTCGCGATGCTGAAACTGCGCGACGTGCTGGCAGGCACGGTTTGATGGCCATGGGCTCCACCGAACACGACGATCTGCGCGAGCAGGCCGAGTTGTACGTACTCGGCGCACTGCCGCCAGCCGATCGTGATGCGTTCGAGGCACATATGGCGTCGTGCGCGGACTGCACGGCCCACGTGAAATCGCTGTCGACAGTCGCCCATGCGCTGGCCTACCTCGCGCCGCAGCACGAGCCGTCGTCCGCGCTCCGGGCGCGCGTCGTTCAGGCCGTCTCAGGATCGCCTCTCAAAGCCGCGCCGGTTCATCAGCCGATCGCCGCGAGGCCCGGTACGGCGTTGCCGTGGCTTGCGGCCGCTGCTTCACTCGTGCTCGCTGCGGCGCTCGGCCTGTATTCGCTGAACCTCCGGTCCAGGATCGGCGCGCTCGAGCTGAGGCTGCAGGAAGCCACGGATCGGGCCACCACTGGCGAACGGCGAATCGCCGACCTGCGCCGCGTCGCCGACGATGCGCATTCACAACTTGCAGTGCTCGTCGCGCCTGACCTGCAGCGAATCGACCTCGCGGGTCAGCCACGAGCGCCTCAAGCGTCGGCGCGCGCGTTCTGGAGCCGATCACGTGGACTCGTGTTCACCGCGTCGAATCTTCCAGCGGCCCCTGCCGGCAAGACCTATCAGCTCTGGGTGCTCACCAAGCAGCCTGCACCAATCAGCGCGGGCCTTTTCAAACCCGATCCGTCGGGCCGTGTCGATGCCGTGTTCGAAACGCCGTCCGACCTGCCGCAGCCAATTGGTATGGCAGTCACGATCGAGCAGGACGGAGGCGTACCGTCCCCGACCGGGGACAAGTATTTGGTGGGACTGTAACTCAGAGGGTCGCTCAGCTAACCAAGCGGCGGACCCACGATCAGGCGTTCATGCAGTTCCCAGGCATTCTCGATGGCGGCGCCGCTTGCGGTGTTGTCGAATACACACCACACTTCCTCGGCTGCCGAAATCCCGCGAACCGTCGCCGCAAGCGCCGCGATGTCTTGATCGTCATATCGAGACCAATACTTCCGCGGGGATCCGTGCAGCCGAAAATATGCAACGCGTGACCAACTCGCGGGAGCTGATGCTTCCGGCACCGGTGGCGGATCGGCTGCGACTCGTGAGATTCCATACCGCTCCAACAGCGATGCCGCTGTCGGCGAGAACCAGGTGGCATGTCTCGGCTCGCAGACCATGAGTCCGCCGTACACGTTTCGTACGAGTTCCAGAAATCGAGTCGCGACAGAGACATCGAAAGACAGCGAAGGCGGCAACTGCATCAGTATCGGCCCGCGTTTCTCGGCCAGTCCGTCGGTCTGAGCCAGAAACGTGACGAACGACTCTTGCGCGTCCAGCAGCTTCAGTTCATGCGTAATCGTCCGGGGCATCTTGATGGCGAAGCGGAAACCCACAGGCGTGCTGTCGCGCCACTTCGCGTAGGTCGCCGCGGCATGCGGCCGGTAAAACGACGAGTTGATCTCTGCGCAACGCAGCCAGCGCGAGTAGCGCTGGAGATGCGTTCCAGCCGTATCAAAGCGAAATGCTGCCGCGCGCGGAATGGACCAACCCGCCGTACCGACTCGAATGTCCGCAGTCCCGCCGACCGACGCCTTCAACGACGGCACTCTGACGACGGATCCGACAACCAGCCAAGCAATCGCTCCAGCGGCCAGCAGTTGACGATCCGGTCGACGGGGATAGCGGCCAAACGGGCGTGCGCCAATGCCGTCTCGGCATAGGAGAGCTGCGTTGTGGTGTGCGCATCGCTGTCGAGCGCGAAAACGCAACCGAACGTGAGTGCCTGCCGTCCCAGTGTGTAGTCGAGATCCTGGCGCGCAGGATCGCCGTCGATTTCGATGGCCACACCACGCTCGGCGGCGGCCTCGAACACGGTGTCCCAGTTCGCGATCACGCCGGCCCGCGATCCGGAAATGCGGCCGCGCGGATGCGCCAGAATGCGGACCGTCGGGTGCTGAACGGCGGTGAGCATGCGATCCGTCTGATCTTCGTTCTTCCGCAGTCTGGAGTGCGGCGCCGCCAGCACCACGTCGAAGCGCGCCGCCTCCTCGGCGGTGAGATCGAGCTGACCCGCCGTGTCGATGTTCGCCTCGATACCTTGCAACATTCGGAATCGGCCGCTGTATCGCGCGTTGACACTTTCAATGGCCAGACGCTGCGCCGCAGCGTCGGCCATCGACATGCCGCCGGCGATCTTCAGTCCGTACGAATGGTCGGTCACTGCCGCGTACTGATAGCCTCGCGAAACGCAGGCGTCGGCAATATCTTCAACTGTCGGCGAACCGTCACTCCATTCGGAGTGCATTTGCAGATCGCCGCAGTACTGGTCGACGGTCGGCCCATCGAAGGCCGAATCCGAGAGAATCCGTCGCACCTCGGCGCGGCTCAAGAAGTGCCGACGAAGCTCGCGACGCCGCTGAATATCGTCGCGACGCTCACTGCGTTCAATGGCCTGATCGACAGTCGGCGATGAGCCGGTCTCGAGAATCTCGCGTATCACGCGCGTCGAACCCGGTCCGATGCCGGCTATCCGCGGCAGAGTGCCGTCGGGCTCCAGCAAGTCGGTCAACGGCATGTCCAGCGAGAGAATCGCGGCGGCCGCCCGCTTGTAGCCGAACATCTTCTGTTGCGACGACTGCGCGAACGCCAGATCGCGAAGGTACCCGCCCACGACGGCGTTCACGTCAGGGCATGGCCGAGGCTCCTGCACCGCCATTGCGCAGCCCTGCGTCTAGTCCACTTCGGATAGTGGCGCTCCGGCTGGCCCGGAGATCACGTCGCCAGACGGCTTGAAGCGTGATCCGTGACAGGGGCAATCCCAGGTGCGCTCGGCGGTGTTCCAGCCGACCGTGCATCCCATATGCGTGCAAATGGCTGAGCGCAGGGTGACCGCCCCAGCCGGGTCGCGGTAGGCCGCGACCTTCGCGCCATTCCGGTCGATGACCTTCCCCTGGCCGCGTTTCACCGCACGCAGGGATTTCGCCTCCGCGCCGGCAAACCGGTCACGAATCAGATAGTACGGGTAGTCAACGTTCTCCTTGACGTAGTCCCACAGGCCACGGGTGAGAGCCTTTCGACCAGGATCGAACAGCTCAGCCCACGGGTTCGAGCGCCCGAGGATGGCGTCGGAGATCATCAGGGCCGCGAGCGTGCCGAATGTCAGACCATTGCCGGCGTATCCGGTCGCCGAGTATTGGTGGTCGGCGCTCTCGCCGATGTACGGCAGGCCATCGGGTGTCTCGATGACCTGACCCGACCAGCGATGCGTCAAGCGGACGTCCGGGATGATTGCCCGGAGATGCTCTTCGAGGCGCCGATAGCACCCTTCCGTATCCTCCTGTTGCCCGGTCTTGTGATCTTCGCCACCGAAGATCACCACGTCATAGTCCACGTGCGGCTCGACGCGAACAAACTGGTAGGGGTCAGCCGTGTCCCACCAGAGCGCATCGGGCACGAGACCGCGCGCGACGCGCCCAGCGACCACGTAGCTCGTGTAGAGTGCCAGCTTCGTTTGAAACAGGGTGGCGCCCGCCATGCCGCGGACGCCAACCACGGGATTGTGCGTCGCGATGACGACGTCCGCGCAGGTCACCGTGTGTCCATTGGCCCTTACCCGGCGCGGGTCGTCGCAGAATTCATCGGCCTCAGAGTGCTCGTGGATTCGGCCCCCGAGTGCCACGAACGCCTTCGCCACGCCCGCGAGATACTGACGCGGGTGGATGCGGGCCTGATCCGCAAAGCGTACGCCTGGCCGGCCCACGAGCGGCACCGACTCGATGTACTCCGCATCGAAGCCGAATTCAGCCGCCAGGTTTGCGTCGGCCTTGAAGTCCTCTGATGGATCACTCGCGTCGCCGCCGAGCGGGGCGTGGAGGTACCCGTCAACCCACTCGAAGCCCGCGTCGATGTCTTGCTCACGAACGATGTCGTCAATCTGGGCGATGCCGGCGAGCCCCGCATCCCACACCGCCTGCGCATGGGAACGTCCGAATCCCTTGACCAGCTCGCTCAGGCGCGCGTCGGTCACCATCGTCAAGTGCGCGCTCGTATGTCCCGTGTCGGTCACGGCACAGCGCCCACGTTCGAGCACGATGACGCGTTTTCCGGCCTTCGCGAGGAGGTACGCGGCGGTGAGCCCGGTGATGCCGCCGCCGACGACCACGACATCGGTTTCCGCATCGGCGGCGAGCGTGGCAAATTGCGGAAACGTGGCGGACGTCAACCAGTACGGGGTGGTGTCACTCTTTACAGTGGCCATCTTGCTGCCCTCAACGTCCCGTCTCGGCATGCGGCGACGAGGCTGTTGACGAAACTCAACGAGCTCACCCGCCGCGGATCGGGCGTCGCCTGTTCGGACAATCGGACTCGGGTTTAGAGATCAAGACCAAAGCAAAATTAGTAGAGAACCTTGAGTAAGGTCTGTGCACTGTTGAACATCTCGAGTCCTCCAGCGCGCACCTCATCCGCGAATGCTGTCCCACCTCGACGAGCTACTCGGGAAAACTGAGTGGTCGCGAGTGAGCTGAGCCACGAGATGGCCGTGGCGGCGAAGTACAGCGGGGTCTTGCGGCGTCAGCCGGAGGCTCTGCCGCAGGGACGTTCGGCTGGAGGAGAGTGAGTGATGATAAAGCGGCGCTGCGGTCGAAGCCGTCCGCGCGCTCGCGGACGGCCTCGATGCATTTGAACTCGGACGGGCGCAATCGAGGCGCGTGCCTGGAAGTGGCGCACAACCCCGAGCGCCGGAATTCGCGCCGGGGCGGTTACGCGGCTGACGATCGGCCGCCGCTGGCCGCGCGGTGAGCGCCGGTGCGGCGTCTGCCTGCGCTGAACTGCCGATCGCGGTTCCCGTGAGACGGGCCGCGCGCCGATCTCGACCCATGAGTCGCGTGCGTTCGGGCCGGCCTGCTCTCGATCGGCTGGGACGTTTCCGTAGCGTTGGGGATCGGCGCCGCGACGCGCTCGAGCGGCGCAGCCACCACCTGCTGGATCTGGCGCAGCAGCCCGGATTCCGATGCCGACACCAGCGACACGGCGCGCCCGTGCTGTCCGGCGCGACCGGTCCGTCCCACGCGATGCACGTAGTCCTCGGCCACGAGGGGCAGTTCGAAGTTGACGACCAGCGGCATGTGCGCGATGTCGAGGCCGCGGGCGGCGATGTCCGTGGCGACCAGCACGCGCACCCGGCCCGTCTTGAAGTCGTCAAGTGCACGGCTGCGCGCACCCTGACTCTTGTTGCCGTGGATGACGCCGGCGCGGACGCCACGCCGCTCCAGGTCCTCACCGACGCGGTTCGCGCCGCGCTTGGTCTTGCAGAACACGAGTGCCCGGTCCACGCCCTGCTGCGTCAGGATGTGTGTCAACACGTCGCGCTTGCGCTCGACAGCCACGTGATGCACCTGGTGCGTCACGGTCGCCGCGACGACCTGCTGGGGTGAGACATCCACGCGCACGGCGTCGCGCGTGAACTCCGCCGCGAGGCCGGTGATGGCCTCGGACAGCGTGGCGGAGAACAGCAATGTCTGCCGGCGGCGCGGCAGCGCCGCCACGACGGTCCGGAGCGCGGGCAGGAAGCCCATGTCCAGCATTCGATCGCCTTCGTCCAGCGTGAGCACGTCGACCGCGGAGAGGTCCACCGTTCGCCGCTCCAGGTGATCGATGAGACGGCCGGGTGTGGCAACGACGATGTCCACGCCGCGCCGTAGCGCCTGGATCTGTGCGCCCATGCCGACGCCGCCGTAAATGGCGGCGATGCGAAGACGCGTGGGCGCGGCGTACCCGGCGAGCGCCTGATGCACCTGCACCGCCAGTTCCCTGGTCGGGACGAGGACCAGGCAGCGGGGCGTGCGTCGGCCGGCGCCGGAGTCCAGTCGTGAGAGGCGATCGATGATCGGCAGGCCGAATGCGGCGGTCTTGCCCGTGCCGGTCTGCGCGCGGGCCAGCAGATCGACGCCGCTTAGAACGAGAGGAATGGCCTTGAGTTGAATCGGAGTGGGGGTCTCGTAGCCCAACCGCGCAAGCGATGCGCAGGCCGTCGGGCCGAGGCCAAGTTGCGAAAACATGGAACGTCCTTGAGTGCCCAAGAGCGGTTTCCCAGCTGCGCTGTCGGGTGAGTGAAACGCGTCGTTCGCCGATATGGCGTCAGCGCGTCGTCCGAAACACGAGGGCTTCGGGCGGATTCGACTCGGGGCTACGCAGGATATAAGGAGGAACCGGGCCAGAATCGGCCCGCAACTTACAGACGGCAGAGCGCGTGGGAAAATCCGATGTGTGCATTCTATCACAAGCGGGCGGCCTCCGAGCCGCCCCGCTTTGAGCTCTGCCGGGTGCGAGGCCGTATAATCGGCGTTTCGCGCTTTCCCTGGGCACGGCGGCGGCATCCTTGAGGTCCAAATCCGACATCTTCCGCGGCGTCGTGCAGGTCTGGGGCCGCATCCTGACGGGACGGCCGCCCAACCTGTCGATCGAGATCACGCGCGAGTGCCCACTGCGGTGCCCAGGCTGTTATGCGTTCGGCGACGCGCACCTGGGCGGCGACGTCACGTTGCGCGGCCTCTCGGATTACCGCGGCGACGAGCTCGTCGAGCGTTTCATCGGCCTCATCGACTCGAGGAAACCGCTTCACGTGTCCATCGTCGGTGGCGAGCCGCTCGTCCGATATCGCGAGCTCAACTCCATTCTCCCGACGCTGGCGGCGCGCAACATCCACACACAACTGGTCACCAGCGCCGTGCGGCCGATTCCCAGCGAGTGGGCACGCCTTCGGCGACTGCAGGTTGTCGTGTCCGTCGACGGGCTCCAGCCCGAACACGATCAGCGGCGCGCGCCGGCGACTTACGATCGCGTTCTCAAACACATCGCCGGCCACCAGATCACGGTGCACTGCACCGTCACACGCCAGCAGGTCCGCCGGGAAGGTTATCTGGAAGAGTTCCTGCGGTTCTGGCAGGCGAACGCCGACACGCGCATGATCTGGGTCAGCTTGTACACGCCGCAGCGGGGGGAACTCTCAGCCGAGCGCCTCACCCCGGCTGATCGCCAGCGGGTCATCGATGAACTTCGACGGCTGCGTCCGGCGGTCCCCAAGCTGGAGATGTTCGACGGCGCGCTCGCGGCCTATGCCGAACCGCCCGCATCGCCGGCGGAGTGCACCTTTGCGCGAACGACAGAGTGCCTGTCCGCCGATCTCCAGCGGCGGATCGTCCCCTGCCAGTTCGGAGGTAATCCCGATTGCTCGAGCTGCGGGTGCATTGCCTCGGCCAGTTTCGAGGCGATCGCACGCCACCGCCTGCCCGGGGGTATCCGTGTCCGTCAGGTGTTCAACGCGTCGTTCGCGGCGGGGACCGCCATCTCGCGTCTCCGCAGACATTGACCCTTTGTTCGGCCGGGCCCGGATCAGCTAGAGTATGCCCGGCACAACGTCGAAAGGCCTATTTGGACCCCAAGGAGGTTGCAATGACCCGTCGTCAGCTCGTCGGGATGGCCGTAGCCCTGGCGGTGGCCCTGGTCGGGCCCGCCGCCATCTCGACCAACGCGCAAGAGAAGCAAGAGAAGAAGAAGGAAGAACGAGTTTCCGGGACGGTCCAGATCATCAACAAGGAGACCAAGACGATCGTCATGGAGGCCACCGGCGGCGAAGCCCAGAAGCAGCTGATGTACGACGAGAAGACCGTCGTCACCAAGGACAACAAGCCGGCCAAGATCGAAGACGTTTCGAGCGGGCAGCGGCTGATTTGCGTCGGCCACACCGGCGACAAGGGCATGTTCCTGGCCCATCGCATCGACATTCGGCCGGCGCACTAGGTCAGGCGGCACGACCGTTTCGCCTCGCGAGCGGTGTGGCGTCGCGCAGACGCTCACCGCTCGCGGCCTGCTGCAAGTCTCCCCGCCTGATCTACTTCAGCCCCTCGACCAGGTACAGATCCGACAGCCGGCGCTGGAAGCCGTAGACGTAGGTCTTGCCGTCCGGCGTGATCCGGATGGGGCCGATGTTCTGCACGCCCGCGTTGTCGAGCGGCATCAGCTCCTTCCACATCGTGCGCTGTCCGGTCGTCACGTCGAGCCGCGTGATGCGCGCGGGCCGATCGCCGGGCCTCGTGACGAACAGGCCCTTGCCGTCCGACGTCCAGTTGATCGGCACCTCGCCATCCTCGAAACCGGCAATACGGCGAGGGTCGCCGCCCGCGATCGGGTACAGATATCCGTGGCCGTCCGGCCCGATCCCCGCCAGCATGTGCCCGTCGTTCGAGACCGCGAACTGCAGGGCGTCCACACCGTCGCCCGAGATCGGCTTGGGCGCGCCGCCGTCGATGCTCATCAGGTAGAACCGGTTGCCCTTGCCTTCCTCGCTGCCCGCGAACACGAGCTGCCGCCCGTCCGGCAACCAGTGGGCCCACGCGTGCGTCAGCGAGTCGTGCGTCAGCGGCTTCGCATCGCCTGGCCCGGTCGGCAGCAGCACGAGCTGGCTGGGCGCGGTCGTTGTCTGCGAGATGACCCATTTGCCGTCGGGCGAGAGCGCAACGGCCAGTGCCGGGCCCAGCTTCACGGCCGCCGAGCCGTCGGTTTTCCGGATGAACACCGCGTAGTTGTAGCCGCCGGCTTCGCCTTCCTCATCGAACAGGAGCGTCTGCCCGTCGTCGGAGAGCTCCGCCGGGTACGAGTAGTCCTGCCAGGAGAGGTTGCGTTCCTTCGCTTCGTCGGCGCGCATGCCCATCAGCTCGCGCCGCCAGGTATCGCGCGCCAGCAACACGAGTCCGTTTGGGGAGACGTCGTGCAGGGTGAGGGTACCGGGGATGCGGGCCACGAGCCGTTCGGCGCCGGCGAGCGAGATGGCGAACAGCGCGCGCGCAACGCCCGTCTTGGTGCCCGTGAACCACACCTCGGTC
>Ga0310810_10005967_pt1 | contig 13699 bp, 15 predicted proteins | sample NCmetagenome_FD_207641 | JGI IMG/M metagenome (GOLD analysis project Ga0310810, IMG submission 207641) | Soil microbial communities from experimental microcosm in Duke University, North Carolina, United States - NC | ecosystem: Engineered > Artificial ecosystem > Soil microcosm > Unclassified ... | reverse complement strand
CCCGATCCCAGCGCAGAAACGGCGTGAAGTAATAGATGCCGAGCGTGACGAACAGCACCGCCCATTTGATGCGGCGGTAAGTGCCTTGCACGCGTTGCGGATAGATCTTTCGCCGCGCCTCATAGAGCGGCGCGTCATCCCATTCGTCCGTCGCCGGATCGAGCGACGGCGGGCTCGGCACAATCTTCAGCGCGGCCGGCTTGATTTCGGCACTTTGCGCGAGCGCATACAGACCGCCGTCAGCGGTCTCGCAGGTTTTCCGTGCCGCGACATCGGGGGTGTCGCTCACGGCTCATTTCTCCCCGCCACCCAGCGAGTGGACATAGTAGGCGAGCGCCTTGATGGTCACCGGATCGAGCCGGCCGCTCCATGCCGGCATCACGCCGCCGCGCGAATTGGTGATCACCTCGATGATGGTTGCCTCAACCGAACCGAACAGCCAGATACCGTCGGTCAGATCGGGGGCACCAAGCTCCTTGTTGCCCTTGCCGTCCTCGCCATGGCAGACCGAGCAGGTTTCCGCGAAGATCTTCTTCCCAGCCGCGAGATCGGCGGCGGGGCGCGTTGCCAGGTTGCCGATCGAGCGCACATAGTTCGCAACGTTCACAATCTCTGCGGCTTTCAGCATACCGTCGCGGCCGAAGGCCGGCATCTGGCTCTCATGCGCCTTGGCGTGGTTTGAGCGGACGCCGAACTCGATGGTCTGCTGAATTTGCTCGAGGGTGCCGCCCCAGAGCCAGTCGTTGTCATTCAGATTCGGATAACCCCTCGCACCGCCGCCGCCCGCGCCGTGACAGGGACCACAGTTCTCGCGGAACGAGGAGCGGCCCTGCGCATAAGCGAAATCCGCGAGCGCCTGGTCGTTCTTGATCTCGGCGAGCGCCGTTGCGGCGAGCTTGGTCGTCATCGGGGCGCGCAGCGCCGTCAGCTCATTGAGATCGGTCACGACCGCTGCGCGCGAATGCCAGCCGAATGTGCCGGTGGTGAACGAGGAGACCAGCGGCCAAGCCGGATAGACGATCCAGTAGCCGATCGACCAGATAATCGTGACGTAGAACAGCCAGAGCCACCAGCGCGGCAGCGGCGTGTTCAGCTCGCGAATGCCGTCCCAGACGTGGCCGGTCGTGACCGTGCCGGTGACTGCGTCGACTTCGGGTCTGTCGGCCATCTTAGTCCTCGCGAAGGGGCATGCGGGCGGCCTCGTCGAACTGCTTCTGGCGCCAGGGCCACAGCGCGTAGGCAAGCACGACCAGAAACACCGCGACGAAGTAGGCAAGCCCCCAGGTCTGGGCGAACTCCGAGAGCGCGCGGTAGGTAGAATCCATGATGACCTCAGCGAATGTTGGCTTTGTCGTCGTAAAGCTTGAAGTCGACCAGCGTGCCGAGCACCTGCAGGTAGGCGATCAGCGCGTCCGCTTCGGTGATGCGGCCGGGATTGCCATCATAGTCGCGGGCGAACGCCTTTGGGTAGCGCTTCACCAGGTTGGCTGCCTCGGGCGCGTCCGTCGCCGCCTGCGCCCTGACGTCGGCCTTGGCCTTCTCGATCATCTCGGCGGTGTAGGGGACACCGAGCACGGCATTGACCTTCATGTCATCTTCGATGTGCGCGTAATCGAGATCGGTCTGCTCGAGCCAGAGATACGAGGGCATCACTGTTCCGGGCACGACCGACTTCGGCTGGCGCAGATGATCGCGGTGCCAGTCGTCGGAATATTTCGCCCCGACACGCGCGAGATCCGGACCGGTGCGCTTCGATCCCCACTGGAACGGCCGGTCGTACATGCTTTCGGCGGCGAGCGAGTAATGCCCATAGCGCTCCACTTCGTCGCGCAGCGGGCGGATCATCTGCGAATGGCAGTTGTAGCAGCCCTCGCGCACGTAGATGTTGCGGCCGGCGAGCTCGAGCGGCGTGTAAGGCCGCACGCCATCGACCTTCTCGATCGTGCTCTTCAGATAAAAGAGCGGCGTGATCTCGACGAGGCCGCCGATCGCGATCACGACCAGCACGCCGATGAGGAGGACGATCGAATTTTTCTCGAAGATCGCGTGTTTCTGCCAGAGCGACATCGCTTTCACTCCGCCGGTACGAGCTTGGGAGCGAGCGCCGGCTCCGCCTCGCCTGCGTTCACGGTCTGCCAGAGATTCCACGCCATCAGCAGCGCACCGGCAAGGAACAGGACACCGCCCATCGCGCGAATGACGTAAAACGGATGCATCGCCTCGACCGTCTCGATGAAGGAGTATTCGAGGAAGCCGAGCGAGGTGTAGGCGCGCCACATCAGGCCCTGCAGAATTCCCGACACCCACATCGCCGTGATGTAGAGCACGATGCCGATGGTCGAGATCCAGAAATGCCAGTTGACGAGCTTGAGCGAGTAGAGCGGGCGATTCCACAGCCACGGCACCAGGCAGTAGATCGCGCCGAACGACACGTAGCCGACCCAGCCGAGCGCACCGGAGTGAACGTGCCCGATGGTCCAGTCGGTATAGTGCGAGAGCGAATTGACCGACTTCACCGACATTAGCGGGCCTTCGAACGTCGCCATGCCGTAGAACGCGACCGATACCACCATCATGCGCAGCACCGGGTCGGTGCGCAGCTTGTCCCACGCACCGGAGAGCGTCATGAGGCCGTTGATCATGCCGCCCCATGACGGCATCCACAGCATGACCGAGAAGGTCATGCCGAGAGTCTGCGCCCAGTCCGGCAGCGCGGTGTAGTGCAGGTGGTGCGGGCCGGCCCAGATGTAGAGGAAGATCAGCGCCCAGAAGTGGATGATCGACAGCCGGTACGAATAGATCGGCCGCTCGGCACGCTTCGGGATGAAGTAGTACATGATGGCGAGGAAGCCGGCGGTGAGGAAGAAGCCGACCGCGTTATGGCCGTACCACCACTGCACCATCGCATCCTGAACGCCGGCCCATACGATGTAGGACTTTCCTGAGAACAGCGAGACGGGAATCGCGGCATTGTTGCCGAGGTGCAGCACCGCAATCGTCAGGATAAAGGCGAGATAAAACCAGTTGGCCACATAGATGTGCGGCTCGGTGCGCCGCATCAGCGTGCCGAGGTAGACCAGTAGGTAGGTGACCCACACCACGGTGAGCCAGAGGTCCGCGTACCATTCGGGCTCGGCGTATTCCTTGGATTGCGTGATGCCGAGCAGATAGCCCGTGCCGGCGATCAGGATGAAGAAATTGTAGCCAAGGACGACGAACCACGGCGCGATATCGCCGACAAGGCGCGCGCGGCAGGTGCGCTGCACCACATAGAACGAGGTGCCGATCAGCACATTGCCGCCGAACGCGAAGATCACCGCCGAGGTGTGCAGTGGCCGGATGCGGCCGAAGCTGATCCAGGGCAGATCGAAATTGACCACCGGAAAGGCGAGCTCGAGCGCCGCGTAAAGCCCGACCGTGAACCCCGCGATGCCCCAGAACACGGATGCGATGGTCGCGAACTTGACCGGCCCCATGTTGTAGTTGGGCTTGCCGTCGACGAAGAGGGGCGCGGGTTCCACCGGCCGGTCGAAGTAGCGGTTGAGGATCGCGAACACCGCCGCGATGCTTCCGATGACGAACAGGAACGCATGGAACGCGTATTCCTGCGTGTAAGCCTTTGCGCCAACGATGAGGCACAGGAGCGCCAGCGCGGTAAACGTAATCGCGCTGCCGCCCTCGCCGAAGGTCATCGTCTTGCGCGCCATTGCAGCCATGCCCACCTCCGCGAACCTGTCGCGCCCCAATTCATGCGACGGCACCATGGTCGAGGCGGCACCGCGGCTCTTTGATCGAGGTCAAACCCGCGCGATCGCGCGGACTATTTTTCCAGCGTTTTCAAATAAGCGATCACATCCGCAATCTGACCCGGGTCGAGCCGGAACTGCGGCATCGTCGGATGGCTTGTGACGATGCCTTCGGCGAAAGCTTCTTCCAAGTATACGATCGGATACTTCGTATGGAGGGTACGGAAGGGCGGCGCGATCGCGAGCGGGCTCGGGCTCACTTTATCGATTGCGTGACACTGTGCGCAGTTGGCGCGCGCGAAATTCAATCCGCGTTGCTCGGCAGGATCCAGGCCTTGCGCGGCGGCGGCTGCGCAGAAGGTCGACAACGCCGCGACGACGATCAGAAGCTTCGCCAATTCGGCCTCCGACGCAGGAGCCGGCGATCCCGCTCTTCGGTGCGGAGCGCATCGAGCGTCGCGATATTCGGGCAGTAGTCCCGCCAGGCTCCGCCGGTTTTGCGCCGATCGAGATCGCGTTTGCAGCGAGCGCGATCCTCACACTGGGTGCAGACACGCTGCAGGTCGCGCAGCGCCTGAGGCTCCGTCGCTTCGATCTGCTGCTCTTTCAGACCAATGTCGTCGATCCGGCGCGACAAGAGATCGCTCGCATCCGGCCATTTGGCCGCAAGGATTCGCAGCTCTGCTGGTGCGACACCGACGTCGCGGGCAATGTGTGCCGCTTCATCCTCCCCGCAGCCGTTCAACTCACCGAGTGCGTTCCGCTGGCTTCTCCAGTTGCGCCACAAATCGGCGGCAAAACTGAGAATATTTTCGGGACCAATCGACGATTTCGAGGTTTGCATGGCCTCCTCCGCGTTAGCGGCGCTCCGCCCGCTTTTCGACCGCGCCTTGAAGCGATTCCCGAATACGCCGCCGGGCGGCCGCCGAAAATTCAGATGAGCTACCTAAGGGATTCCCCGGAGCTCTCCGCTGCGGCGGCAGTTACTCACAATCGAGCGGATTGTCGGGGTCGCTTCATCGTTGCGGCCCCTTTTGGGGCGAGCAGCTCGGCAAACCTCCCTCCCCGCCTGTCCTGCTGCGATGGCTCCGGGAAAGCCCTTAGGGAGATTCTCTGAATATCAATCGCCAGGAACTCGCCCCATCGTGTGAGCCATCGAGATCGCTAACCCCGAGAGTGGTCCACCATGCTGATGCGCACTGCACCTCACACGACCTCAACCAGCCCTCCACCGCACACGCAGCCCAGCGTCCCCGAGCCGGGTGGGCTTATCGAAGCCATGGGCGCGCAGATCCCGTTCGCTCGCAACGCCGAGATTTACGGCGAGGGTGAACCGGCCGAATACGTCTACAAGCTCACCCGCGGCACGGTGCGGACCTCGAAAATCCTGGCCGATGGCCGCCGGCAGATCGGTGCGTTCCATTTTCCGGGCGATGTGTTCGGGCTGGAAGTCGGCGACGAGCACACATTCTCCGCTGAAGCAATCTCCGACGTGACGGTTCTCGTCGCCAAGAGAAGCACACTTCTGGCCCGGGCGGCACGCGATACGTCGGTCTCCCAGGAGCTCTGGTCCGCAACGGGTCAGGAGTTGCACAGGATGCAGGAGCATCTGCTGCTCCTGATCAAGTCCGCCGAGGAACGCGTTGCCGGCTTCCTCTTGGAGATGGCCGCGCGGAGCCGTTCGCTGCAGGTCGTCGAGCTGCCGATGTCGCGCCAAGACATCGCCGATTACCTCGGCCTGACGATCGAGACGGTCTCACGCACGTTCAGCCAGCTGGAAAGTTCTTCGGCGATCGCAGTTCCGACCGCACGGCGGATCGAGCTTCGAAACCGGTCTGCATTGGCGAAGTTGAACTCCTAGACGACGCTGCCGAGCGGAAACCGGTGCTGCGGCCATGAACAGCTTGCCAGCAGCTCAGGCATGCTCGGCTGCCCTTTGCCCATGAAGCGCGGAAACGGTATCGTTCGGGCCCAAGCCGGGGCGGACGGCGAAGACGGTGACTCTGCGACATTGGAATGACGTTTTCTTCAAACCGACGGTGGCAAGCTACGCTATCGCGCCGGCCACCGTCGCGCTCCTTTTCGGGCTCCGTTTTCTCGCGAACCCTGTCCTGCAGCATGACTCGCCGTATTTATTTTTCGTTCCCGCCGTCCTGATCTCGGCCGGTGTCGGGGGCCTGGGTCCTGGCCTGCTCGCGACGCTGCTGAGTACTCTCATTGGATATTTCGGCTTTGCAGGGGCGCCGCAAACAATTCCGGACGCCGTCAACGCGCTGGCCTTTGTGTCGATCGGGGTAGGCGCGGCCTGGAGCGGGGAGCAGCTCCGGCGCAACCGGCTGCAGGTTCGGGCGGGGGCGGAAGATACGCGCGCGCGAGAAGCCCACCTCCAGTCGATCCTGGATACCGTCCCGGACGCGATGATCGTCATCGACGAAACGGGCGTCATCCAATCGTTTAGCGCCGCAGCATCCAGACTGTTCGGGTATCGCACCGCGGAGGTGGTGGGCAAAAACGTCAAGATCTTGATGCCATCCCCCTATCGCGAGGAGCACGACGGCTATCTGGCCCATTACCGGCGCACCGGAGAGCGGCGCATCATTGGAATTGGACGCGTCGTCGTCGGAGAGCGAAAGGACGGCTCGACGTTTCCCATAGAGTTGTCAGTCGGGGAAATGCGGTCCTCCAACCGGCGCTATTTCACCGGCTTCATTCGCGACCTCACCGAGCGGCAGCGGTCGGAGGCGCGCCTCCAGGAGCTTCAAACCGAGCTCATCCACATCTCGCGCCTGACCGCAATGGGCGAGATGGCCGCGGCGCTGGCGCATGAACTCAACCAGCCGCTCTCGGCGATCGCCAGTTATATGAAGGGTTCACGCCGGTTGCTCGAGCGCCCCACCGAAAAGGAGATCGGCCAAGTCCGTGACGCGATGGACAAGGCGGCGGAGCAGTCGTTGCGCGCTGGCCAGATCATCCGCCGTTTGCGCGATTTCGTTTCGAGGGGCGAGACGGAACGACGGGTCGAGAGCGTCAAAAAACTGATCGAGGAAGCCAGTGCTCTCGCGCTCGTCGGCGCCAAGGAGCACGGCGTCAGGGTGGCCTTCCGCCTGGACCCGCGCCGGGACTTCGTCCTGGTCGACAAGGTCCAGGTCCAACAGATCCTGATCAACCTGATAAGAAACGCCATGGAGGCAATGGAAGCATCCGCACAAAAGGAATTGTTGATAACGAGTGCACCCCACGAAGCGAACTTTCTTGAAATTTCCGTCGCCGACACCGGTAGCGGCATTGCGCCGGAGATCGCCGCGCAGCTGTTTCAGCCGTTCGTCACGACGAAGCCCCAGGGCATGGGGGTGGGCCTCTCGATATCGCGCTCCATTGTGGAAAATCATGGGGGCCAGATGCGCGTGGAGCCGAACGGCGGCGGTGGTACTGTTTTCCGGTTTACCCTTCCCAGTGTAACCCCCGAGGAGCTTCCCGATGGCAACCGGTAGAATGGTCCATGTCATCGATGACGACGCGGCCATTCGCGATTCGCTTTCATTCCTGCTGAGTGCCGCGGGACTGGAGGTGCGCACCTACGACTCGGCCGGAGCATTTCTTGCGGCGCTGTCAGGTGCCGATGCCGGATGTATCGTGACCGATGTGAGCATGCCTGAGATGAGCGGCGTCGATCTCTTACGCCGCCTTCGCGACATGAACGTCCACTTGCCCGTGATCGTGATTACCGGTCATGGAGACATTCAGCTTGCGGTCGAAGCGATGAAACTCGGCGCGCGAGATTTCATCGAGAAACCCATCGATGACGACGCATTGCTCGGCTCGATCAGCTCGGCGCTGGACGCCGGCCAAAAGCGGGCGGAAGAAGGCGCAGAGCAAGCCGCATTGCTCAAGGCCGTTTCCTCCCTCACGGACCGTGAACGCGACGTGCTCGAAGGGCTCATTGCCGGAAAGCCGAACAAGATCATCGCGTTCGATCTGGGAATCAGCGCCCGCACGGTGGAAATCTACCGTGCGAACGTCATGACCAAAATGAACGCCGGTAGCCTGGCGGAATTGGTTCGGATGGCCCTGATGGCCGGCCTCCTGACGGCGCAACCGCATCATCCACGCGGTTGAGCCAAGTCAATGCGCGGCTCTGAGCCGGGCGCTTTCTTCGCCCGAATCGAGAGAGCCGGAACGGTTCAATGGTTGCGGGATCCTGCGACGGGTCTGAAAAAGGATGTGTGGTCATTGTTGAAGACGACGCGGCGGTCTGCAAGGCGCTGGCGTTCGCTTTCAGCACTCATGACATTCCCGTCCGATGCTACGGGTGTGCCGAGGATCTTCTCGCGGACGACAGCCCTACCGACGCTTGCCATTTGATCCTGGATTATAAGCTCCCGAACATGAATGGCGTGGATCTTCTTCGGGAACTGAAGAAACGTGGTCTGCGGGCGCCTGCCGTGATCATCGCAACCAGCCCCCCTGCCGCTGTCCGGGCCGCGGTTGTGGCCGAGGGAGCGACCCTGGTCGAGAAGCCGTTGCTGGACGAAGAGCTCTATGAGCTGGTCCTCAACTCGCGGGAGCGTTCGCGAGCCGCCCCCGGATGACGGAACTGGGGCCGCCGCTCCGCATTTGCTTGCAGGGCGCGCTCGAGTTCGGGACATGCTTCGTTTTGGCTGGCAACAGATTGCGGTCGCGATCGCTCTTGCGGCGGCACCTGGCATTTGCTCGGCACGTGTGTCGCCAGGGGACTACCGAGCCGTCGGCATCGCTGCATCACCCAATGCCGCCGTGCCGAAGTCGGCCATGCTGATCGATGAGAACGGCGAGAAACGCGCACTCGGCGGTTTGATAGCCGCATCGACAGTTCTCGTCTTTGCGGATTTCACCTGCCGCACGCTATGCGGACCGACGGTCGCTTTCGTTGCCTCCGCCCTCGAGCAATCGGGCCTGCGCCCCAATGAGCAGTTTCGGCTGCTGGTCGTCGGACTGGACCCGAGAGATCGCGCCGAGGATGCCACCCGGATGCGGCGCGATCACATCGGCGTCTCGGCCGTTGGCAACGCCGCCACGTTTCTTACCGCCGACAAGAACACGATCGAAGCCCTCACCTCCGCGCTCGGCTATCGCTATCGATATGACGCCGAGGCCGATCAATACGTGCATCCGGCCGCCGCATTCGTGTTGCGCGCCGATGGAAAGGTGAGCCGCGTGCTCACCGGCCTCGGGTTATCGGGACCGGACATGCGCCTCGCGCTGATCGAGGCCGGTGAGGGCCATATCGGGACGCTCGGCGATCAAGTCCGGCTGCTTTGCTCGGCATTCGATCCAGCGCACGGCACCTACAATCTCCTGATCTCACGCGTGCTCGCCGGCGCCGCGACGATCACGATCGCGCTCCTCGCCGGTGGTATCGGATGTCTCGCGCTGATCGGGCGTCGGCCCGCTTAAGCCGAAGCGCTGCAGTACCCCGTCTACCAGTCCGCCGGCCAGCAGAAGGACCGTGCCGATCGCGAGGATCGCTGCCGGAAGAAACACCACCGCGAGCGCGCCGACTTTGAGCGGCGGCAGGATCAGCACGGCGGACTCAAGATACCGAAGCGCGAGCGTGAGAGCTGCAATCGCGATGAGGGCGCGCGTGCTCGCGCGTATACGGGCCGACAGCAGTGCGAAAAACGGCAAGATGAATTGGCCGAGAAACAGAACCCACAGTGCGAGACCCCAGCCGCCTTCGGCGCGCACCACGTACCAGGTGACCTCATCCGGAATGTTTCCTGCCCAGATGATGATGTACTGCATGGCGTGCAAATAGCCCCAGAGCAGCAGCACCGAGAGAAGCACGCCCGCGTACGCGGTGTTCGCCATTTGCCGCGGACGCGCCGACAAGAGGACCGCGAGCAATCCAAATACAAAGGCGGCAAGGAGCGTGAAACTCAAGACGAGAAGGCCATAAACCGAGGAGTGGAATTTCGGCTCGACCGACTCGAGCCAGTCGATCCCGGCAAGCGAAACGGTCAGCGCCCACACGATCAGGCCGGCCGCCGCAGCACGCTCCATCCGCGCGCGGTCTCCATAGGCGCGGCGCGCCCAGAGCGCCAGCATGGTCCAGATCGCAAAGTAGCAGACTGTGCGAAGCCAGAAGAAAAGCGGCGCCAGGTAAGCCGATTTGAATGCCGGCAAATCCGCAGCGCTCGCGGCCCAGGGATAAATTGCAGCCATTCCGATCAGCACCGGGATGAACAGCAATCCCACAACCGGCGCGATGAGTGCCGCGCGCGACAAGGGTTCCTGCAGATCCTGCGTCCAGCCGCCGCGCACCAGATAGGTCGTGAAGAGCACGCCGAGCGCGCCGATCGGGATCGCGCTCACGGCGAACCAGGCGGCCAGATAGCTCGCGATCGTGGCGCGGGGATCGATCAGCAAGCCGGCCGCGCAAACAACGAAGCCGATCCCGGCGCAAATCAGGGGGACTCGCCGGCTCATCGTGCCTGCTCCAGCGCGGCACGCTCGCCCGCCGGCACATCCCTCAGCGCAGCGTGCTGGCTTAATTGCAGTGCGCGGATGTAGGCGACGATGGCCCAGCGATCGCGCGGCTGGACGCGATCGGCGAACGCATACATCGCGCCGTAGCCGCGCGTGATCGCATCGATGAAGTGCCGGTCGTCGGCGCTGCGCAGGCGATCCTCATGCAGGCTTGGCGGCCGCGGAAAACCACGCTGGACGATGATCCCGGCGCCGGTGCCAGCGCGGTCGTGACAGGGCGAGCAGAACACGTCGTACTGTTCGCGTCCGCGCGCGAGCAATTGCGCCGTGACGGCAGGCTTCCTTGCGGTTTCTTCGGCGCGCGCAAGATCGCCGCGCGCGACCGTGCCGGGCACCGGCGCCTGCAGCACGCGCCGGTCCGGAAACAGGCCGGCCGGCTCATACTCGTGATATTTGGGCTGCGAATCCATGTTCGAGCGCGTGCAAGCGGCAATCAGGCAAAACAAGAGAGGTGCGATCCGCCTCACGACTGCACCAGTTCGACAGCTGCTGGATCGAGCGTTCGCAGAAAACGCGCGGTGTCCCGCGCATCGAATTGGCGGTCGTCCGCCAGCACGCACAGGAAGAACCGATCCTTCGAGGCGCGCGAAAAGGCGCGCGCCGAGAACACCGGATGGCTGAGCCGCGGCAGCCCGTTGAGCGCCAGCATGCCGATCGCGGGAAACAGCGCCGCGAACAGCACCGTCAGTTCGAAAGCGACCACGGCAAAGGCGGAAAGCGCATAGAGCGGGCGTCCGCCGACGTTGATCGGATAGTCGAAATTGGTGAAGAGCTGCATTCCGAATGCGAGCGCGAACCCGAAAATGCCGCCGAACAGTCCGAGCCACAGCACGCGATCATCGCGCAGCCGCAGCACGCCGTAGAGCTCGGGCACCGGAAACGGCGTGAACGCATCGAGGCTGCGATAACCTTTCGCGCGCGCCTCGCGGGCCGCCGCGATCAGCGCCTCGGGCGTCTCGAATTCGGCAAGCAGGCCGAACGCCTCAGGCATGGCCAAGCTCCTCATGCTCTTCGTGCAGCACCTCCTTGATTTCGAAGATCGAGATAACCGGCAGCACCCTGACGATGATCAGGAACGGAAACAGGAAGAGCCCGATGGTGCCGAGATAGGTCGCCCAGTCCCAGAATGTCGGCGTGTAGGAGTCCCACGAGGAGACGAGAAAGTCGCGGTAGAGGCTCGTCACCAGGATCATGTAGCGTTCGAGCCACATGCCGACCGCGACCGATGTGGCGATTGCAAACAGCAGCCCGGGTGAGCGGCGCACTGCGCGCCACCACAGCGGTTGGAGCGCGACGAAATTGAAAACGACCGCGCCCCAGTAGCTCCAGGCGTACTCGCCGGCGAGCCGGTCCTTTAACGTCTGCATTTCGTGGAGGCCGCCGGAATACAGTGCATCGAATATCTCGAAGACGTAGCCGTAAGCCGTCATCAGGCCGGTCGCCAGCAGCACCTTGCCGAGGACGTCGAGATGGTCGTCGGTGACCAGATTGTGCAGCGAGAACAGCGAGCGCAGCGCGATCGCGATCATGGCGACGACGGCGAAGCCGGAGAAGGCCGCGCCCATGACGAAATAGGGCGGGAAGATCGTCGAGTGCCAGCCCGGTATGGTCCCGGCCGCGAACAGCAACGAGACCTCGCTATGCACCGAGACGACCAGCGGCACGGCAAGTGCGGCGAGCAGCCGGTACGCCTGATTCCATCGCATCCAGTGTAGTGCCGAGCCGCGCCAGCCGAGCGAGAGCACACCGAAGAAGATCTGCCAGCCGCGGCGTCGCGCCCGATCGCGCGCGGCCGCCAGGTCGGGCACCAGCCCGATGTACCAAAACACGATAGAGACGGTGAGATAGGTGAGCACCGCCCAGATGTCCCACTCGAGCGGCGAGCGGAATTGCGGCCAAACGCTCATTGTCGCCGGATAGGGAAACATCCAGTAGACAAACCAGGGCCGACCGAGATGCAGGATCGGATAAATGCCGGCGCAGACGACAGCGAACAGCGTCATTGTTTCGGCGAAGCGATTGAGCGAATTGCGCCACTCGCGCCCGAGCAACAGCAGCAACGCCGAGATCAGCGTGCCGGCGTGCCCGATGCCGAGCCACCACACGTAATTGTGGATCGCGAAGGCCCAGTTGACCGGGATATTCAACCCCCAGATCCCGACGCCCTCGCCGAACAGGACGACGGCCGAAACGAACAAAAGACCAAGCAGCAGCGACGAGAGGAACAGCGCGATCAACCAGGTACGCCGCGTCGGGAAATGCAGCGGGATGCCGGCAAGCTGGTCGGTGACATCCGCATAGGTTTGCTGCGGCGGGATGATCGGATGCGTGGCTTCGGCATTGCTCATGCGCCGCCCTCGTCCGAGTCGCTCCAGCGCGCCAGATAGGTCGTGCGCGGGCGCGTGCCGAGCTCTTCGAGCAGTGCGTAATGGCGGCCGCTCTGGCGCCGCTTGGCGACGGCCGAGCCGTCATCCTTCAAGTCACCGAAGACGATCGCCTTGGTGGGACAAGCCTGCTGGCATGCGGTGACGACCTCGTCGCGCCGAAGGCCCCGCCCTTCCTTGTCAGCCTCGGCATGCGCATTCTCGATGCGCTGGACGCAATAGGTGCATTTCTCCATCACGCCGCGCGAGCGGACGGTCACCTCCGGATTCTTCGCGGCGCGCTCGGTTTCGGCAAAATGACGATAGTCGTACCAATTGAAGCGGCGCACCTTGTAGGGGCAGTAGCTGGAGCAGGTGCGCGTGCCGATGCAGCGATTGTAGACCATCTGGTTGAGGCCTTCCGGCGAATGCACGGTCGCGTGCACCGGGCAGCCCATTTCGCACGGCGCCTTCTCGCAATGCATGCACGGCACCGGCTGGAAGAAGCTGCGCGGCTCCTCGATGTCGCCCGTGTGGTAATGATCGACGCGCAGCCACAGCATCTCGCGCCCGCGCGCCACTTGGTCCTTGCCGACGACGAGCACGTTGTTCTCAACATTGCAGGCCGAGATGCACGCATTGCAGCCGGTACAGAGATCGAGATCGATCACCATGCCCCACGCATGATCCGGGATGTTTTCGCGAAGATGCGTCTCGTTCCAGTCAGGATAGAGTGTAGTGTTGTCCTTCGGCGGTGGCGTGTGCGGTTGCTTCTCGGAAACCTCGCGGACGAGGTCGAAGCCGTCCATGCGGTGGTGAGCCTGCGTGGTGGCGATCGAATATTGACCTGCGAGGCGCGCGATCGCGCCGCGTGCGATGAAAGTGCGCTCAGGCGGCATCACCGCGAAGGCATCGTAGCCGCTGCCGACGGCGACATCCCCGCCCGCGCGGCGGCCATACCCGAGCGTGAGCGCGATCGTGTTCGGTGCCTGACCGGGAACAATCCATATTGCGCCGCGCACTTGCCGCCCACCGATAGTCACCTCCGCGATGTCGGTGTTGGAG
>Ga0310810_10005966_pt1 | contig 13700 bp, 15 predicted proteins | sample NCmetagenome_FD_207641 | JGI IMG/M metagenome (GOLD analysis project Ga0310810, IMG submission 207641) | Soil microbial communities from experimental microcosm in Duke University, North Carolina, United States - NC | ecosystem: Engineered > Artificial ecosystem > Soil microcosm > Unclassified ... | reverse complement strand
ATATCTACCGGATCGTTCTGCAGGTCGCCGTCAAAAGTCGCGATGAATTGACCGCGGGCATACGCGAACCCCGCGGCGAATCCTGCTGTCTGTCCGAAGTTCCGCGTGAAGCGGACGACCCGCACGTGTGGATCGCTCGACTGGATGCGCCGCAGGACCTCGATCGTATTATCCGTACTGCCGTCGTCGATGAGGAGGATCTCGTGCGGCACGGCCATCGATTTGAGGATGGCCGACAGCTCCGCATGCAGAGGCGCGACGTTCAGTTCCTCGTTGTAGAGCGGAATGACGACTGACAGCTCCACGTTCACGGGGTATCAGCCGCCCTCGTGCGTGCGAGCCGCTTCCCGCGCAACCACCACAGCACCGCACCGAGCACGATTAGCCCGGCCAGCCACATCGCGATAACCTGGCCATGTGTGCGCATCAGCTCGAGCGCCCGGTCGCCGTAGTACATGGCGAGCACGCCGAGCGCCAGATACCGCGCCCCGCGCGCGATCGCGATCGCCCACACGAACTGCCACACGCGCACTTCGGCCAGCCCCGCTGCCAATACGAACAGCTTGAACGGCGCGGGCGGCGGCAACAGTGCCGGCACCATCAATGCGAGCATACCGTGCCGGCGATACAACGACAGCGCGCGTTCGATATGGCCGGCATGCAGCCGCTTGCGCAGGAACGTCTCCCCGCCCTTCTCGGCGACGTAGTAGATGGTCAGGCATCCGAGCACCGATCCCGCCGTCGCCATCAAGGCGTAGTACAGCATGCGCTCCTTGTGCTCGGTGACCATCAGCACGACCAGAATGTCGTTGATCTGCGGCAGCGACACAAACGACGAGTCAAGAAACGCGACGACAAACAGTCCTGGCCCACCCAACGTAAGAGCGATGCCATGTAGCCAGGTAATGAAGGAACGCACTGAGGTGGTAGTTGATCCGCTATGCTTGACGCGGCCCCGTGATTATAGCCCGCGCACGACATCCAGAGCGGCTGCTGGCCGCGGTCGCGCTGCTTGCCGGGCTCGCCGCGTGGATCGTCTACCTCAACGACGGTCTCGTCCTCGCCCACTACGACGCCAAGGCACATCTCGTCGTCGCGCGCCGCGTGATCGATAGCCTGACACCCGGATGGCGGCAGATCGGCGCCGTCTGGCTGCCGCTGCCCCATTTGATCCAGATCGTGCCGACGCAGATCGATGTGCTCTACCGCAGCGGTGCGTTCGGATCACTACTGTCAGTCGGTTGCCTCGGTGTCTCTGTCTGGGCGATGTCGCGGCTTGTCGTGTCGATGACCGGCTCGATGCTGGGCGCTTTCGTCTCAACCGCGCTGATCGTCCTGAATCCGAACCTGCTCTACGTGCACGTCACACCGATGACCGAGCCGCTGCTCCTCGCGGCAACGCTTGTGTCGGTGCTCTTGCTGCGCGAGTGGCTGATCACTTCGTCAGCCGAACGCGTACCGAATTCACTCGGATGCGCACTCTTCCTGACGACGTGGACGCGATATGAGGCGTGGCCGATCCTTGCAGGCGCCATTGCCGTTGCGGCCTTCGTGCTCTGGCGGCAGGGGCACGCTCTTCGACTCGTCGTACGTCAAACGTGGCGAATCGCGCTCTGGCCAGCCGCCGCCGTCGGCCTCTTTCTCGTGCTCAGTCGATTGACTGTGGGTGCGTGGTTCGTCACTGGGGGTTTCTACGAGCCCGATCCGACCTACGACGCACAGCTCGTGAAATCACTACTTGCCATTTGGTGGGGCACGCATCGTCTCAGCGGTTACGTGATCGAGATCGTCGGATTGACGGCAGCCGCGTGGGTCTCGTGGCGAGCGTTGCGACACCCAGACGGATCGGCGAATCTCGTGGCGATCGTCCTCTTCGCGGCCGCCGCGCTACCGGCGTATGCGTTCTACGAGGCGCATCCGTTTCGGATCCGCTACATGGTGCCGGTCGTCACGGCGTGCGCGCTGTTCTGCGGAGTTGCGGTTGGCGCTCTCACGCCCGGCCGGTCCCAAAGGACCGGCCCTACGTCGTCGCCGACGATCGCCTGGCTTCTTGCTGCTGTTCTCGTCGGCGCGACGCTCATCGAGTCGCCCCCATGGAACAGCCAAAGTCCGCTGCTTCTTGAAGCGCAACTCGATGCCTCAAACGGCGTGGCACGGCAGCGGGTGACGTCATGTCTCGCGCCCGCCTACCACGGGGAGAAGGTGCTTGCGAGCATGGGCTCACTCGCCCACTACATGCAGGAGCTCTCGCACGAGGGCTTTGCGATCGCCGACTTCATTCACGAAGGCAACGGCGCGTTGTGGGACCTGGCGCTCGAGACGGGACCCGCACCGCATGCGGGCTGGATGCTGGTCGAAGAGCAATCAGAAGGTGGCGACGTACTCGCTCAGCGAATCCGTCGCCACGACACGTTCACGCGTGGGATGACGAAGGTGTGCGAAGGCGGTGGTGTGTCCTTATACCGCCGTGATTAGAACCGCACACCGGCGGTAAAGTTGTACGTCCACCCACCCAGATCGATCTTCGGCGCGGCGAAATCCGAACCGAGATCGCCTTTCGCATGCTGGTAGCGAATCTCAAAGCCCGTGCTGAAGGCCTCGCCAGCGAATCGGATTCCGCCGAGGAACACCGGGCCGACGTTGGTGCCGCTGTCTTCGAAGTTTCCGTTGAAGATCTCTCTCCCGGCGTTGAAATCGACGAACTCACCGACCTCTGTGTATTTCCAGCTGATGAGACCGATGCCGCCACCGACGTACGGCTGGAACGGTGAGCGCGGGCTGACAGGAATCAGCCGCACCGTGAACGCGATTGGCGTGAGGCGCAGCTTCAGGTCTTGGTCGATCTCAGTCCCATCGGGATCCACGAAGTCTGCGTAGACGGTATGAGAGGTTTGCGAGGTGTAGCTGACGCCGATGCCGCCCTCGATGTGACGTGCCAGAGGAAACAGCCACTCGCCGCCGACTGACGCTCCGTTGAATTCGTCGAGGTCGAGAAACGAGCGACCGCGCGTTTGCAGAAACGTGCTGTTGGCAATCAACACGTCATCGATGTCGCGCGAGTCGAAGCCAAGAGGCGTGAAGTAACCCAGCGTGAAATTCACGGTCTGTTTCCCCAGGTCCTGTGCACTCGCCACGGTGGCGCACATGAGCAGCGCAGCGGCAAGCACACCCTTCATTAATCCGTTCTTCAGCATTGTGACGTCTCCAATGTCGCGGCAACGCATGCGTCGCCCTGGAGGGCATCAGGCATCGCGCGTCCCCACGTCGGAGCGCCACAGTGCACGGGCAATGCCAGTCGCTGGTTCGTGGTTGGTGGTGGGTGGTTGGTGGTTGGTTCTTATAGAAGTTCGTGGTTCTTCACCACGAAGCACGAACCACCAACCACCAACCGTGTAGCGTTCAGGCGTCAGTTCGTCCGATTTAGAGCACGCTGGCGGACTTCACTGATCACGTTCAGCATCGCCGTGTGTACTCGGCCGTTCGAAGCGACGAGGTGTGCAGCGGCAGGATCGAATTCCGAGCCATCCATCCCCGTGACGGAGCCGCCGGCTTCGGTGACGACCAGCGCGCCGGCAGCAACATCCCATGGCCAGAGATGCTGTTCCCAATAACCGTCGAAGCGACCGGCTGCGACGTAGCACAAGTCGAGCGCTGCCGATCCAAGGCGTCGCACCGCACGCGCACGGCCGAGAAACGCCCCGAACATCGTCACCAGATCAGCGGTCTGTTTGTGAACATCGTATGGAAACCCGGTGACGAGCAGCGCGTCGATCAATTCGGCAGCCGCCGACACATGCAGACGCTGACCGTTGAGAAATGCACCCGCTCCGCGCTCGGCCGTGAACAGCTCGGCACGCGTCGGGTCGTAGATCGCGCCCACCACCGTGCGTCCATTGATCTGTAGTGCCAATGAGGAACAGAAGATCGGCAGTCCATGTGCGTAGTTGGTCGTGCCGTCGAGCGGGTCGTACACCCAGCGGTATGTGGACGTGCTGGGCTGCCGCGGATCGGGGCTCATCTCTTCAGCGAGGATGTCGTGATCGGGAAAACGCTCGGCGAGAATCGCGCGGCACATCAGCTCGCATTCGAGATCCACCTCGGTGACGAGATCGATCGTGCCCTTTTTGTCGACGTGGAATCCCGATGCCCGCCGGGCGAGTTGAATCGCGCCGGCCTGAAGGACGATTTCGACTGCGGTGGCGAGAAAGACTGGATCCGGCGGCCCCTGATCTGAGCGAGTCGAAGCGGTCACTCAGCGTTCTGCAGACCCAGCGCCGACGCCGTGACCCGCTTGACCATGACGACTTCCATGCCGCCCTGCGGTGCGCGCTGCAACACCATTTCGTCCATGAAGCTGCGGATCAGAAAGATGCCGCGGCCACTCGATCTAAGCAGGTTCTCGGGTGCCAGCGGATCGGCGACCATCTCAGGGTCGAAGCCGAGTCCCTCATCGCGCACGCGAATGACGATGCCCGAGGGGCGGCCGGCGTCGAGGGGCGTGAACTCGACGTGCACATGTTTGTGCTCGTCGCCCTTGTTGCCATGCTTGATGGCGTTGATGACCGACTCGCGGACCGCAACGCCGACCCAGTGCAACGCCTCGTCATCAAGCCCGGCGAGACGCCCGAGATGATCGCTCGCAACCTGCACGAAATCGAGCATCTCGTATGTGCTGTGGAACTCGAGATGGACGCTGTTTCCGTTGGTCATCAGTCTGACGGATTATAAGTCACCTGTTATAGTGCGTTGATGGCCGCGCCACAAACAGCCATGGTACAACCCGCGCCGCGCGGTATGCGAGGGCATGTCCGGCCGCCGGGCGACAAGGCGATTTCCCACCGTTACGCACTGCTTGCTGCATTGGCCGACGGACGGTCCGACATCCGGGGCTATTCAACGGGCGGTGACTGCGCGTCCACGGTACGCTGTCTTCGCGCGTTGGGCGTCACCATCGAAGAAACCGGACGTGATACCAGCGGCCTGCAACTGTCGATTACCGGGCGTGGTCTGGGCGGCCTTCAGCCTCCCACCGGTCTGCTCGATGCGGGCAATTCCGGCAGCACCATGCGTATGCTCGCCGGGATCCTCTCGGCGCACCCCTTTGCCACGACCATGACCGGCGACGATTCGCTGCAGCGGCGTCCGATGCGCCGGGTCATCGTGCCGCTCGAACGCATGGGCGCCCGAATCGGTTCGCAGGACGGACGACCGCCGCTCTCGATTCAAGGCACCGCCTCCATCCAGCCGATTGAGTTTTCTCCCGAGGTGCCCAGCGCCCAGGTCAAAACCGCAGTTCTTCTGGCCGGTTTGCACGCAAACGGGACCACGACGGTGCACGAGCCCCTGGCCACGCGGGATCATACGGAGCGGGCGTTGCACGCGTTCGGTGTGCGGGTCGAGGCCAGCGGACGTTCTGTCTCTGTGAAGGGGGGCCAACGACTCACCGCCCGGGCACTGGAGGTGCCGGGTGATGTCTCGTCCGCGGCGTTCTGGATGGTGGCCGCTGCCTCGCTGCCAGGATCCGAAATCGTGATCGAGTCGGTCGGGGTGAATCCGACACGCACGGGCATCATCGATGTCCTGCGCCGGATGGGTGCCGATGTGCAGGTATCGGGCGATGAGCGTCAGGTCGGCGAGCCGATCGGTTCCATTCGGGTACGTCATGGCCACCTGGGAACGGCGGTCATTGAACCGGCGGAAGTGCCGGGGGTCATCGATGAACTGCCGGTGCTTGGCGCACTGGCGACACACGGTGGTGAGTTACGAGTGACCGGCGCCCAGGAGCTGCGGGTCAAGGAGAGCGACCGGATCTCGGCGCTGGCCGACGGGCTGCGCCGGATGGGCGCCGACATCGACGAGCTCCCCGATGGATTTCACGTCCGCGGCCATCAGCGTCTCCGCGGAGGCGAGGTGGATGCGCGGAACGATCATCGTCTGGCCATGGCGTTTGCCGTCGCGGCGCTCGGCGCCTCCGGACCGACGGTGATTCACGACGCCGGGGCCGCGGCGGTGTCGTACCCGGAGTTCTTTTCGGTGCTCGAGTCGCTGCGAGCGTGAAGGCGGACAAGCTCTATCTGGTCGGATTCATGGGTGCTGGAAAAAGCACGGTCGCCCGTGCCATGGGGCGCGCCACCGGATGGCGCGTCGAGGACATCGACGAACGGATCGAGGCGCGCGAGCGGCGGTCGATTGCGTCGATCTTCGCGCAGAACGGCGAGCCGTACTTCCGTCAGCTCGAACGCCAGGCACTCAGCGAGTTGCTCCCCGAACGACATACGATTGTGGCAACCGGCGGCGGCACATTCGCCGAAGCCGACAACCGGGCATTGATGTTGGCTGATGGCGCCGTCGCGTGGCTCGATCTCCCGCTGACCCGGGTGATCGATCGCGTGCCGGCGGACGGACGTCGTCCGCTCGCAGCGGATCGGGCGCAGCTCGATCAGTTGTACACGCGGCGGCAACTGGCCTACGCGCATGCCCACGTCCGGATCGACGCGACGCGACCGGTTCCTGAAGTCGTCGAGCGGCTGCTGGCCTGGATCGAGTTTTAGCGAGCGACGAGATGCGCTACCTGATCCTGAGTGATATCCACGCGAATCTCGAGGCGATGGAGGCCACGATCGCAGCGGCCGGTGAATGCGATGCTGTGCTCGTGCTCGGAGATCTCGTCGGGTACGGTGCGGATCCCAACGCCGTGATCGAACGCGTGCAGTCGCTGCCCAATGCCACCGTGATTCGCGGGAATCACGACAAGGTCGGCGCCGGCGTCGACACGGTGGACAGCTTCAACCATCTGGCCCGTCACGCCATCAGCTGGACCGCCACCGAACTCATACCGGAGTATCGACAGTGGCTGGCCGCGATGCCAGCAGGGCCGGCACTGATAGACGAGGTCGTCGAGATCTGCCACGGCTCGCCGTTCGACGAGGACGCCTACATCTTCGACGACCTCGACGCACGCCGCGCGATCGTCTCATCGCAACGTCCGGTGTGCTTGTACGGGCACACGCACGTGCCCGCAATCTTCAAATTCGACGGAGAGCTCACCTCGCTCGGGCCGCCACGCGGGGCCCGGCATAAGCTGACGCTGGATCCCAAGGCGAAGTACCTGATCAACTGTGGAGCGGTCGGCCAGCCACGTGATGGCGATCCTCGCGCAGCATGCGGCGTGTTCGATACCGCATCGCGGACCATCACGGTGCTGCGCGTGGCTTACGATGTCGCCAAGGCGCAGGCCAAGATCATCGCTGCGGGATTGCCAGAAGTGCTCGCCCAACGACTGGCGATCGGGCGGTGAACTGGTTGGTGGTTCGTCGTTCGTGGTTCGTGGTAAAGGCCCGAATGAACGTCGTCACCACCAACCACGAACTAGCTATTTGGGTTTCTGCTGCTGCCGCCGGAGTTGAGCCGCGTAGTGGTCGGCTGCCGCGCGCTGGCCGAGAATCCACCCGATGACGATCCCAAGAAACAGCACGCCTGGGATGTAGAGAAAATGCGCGGCCGTTGGCATCAGGCTCGTCCCTGCTTGATCGTCGTGTCCAGTCGATCGAGCTCCCGCTGAACGTTCGTCAAACGCCGCGCGACCGAGAACACGTAGACAAACAGCACCGCCAGCACGAACACGTAGGCACCGATCAAGAGCGGCGCTGCCGGGAGCTGCTCCTGCGGAGGCAACTGGTCAATCGGAATGAACTCGTTTTGCTGTGTTGGCTGAGCGGGCTGAGATGTCGGCTGCTGTGCAGCACCACTCGCCGCTCCCGACAGGATCATCAGTAAGACCACGGCACACCAGCGTTTCAGCATCTTCGTCATCAGCGTTCGTCCATAGCAAGATACAGCGCATCAACCCGCGTCTGCTGCTCTTCGAGTCGCACCCGCAGCTTCATCAACACGATGAACAACAGCACGAAGGTGATGACGCAGAACCACAGCGGAAAGCCCATCGTGAAGGGCAGCTTCGGCACGACACTCGTGGCCGGGTGAATCGTGCGCCAGTAGTTCACCGAGATATAGATGAACGGTACGTTGGCCATGCCGAAGAGCGCCAGCGCCGCGGCGAGCTTCTCCGATCCGGGCCCCCCGTACCGCCGCAGAATGAGATACGCACACCCGATCATCCAGCTCACCAGGCTCGCTGTCGTGCGCGCGTCCCAGATCCAGAACGTGCCCCACGCTTTGCGCGCCCACAGTGGACCTGTCACCAGCGTGAGCAGCCCGAACACCACGAGCAGCTCCCCCGCCGCGAGCGCGGTGCGATCGTGACGCAGATCGCCAGTCACGAGATACCGGATGCTCGCCACGCCGCACACCATTGCTGCGATGAGGAACATCCACGCCGAGGGCATGTGGTAGTAGAAGATCTTCTGCACGAGTCCCATCGTTGACTCGTAATCCGCGTTAGCGATGACCAGCGGCGAGAACGCGAACATCGCTGCGCAGATAAACGCGACCGGTGTGAACCACTTGGGCATAGGAGTCAGAATCAGTCGGTCATCACGGCTTCGAACGTCCAGAGCGCCAGTGTCACGAACACGACGTCGAACGTCACCAGCAGTGCCAACCAGAACCGGATGATGCCGCCATCGAGCTCCGGTTGCAGGAGCGTCGCTGTGCCCCGGACTCCGGCAATGATGACTGGAACGGTAATCGGATACAACAGCACTGGCAGCAGCACATCGCGGCTGCGCGCCCTCACCAACATCGCGGCGAACAATGTGCCGACGGCCGCGAACCCGACGGTTCCAGTCGCCATGATCGCGACGAGCCAGAACGGATGCGCCAACAGCCGCGCCTGGAACAACAGCGCGACCAGCGGAATGAGCAGTAGCTCGGCGCCGAAGAGTAGCACCAGGATCCCGAGGAGCTTGCCCACATATACCGCCGGCCGCGACGCTGGAGCCAGCAGGAGCGCGCGGAGCGTCTCCGACTGGCGCTCGCGTTCAAAGGTGCGACCCAGCGCCAGGTTGCCCGCGAACATCACCGCAATCCACAGAATACCTGCCGCACCGTCCTCAGGTCCGCGGCCTTCACGCACCAGCGCAAACGCAAACACCAGCACGCACGACACTGCGAAGAACAGCGTCGTGTAGACGATCTCCTTGCTGCGGACCTCGACGGTGAGATCCTTACGCAGGATGAGCCACGCGACGCGTATCACGACCGAATCGGCCCCGTCATCGCGCGTCGATAGGCCGTCCGCAGGCCCTCGGGCCTCGATAGCGACTCCACCATTCGCCCATCGCGCAGAAAGATTGCTTCGTCGAGCAATCCGTCCGCGACGTCGAGGTCGTGAGTGGCCAAGACGATCGCCGCACCACTCTCTCGCAGCCCACGCAGTCGCGCAACCAGCGCCGCCGTCGACGCCTCGTCGAGACCGGTGAACGGTTCGTCGAGCAGCACCAGGCGCGGTTCGTGAATCAGTGCCCGCTCGAGCGCCACGCGCTGGCGCATACCGCGCGAGAAGCTGGCGACGAGATCGTCGCCACGATCGGCAAGACCGGCGCGCGTCAACGCGGCACGTGCCGCAGCGTCCGCGTCTCGACGTCCGTAGAGACCGGCGAAGAAGCCGAGGTTCTCCCGCGCGGTCAGCTCCGGATACAGAAACAGGTCATGCCCGAGCACGCCAATGCGCCCGCGCAGCGCGGGAGGCGCGCCGGTCGCCTGCATGGTGCCGTAGCGGATCGATCCCCCGCTCGGCCGCAGCAGCGTGGCCAACATTGCCAGGAGCGTCGACTTGCCGGCGCCATTGGGCCCGAGCAATCCGATGATGCTGCCACGCGCGGCGACGAACGACACGTGCGCAACTGCGCGACGACGGCCGAAGTGACGTGAGACGTCGTCTACAGTGACGTGATCGAAATCGAGGCCTGCCCCGAGTGACGCTGAGGAGCCTGGCGGAATCGAGGGGCTCACGCGGCGATGCCCTCGCCGCCTCCCTCAGGGCCAGTGCCCACTTCGTCGAGTTCCCCGTAAATGCGCTCGAGCTCGGCGTAGATGCGCTGGCGGCGCGTGGAATAGTTGTTCGGCTCGACGGTGCCGCCGCGACGCTTCGACTCGAGCTGCTCCAGTTGCGAGAGCAACGTGTCGCGGCGCTTGACGAGCGTCTGACGCGCCTCGTCGTGACCGGCGCGCTTCGAGATGGCCAGCCAGACACCGAACGCCCCGAGCAATCCGGCAAGAGTCATCGCGACGTATCGCGGAACCTGGCTCGTCACTGGCAGATTCGACAACGTGACGACGGTCTTACCGCCCGCCGGCAGTCCCGGCCCTCGACCGAGCACGAAGACGTCACCAGCCTCCGCTGTCACATCCTGGGCTGACGTGAATTGTGGAGACGAGATCGACAGGTTGTTGACCTTCTCCACTCCGACCGTCACCTGCTGCAAGGCCGCTGGCCAGGCCTGCTCCATCGTCAGGTCGGATGTCTCATACGGCATCCGAAACGCGACCTGCACCAACGTTGTCCCCGACGCAAACGGTCCCTTGATCACGACGCGATCTGGTGAGACTTCAGCTGCGGGTGATGATCCTTCGAGCGCGGTCGCCCCCTGTGCACCGCGCGGAAACTCGAGGATCAGCGGCGCGCCGATGTCCACGCGCGAACGGGCGGTATTAAGGATCTCGAGGACGTAGTAGATCTCGAGCGAGTCCTCGCGGAATTGCATCAGGATGCGCGTGTTACCGCCAAAGACGACGACGCCTTTCACTGCGGGTCCGGCGGCTGCTGCGGCCTCTTCCGCCTTCTTCCGCTCGGCGGCTTTGGCAATCCCGGCGACGAGAATCACACGCAACCCGCCAGTGGTCGGCACGCGGAATGGTTGCGACGTCATCTGCTCGCCATCCACTGTCGCCTCGGCGCGCGCCTCCTCGCCCTTCGGCAGATTGGTGAACTCCGCACGACCCTGTTCGTCCGTCGTTGCCGTACGTGTGCGTCCGCTGACCGTGAGCTGTACCTGCTGACCAGGGATGTTGTTACCGATTGCCTCGCGCACGACGCGCACGGTCACGATGCCGTCGGCGAGATCAGAAGCTGGAATCGCACGCCCGTGAATGAGGGACGGATCCGGCATGTCTTGGGCGCCGATGACACTCGTCATCACCAGCGTCATCGCAACGCCAACAGCCAAACGGCCAAAGCCCAAAGCCCTCATCATGCCCGCGGCTCCATCGCCTTGCCGCAGCCTTTGCAGAACTTTGCGTCGACATCGTTCTTCGTTCCGCACGACGCACACATCCCCGCCGCCGCAACAACGGGCGACTTCCCCAATCGCTTCTCTATCTCGCGATCGATTTGCTCGCGGTATCCGGCGCCGGCATCGAGTTGACGCATCAACCGCGTCGCCCTGGCTCGTAAGCGCCCACTCATCTCGGCGAAATCCTTCTCCGAGACCTTCCCCATCGCGCGATCGAACTCGAGCTCCTTGATCGACCTGAGCACCAGCGCTTTGTCGCGCTCGAGCACCGCACGCGTGCGGCCACCGAGCACCTGCGCGTCGTCTGGCCTGGCCTTCGATGTCAACGGCATCACCGTTCGGAGCGCCGCGATGCCCACAGCGGCAGCGGCGAAGACCGTCAGACTCAGAAGAATGACCGCGGCCGGCGACTGACCGCGCGAGAGAAACACGGTGATCGTCGCGCCAATGAGCCCGGCCAGCGTAAAGAGCTGCCACGGCTGCAGCGAGTCGGATCGCTGTGACGGGAAGTCGCCGCTGAATTGGGACTCAGTCGAGGTTTCGGAGCTCATCGTCCAGACGGGCGTCGAGGCCGGGATCAATCTGCGCGTCGCCGCCACCGGCGACCGCGGCCGCAGGACGAGACCAGCGACGAGCGGTCACCAGGATCATGACAAGGCCAAGGGCGCCCAGCGCGTACGGCAGTACCCACGCGAGCGCATTGAAGCCGGCATTGCGCGGTACGGCGAGGACGGCTTCTCCGTATTTCTCGACGAACGACGCCAGCACCTGGTCCACACCTTTGCCGTCGTTCAGCAACGATTGGATCTCGCCCGTCTGCGCGGTGTGTCCGTGACAGACCGGCCGCATCGGGCAATTCTCGAGCGTCGAGTGCACACACCCCGACGATCCGCACATGCAGATGATCTTTTGCTCTAGCTGACGCTGCTGCGGAGACTTCGCGACAACACCGCCGTCCTGCGCCTGCACGGCGGCGGGCGCGACGATGGCGAGCAGGATCATCGATGCCGTTGCCGCCTTTACGCCTTCGGGGACACGAGCCGCGGCGAACGCAAACGCTGTTTCAGGCAGGACCGCGATCAGCGTGCCGAGTGCCAACACACCAAAGCCAAGCCAGAGCCAGTTGACGAGCGGCGTGACGGTGATCTCGATGTTGGCTGTCTGCTGCGCCGCCTCGAACTGCGGCATCACGATGTACAGGTCTTCGGCGAGCGTGCGGCGGATAGCGACTTCCGTCGTCGGCTGATCCTCGTGTTTCCGGAAGAACCAGCGTGCCGGATACATCTTGGTCAGCTCGCCACCGTCCTTGAGTATGGTGAGCTCCGCCGAGACCATCTGCTTTCGGCCATCGTCGGTGACGCGAATGCGGTCGTGGCGAATGTCATAGCCGCCGACATGCGCCACCTGCCCCGGCTTCATCACAAGCGTCTCGTGCTTCTTCATGTCCGAGCCCGCGAAGCCCAGGAACATCAGGACGATCCCGACGTGCACGAGGTAACCGCCGTAGCGGCGCTTGTTGCGGCCGACCAAACCGACAAGCGCGGTGAACATGTCCGTACCGCTCGTCTGCTGCCGGACGCGCGCGCCACGCCAAAATTCCTGCCCGATCGTGCCCACGACGAAGCCGCTGAAAGCAAAGCACAAACCCGCACTCCAGAACGGGATGCCAAGAGCCACGACGGTCCCGCCTAGCACGAGACCAGATATCGTTGGCAAAAGGAACTGTGTCCTGAGGTTGTCGACCGTCGATCGACGCCACGCCAGCAACGGCCCGATGCCGGTCAGCAGCAGCATGATCAGACCGATCGGCACCATCCACTGGTTGAAGAACGGTGCGGCGACGGTAATACGCTGGCCGGTGATCGCCTCGCTCAGCGTCGGGAACATCGTGGCGAACAACACGAAGAACGCACTGAACAGCAGGATCCAGTTGTTGTAGAGGAACGCGGCTTCACGCGACACCCAGGAATCGAGCTCGTTGCGTGCCTGGAGCAACGGCATGCGGTAGATGACGAAGCCGAAGCTGAAAATGAGCATCGACACCATGAAGCCGGTGAACAGCCTCGTCAATACCGGATCCTGTCCGAACGAGTGCACGGACTGCACGATGCCGGACCGCGTCATGAACGTGCCGAACAGCGTCAGGAAGAACGTCGTGATCACCAGCGAGACGTTCCAGACGCGCAACATGCCGCGCCGCTCCTGAACCATCACCGAGTGCAGGAACGCGGTCGCCGTGAACCACGGAAGCAGGCCGGCGTTCTCAACGGGATCCCACATCCAGTAGCCACCCCAGCCCAGCTCCTCGTACGCCCAGATCATGCCGAGGCCGAGGCCGATCGAGAGGAACAGCCACGCGATCATCGTCCAGCGGCGCACGGCTCGCAGCCACGAGTCATCCAGGTGGCCGCTGATCAGCGCGGCCATGCCGAATGCGTACGGAATGGTGAGACCGACGAACCCCGAATACATCGTCGGCGGGTGGATCACCATGTAGAAGTTCTGCAG
>Ga0310810_10005965_pt1 | contig 13701 bp, 16 predicted proteins | sample NCmetagenome_FD_207641 | JGI IMG/M metagenome (GOLD analysis project Ga0310810, IMG submission 207641) | Soil microbial communities from experimental microcosm in Duke University, North Carolina, United States - NC | ecosystem: Engineered > Artificial ecosystem > Soil microcosm > Unclassified ... | reverse complement strand
GCGCAGGTAGCGGTCGGTGCGCCAGTCCTTGGCGAGCTCGACCGCCGCGCGCATCAATTGCCCGGGATACTGCTCGAGCTTGCCTTCCAGCCGCTCGAACAGCGTGAAGGCGTCGGCGGTCGCGCCCGCAAAGCCGCCGATCACGTCGCCCTTGGCGAGGCGGCGCACCTTTTTGGCGTTGGCCTTCACGATGGTTTGGCCGATCGACACCTGACCGTCGCCGCCGATCGCGACCGTGCCGCCCTTCCGAACGGTGAGGATGGTTGTGCCGTGCCAGATGTCGGCGGAGGATTGCATGGAGTCGGGATGTAGGGGCTGGGGACGGGGGATGCAAATCCACTTGCTCCGCTCATGCCCGCGGAAGCGGGCATCCAGTGCTTGGCCCAAGAGCTGGGTCCCGGCTTCCGCAGGGACGAGCGGGTCAAAGCCGATACATCAGAACGCCCGCGCCTCCGCCCCCTCCACGTAGCGCTTCATGTACTGCCCGATGAAGTCGTGGTTGACGAAGCGCTGGTAGGCATCCGCGATGCGGCGCGTCAGCGGTCCCCACACCTGACCTTCGGGCCCGATCGAAACGCCGTTCACCTTCGTGACCGGGCAGATGCAGAGCGAGGTGGAGGTGAGGAAGGCCTCGTCGGCATTGTAGGCGTCGTAGAGGTCGATATCGGCCTCACGCAGGCTCAGGCCTTCTTCGCACGCGAGATCGATTGCGGTCTGGCGGCTCACGCCCGGCAGCACGAATTTCTCGCGCGGCGTCAGGATCTCGCCGTCACGCACGATGAAGATGTTGGAGCCGAGCCCCTCGCAGAGATTGCCGTTGACGTCGAGCAGCACCGCCCAGGCCTCCGGGTCGATGCTCTGCACCTCCTGGTCGGCGACGATCAGGTTGAGGTAGTTGTGCGTCTTGGCGCGCGGCGTGAGCGAATCCGGCGGCACGCGGCGGTGCGACGGCACCATCACCTTGATGCCATCCTTGAACAATTTGGCGCGCTTGGCGAACGGCAGCGGATTGCATTCGAGCACCACGTTCGGGCCGTGGTAATCGATGTTGTCGCCGGGGGACTCCTTCACGCCGCGGCTGATGCGCTGGCCGACCCAGTAGTCGTCCTCCGGCCCAAGCAGATGGCGATTACGCTCGAACACCTCCTCGGTTAGCGCGCACATCTTGCCCGGCCCGAAGCCTGGGTCGATGCGCAGGTATTTGAGCGAGCGGTAAAGCCGGTCGACATGCTCCGTCACCTTGAAGAGCCGGTGCCCGAACGTGCGGGTCATGTCGAAGCAGCCGTCGCCGTAGACCCAGCTCGAGTCGCGGAATGGAATGCGCACCTCGCGCTCCGGCATGAATTCGCCGTTGAACCAGGCCACCCGTTCGTTCGCCAACTGGGACATGTGCGCTCCCCGCGAAAATCGTTAACCGAGACTAGACGAACGACCGTGGGGCGCGCCAGTGCGGCGGTAGCGCAGGCGATAAACCCCTGATAAAAGCCGCGCGAATTCACGAGGGTGCCATGCGCAAGGGCGCGATGCAGCGGAAGACCAAGGAAACCGACATCGAGGTCGCGGTCGATCTCGACGGCACCGGCGCGTCGGAGATCGCGACCGGCATCGGCTTCTTCGATCACATGCTCGACCTCTTGGCGCGTCACTCGCGGATCGACATCACCGTGAAGGCCAAGGGCGATCTGCATATCGATCACCACCACACCACCGAGGACGTCGGGATCGCGCTCGGGCAGGCCGTGAAGCAGGCGCTCGGCGACATGAAGGGCATCACTCGCTACGCCAGCGTGCACATGCCGATGGACGAGGCGCTCACCCGCGTCGCGATCGACATTTCGGGTCGGCCGTTCCTGGTGTTCAAGGCCGAGTTCTCCCGCGACAAGGTGGGCGCGTTCGACACCGAGCTCGTGCAGGAGTGGTTCCAGGCCTTCGCGATGAATGCCGGCGTCACACTGCACGTCGAGACATTGTATGGGTCGAACGATCACCATATCTCGGAGTCGTGCTTCAAGGGACTGGCGCGCGCGCTGCGCGCCGCGGTTGCGATCGATCCGCGCGCGGCCGGCGAGATCCCGTCCACCAAGGGAACGCTGGGGGGTTAATCTCTCCGACCGCTCCGGCGTCATTGCCCGCGAGGGCGGGCAATCCAGTAGACACCGGAGCTTCATGGTGCTTTGAGGATCGATTTTTTGGTCCTGCGTTTACTGGATGCCCCGCATTCGCGGGGCATGACGGAGTGAGTGAATGCCCGTCTATACCGTGCACGAGCCGCCGCAGCGTGACACCGACGATGACGCGCTCGGCCACGCCATGCGCTTCCGTTTCGTCCGCGACGGATTCCATTTCTGGGCCTTCCTGCTTGCCCCCTTCTGGATGCTGCGCCATCGGCTGTGGATCGAGCTGATCGCGTATCTGCTGATCGTCGGCGGCGCCGCGTTCGTGCTGCGGCGGCTCGGCATCGAGGAGCGCGCCGGTTTCTGGGTGGCGCTGTTCCTGGAGGTGCTGATCGGCATGGAAGCTTCATCGCTGTTGCGCTGGAAGCTGGCGCGGCGCGGTTTCGCGCAGGTCGGCATCGTGGTCGGCGATGATCTGGAAGAAGCCGAACGCCGCTTCTTTGACCGCCGGGACGATGAGGAACTGACGCGGCCAGCCACGACAGCGCCCGCGCCGTCGCCGTTCGGATCGCCGCCCGCGCCCGCGAGCGACATCGTGGGCCTGTTCCCGCAACCGCAGGCGCGGCCATGACGGTCGCGATCGTCGATTACGGCTCCGGCAACCTGCATTCGGCGGCGAAGGCCTTCGAGCGCGCCGCACGCGAGTCCGGGCACGATCAGCCCATCGTGGTCACCAACAATCCCGACAAGGTCCGCGCGGCCGATCGCGTCGTGCTGCCCGGCGTCGGGGCCTTTGCGGACTGCCGGCGCGGGCTCCACGCGGTGCCGGGCATGGTCGCGGCGCTGGACGAGAGGGTGCGCAAGAACGGCCGCCCATTCCTCGGCATCTGCGTCGGCATGCAGCTGATGGCAGAGCGCGGCCGCGAGTACGAGGTGGTCGAGGGCCTCGGCTGGATCCCGGGCGAGGTCGATCGCATCGCGCCGAGCGACCCGGGGCTGAAGATCCCGCACATGGGCTGGAATACGCTCAACGAGCGCCGCCCTCACCCGCTGCTCGCCGGCATCCCGCTCGGGCCTTCCGGGCTGCACGGCTATTTCGTGCACTCGTATCAGCTCAACACCAACAAGGGCTGTCTCGTGGCGGACGCCGACTATGGCGGCCCGGTGACGGCCATCGTTGCACGGGACAACACCGCCGGCACGCAATTCCACCCCGAGAAGAGCCAGAAGCTCGGGCTCGCGTTGATCGCCAATTTTTTGAAATGGAAGCCGTGACAACACTGACTCGTCATTCCGGCCGAGCGCAGCGAGGGCCGGGATCCATAAACACAATGCTGTCCACATCGCTCCATTCGTGGTTATGGATTCCGGGCTCGCGACTTCGTCGCGCCCCGGAATGACGGCTCTCATATGATCCTCTTCCCCGCCATCGACCTGAAAGACGGTCTCGCGGTGCGCCTGCAGCAGGGCGACATGGCGCGCGCGACCGTGTTCAACCGCGACCCGGCGAGCCAAGCGCACGCGTTCGAACAGCAGGGCTTCCGCCATCTCCATGTCGTCGATCTCGACGGCGCCTTCGCCGGCAAGCCGATGAACGGCGCCGCGGTCGAGCGCATCCTCGAAACCGTCGGCCTCTGCGTGCAGCTCGGCGGCGGCATCCGCGACATGAAGACGATCGACGGTTGGCTCGAGAAGGGCATCGACCGCGTCATTATCGGCACCGCTGCGGTGCGCGATCCCGCGCTGGTGAAGGAGGCCGCGAAGAAGTATCCGAAGCGCGTCGCGGTCGGCCTTGATGCTCGCGACGGCAAGGTCGCGGTCGAGGGCTGGGCCGAGCAGTCGGAGCTCACCATGCTCGACATCGCGCGCCGCTTCGAGGACGCGGGCGTTGCAGCCATCGTCTACACCGACGTGGCGCGCGACGGCATGCTGCAGGGGATCAACTGGGATGCGACGATCGCGCTCGCCGACGCGATCTCGATCCCGGTGATCGCCTCGGGCGGGCTTGCGTCGATCAAGGACATCCAACGCATGATAAAGCCGGACGCGCGCAAGCTCGAAGGCGCGATCGCGGGCCGCGCGCTCTATGACGGCCGGCTCGATGCCGCGGAGGCGCTCAAGCTGATCCGGGCCGCGCGAGCCGCCTGATGTCGTTCAAGGTCCGTGTCATTCCCTGCCTCGACGTGAAGGACGGCCGCGTCGTCAAGGGCGTCAATTTCGTCAACCTGCGCGATGCGGGCGATCCGGTCGAAGCCGCGGTCGCCTACGACGCGGCGGGCGCGGACGAACTTACCTTTCTGGATATCACGGCGAGCCACGAGAACCGCGACACGATTCTCGATGTGGTGACGCGCACCGCGGAAGCCTGCTTCATGCCGCTCACCGTCGGCGGCGGCGTGCGCACCGTCGAGGACATCCGCAAGCTTCTGACCTGCGGCGCCGACAAGGTCTCGATCAACACCGCGGCGGTGAACAACCGCGCCTTCGTGAAAGAGGCCGCCGAAAAATTCGGCGACCAGTGCATCGTGGTGGCGATCGATGCCAAGCGCGTCGGCGACCACTGGGAAATCTTCACCCACGGGGGCCGCAACCCGACCGGCATCGACGCCGTCGCGTACGCGCGCGAGGTCATCTCGCTCGGCGCGGGCGAAATCTTGCTCACCTCGATGGATCGCGACGGCACCAAGACCGGCTACGACGTGCCGCTGACCCGCGCGATCGCGGACGCCGTGACCGTGCCGGTGATCGCCTCGGGCGGCGTCGGCAACCTTGACCACATGGTGGAGGGCATCCGCGACGGGCATGCGACGGCCGTGCTCGCGGCTTCGATCTTTCACTTCGGCGAATACACGGTGCGGGAGGCGAAGGACTACATGGCCAAGGCCGGACTGCCGATGCGCCTCGATCCGTGATATTGAAACGCGCATGAGTGCCTTCACCCTGAACGATCTCGAGGCGCGCGTGCATGAGCGTGCTGCTGCTTCGCCCGACAAGTCGTACACGCGCAAGCTGCTCGACAAGGGCGTCGCGCATTGCGCCAAGAAGCTCGGCGAGGAGGCCGTGGAGGTCGCGCTTGCGGCCGTAACCGAGGACCGCGAGCACTTGATCGGCGAGACCGCCGACCTGCTCTATCATCTGCTGGTGGTGCTGGAGGCGCGCGGCATCAGGCTTGCCGACGTCGAAACCGTGCTCGCCGAGCGCACGGCCTATTCCGGCCTCGACGAAAAGGCGGCGCGGAAGGGCGGCTAGTGCATGATCCCGAAAAGCATGTCCTCGACCCCGATCGGGGATGGGCACCGGTTTTCGGACAAAATCATGCGCCAAGGCAAAAGCTGATGGACAAGCGCACCGACGACGGCGTTTCGCCCTATCTCACCCTCACGCGCGAGGAGTGGGCAGCGCTGCGCGAAGACACGCCGATGACCTTGACGGCGGACGAGGTCACGCGCGTGCGCTCGCTGCACGACCGCCTCGACATGAAAGAGGTCGAGGAAATCTACCTGCCGGTGTCGCGGCTGCTCTCGCTCTATGTGGCGGCGGCGCAGCGACTGTTCATCGTGCAGCAGCACTTCCTCGGCACGGCAGAAGCCAAGGTGCCCTACATCATCGGCGTTGCGGGCTCGGTCGCGGTCGGAAAATCGACCACGGCACGCGTGCTGCAGGCGCTGCTCGCGCGCTGGCCGAATGTGCCCAAGGTCGATCTCATCACCACCGACGGGTTCCTGCTGCCGAACGCGATCCTCGAGCGCGAAGGCCTGATGGAGAAGAAGGGTTTTCCGGAGAGTTACGACCTGTCGGCGCTGCTGCGTTTCCTGGCCGACGTGAAGGCCGGACGCCGCCCGGTGCGCGCCCCGATCTACTCGCACCTCGTCTACGACGTGATGCCGAACCAGTGGATCGAGGTCGACCGGCCCGACATCCTGATCGTCGAGGGATTGAACGTGCTGCAGACCGGGCATCCGCCGAAGGACGGCAAGGCGATTCCATACGTGTCCGATTTCTTCGATTTCTCGGTCTACATCGATGCCGAAGAAGACGTGCTGCACAAGTGGTACGTCGATCGATTCCTTACGCTGCGCGAAACAGCGTTCCGCGATCCGAAGTCCTACTTCCATCGCTACTCGAATCTCGACGACGAACAGGCGGTCGAGACTGCGACCTCGATCTGGCGGCGCATCAACCTGCTGAACCTGCGCGAAAACATCCTGCCAACGCGCCAGCGCGCCGACCTGATCCTGAAGAAAGAGGCCAATCACCTCGTGCAGGAGGTCGCGCTGCGCAAGCTGTGACCTCATCCTGGCATCTAGTGACCTATCGCCTTCTCTGACGAAACGAAGGCCGTCGCATTTGAAAGATATTTGAAATCGTCATCCGGGAGGGCCGTTGCCAAGAAAAGGTTCAGATGAGAGCCGCTTGGCGGCCACGCCTAGTAAGCCACACCGAGAATGACCGACCACGGCGACTCCGTACTGCGCCACCCGGGCTTCGTGCTGTTCTGGTTCGCGCGCGTGGCCGGCACGGTCGGCTACCAGATGATGATCGTCGCGGTCGGCTGGCAGCTCTACGCGCTGACCAGCAACCCCTTCGACCTCGGGCTGATCGGACTGATCCAGTTCATTCCCGCCATCCTGCTGGTGCTGGTGATCGGCCAGGCCGCGGATCGCTGCGATCGCCGCCTGCTGTTGATGGGTTGCCAGGTCATCGAGGCAATCGCGGTCACCACATTGCTGATCGCCGTCCTCACTGGGACGACGAGCCGCACGCTGATCCTCGGCGTCGCCTTCATCATGGGGGTGGCGCGCGCCTTCGAAGTCACGGTGACGCAGATCATCGTGCCCGCGCTGGTGCCTTTGCGGCTGGTGCCCCGCGCGGTCGCGGGCTCGGCGACTGCCAACCAGACCGCGACGATTGCTGGCCCGGCACTTGGCGGGCTCCTCTATGCTCTGGGCCCGCAGATCGTCTACGCGACCTGCCTCGCGCTGTTCGTGCTCGCGGCCGTGCTGCTGATCCTGATCCGCATCGAGCGCATGCCGGCGGCGCGCGAGCCGTTCTCGCCGAAAGTGTTCTTCGCCGGCTTCTCCTACATCCGCACGCATCCGGTCATTTTCGGCGTGATCTCGCTCGACCTCTTCGCCGTGTTGCTCGGCGGCGTCACCGCGCTGCTGCCGGTGTTCGCACGCGACATCTACCTGGAGGGCCCATGGGCGCTCGGCCTGTTGCGCGCCGCGCCCGCGGCCGGCGCGCTCACCATGGCGCTCGCGTTGACGCGCTGGCCGCCCGAGCGCCACATCGGCACGCGGCTCTTCGCGGCAGTTGCGGCCTATGGCATCGCGACCATAGTGTTTGCGCTGTCGAGCTCGCTCATCGTTGCGCTCGCGGCGCTGATGGTGCTCGGCGCCTCCGACATGGTGAGCGTGGTCATCCGCATGACCTTGGTGCAGCTCGGCACGCCGGACGCGGTGCGCGGCCGCGTCACGGCGGTAAACGGGCTCTTCATCGGCGCCTCCAACCAGCTCGGCGAATTCCGCGCCGGCACGATGGCGGCGTGGTTCGGCACGATCCCGGCCGTGCTGATCGGCGGCATCGGCACGCTCATGATCGTGGCGCTGTGGTCGCGGCTGTTTCCGGATCTGGCGCGGGTCGACCGGCTGGAGGCTATGAAGCCATAAACCTCTCCGCTCATGCCCGCGAAAGCGGGCATCCAGTTCTTCACTCCTTTTGGCTCTGGGTCCCCGCTTCCGCGGGGACGAGCGGCACCGGAGATTACTCCGCGGCCGCGAGCTGTCGCGCTGGCGCCGTCATCAGCCAGTGATCCAGGAAATCTGCCAGCCAGCGGCGGATGCCGTGATCGTAGACCGGGCGGTCGGCGAAATGCTCGGCGCGCCGTTTGGCGCCGGGCAACTCCATGCGCGCGGCGCCGCGTGTGGTCCAGCGGCACATCATCGCGTGGGTGACTTCGGCGTGAAACTGGATCGCGAACGCCGAGCCCGCGCGAAATGCCTGGATCGGAAACATGTCGCCTTCGGCGAGCAGCTCCGTGCCGCGCGGCAGATCGAAGCCCTCGCGATGCCACTGGTACATGTGGTCCGGCCAGTCGCAGATCGCGCGTCCCGCGGCGGTCGGCCTCACCGCGTAGTAGCCGATCTCGGCTTTGCCTTCAGGATGCGGTGCGACGCGCTCGCCCAGCTGCTTCGCAAGCATTTGCGCGCCGAGGCAGATGCCGAGAAACGGCTTGTCCTCGCGCAGCGGCACGCCGATGAAATCGATCTCGGTCTTGATGAAATCGTCCGGATCGTTGGCGCTCTGCGGCCCGCCGAAGATCACCGCGCCCGCATGATCCGCCATGGTCTTCGGCAACGCATCGCCGTAGCGCGGCCGCCGGATGTCGAGCTGGTAGCCGCGATCGCGCAGCGCCAGGCCGACGCGCCCCGGCGTCGATTGCTCCTGGTGCAGGACGAGAAGAACTTTTCCGGTCATGGCGTGGCGGTCCGAAGCAATGAGCGATTCAACACCTAGCCGATTAACAAGCAATTTCAAGCCGCGCTCATGGCTTCGGCGGCTTACGCCAGCCCTCGGCGCGCCGGCCGCGATCGCGCTGATAGGATTCGATGAATTTCACCACGGTGCTGCGCGGCAGGAAGCGCGGCAGGTTGCTCACGATCTTGTTGCCGAACCCCGGGATGACCACGCGCTTACCGGCCATGAAGCCCTCATAGCCGGCCTGCGCCACCTGATCGGCGGTGCGGCCGAGCAGCAGCGGCGGCTTCCGCGAATCAAGGCCCGCGCGCAGCTGAAATTCGGTCTTCACCGGACCGGGACACAGCACCGTGACACGCACGCCGAGGGGGACGAGCTCGCGCGCGAGCGCTTCGGTGAATGAGAGCACGTAGGCTTTCGAGGCGTAGTAAACCGCCATGCCCGGGCCCGGCATGAAGCCCGCGACCGACGCGACGTTGAGAATGCCGCCCTTGTGCTTCACGATGCCGTCGATCCAGCGCAACGACAGGTCGGTGAGTGCGCGCACGTTGAGGTCGATCATCGCAAGCTGCTCGGCGCGATCGATCTCCGCCGCCGGCCCGTGCAGGCCGAAGCCCGCGTTGTTGACGACGATCGCCGGCTCGAGCCCGCGTCCCAAGAGTTCGTGCGCGATGCGCGCCGGGGCATCGGCGCGCTGCAGGTCTTGGATGATCACGACGGGCTGGTGCTTCGCCGAGACCGCGATCTCGGTTGCGAGCAGCGTCATTTCCTTTTCGCGCCGGGCGATGAGCGCGATCTGGTGGCCGTTGCGCGCGAACACGCGCGCCAGCGCCGCGCCGATGCCGACCGAGGCGCCGGTGATCACCGTGACTGGCTTGAAGATCGACGATGTCGCCACCAGTGCCTCGCTTGTGCCGGAATGCTCAGGCGCCGCTCTCGTGCTCGCCGGCAACCCGCTGGCGCAGCGCGATGCGGTCGCGCGAGGACACCCCCAGGAGATCCGCGGCGCGCCACATCAGGTTGTCCTCGAACTCGGTGACGCGCCCGTCTGCCAGCATGATCTCCCACATCATCTCGACAATTCCGAGACGGCCTGCCTCGTCGAGCGAGCGGTTGAGCAGGCTGGTGAAGTGATAGAGATCGACCGCCTCGTGCTCTGCGAGCGTGCCCATGTCGATGAGCTCGGCTGCGGCGTCATTATCGAGCCCAAAGTGGCTCTTGAGCACCGCATGAAGCTTGTCCCGCTCGGCCGGACCCATCTCGCCGTCGATGGTGGAGGCGTGGATCAGCAACGCGGCGGCCGCCAGACGGAAGTCGTTCTGCCCGAAGCGCGCCTGCTGTGGGTTACCTCCGGCAAGCTCGGCAACAAAATTCCTCAATGTATCCAGCATGATACGCCTTGATCGAGCAGGCTCGGGGCCCGCATTGCATGGAGGTCGAAAAAAGTCCAGCGCAGCGCAGGGTTTGGCCAGCCCGAGGGTTAAATAGGCATGGTGCGCGCAGGCCACGATACCCCTCAAATTTGCCTGAGTTTCTCCTCGTCACGAGGGACAATCGCAAAGCGCGCAGGCACAATGCCGCGATGGCGCGCGCAAGACGCGACGGCTGACCCCGGCACTGCATGGACAGCCCGTCCGATCCTGATCTCATGGCGCGCGCCGCAACGGGCGACGAACGGGCTTTTCGGACCCTGGCGGAACGACATGCGGCGGCGGCGCTCAGGCTGGCGCGGCGCATCCTCGGCAACGAGGCGATGGCCGAAGACATCGTGCAGGATGCCTTCCTGCGCGTCTGGATCAATGCGCCGCGTTGGCGGCCTCAGGCCGCATTCCGCACCTGGCTTTACCGCATCGTGGTCAATCTCTGCCTCAATGCGCGGCGCCGCGCACCCGACCTGCCGCTCGAGGCCGGCCAGCATGCTGTCGATCCGGAACCCGGGGCGGACGAACAACTCAGGTTACGCGAACGCGACCGGCAGCTTGCCGCCGCAATCGCCGCGCTCCCGGAGCGTCAGCGCGCCGCCGTCGTGCTCACCTACCAGGAGGGACTCGGCAATGCGGAGGCCGCGCAGGTGCTCGACATCTCGGTCGCGAGCGTCGAGGCCTTGCTGGTTCGCGCCCGGCGCGCCTTGCGCGCGGCATTCGAATCGGATCGAGCCTAGGAGGCGCTCATGAGCGACGAGAAGCTGGAGGCAGCGTTGCGCCGCGTGCTGGCGACGAGCCCGGAGGAACTGGCCGAACAGCGCCTGCTGCAGCGGCTGCAGCTGCAGCCGCTGCCGCAGCAGCAGCGCGCATTCGCCTGGTGGCCGGCAGCGCTGATGGACGTGACCTTCGCGCCCGCCTGGCCGCGCCTTGCGGCGCTGGCCGGTGCGGCGGTGCTCGGCGTTTCGATCGGGCTCTCCAATGTCGGCACGCGGATTGCGACCGATCTCGATCTGGTGCGCGTCGCCAATGCCGACGATGCCACCACCAACGCGTTCGACAGCGATGCAGGATTGCGCCCATGACGATGACCATGACGATGCCGGACCGCTCGTCGCGCTGGCTGCTGATCGGTTCGCTGGCGCTCAATCTGTTCTTCATCGGCACGCTCGTCTCGCTCGCGGCGCGCACTTATGTCGCCCCTCAGCCGGCCGCCACCGAGCGCCCGCGCACCGCGGCGGCGCGCATCGAACGGCTCGCCGCGCCTCTGCCTGCGGCCGATGCCGACGCGCTGCGCGCGGCGTTTCGGGCGCGCGTGAGCGCGGCCGAGGGCGCGCGCGATGCGCTGAACAAGGCCTACGAGGGGGCGCGGGCGTCGTTGCGTGCCGATCCCTTCGAACCTGCCGCGCTGCGCGCCGCGCTCGTCGAGGCGCGCGCCGCGCGGCCGGCCTACGACCAGATCATGCAGGACATTTTGCTGACCGGCGCGACCGCGATGTCATCCGAGGGCCGCCATAAGCTCGCCGACTGGCCGGCCTCGCGGCCGGCCAAACCTCAACGCTGAAGGCTGAAACGCGATGACGCGGGCGCAAACCAGAGCCGCAGGACGCACCGTGCCGCGCGTGCTCGCGCTCGCGCTCGCGCCTTGGCTCTCCGGCTGCATCCTCACCACCGACACGCTGCCGACCGGTGCGGTCGTCGATGTGCCGCCGAAATATCGCGAGGCGGGCGGCAAGCCGCATGCCGCGTTGCCGGCGCCGGACTGGTGGCGCGGCTTCCGCTCGCGCGAGCTCACTGCGCTGGTCGAGCGCGCGCACCTCGATAATCTGGATATTGCGGCGGCGGTTGCGCGCATCGAACAGGCCGATGCCAGCACACGCATCGCGGGCGCGCCGCTCTTGCCGCTGGTCGAATTCGACGGCTCGGTGACCCGGTCCGGCACCGGAACAGGTCCCGGCGTGACGACCTATCGGGCGGTTCTCAACGCAAGTTACGAGCTCGACTTCTGGGGCAAAAATCGTGCGCTGCTGCGCGCCGCCGAGTTTGCCGCCATCGCCAGCCGCTTCGACCGCGAAGTGATCGTTCTCTCGACCGTCGCAAGCGTCATCAACACCTACTTCCAGATTCTGGCCGCACAGGATCGCCTGCGCATCGCGCGCGACAACGTCGATGCGGCGACCCGCATTCTCAAGGTTTTCCAGGACCGCATTGGCGTGGGCACCGCCACCGGCCTCGATATCGCGCAACAGGAATCGCTCCTCGCTCAAGTGCGCGCCACGATCCCGCCGCTGGATCAGCAGCTCAAGCAGAACACCGCGACGCTCGCGACGCTTGTCGGCGAGCCGCCGGCGCGGCTTTCGGTGCGCGGGGGAAGCCTGAACGGCATCATGGCGCTGCGGCCCTCGCCGGGGCTGCCGTCGGACTTGCTGCTGCAGCGCCCCGACATCCGCGAGACGGAGGCGCAGCTTGCCGGCGCCAACGCCAATGTGCAGAGCGCGCGCGCCGCGCTGTTTCCGAGCATTTCCTTGACCGGGCAGGGCGGTTTCGTCAGCACCGCGCTCAACACGCTGTTCGTGCCGTCGTCCGCGATCTATTCGGTTGCCGGCAGCCTGACGCAGCCGGTGTTCGACGGCTTCCGGCTGCTCGCGACGCTCGATCTGCGCAAGGGCCAGCGCACCGAACTGCTGCAGCTTTATCGCAAGGCGATCCTTGCGGGCTTCGCCGACGTGGAGCGCGCGCTGATCGCGGTGCGCGATCTCGCCGACCAGGAGCGGCTGCAGACCGAAGTCGTCGCGACCTCGCGGCGCGCCTACGAGCTGTCCGAGACGCAACTGCGCGTCGGCACCATCGACATCACCACGGTGCTGAACACGCAGCGCACCCTGTTCCAGGCACAGGACCAGCTCGTGCTGGTCCGCCTCACGCGTCTGCAGGCGAGCGTCAGTTTGTTCCAGGCGCTCGGCGGCGGCTGGGTGCTGCCGGATGAAATCGCCAGCGATCGCGCGCGCGGGCGGCGCGCGGGGCGGGCGAAGTGAAGGATTTCGGATGAGCGTTCTTGGTCGCACCCTGCCCATTGCTGTTGGTGCTGCTGTTGTTGCTGCTGTCGGCGCCTACGTCGTCTACGGCCACCAGCAGACCGAACAAAAACAGCGGCGCGCCCGCGCCAACCAGGATCAGCCCGCGCCGGTGCTGGTCGCGCGCGCGAACATTGCGGACGTTCCGATCTATCTCGATGCGGTCGGCAACACCCGCGCGCTGAACACCGTGACGGTGCGCCCGCAGGTCGGCGGCCAGATCGTCAAGGTGGCCTTCAAGGAAGGCCAGGACGTCCAGAAGGGTTTCGTCCTCGCAGAGATCGATCCGCGCACCTACCAGGCGCAATACGATCAGGCGGTGGCCACCAAGGCCAAGGACGAAGCGACCGTCGCCAACGCGCGCATCGATCTGGAACGTTACACGCGCCTCGCCGCGATGAATTCCGGCTCGAAGCAGCAGGCCGATACGCAAAAAGCCTTGGTGGCGCAGCTCGAAGCGCAGATCCAGGGTGATCAGGCCGCGATCGACAACACCCGCACCATGTTGAGCTATACCAAGATCACCTCGCCGATCGACGGGCGCACCGGCATCCGTATGATCGATGAAGGCAATCTGGTGCAGGCGAACGACACCAACGGCATCGTGGTGATCAC
>Ga0310810_10005962_pt1 | contig 13705 bp, 13 predicted proteins | sample NCmetagenome_FD_207641 | JGI IMG/M metagenome (GOLD analysis project Ga0310810, IMG submission 207641) | Soil microbial communities from experimental microcosm in Duke University, North Carolina, United States - NC | ecosystem: Engineered > Artificial ecosystem > Soil microcosm > Unclassified ... | reverse complement strand
TCGATGCGCACCGGCCGTCCCGCTTCGCGCGCGCGCGTCAGCTTGGCCGCGTTTTCCGGCTCGACGCCGATCACCCGCGCCGCGGGCGCGCGCAGCTTCACCGCCGCCGCCGTGCCCGCGCTCACGCCGCCGCCCCCCACCGGCACCAGCACCATGCCGACGTCGGGCAGATCCTCGGCGATCTCGAGTCCGAGCGTCCCCTGCCCCGCGACGATGAGCGGATGGTCGTACGGCGGCACCATCGTGAGTCCTTCCTCCCGCGCGAGCTCCACGGCGCGCGTCCACCGGTCGTGGGTCGTGGTGCCCGCGAGCTCGAGCCGCGCGCCGAGCCGCTCGACCCCGGCGCGCTTGGCCGCGGTGACGGTCGTCGGCATCACCGCGACCGCCGGCACGCCGAACATCCGCGCCGCGAGCGCCACCGCCTGCGCGTGATTTCCCGACGACGGCGCGATCACGCCGCGCCTCCGCTCCGCTTCGCCGAGGCTCGCGAGAAAGTTGTACGCGCCGCGGAACTTGAACGCACCGCTCCGCTGGAGCATCTCCGGCTTCACGAAGACGTCGGCGCCGAGCAGCCGCGACAGATGGTCGAAGGGGAGCAGCGGCGTGCGCACCGCCACGGGCGCGATGCGCGCGGCCGCCGCCTCGAGGTCGGCGAGGGTGATGAGCTCCGTCATGGTCGAGACGTCAGGCGAAGACACGGTTCCTCCCGCCGCTCTTGGCGCGGTAGAGTGACTGATCGGCCTCCTGGAGCAGCGTCGCCGGCGAGACCGGATCGGTGCCTCGCGCGAGCGCGACCCCGATCGAGATCGTCACGTGCATCTGCGCGGTCGGCGAGGCGAACAGGTGCTCGTCGACGCGACGGCGGATGCGCTCAGCGAAGGTGAGGGCACCCTCCCAGCCGGTGTCGGGCAGCACGACGACGAACTCGTCGCCGCCGAGCCGCGCCACGGCGTCGGTGTCGCGTGCCGTGCTCTTCATGATCGCCGCGAGGTCGGTGAGCACGACGTCGCCGAACGGGTGTCCGTGCGTGTCGTTGATCTCCTTGAAGTGATCGAGGTCGATCGCGAGCACGGCGAGCGTGTTCGCGCGCCGGCGCGCCTGGCGCAGCTCGGAGCGCAGCAGCGTCTCGAGCGCTCGGCGGTTGAGGCAGCCGGTGAGCGGATCGGTGCCGATCTGCTCGCCGAGCCGCGCGCGCATCGCGTCGAAGCTCCGCGCGAGCAGGGTGAGATCGTCCGGCCGCCGGTCGATGCCGAGATCGAGCGCCGGGTGCAGGTCCCCGTCCTCGACCAGCTTGCAGAACAGGCGCAGCCGGTTCATCCGCTCGCGGAAGCTGCCATAGGCCGAGATGAGCACCGCGCTCACGAGCACGAACATCGCCGCGGTGAACAGGACTTCGCGAAGCACGGGCGTCGGTCCGGCAGCCTGCGGCGGCAGGACGAGCGTGATGACGACGTACGCCACTCCCGCGATGGCGGCCGCGTAGGTGCCCAGCCGCCAGCCGAAGTAGAACGCCGCGAGCTGCACGACGAGCAGCGCCCCGATGAGCAGCCGGGCCGCGACGGCGGGGCTCCCGGTGAGCCACACGAGCGTGGCGAGCGCCGCGACGTCCGCCGTGACGAGGAGCGCGGGCATCCGGCTGCTGTGCATCGTGCGCGCACGGCGGGCGCGCTCGCCGGTGATCGCCACGCACAGCGCGTACGCCACCGCCACGCTCGCCACGGGGAGCAGCATGTCACGGTTCGAGCGCTCGCCGAGCACGAGGGCCAGCAGCACCAGGGCGAGGAGCCCGGCGTAGCGCACCCAGCGCTGCCAGAGCAGCGCATCGCGCACGAGCGACTCGCGGTCGTGCTGGAGCGTCTCCTCGAGCTCCGGCGTGGAGACCGGCATCTCGACGGTGAGGCCCATCGCCGGCGGAACGGCGGAGATCGGGCTGGGTTCGGTGGGGCGGCTCACGAGCGGCACTGCACGTCGGGTGGGCGGGCTGAAGAAGGTACGTACCGGCGCGAGGCGGGGAAAGCGCGCCTCCGCTCGACGCGCGACGGCCCCGATGCGCTCGCGCGAGCGCATCGGGGCCGTCGGGGTGAGCACCGTACGGAGGAACTACTCCCCGGCGTCGCCGTCGTCCACCGTCACCGGCTCGGCCTCGCCCTCGGCGCCCTCCTCCTCGTCGTCGGGCACGACGCGCGCGACCGCCATGACGAGGTCCTTGTCGTCCAGGTTGACCAGCTTCACCCCCTGGGTGTTGCGCCCCGCGACGCGGATCCCCTTCACCGGCATCCGGATGAGGATTCCCTGTTTGGTCATGAGCATCAGCTCGTCCTCGGGGAGGACTTCCATGATGGAGACCGCGTCGCCGGTCTTCTCGGTGCGGTGGATCGTGATGATCCCCTTGCCGCCGCGCTTCTGGACGCGGTAGTCGTCGATCGGGGAGCACTTGCCGATCCCCTTCTCGGCGACGACGAGGAGCGTCGCCTCTCGCTTGATCACGACCATGCCGATCACCTGGTCGCGGGCGCCGAGCTCGATCCCCTTCACGCCCGTGGTGTCGCGGCCCATCTCGCGCACGTCCTGCTCGTGAAAGCGGATGGACAGCCCGTGCCGCGTGGCGAGCACGATGTCGTTCGTGCCCGTCGTGATCTGCACGTCGATCAACTCGTCCCCCTGCTCGATCTTGATCGCCTTGATGCCGTTCGAGCGCGGGTTGGCGTACGCCGAGAGCGACGTCTTCTTCACCGTCCCCTGCTTGGTGGCGAAGAGGAGGAACTGGTCCTCGCGGAACTCGCGCACCGGGAGAATCGCCTGGATCTTCGTGTCGGGGGTGACGTTGAGCAGGTTGACGACCGGCTTCCCCTTGGCGGCGCGTCCCGCCTGCGGGATCTCGTGCACCTTGAGCCAGAAGCAGCGCCCGTCGTCGGTGAAGACGAGCAGGTACTCGTGCGTGCTGGCGACGAACAGGTGCTCGATGAAGTCCTCGTCCTTGAGCGCCTGGCCGTTGAGCCCGCGCCCGCCGCGCCGCTGGCGCTTGTAGGTCGAGACGGAGGTACGCTTGATGTACCCCGAGTGGGAGATGGTGACGACCATCTCCTCGTCGGCGATCAGGTCCTCGATCGTGAACTCGCCCTCGTCGCTCGTGATCTCGGTGCGGCGCTCGTCGCCGTACTTGGTCGCGAGCTCCTGCAGCTCGCCCTTCATGAGCGCCATCCGCTTGTCGCGCGAGCCGAGCAGCTCTCGGAGGCCCTTGATGAGGGCGCGGACTTCCTTGAGCTCGGCCTCCAGCTTGTCGATCTCGAGGCCGGTGAGCTTGGCGAGACGCATGTTGAGAATCGCCTCGGCCTGCCGCTCGCTCAGCTTGAACCGCGCCTGGAGCTGCGCGCTCGCGATCGGCGTGTCCGCCGCGGCGCGGATGATCTTGATCACCTCGTCGATGTTGTCGACGGCGATCTTGAGCCCCTCGAGGATGTGCTCGCGCTCGAGCGCCTTGTCGAGCTCGAACTGCGCGCGCCGCACGATCACCTCGTGGCGGTGCGCGATGAAGTGTTCGAGCACCTCCTTGAGCGCCATGATCTTCGGCACGAGGCGCTTGGTCGTCGGGTCGGGGACCAGCGCGAGCATGATGACGCCGAACGTCGTCTGGAGCTGCGTGTGCTTGTAGAGCTGGTTGAGGACGACGCGCGGGATCGCGTCGCGCCGGAGCTCGATCACGATGCGCATTCCTTCGCGGTTCGTCTCGTTCCGCAGGTCGCCGATCCCCTCGAGCTTCTTGTCGCGCACCAGCTCGGCGATGTTCTCGATCAGGCGCGCGCTGTTCACCTGTTACGGGATCTCGGTGATGACGATCTGCGACTTGCCCGACGACTCCTTCTCCTCGATCACGGCGCGCGCGCGCACGACGATCCGGCCGCGGCCGGTCTCCTGATAATCCTTGATTCCCTGGCGGCCATAGATGAATCCGCCCGTCGGGAAGTCGGGCCCCTTGACGTACTTCCGCAGGTCGCCCGCGGTGGCCTCGGGATGATCGATCAGGTGGAGGATCGCGCTGATCGTCTCGCGCAGGTTGTGCGGCGGGATGTTCGTCGCCATGCCGACCGCGATGCCGGCCGAGCCGTTGACGACGAGGTTCGGGATGCCGGAGGGCAGGACGGTCGGCTCTTCCAGCCGGTCGTCGAAGTTGGGGCCGAAGTCGACGGTGTTCTTGTCGATGTCGGCCAACATCTCCATGGCGATCGGGGAGAGCTTGGATTCGGTGTAGCGGTACGCCGCGGCCGAGTCGCCCTCGATCGAGCCGAAGTTCCCCTGACCGTCGACGAGCGGATAGCGGAGCGAGAAGTCCTGCACCATGCGGACGAGCGCATCGTACACGCTCTGGTCGCCGTGCGGGTGATACTTGCCGAGCACGTCGCCGACGACGGTCGCGCATTTCTTGAACGGACGTCCCGGCACGAGCCCGAGCTCGTTCATCGCGTAGAGCACGCGCCGGTGCACCGGCTTCAGTCCGTCGCGCACGTCGGGCAGCGCGCGAGAGACGATGACGCTCATCGAATAGTTGATGAACGACTCCCTGATCTCTTCGTCGATCAGGCGTGGCAGGATGCGTTCGCGGTTGTTCGGAGCGGTCATGACTCGGCTAGACTCGGCGGCTCGGCGACACGAAAAAGGCGGGATCGGACAGACCGTGAAATCTACCCGAACGGAGGGCGAAAAGCAATGCTTTTGTGCGCCTGGAACCCTTTGTATGACAACGACTTACGCGGCGCCGTTTGAAGGGTAGTCGAGGAAGGACGAGGACGGTGAACGGTGAACGGTTTACGGCCGGCTCCGGGAAGCTCCTGCGTCCCGCGGCCGGCCGTTCACCGATCACCGAAAACCGTTCACCGCGCGCGGCGGGCGCTACTCGCTCCCCTGCATCCCGCTCCGCTGGCGGTCGCCGAACTCGTTCTCCATCTCGGCCTCGTCGCGCGCCTCGAGCTCGCGCTCGCGCGCCGCGGCCTCGTCGCGCTCGAGTCGATACTGCTCGTACCACTCGCGCGTCACCTGGCCCGCGAGCTCGCGATTGCCGAGCCCGAACGCGAGTGCCATGGCGAGCGCGATCGCGCCGAACAGGATCGCGAACGCCGTGGTGACGATGTCGGTGGCGATCCCGAGCTCCTGCAGCGCCATGAAGATCGCGAGCAGGATCACGCCGCCGCGTCCGACGCGTGCCAGCGCGCGGCCGCCGTGCAGCGCCCCCGCCGACGCCGCGATCAGTCCGCCGACGAATCCGCCGAGCACGATCCCGACGAGGATGATCACGATCGCCGCGATCACGCTCGGGATGTAGCCGACCAGGTCGGAGAAGACGCTCGCCAGCGATTCCAGCCCGAGCGCCGTCGCGGCGACGATGATCACCGCGAACATCACGAGCCAGAAGACGAGGTTCGTGAGAACGCGGATCGGATTGAGATGCGACCCCGACCGCTCCACCGCCTGCATCACGCCGCCCCGCTCGAGCATCCGGTTCAACCGGATGCGCCGCAGGAACCGCTCGGTGAGCTTCTCCAGCACCTTCGCGAGCAGATAGCCCGCGAACAGAATGACGAGCGCACCGAGCATCGCGGGCACGAAGTTGCCGAACACCTGCGCGAAGCTGGTCTGCAACCGGTCGCCGAAGTCGGTGGCTGGAGACTGGATCATTTGAGGGAGGAAGGGAGGCCCAATATAGTAACCGTGTTGGGGACGGACGGTTACCGAGATCTGAACGGCAACGGCGAGTAGTGGGTAGCGGGTACGTGGTAGCGGGACTGGCGTACTCGCTACTGGGAGCCGTGGACGGGGCTCGAGCGGGACGGCACGGCCGTACTCGGTACTCAGTACAGGTACCAAGTACGGCTGGCCTGCTCGGAGGGGCTCGCACGGACCCGCGGGCCCGCGGACGGCGACGCCGTCAGCCGTCGCCCTTTCTGGAACGCGGTGATCAGCGCGCGTGAGGTAGCGCGCCCTCCACGGCTCCCGGTGGCGCCGATGCCAGTCGCGCTACCAGGTACCCGCTACCCCCTACTTGCAGTAGCAGTATTCAATTCCGTGTCCCCCTCCTCCGATCGAAGATCACGCTCCGCCGGCAGGTCGGGCAGATGAGCCACTCGCGCCGCCGGGCGTAGCCGAGGCCGAAGGAGCCGCCGCCGATCGCACGCGAGGTCATCGTCGCGCCGTCGCGCGGACACACGGGGCGCTCGCCGGCGTCGAGCGCGGCGCGGATCGCGCGCTGCTCCGCGGGCTCGAACTGTGCGTGCTCGTCCGTCACGGCGCGATGCGCAGCACGAGCTTCCCGAACTGCTTCCCGTCCTGCATCCGCGCGAACGCCTCCCTTCCTTCCTCGAGCGGGTACACACGATCGATCGGCGGGCGCAGACGTCCGGCCCGGAACTGTTCCACCACCGCGTCGAACTCCGCGTCGTTTCCCATCGTCGACCCGAGAATGCTCCACTGATACCAGAACAGACGACGTACGTCCGTCGTCACCATCGGCCCCGACGTCGCCCCGCACGTCACGAGCCGCCCGCCTCGGCCGAGTGCACCGAGCGACTGCGTCCACGTCGCCTCGCCGACGGAGTCGACCACCACGTCCACGCCGCGCTTCCCGGTACGCTCGCGCAGCTCGCGTCCGACGTCGACGCCGTGATGGTTGATCGTGTCGTCCGCGCCGAGCGCACGAGCGCGCGCGAGCTTCTCGTCGCTCCCCGACGTCACCGTCACGGACGCACCGAGCAGCTTCGCGATCTGCAGGCACGCGAGCGCGACGCCGCCGCCGATCCCCCAGATCAGCACGTGCTCTCCGGCCAGCACGCGCGCGCGCGTCACGAGCATGCGCCACGCCGTCAGGGTCGAGAGCGTGAACGCGGCGCCCTCCGCCGGATCGGTGTCGTGCGCGACGCGCCGCACGTTGGCCGCGGGCACGACGACGTACTCCGTCATCGTGCCGGGCAGCTGTTCGCCGAGGATGCCGAACCGCGGACAGAGCGGCTGCTCGCCCGCGAGACAGTGCGAGCAGGTCCGGTCGCTCAACCCCGGATTGATCAGCACGCGATCGCCCGCGCCGAGCCCCGTCACGGCGTCGCCCACGAGATCGATCGTGCCCATCGCGTCCGAGCCGAGAATCCACGGTGGCGCGATGCGTACGTTCGGCAGTCCGCCGACGACGAACAGATCGAGATGATTCAGCGCCGCCGCGGCGACGCGCACGCGGACCTGCGTGTCGCTGGTGAGCGAGGGCGTCGGCAAATCGTCCCGCAACTCGATGCGATCGAGGCCGCCGTGAGCCGAGATGGTGAGTCCTCGCACGCCTCTGGCCGGGGGTTATATTGCTCGCGATATGCTATGCGGGGGCCCCGGCACGCGAAAGGCGTGCGGTGCCGCTGGATTCGCTCCGAGATGCGACCTCATGACCGCCATCAAAGTCCCGCCCCTCGGTGAATCGATCGTCGAGGCCACCGTGTCCCGCTGGCTCAAGCAGGAGGGCGACGCGGTCGCCGCGGGGGACACGCTCGTCGAGCTCGACACCGACAAGATCACCGTCGAAGTGCCGGCGCTCGCCGCCGGCGTGCTCGCCAAGCGGGCGGTGAACGAGGGCGACGTGGTCAAGGTCGACGAAGTGCTCGGCGAGCTGACGGAAGGCGCGGCGAACGGCGCCGGCGCGAAGCGGGCCGCCGCTCCGGCTCCATCCGCCGGGCTGCCGGCACCGGCCGCGTCCGCCCCGGCGAAGCCCGCCGCACCCGCGCCTGCTCCCGCCGCGCCCGCACCGGCGCGCGCGGAGGTCCGTGCTTCCCCCGCCGCGCAGCGCATCGCCGCCGAGCAGAACGTGGATCTCGGCGCCGTTTCCGGCACGGGAATGGGCGGCGTGGTGAGCAAGCCCGACGTGATCGAACACCTCGCCGGCGGCGCGCCGGCTCAGGAAGCTGCCGCCCCTGCCGCCCCTGCCGCTCCCGCCGCTGCGCCAGGCGCGCCCACGGCTCCCGCTCGCGCGCCGGTCCTCGCCGGCGAGCGCGAGACACGCGAGAAGATGACGACGCGCCGCAAGCGCATCGCCGAGAACCTGCTCCTCGCGCAGCACTCCACGGCGCACCTCACGACCTTCAACGAGATCGACATGTCCGCGGTGAGCGCGCTTCGCGAGCGGATGAAGGAGAAGGTCGAGAAGGAGCACGGCGTCAGGCTCAGCTACATGCCCTTCTTCGTGAAGGCGGCGACGCTGGCGCTCAAGGCGTATCCCGTCGTCAACGCGCAGATCGACGACGACTCCATCGTCTACAAGCACTACGTGAACATGGGGATCGCCGTCGCGTCGGATGCGGGGCTCGTCGTCCCGAACGTCAAGGACGCCGATCGCAAGGGGATGCTCGACGTCTCGCGCGACATCGCCACCATCGCGAAGCGCGCGCGCGACGGCAAGCTGACGATGGACGACCTCACCGGTGGCACGTTCACGATCACGAACGGCGGCGTGTTCGGCTCCCTCGTCTCGACGCCGATCATCAACTTCCCGCAGGTCGCGATCCTCGGCCTGCACAAGATCCAGGATCGTCCCGTGGCGGTGAACGGGGAGATCGCCATCCGCCCGATGATGTACGTCGCGCTCTCGTACGACCATCGCATCATCGACGGCCAGCACGCGGTGCTCTTCCTCGTACGGATCAAGGAGCTGATGGAAGATCCGGCGGCGATGCTGATCGACTAGCGGCGCGCCCGAGGCGGCGACGCGGACGCACGCCCACCGTCGGGATCGATCGGAGCGTGTCGCGCGATCACAGGTAGCCGAGCCACCAGTCGGTGCGCCGCCGCTTCAGCTCGGCGTACTTCGCGCACAGAGGATACAGCGCGATCACGCCGGCGATCCACACCGCGTACACCACGACGAGCGAGAAGCCGGCGCGCGCCAGCGCATCGGGCGAGTTGTTGTGGAAGATGTACAGCGCGTCGGTCGGCTTCCCCGCCATCCGGAAGGCCGCGAACGCGAGACCGTGCGCCCACACCCACTGCAGGAGGTAGTACATCATCGGCACGCGGCCATACGTCACGAGTGCCCGCCCCGCCGCGCTTCGCCGGCTCCGTTCCATGAACGCGAGCAGGAGGATCGACGGACCGAGCGTCATGCAGAGGTACAGGAGCGACGGCGGATACTTGGTGGTGTTGAGGAAGGAGAGGATCGTGAACCCGGCACGCGGCTGCGCCGACCAGTGGCTCGGGTCGCCGTACAGGTTCGTGGCGCGCAGCACGACGAAGAGCGCGATCATCCCGAGGCCGAGCCGCACCAGGATCGGCCGGCGCTGCGCGGCGTCCATGGTGTACAGCCGCCCGAACACGTAGCCGAGCGCCATGACGCCGATCCACGGCACGAGCGGATAGAACGCGAGGAACGCGGGCCCGCCCGGCCACAGCTGCAGCATCCCCTGCACGTGCAGCACGTGCGCGAGCAGACCGCCGGCGCCGCACTGGGCGGAGCCCGGCGCGCACGACGCCATCGCCGCACCGTCGAAGGCGTTGTGGGCGAGCACCATCGCGCCGCCGATCGCGGCGACCGCGCCCAGCGGGAGATACACGAGCAGCGCGAGCACGATCATCGACCAGCCCAGCGCCCAGATCGTCTGCCCGAGGTAGACGTTGTGCGGCAGGACATCCGCCGTGATGAGGAAGCGGAGCACCGTGAGCTCGAGCACGATGAGCCAGACGCCGCGGCTCGCGAGGAACCGGCTCATCTCGGCGTTCGACACGCCGCGCGCACGACGCAGGTAGGCGCCCGTACCGGCGAGGAAGAAGAACACCGGCGCGCAGAAGTGCGTGATCCACCGCGTGAAGAACAGCGCCGCCGACGTCTTCGACAGATCCGTCGGATCGAACTGGAACGCCGCGGCGCTCCAGTAGTCGCGCACGTGGTCGAGCATCATGATGACCATCACGAGCCCGCGTAGCAGATCGATCGAGTCGACGCGACGACGGACTGGAGGCGCGTAGGTGGTGCTGTCGATCGGCGTGGCGCCGATTGCAGCGGTGGCCATGCATGCCTTCCTGCCGGAGGGAGAGGGGGCGGAGCCAGCCGCTACGCTACCGACGTCCGGTCGTTCACGCCAGCGGGGCCCGCTTCGGTCGCACCGTCTCCACACCCCGGCTAGATTGCGCTGCGACGTCTTCCAACGCACGAGCACCGCACTCATGGCATCCAATACTCCCGCCGACGTCGTGATCATCGGCGGCGGCCCCGGCGGCTACGTCGCCGCGATCCGCGCCGGCCAGCTCGGCCTCGCCACGGTCTGCGTCGAGATGGACCGCACCCTCGGCGGCACCTGTGTGAACGTCGGGTGCATCCCGTCCAAGGCGCTCCTCAATTCGTCCGAGCACGTCGAGTTCCTGCGCCAGCACGCCGCCGAGCACGGCATCGACGTCGGCGACGTGAAGGTCGACGTCGCCCGCATGCTCGCGCGCAAGGACGTCGTGGTCGGACAGAACACGAAGGGAATCGAGTTCCTCTTCCGGAAGAACAAGGTCACCTGGGCGAAGGGGCGCGGCACGCTGCGCGCGGGCAACCTCGTGGACGTCGTCGCGGCCGACGGCACGACGACGACGTACGAGGCGAAGCACGTCGTCATCGCGACGGGCTCCGTGCCGATCGAGCTGCCATTCCTGACGTTCGACGAGGAGCGCGTCCTCTCCAACGTCGGCGCGCTGCAGATCCCGCAGGTGCCGGCGCACCTCGTCGTGATCGGCGGCGGAGTGATCGGCCTCGAGCTGGGCAGCGTGTGGCGACGGCTCGGCGCGAAGGTGACCGTGATCGAGCTGGCGCCGACGATCCTCCCGGGGATGGACGCCGAGCTGGTGAAGGAAGCGGACCGCGTCTTCCGGAAGCAGGGCCTCGAGCTTCGCACCGGCGCGAAGGTGGCTGGCGCGCGCCGCGAGGGCGACGTGATACGGCTCGACGTCGAGAAGGACGGCGCGGCGGAGACGCTCGAGGCGGATCACGTGCTCGTCTCGGTCGGCCGCAAGCCGTCGCTCGGTGGGATCGACGCCGCGGCGCTCGGCCTCGCGCTCGGCACGCGAGGCGAGGTGATCGTCGACGACCAGATGCGCACGAATCTCCCCAACGTCTTCGCCATCGGCGACTGCGTCGGCGGGAAGCTGCTCGCGCACAAGGCGGAGGAAGAAGGGGTGGTGGCGGTCGAGGTGATCGCCGGCCAGCCGGTGCACATGCACTACAAGTCGATCCCGAGCGTCGTGTACACCTGGCCCGAGATCGCGACCGTCGGCCTCGCGGAGCACGAGGTGAAGGCGTCCGGGCGGCAGTATCGCGTCGGCAAGTTTCCCTTCACGGCGAACGGGCGCGCGCGCACGGCGGGAGACGCGGTGGGCTTCGTGAAGCTCATCGCCGACGCGGAGACCGACGAGCTCCTCGGCGCGCACATGATCGGGCCGAACGTGTCGGAGCTGATCGCGGAGGTCGTCCTCGGGTTCGAGTATCGGGCGTCGTCGGAGGACATCGGCATCACCGTGCACGCCCACCCGACGCTTTCCGAAGCGACCAAGGAAGCCGCCCTCGCCGTCCTCGGCCGCGCGATCCACTTCTGAGCGCCGTGAACGCGCTCGTCGTTCGGCCGCTGATGCCGGAGGACGCACGGTCGGCGCACGAGGTGCTCGAGCGCGCCTTCCGCGGTACGGCATATCTGGCGCGGCTGCGCGAGGTGCTCGCCGACGCACTGCGCTTCGAGGATCCGGAGTACCTGTGCCTGCTCGCCGAGCCGGAGGGCGAGGAGACCGTCGTCGGGCTGGTGCTGTTCGGCACCATCCTCGGCGCGCGGCGCGCGACGCGCGTGCACGCCGCGGTGGCCACGGACCCGCGCGTGCAGCTCGCGTTGCTCGATGCGGTCCGCGAGACGTGCGTGCGCTCCGGGGAGCGGCTCGTCGTCTGCGAGCTGCCGCAGGACACGCCGTTCGATCTCACGGGGATCGCACTCGTGGCGCGCGGCTACCGCGAGGAGGGGCGCATCGAGGATTTCGTGCGCGACGGCGTCGCACTGCGACTGTTCGTCTGGCGTCCGGCCGGCGCGGCCGCGAGCGCGTGAGCGGACACGCGGCGGGGCGCGTGGCGCGACGCGCGCGCATCGATCAGATTGCGCTCGTCCGCCGCGGCCCTGCCCCGAGGTGCGCCGCGTGACGCACCCGACCCACCTCCGATCGATGTCCGACGAGACGCCGAGAAGCGACAAGGAGCGCAACCGCCGGCAGGCGCCGATCCCGCTGACGTTCGCCCTGTTCGCCGCGTCGGTGGTCGGCTTCATGGTGGTCGTTGCCGGCATCTTCGCGCTGATGCGATTCCTCGGCGGCTCGCGCTGACCGCGGCGGCCGGCCTCGGCGGTCGAACGGCGAAAAAAAGAGCGGCCGGCCATTCGATGGCCGGCCGCTCTCGATGTCAGCGTCGTTCGCTCAGTGCGCGAAGCGGAGCACGGCCGCCGTGGCGGCGACGGCGACGGCCAGCAGCGTGGCGGCCGCGACCAGCGCCGTGGACGGCGTGACGACGAACTCCCGTCGCCACCAGGGCGTGATCATCTGCGGCACGTGCTGCGGGATGGCTTCCATGATCCGTCCCTGGACGTGGGCGGGGGTGCGCATCCGGCGCCGCCGCTCCAGGTCCTCGTTCATCCGCTTCCAGAACTCCACGTCGCGCGACCACTCGGCGCGGCGCACCGAGCTCTCCGGCGCATCGCCGTCGAGCCAGGCATGAACCGCGTCGGCGATCGCCGTCGTGGGAGGACCGAGCGGCACTTCGCGATCGGCGAGCGGCCGTTCAGCCCCAGCGGGCCGCTCCCCTCTCCGGCCGTTTCCGAGCTCGTCGGATTGCAGGTCGTCGAACATGTCAGGCGTACTTTTCCTCGAGTAAGGCCTGCAGCGCTTCACGAGCGCGGTGCACCCGCATCTTCAGCGCGCCGACCGTCGTTCCCAGTAGATCGGCCATCTCCTCGTACGAGCGTCCCTCGACGTGCTTCATGACGAACGCCTCGCGCAGCGACGCCGGCAGTGACGAGAGCGCGACGTCGAGGTCGCTGCGAAGCTCCGTGCGGTCGAGCTCCTCTTCCGGCGTCGCATAGCTCGACGGCTGGTCGTCCTCGTCGTAGCTGAGGTGCGAGCGACGGATGTTCTTGAGCCAATCCTTGCAGCCGTTGGCGACGATGCGGAACACCCAGGCATCGAACCGGCCGCGCACCTCGGCGAGGTGCTGATAGGCCTTGATGAACGAGAGCTGGAGGATGTCCTCCGCCACGTCGGGGCTCCCGGTCATGCAGAGCGCGTGGCGGTAGAGCGGGTCACTGTACCTGGTGATCAGTACGGTGAACTCGTCGCGCTCGCCGGCGAGGACGCGCTGGATGACGCGTTGATCGGAGTCGTCCTGATCAACGACCTGTTCTGGTTCCGTCGTTCTCACGACGATAGAGTAACGCCGATTCCGCTTGCCGGACAGGGTGCCTGTCCCACCGTTTACCGCCGCTCTGGTCGCCACGCAGAGGGGACGACCTTTCGGCCGAGGTCGTAACAGTGACGAGGGGCTGGACGCGCGCTCCTATGCGAACGCGCGCCAGCCTTCCGCGCGAACGAGCGCGGAGTGCTCGCCGAGCCGCGGCGGGGGTCGTCGCACCGAGCCGGGCACGCTCGGCGACATCCCGCTCCTCGGGGATGCGGCGTCGTCGGCGAG
>Ga0310810_10005960_pt1 | contig 13708 bp, 12 predicted proteins | sample NCmetagenome_FD_207641 | JGI IMG/M metagenome (GOLD analysis project Ga0310810, IMG submission 207641) | Soil microbial communities from experimental microcosm in Duke University, North Carolina, United States - NC | ecosystem: Engineered > Artificial ecosystem > Soil microcosm > Unclassified ... | reverse complement strand
GACGGCGCGAGACCGAGCCGTTCGGGAACCGGCGCACCGGCGATCGTCAGCAAGACGGCGATGAGCGCCTGGTGGTGAATCGTGTGGCTGTTGACGAAGGCGAGCTCGCGGCCGAGCGTCGACCAGGCCGTGACGGTCGCGCCGGATGCGTCGAGCATCGAGACGACCGACAGCGGCTCGTCCATCGCGCGATCGCCCCAGCGATCGAGCGCCGCCTGCAGCCGCATGATCAGGCGCAGCGCCGCGGCAGGGTCGCGCTCGAGGGCGGTGCCCCGCTCGCGGCGGTCGTACGACAGCGGCTGCGCCGGACGCGCGGCGGCGAGCGCCGCGATGTGATCGAGGCAGTGCCGCACGTGCTCGCCGATCGACCCCGACACCTCCGCGACGGGTCGTGCGGTGTAGGTGCCCTCGTCGGTCGACATCACCACGGCGGCGATCTCGTCGAGCTGACGGCGCAGAATGCTCGCGGGCGTCATGCGAGCTCGAAGTAGCGCCCGACCACCGGGAGCTGGGCGCGGCGCAGCGCGAGCACGATGAGGCTGCCGGTGAAGGCGACCACAGCGAGCGCAAACAGCAGCCCGCCGTCGCCTTTCACCTCGATGCCGAGGATCAGCAGGTGGCTCGCGATGGCTCCGGCCATCACGCCAATCGTCAGCACCGCGCCGATCGACGCCGTCGCCGGCACGAGCAGCAGGATCGACGCGGCGAGCTCGACGATACCGGAGCCAATCCGGCCCCACGGCTCGACGCCGCCGAGGCCGACGAAACGGCCGAGAGTGGTGAAGATGTAGACAGACTCTTCGGCGGCCGTAAACTTGAAAAAGAGGGTTTGCAGCAGGATGCCGGCCACGGCCAGCTGCAGCACCCAGCTCACGGACGATTGGGCTTTCGACAGGTTGTGCATGCCGCTTGGATGACGGCGAAACCCTGTGGTTTCAGCGGCATCGAAGGGGCTGACTATGAGCACCACCCGCGAAGAACGCCGACTCGAGGAAGACCGGCAGCGCGTCCAGTACTGGAAGCGCTGGGGGCCGTACCTGAGCGAACGCGCCTGGGGCAGCGTGCGCGAGGACTACAGCGCCGGCGGCACGGCCTGGGAGTATTTTCCGCACGACCACGCCCGGTCGCGCGCGTATCGCTGGAACGAAGACGGCCTCGGCGGCTTCTGCGATCGGCATCAGCGGATCTGCTTCGCGATCGCGCTCTGGAACCGGCGCGATGCGATTCTCAAGGAACGGCTGTTCGGGCTGACCGGCAACGAAGGCAATCACGGCGAGGACGTCAAGGAGTACTACTTCTACGTCGACAGCACGCCGACGCACTCGTACATGAAGTTTCTGTACAAGTACCCACAGGCGGCGTTTCCCTATTCGGATCTCGTCGAAGAGAATCGGCGCCGCGGCAAGGACCAGCCCGAGTACGAGCTCATCGACACCGGCGCGTTCGCGGACAATCGCTACTTCGACGTCCAGATCGAGTACGCGAAAGCGGATCCCGAAGACATCCTCGTCCGCATCTCGGTCACCAACCGCGGCCCGGAGCCGGCGGCGCTCGACGTGCTCCCGACGATCTGGTTCCGCAACGTCTGGTCCTGGTACGACAACCCGGAGCGGCCGTCGCTGGCGCGCGTGCGTGGATCGCAGGCGGTCGCGCTCGACGATCCGAAGTACGGTCGGCGGTATCTGCACTGCGCCGGCGAGGTCGGCGCGATGCTGTTCACCGAGAACGACACGCATTGCGAACGCGTCTTCGGCTGCGCGAGCCCATCGCCATACGTCAAAGACGCGTTCCACCGCTGCATCGTTCAGGGCGAGGGCGATGCGGTGAATCCGGCCGAGCGCGGCACGAAGGCCGCGGCGCACTACGCGATGACGATCGAACCCGACGCCACGCGCACGCTGCAGCTGCGGTTTACCCGCGAGGTCGACGGCACGTTCGGTGCCGCATTCGACGCCATCTTCGCCGAGCGGATCGCGGAAGCCGACGCGTTCTACGACACGCTCGTGCCGGCGACGCTGTCAGCCGATGGCGCCAACGTCACGCGTCAGGCGTTGGCCGGCCTGCTCTGGTCCAAGCAGTACTACCACTTCGTCGTGAAACAGTGGCTCGACGGCGACCGCGGGCAGCCGCCGCCGCCCGCCGATCGGCGGCGCGGACGCAATCACGAGTGGACCCATCTCTACAACTCGGACGTCATCTCGATGCCCGACAAATGGGAGTACCCGTGGTACGCGGCGTGGGATCTCGCGTTCCACTGCGTGCCGCTGGCGTTGGTCGATTCCGACTTCGCGAAAGATCAGCTGACGCTGCTCGTTCGCGAATGGTACATGCACCCCAATGGACAGCTGCCGGCGTACGAATGGGCGTTCGGCGACGTCAACCCGCCGGTGCACGCCTGGGCCGCGTGGCGCGTCTACAAGATCGAGCAGAAGCGCCGCGGCAAGGGCGACGTCAGGTTCCTCGAGCGCGTGTTCCACAAACTGCTGCTCAACTTCACCTGGTGGGTCAATCGCAAGGACGCCGAGGGAATGAACATCTTCCAGGGCGGCTTCCTCGGCCTCGACAACATCGGCGTCTTCGATCGCAGCGCGCCGCTGCCAACCGGCGGCCATCTCGAGCAGTCGGACGGCACCAGCTGGATGGCGATGTATTCGCTGAACATGCTGGCGATTGCACTGGAGCTCGGCCGCCACAACCCCGCCTACGAAGACGTCGCGAGCAAGTTCTGGGAACACTTCCTCAACATCGCGCACGCGATGAGCGGCGGCACCGCGCACGGCGGCACCGGCCGCAATCTGTGGGACGACGAAGACGGATTCTTCTACGACGTGCTGCACCTGCCCGACGACAGCCGCGTGCCGCTCAAGGTGCGATCGCTCGTCGGCTTGATTCCGCTGCTCGCCGTGCAGACGCTCGAACCGGAGATGCTGGAGCGGCATCCCGGCTTCAGCCGCCGGCTCGACTGGTTCGTCGAACACCGCCCCGATCTGACCAGCGACGTGGCGTGCATGAAAACGCACGGCCAGCGCAATCGCCGACTGCTGTCGATCGTCGGCGGCGATCAACTGCGCCAGGTGCTTCGCGTCATGCTCGACGAGCGCGAGTTCCTGTCGCCGTACGGCATCCGCTCGATCTCGCGCGCGCACAAGGACCGGCCGTACGTGCTGCATGTCGACGGCCACGAGTACCGCGTCGACTACGAACCGGCCGAATCGAGCACCGGGCTGTTCGGCGGCAACTCGAACTGGCGCGGGCCGATCTGGTTCCCGATCAACTTCCTGCTCGTCGAAGCGCTGCAGAAGTTCCATCACTACTTCGGCGACGAGTTCACCGTCGAGTGTCCGACCGGCTCGGGGCAGCTGATGACGCTCGCGGAAGTCGCGCGCGAGATCTCGCAGCGCCTGACGCGCATCTTCCTCGACGACGCCGATGGCCGGCGCCCGGTGTTCGGCGGCCACGACCTGTTCCAGACCGATCCCGACTGGCACGACCTCATTCCATTCCACGAATATTTCAACGGCGATACCGGCGCCGCGGTTGGCGCCAGCCATCAGACCGGCTGGACGGCGCTGGTCGCCAAACTGCTTCAGCAGAGCGGAGAAATCGATGAAAGCCATCGCAGTCGTCCCTGGGCAGCCCAACAGCGCGCACCTCGCGGAGCTGGCCAAACCGTCGCTGTCTGACATCCCGAACGGCCGCGGCGTCCTCGTGCGCGTGCTGCGCGTCGGCGTCGACGGCACGGACAAGGAGATCAACGCAGCCGAGTACGGCGCCGCGCCGAGCGGCTACGATTTTCTGGTCATCGGCCACGAAGGGTTCGGACAGGTCGAGGCCGTCGGAGCGAACGTCTCGTTCATCCGGCCAGGCGATTTCGTCGTCGCCACGGTGCGGCGTCCCGGCAGGAGCATCTACGACACGATCGGCCTGCAGGACATGACCACCGACACCGAGTACTTCGAGCGCGGCATCAACCTGCTCCACGGCTACCTGACCGAGTACTACGTCGAAAACGAAGAGTTCGTCGTCAAGATGCCGCTCGGGCTGAAAGAGGTCGGCGTTCTGCTGGAGCCGATGTCGGTCGCGCAGAAGGGGATCACCCAGGCGTTCGAGATTCAGCGGCGGCTCAAGGTGTGGCGGCCGCGCAAGGCGGCAGTGATGGGCTCGGGCACGCTCGGTCTGCTGGCGACGCTCGTGCTGCGGCTGCGCGGCGTCGACGTCACCACGTTCGGGCGGACGCCGCGGCCGTACCTGAACGCCGATCTGCTTCAGGCGATTGGCACGCGCTACGTGAACACCGCCGAACGGTCGATCCGCGATGCCGCCGCCGAATTCGGCCCGTTCGATCTGATCTTCGAGGGCACCGGATCGTCGGCGGTGGTGTTCGAGAGCATGCAGGTCGTGGCGCGCGACGGCGTGCTCGTGCTCACGAGCATCACCGGCGGCAATCACACGCTCGAGGTGCCGGCCGATCGCATCAATCTCGAGTTCGTGCTCGGCAACAAGGTCATGGTCGGCAGCGTCAATGCGAGCCGCGAGAACTTCGAGAGCGGTGTGAAAGACATGTCGCAGGCCGAAGCGGAATATCCCGGCTGGCTGGCACGGCTGCTGACCGATCCGGTGCGCGGGCTCGATCGCTACGCGGAGTTGTTCCAACGCTTGCAAAACCCGAACGGCGCCATCAAGATCTTCTGCGAGGTGGCCGCATCGTGACCTGTCGCGAGTTCGCCGATTTCATGGCCGACTACCTGTCGGGCGAGCTGCCGGCCGACACGCGGGCGCGGTTCGATCACCATGTGTCGCTGTGCGTGAACTGCCGGCGATATCTGGCGGGCTACGAAACGACCGTCGCGCTCGGCAAGCGCGCGTTCGAAGACGACGACGCGCCGGTGCCGGCGGACGTGCCCGAAGAACTCGTCCGGTCGATTCTCGCCGCGCGCAAGTCTGCGTAGCGCGAGGCTGTCAGCCAGAGACACCACTGAAGCGCGAGCGTGTCAGCCGAGCGACATCTCTCGCGCAGCGCGAACTCCTGCCCACACGCGATGGCGAAACGTTCGGGCGCCCGCGTCATCCAAGCGTCCGATGGCATCGCGCCGCCTCGTCGTTCCCGTTCGCATCCGCTCGACCGGTGAAGCGGGCCGCAAGGTCACCTGGCTGGAGCTGTTCTTCGATCTGATCTTCGTCGCGGCAGTCGCGCAGGTCGCCGAACCGCTCCGCCACGACTACTCGATCGCCGAGCTCGCGCGCTTCGCGCCGCTGTTCATCCTGATCTGGTGGGCCTGGACCGGCCACACGGTGTTCTCAACCCGCTTCGATACAGACGATGTCGTCCAGCGCGGGTTGACGTTCGTGCAGATCTTCGCGGTCGCCGCAATGGCTGCCAACGCGAAGGACGCGCTCGACAGCCGATCGTCGGCCGGCTTCGCCGCCGCCTACGCGGCCGTGCGGCTCGTGCTGGTCGTGCAGTACCTGCGGGCGCGGCACGTCGCAGACGCGCGCGCGCTGACGACGCGGTACGTCACCGGGCACGGCGCGGCCGCAGTCCTTTGGCTCGCCTCCGCCGTCACGCCGGCGCCGGCGCGCTTCTGGATCTGGGCGATCGCCTTCGCGATCGATCTCGGCACACCGTGGCTCGCCGTGCCGCACAGCGTGAAAGTGCCGCCAGACGCCGCGCACCTGCCGGAGCGCTTCGGTCTGTTCACGCTGATCCTGCTCGGCGAATCGGTGGTCGCCGTGATGCAGGGCATGGAGAGTCAGAACGATTGGCCGCCGCAAGCGGCGCTCTCGGCGATTCTCGCGATGGGTGTGGCGTTCTTCATCTGGTGGTGGTACTTCGACGGCGCGCACGCGGCGGACGAACAGCCGGTGCGCACCCACCGCGACGCGATCCGATTCCAGCTGTGGACGTACGCGCACTTCCCTTTCTATCTGGGGATCATCGTCACCGGCGTCGGCCTGCAGCGCGTCGTCTCGGCCGCGTCGCACTACGCCATACCGGGCAGTGAATGGCTGCTGCTTGCGGGCGCCGCAGTCGTCGTGGTGGCCGCCATGAGCATCATCGGCGTGGCTTCAGCTGCGGCAAGACGCGCGCAAACGCACAGCGTTCCTGTTCTGCAGACTCTGCTGATGGACTGACGATGCCGCGGGCATGCCCCGACTCCGGGTTAACAGCGCGTTTCATGCTGTGAACCGACGCCGAGCGGGCCGCTGCGCGGCGAGGAGGATCAATAAGAGATTTCAACCAGGAGGTCTGACGAGCAGCAGCACGGCAACGCCAAGCGCCGCCGCGACGACTCCACTCGCGACGCACAGCAGAATCGCGCGCGTCACGTCTTCGGCAGTTGCGAAGGCGGGATCGCCGGCATCGCCAATCCAGAGGTCGGTCACCAGCGCGCCGCGCAGCCAGATCGGCCCGACGATGCGTCGCTGGAGTGCGCCGGCCGCGGCCGCTTCGCTCCAGCCGGAATTCGGTCCGAGCAGCAGGCCGTGCTGGCGCAAGCCGATGCGCAGCGCTTTTGGCGCAGAAAACGTGGGCAGCACCGCGGCGACCGCTGCGATCACGAGCCACGTGAGCCGCGCCGGCACATAGTTCATCACGTCGTCGAGCCGCGCGCCGCACCAGCCGAACTGCAGATAGCGCGGCGTCTTGTAGCCGACCATCGAGTCCATCGTGCTGACGACCTTGAACAGCACCAGTCCGGGCAAACCGGCGACGACGTACCAAATCACAGGGCTGGTGAATCCGTCCGTCAGATTTTCGGAGAGGCTTTCGACGGCGGCACGGCGGCAGCCCGCGCCGTCCATGCGGTCGGTGTCACGTCCGACGAGGGCGCTGACGCCGGTGCGCGCAGCCGCCAGATCGCCGGACCTCACCGCACGCTCGATGCGCCATACGTGGTGCACGAGATCGCCGAGCGCCAGCAGGCTGTAGAGGATGAACAGATGCAGCAGCATGCCGAGGCTCGGCGCCGCGGCATTGGCGGCAGAGACGGCCGCGGCAACCACAGCCAGCGAACTGGACGACAACGCGACGAACAAGATCACGCCGCCCGCGTAGCCGTCTGCGCCGAGAGCCCGCAGCTGTGTTTCGATCCAGGTGAGGAGCGAACCGATCAAGCGGACGGGATGGGCGCGATATTCGGGATCGCCGATCGCGAGATCGGCGATGACCGCCGCGGCGAGCAGCGCCGCGCTCGGCGCCAGCAGCGCCGCGAGCTCCGCTAGCCGCTGCGCCACTTCTCCGACCAGCCCAGTGCGAGCGCTTTCAGCACGAGCGTTTTGACGTCGCCGCCGGCGGCGGGCCGCAGCACCGCGCGGAATTCGCTCCAGCGATGGACCTGCGCCGCGAGGTTGGCGGCAAGCGCGGCCGCCTGCTGCGTCATGGCGTCCGCGGCCACCGCTCCGGGGATCGTGCCGTAGCGAACTCGATCGCATACCGTGGCGAGCGCGTGTGCCGCGGCGCCGACCAGCGGCTCGTAGAACACCGACTTCGCATTCTTTTTCAGCAGTTCGAAATCGGCCTCGCTGAGCTGCGGCGCGATGTCCTCGAAGAACGTCGCCTCCTTCACACCGTAGCGTCCCAGCGCGTGGAAGACTCCGCGCGTGAAACTCGCTTCGAGGCCGTTCTGCCAGCGCAGCGCTTCGAGCGTTGCCTGTCTCGTCGCCAGACCGACCAGCTCGCCGAACTTCATGTGAGGACTCGCGGAGGTGAGCGCACGCGCCCCCGTCGATGGAGCGGCGACGCAGAACTGATCGGTCCCCGTGCCGGTCGCGGGATCGACGCTCAGGCGGCTCGGCACCGCCAGCCGATGCAGCGCCGCGCTCTTCCCTTCCGTCATCGTGACGACGACGCGAGCCAGCGTCGACGGCGTGAGCGGACGGTTGACGAGCAGCATCGTGTTGATCGTACCGGCGTAGGCCGGCACCTTCTCGACGCCGTGGTCGGTTTCGCGCCACGTCGCCGGCTCGCCCGCGGCCGTCGCATTCCCTTCGACGCCGGCTGTCACGACGGCGGTCACGCTCACATCGCCGTCCGATTCGGTGACGATCGCCGCGTAGTTCATGTTCGCGGCCGTTCCCATCACCGCCGTCGCATCCGCGGGCAGCGATGCCTCGGCGCAGACGAGATCGTGATAGGCGTCGAGGCCGTTCTCGGTCATCGCGCGATGGCGCTCGTGGTGCGCGCTCCCTTCGCAGCTCTGATGGTTCACCAGATGACGCAGGTAGGCGGCGTGGCCGCCGTGGCGGACCGACGTGCTGAGCACGTCGTGCGCCTGGGTCAGGTCGGCGACGAGAAATCGTCCCGCGCGGCGCAGGTCGAACGACGCCTGCCGCAGCAGGATCTCCCATTCCAGCAGCGAGCGCTCAGTCACAAGGGTCAGTCCAATCCCAGCCGATCGGTGTTCCGCGCGTGGCGGCCGAACCACGCGGCCAGCTGCCGGTAATGATCCGCTTTCGGTCGCGACGACGGCGGGTCGATCGCGAAGATCTCGGCGCACACGTTCGGATCCTCGAAAGCCCCGTGCAGATAGGTGCCGATCAGCTTCTCGGCGCGGACGCCGTCCACACTGCCGTCGTCGAGGCGCGCGAACGGACGCTGGTCCCCACGATCGTCGATTTGCGTCTCGCCCAGATGAATCTCGTAGCCGCCAAACACGGCGCCGCCGTCGGTCGTCGCGCTCACTGCGCGGGTTCGCTTTTCGCGAGTCATGGTCGTGTCTGCCGGCAGCAGTCCGAGGCCAGTCACCCGTCCCGCCTGCGACTCCATGGCCGCCGGATCGTCAATGGTTCGACCGAGCATTTGATACCCGCCGCAGATGCCAATCACGGTCGCGCCGCGCCGGTGCTCCTCGATCAACCACTCCGCGAGTCCGCTGTCGCGCAGCCACGCGAGGTCGGCGACGGTGTTCTTGCTGCCCGGCAGGATGACGAAATCGTACTGCGCCGCGGGCGGCGCGACGATCCAATCCGCCCAGGTCAGGAGCCGGAAGTCTGTGGAATTCGACAGGTGGGGAAATCGGGCGATGGCAACCCGGGCACCGGCCGGCGCCGGTGCGCTCGGGCGCGTGTTCAGCGCGAGGCTGTCTTCGGGATCGAGCTCGAGGCTGTCGGCGTACGGGAACACGCCGCAGCAGCACGATCCCGTTCGCTCCTCCAGAATGTGCACGCCATCGTCGAAGAGCGACAGGTCGCCGCGAAACTTGTTGATGGCGAAGCCGCGAAACAGCGATCGCTCGTCTGCGTTCAGGAGGCCGACGGTGCCGATGACCGACGCGAACACGCCGCCGCGTTCGATATCGGCGACGAGCATCCAGGGCGACTGAATGCGGGTCGCCAGCCCGAGGTTCACGAGGTCGTGATCGCGAAGATTCAACTCGCTGACGCTGCCCGCGCCCTCGATGACGACGACGTCGAAGCGGCGTGAGAGCTGCGCGAACGCTTCGAGCACTCTGGGGCGCAGTTCGTCGACGCATGCGTAATATTCGCGCGCCGACAGCGTCTTCCACAGCCGGCCGTGGACGATCACCTGGCTGCCGCCGTTGCCGTTCGGCTTCAGCAGAATCGGATTCATCGCCGGCTCGGGGTCGACGCCGCACGCCTCCGCTTGTGCGACCTGCGCCCGCCCGATCTCGCCGCCCTGACGACACGGATACGAGTTGTTCGACATGTTCTGCGCCTTGAACGGCGCCACCGACACGCCTCGCTCCCGCAGCCACGCGCAGATCGCCGTCGTCATCCAGCTCTTGCCGGCGTTCGACGAGGTGCCGCCGACGAAGAGCGATCGAGTCATGCGGTTACCAGGCGCGCGAGAAGCGGTTGCCGGTTTTCCCGGTCACCTCGCGCAGCGAACCGCTGACGCCCGCATCGTGTTCGAGCTTGCGGCCGAAGAGCCACAACAGATCGGACAGGCGATTGATGTAGGCCAGCATCGCCGGCTGGACCACCGCGCCGGCTTCGAGGAGGCGGACAAGTCCGCGCTCGGCGCGGCGGCAGACCGTCCGCGCCATGTCGAACGCGGCCGCGGCGCGATGCTCGCCGGGAATCGACCAGTCGGCGAGAATGCCGTCGATCGCTTCGATGCGATGCACTTCGGCCGTGAGCCGCTCCGCGAGCGCCGCTTCGATCACAATCTGCGGCTTCGGGCTCTCGGTCGGCGTCGCCAGCGACGATCCGATTTTGAAGAGATCGGTCTGCACGGTTTTCGTGAACGCCGCCATCTCGGCGTCGTCGCAGATCGATCGCGCGAAGCCGAGCGTGGAGTTCAACTCGTCGATCGTGCCGTACGCCTCGACGCGCGCCGACGCCTTCGACACGCGGACGCCGCCGGCCAGGCTCGTTTCGCCGGCGTCGCCTTTCATCGTACTGATGCTCATCCCGCCCTCCTTGTGCGCAGATAGGCGGCGAGCGATGCGAAATCGCTGCCCGCCGCCCGCTCGTTGAGTGTCGAGACGTGCCATCCCGATTCGTCGACGCGCACCGACACGCCATCGGTCGACGCCGCACCGACCGCGAAGCCCTGGCGCTCGAGCACGGCCTTCGCCAGCGATGCGCGCAGCCCGCCGCCATCCACGCATGCCAGTCCGTGCTCGCCGGTCAGCAGCCGGAACGCGCACTGGTCGGGGTGAAAACGAATCTGCCTTCCCTCGAACGCCTCGGCGATTGCGCCCGACAACACGACGTCCTCCGGCGCACCGGTGACGAGCTCGCCGCCGGGCTTGACCAGCCAGACGAGATCGGCCGTTCGCAGCGCGAGTTCCAGGTCGTGCGTCGACACGACGACCGACAGCCCGCCGGTCCGCGAGAGCTGACGCAGCAGCGCCATCATCTCGACGCGCGACGGCACGTCGAGAAACGCCGTCGGTTCGTCGAGCACGAGCAGCACCGGCTGCTGCGCGAGCGCGCGCGCGATCATCACCCGTTGGCGTTCGCCGTCGGAAAGGCGGCTGAAGTCGCGGTCGGCGAGATGTCCTGCGCCCACCGCGGCGATCGCCCAATCGACAACGCGGCGATCCCCCGCGCCGATCGTTCCGAACCAGCCGGAGTGCGGGTAACGACCGAGCTCGACGATCCGCCGGACGGTGAGCGCTTCCACGGACACCCGCTCCGTCAACACGACGCCGAGGCGACGCGCCAGCTCCGCGTGCGAGATCGCCGTCAGGTCGCCGCCATCCAGTTCGACCGTGCCCCACAACGGTGCCTGCATGCGCGCCAGCGTGCGGAGCAGCGTCGACTTGCCGATGCCGTTCGGACCGAGCAGACAGACGAGCTCGCCGGCGCGCACCGACACGTTCACGCGTTCGAGCACCGCTTTTCGCGTTCGCCGCGTGCGGTAGCCGACCGCGAGATCGCGCGTGCGCAGAACCGCGTCCGGTGTCATTGCGCGAGCGCTCCGCGGCGGCTCCGCAGCAGCACGGCCACGACCACCGGCGCTCCCATCAACGACGTCACGGCATTCAGCGGCAAAACGCCCGCGCTGCCGGGCAGCAGCGAGACAATTTGTGCGACGAGCGCCACGGCGGCGCCCATCACGACGACGGCCGGCACGAGCAGCCGATGATCGGAGGTGCCGAACAGCCCGCGGCACAAATGCGGCACGGCGATGCCAAGAAACGAGATCGGCCCGCAGAACGCGGTCACGACGGCGCCGAGCACCGAGGCGCCGAGCATCGTCAACCACCGCGCGCGCCGCACCGACAGCCCCATCGACTGCGCGTAGCGCTCGCCGAGCAGCAGCGCGTTCAACTGCTTCGTGCTGATCGAGGCGATGAGAACCCCGGCACCCGTCAGTGGCCCGAACAGCGCGAGCCGCGGCGACGTGACGCCCGAGAACGATCCGAATCCCCACTGCGCCCACTGCTGCAGCCGCTCGGGCTGACTCGCGCCGACCAGCACCGTGACGACCGCTGACACGGCGTAGCCGAACATCAACCCGAGAATCAGCACCGTCGTCGGATTCGCAATGCGCGTCGACACCGCCAGGACCAGCGCGAGCACGGCGGCCGCGCCGGCAATGGCGGCCACCGTCACGAGCGCGTCGCCGCGCAGACCCATCGCGGTCCCGAACGCCGCCGCCGGACCGTAGCCCGATCCCAGCACGACGAGCGCCACACCGAGACTTGCGCCCGACGACACGCCGAGCGCGAAGGGGTCGGCGAGTGGATTCCTGAAGAGTGTCTGCATCTGCAAGCCCGCGATGCCGAGCGCCGCGCCGGCCAGCATCGCGGTCACCGATCGCGGCAGGCGAATCGTGCGCACGATCACGAAGTCCGCCGGGCGATCGGCAGCGACGCCGCCAGTCAACGCGCCGACAACGCGGCCGAGCGGAACGGACGTCGACCCGAGCGCGAGCGACAGGAGAAACACACCGACCAGCAGAGCGATCAGCGCGGCGAGCAGCACGGCCTCGCGTCCTTTCATGGCTGGGCCGGCACCGGCATATACCACTCGAACTCGTGATCCGCGGCAAGGTGCGGGTGCAGGATCTTGATCAGGTCGGCCAGCAGGATGTCGGGATGCGACACGCTGCGCGACCAGAAATCGTTGGCGCCCGTCGGCGTTTCGCGCCGCTCGTACACCCACACCTGCCGCCGCTGATACGCCTTGAACACCGCGTAGCGCGGCTCGTCGGTGAGCATCGACGCCAGGTTCTTCCAGCCGCCGCCATTGATCCACACGTCGGCGGCGGCCGCGCGCTGCACCTGCGCTTCGAAATCGACCGACGCGATGCCGGCGCTGGGGTTGTCGGCCCAGGCGTAGCGGCCGCCGGCATCAGCGATCAGCGACGAGACGTAGGAATGGCCGCCGGCGATCGTGAACATACCGCGCGTACTTCGACCGGTCATGACCAACGGACGGTCGTGCTCGGCAATCGCAGCGACCCGCTGGCGGAGCGCCTGATACCGCGCCTTGACATCGCCGAACACCGTCTGGGCCTTGCGCTCTTCGTTGAGAAACAGCGCCATGTACTTCAGCCACTCGGCGCGGCCGAGCGCAGTCGGCTCGAGCCATTCGCTGTTGGCGACGACAGGGATGCCGGCGTGGCGGATCACCGCCAGCGTCGGGTTCGACGTCGAGGTCGCCATCAGCATCGACGGCCGCGACGCGACGACGCGCTCGACGTCGATCACCAGCCCGACTTTCGCGAATTCGACGATCTCGCCGGCTTTGAATCGTTTCCGCACGGCCGGATCCGTGACGGCGTCGCCCTGCGCGACGCCGGTGAGAACGTCCGGGCGGCCCAGATCGCCCAGCAGCGACAGGTGCGTCGTCGAAAATGCGAAAAACGATTTCACTGGAACAGTGACGAGCTGGGCGCCTGCCAGCGCGCCCTCGAGCGGCGGCGCCGGCGCGCCGCATTGCGCGAGCACGTATCGCTCGGCCGGTCCGCCGGCGGACGATTGCGTGACTGTCACGACCTTGTACGACTTCCGATACTCGACGCGGAAGACGACGGCGTCGTCGAGGGTTGCCTTGTCGGGAAAGTAGTCGGCGGCTGCGTCGAAGCGATCGACGCACCCCGACGTGACGTTGGCGGAACGCCGCGCGGGTGTCTGCGCGGAGGCGACCGCCGACCACGCCAGCGCCGAGAGCGCGAACGCAGCCGCGCGACGGCTGTTCATCGCCGTCCACCCACCACCACCGTCGCTCCGGTGCGGATGTTGATCGGCAGCGCCGGGAACCCGAAGGTCGGTTGATAGTCGCGATTGAGGAG
>Ga0310810_10005959_pt1 | contig 13710 bp, 10 predicted proteins | sample NCmetagenome_FD_207641 | JGI IMG/M metagenome (GOLD analysis project Ga0310810, IMG submission 207641) | Soil microbial communities from experimental microcosm in Duke University, North Carolina, United States - NC | ecosystem: Engineered > Artificial ecosystem > Soil microcosm > Unclassified ... | reverse complement strand
CTACCGGAACGTCTCGGTCGCCAGCGGACCGCGGCGGGTGGACCGCATCCTGGAGCAGCAGTCGAGCCTGGTCCGCGTGCCGCTCAAGGCGGGCACGTCGGATCCCGATCTTCCGGCAGCGGCCCCGGCGCCGGCTCCCCTCGATCCCAAGGCTCCTACGTTCCTGGCCGGCGGAGCCGAGAGCGCGCTGCTGGACGACAAGGCGTACGCCGGCAGCGAAGCCGACAAAACCGGGATGTACCAGCTCTTAAAGACCGACCTGTTCAACCTGCTCTGCATCCCCCCGGCCGCGCGGGGCGGCGACACCTCGGCGGCGGTCTACCAGGAAGCCCTTGCGCTGTGCGTGAAGCGCCGGGCCATGCTCGTCGTGGACTCGCCGGCGGCGTGGAGCGCGGGTGGGGCGACCGGCATCACCCAGAAGACCCAGACGAAGCTCGACGCGCTCGGCATCGCGGGCACCGACGCCCGGAATGCGGCGCTCTACTACCCGCGCGTGGTGCAGGCCGACCCCACCCGCGGCGGGCAGCTCGACACGTTCGTGCCCTGCGGCATCATCGCGGGGATCATGGCCCGAACCGACTCCCAGCGGGGGGTCTGGAAGGCGCCGGCGGGCCTCGATGCCGCGCTGAACGGCGTGCTGGGACTCGACGCCGTGCTGAGTGACGGGGAGAACGGCCAGCTCAACCCGCTCGCCATCAACTGCCTGCGGGCGTTCCCGGGCAGCGGTCGCGTGGTGTGGGGCGCCCGCACGATGCGCGGCGGCGACCAGTCTGCCGACGAGTACAAGTACGTCCCCGTCCGCCGGCTCGCGCTGTATCTCGAAGAGAGCTTGTACCGGGGCCTCAAGTGGGTGGTGTTCGAGCCCAACGACGAGCCGCTCTGGGCCCAGATCCGGCTCAACGTCGGCGCGTTCATGCACAACCTCTTCCGCCAGGGCGCGTTCCAGGGCACCACGCCGCGCGACGCCTACTTCGTCAAGTGCGACAAAGAGACGACCACCCAGAACGACATCAACCTGGGCATCGTGAACATCGTCGTCGGCTTCGCGCCGCTCAAGCCGGCGGAATTCGTGATCCTCAAGCTGCAGCAGATGGCCGGCCAGATCGAAGTGTAAGGAGGGAGACATGGCGCAGTTCAGCGTCAACGCGCAGCGGTTCGACCCCTACAAGAACTTCAAGTTCCGGATCAAGTGGGACGGTCGCTTCGTGGCCGGCCTGAGCAAGGTCGGTTCCCTCAAGCGCACGACCGAAGTGGTCAAGCACCGCGAGGGCGGCGATCCGAGCAGCACCCGGAAGTCGCCCGGGCGGACCGAGTACGAGGCCATCACGCTCGAGCGGGGCGTCACCCACGATACCGAGTTCGAGAAGTGGGCCAACCGGGTGTGGAACTTCGGGTCCGGGCTCGGGTCCGAGGTGTCGCTCGACGGCTTCCGCAAGGACCTGATCCTCGAGCTGTATAACGAGGCCGGCCAGCTGGTCATCGCCTACAAGGTGTTCCGCTGCTGGGTGTCGGAGTTTCAGGCCCTGCCCGATCTGGACGCCAACGCCAACGCCGTGGCCATTCAGCACATCAAGCTGGAGAACGAAGGCTGGGAGCGGGACTACGAGGTCCCGGAGCCGAAGGAGCCCACCTTCACCGAGCCGGCGGCTTGAACGTGTCATGCGCGCCCTCAGCGAATCCGACGTGCTGCGCCTGTGGGAGCTCGGCGCGGAGCAACCGCCGGCGCGGCGCGCACTGCTGCTGCTGGACGCGTCCGCGGAGGACCCCGACACGCAGCTGGCCCAGTGGAGCATCGGCTGGCGCGACCGGCGGCTGCTGGAGCTTCGGCGCGCGTTGTTCGGGGAGGACCTAGCCGCTCGCGTGCGCTGCCCCTCGTGCGGGGCGGCGGCGGAGCTTTCGTTCACCGCATCCGAGATCCTGGCCCCGTCGCCGGAATCGCCGCCTGACACGGTGTCGGTCGAGGCGGAGGGGTACCTGCTCTCCGCCCGGCTTCCCAACAGCGTCGATCTCCTCGAGCTCGAGTCGGCCCCACCCGCAGAGCGGGACGCGCAAGCCCTGCTTCGGCGGTGCCTGCTCGACGCCCGCCGCGCCGATGTCCCCGTCGGCGCGGACGAGCTGCCCGCGGCGGCGCTCGACGCGCTGGAGCGGGAGATGAGCGCGGCCGATCCGCAGGCCGAGTGCTACCTCGACATCTCGTGTCCGGCATGCGGTCATCGGTGGCAGCCGCCGTTCGACGCGAGCTGGTTCCTCTGGAGTGAGATCGATGCGTGGGCCCGCGGCGTCCTGGGGGAGGTCCACGCGCTGGCCCGGGCCTACGGCTGGTCCGAGCGCGAGATCCTCAGCCTCGGCCGCCGGCGCCGGCACAGCTACCTCGAGCTGGTGGGAGCGTGATGGGATACCTCGCCACCATCGTCGGCAGGCTCGAAGGGGGTGCGGCCCCGGTCCGACCGCGCCTCCCCACGAGGTTCGAGCCGGCCGCGCCCGCGCTCTCCGGCTCCCACTCCGACACCGTGGCGGACGCAGACGTCCCGCCCCGCGAGCCGCCCGCGTTCACCGGACCGGCCGCGGAGAGCCGGGAGGCGGAGCCGGCGATCGGCACGCTCCACGACATCCGCCGGCGGGCTGCACCCGGTCCAACGCCGTGGGGCGAACGGCCCTCCCAGGGTGCTTTTCGCGGTCCAGCCCACCCGCGGGACGAGCCCGGGAGGGCCCCGGGAGCCCTGGACCCGGTCGCGCCCGTCCCGGGGCCGGCGCTGCCCGGAGCTGGACGCGCGATCCAGCCCGCGGCGAGCGCGACGCCGAGCGCTCAGCGGACCGGCCGGTCTCTCACCAGCACGCCGTCTCCGGCCGAGCCGCGGGAACCGCCGGCTTCCGACGCGCCCGGGCAGTGGGCCGAATGGAACCGGAGAAATCCGCGCGCGCCGGGCCCGCGGACCGCGAACCGGCCACCGGAGCTGGAAGCGCGCGGCGGGTCCTCGGAGGCGGCGGCGAGGCTCGATCCGGCGAGGGCGCCCTCCCCGAGCGGGCGCGACCCGGTCGCGACGATCGTCCACCAGCCGACGCTGCGACCGGCCCCGCGCGCGACGACCGACCGGGAGCCGCCGCCGCGACCGGCACTGCTCCTCGACGCACACGCGCACCCGCGCGCGGACCAATCACCCGCGTCCGCCGCCCCCGAGCCCACCATCGAGGTCACAATCGGGCGAATCGAGGTGCGAGCCGCGCCGGCTCCGCCGCGGGCCGGCCCGGCCGCCCCGCCGGCCGCCTCCGCCATGACGCTGGAGCAGTACCTGCGGAGCCGCGCCGGCGGTGCCGGACGATGAGCAATGCGCTGGCCATCGCCGCGACGACCGCGACCCTTCGCGGGCTGCTGCTCAACGGCATCCAGCGGCTCGACGACACCCTCAGCGATCTCGAGGTGACGGCCCAGCCGCTCGACCGGGCGCGAAGCGGAATCACTAAGGCGCAGCTCAATCTGTTCCTCTATCAGACCGTGCCCAACGGCAGCTGGAGGAACATGGAGCACCCCCGCCAGCTCAAGCCGGGGGAGAGCGGCGTGCCGCCGCTGGCGCTCAACCTCCACTACGTCCTCACCGCCTACGGTCGGGGCGAGAGCGACAACGACGCGGTCAGCCACCGGGTGCTGGGCGGTGCCATGAGCGTGCTTCACGACCATCCCCTGCTGGGCGCGGACGAGATCAAGTCCGCACTGGTCGGCAACGACCTGTACGCCCAGCTGGAGCGCCTCCGGATCGTGCCGCAGCCGATGACGCTGGAGGAAATGTCCAAGCTGTGGACCGCGTTCCAGACGAACTACCGGCTCTCATCGGCATACGAGGTCTCGGTGCTGCTCATCGACAGCAACCGCCCCGCCGCCACCCCCCTTCCCGTGCTGACCCGCGGCAAGGACGACTCCGGCGTCTTCGCCCAGGCCGACCTCGACCCGCCCTTCCCCACGCTGACCGATGTGGTCTTGCCGAACGGTCAGCCCAGCGCCCGGTCGGGCGATCGGATCACCCTGACGGGGAGCCGCCTCGACGGGGCCAATATCGGCGTCTGGTTGCAGCACCGGCGGTGGAGCGAGCCCATCGAGGTGCCGCCGGCCGGACCCGGCACGTCGGAGGCGGTGGACGTGGTGGTGCCGAACGTCGCGGCGTCGTGGCCCGCCGGGTTCTACACCGCGGCGATCGCCGTGCAGCGACCGAGCGACACGTTCCGACGGGCCACGAATGCGGCGTCGTTCGCGCTCGCGCCGCGCATTACGGCCATCGCTCCCGATCCGGCGCCGCGGACCGTGAATGGCGACGTCACGCTGACGCTGACCGTCGTCCCCGACGTGCTGCCCGAGCAGCGCGCCGCGCTGCTGCTGGGCGGGCGCGAGATCCTCGCGAACCCGCATCCCGCGCAGGCGGGACAGCTCACCTTCGCCGTGAAGGACGTGGCGCCGGCCGCCTACCCGGTGCGCCTGCGGCTCGACGGCGTCGACAGCATCCTGGTGGACCGCTCTGCCGTACCTCCCAGGTTCGACCCCACGCAACGGGTGACGATCACATGACCGACGCGGCCGCCTGGCAGCAGTCCAACGACGACTACCTGTCGGCATCGCTCGCTTGGCTTCGGCTGCGACTGGAGCGGCTGGTCTCGCAGGAGCACGCGCCCGCGGCCACGTGGGCCAGGCTGCCGGAGTTCCATCCGCCCTCGATGTGGGACCGGCTGCTCGGGCGCCGCACGTCGGGGCCGGTGACAGCCAAGCCCGCGCTGCTTCCACCCGTGTCGGCATCCACCGCGAGCCGCGCGGTCACCGAGGCCAGCGAGGCCCGGGACCGGCTGGCCGCCGCCGAGACGCCGCCGGCGCTGGAGATCCTCGCGCGCCGCTTCGGGCTTTCCCCGTTCGAGCGCGACGTCCTGCTGCTGGCGGTCGGGGTGGAGCTGGACACCCGCATCGGCGCCCTGTGCGCCCGGGGACAGGACGACGCCACCCGCCCCCACCCCACCCTCGCACTGGCGATGGCGTTGTTCGACGACCCGACCTGGGATGTGCTGTCGCCGGAGCGGCCGCTGCGCTACTGGCGGCTGATCGAGATCGGCCAGTCCGCGGTGCAGCCGCTCCTGGCGAGCTCGTTCCGCGCCGACGAGCGCGCGCTGCACTTCACCAAGGGACTCAACTACCTCGACGACCGACTGGCGACGCTGGTGACCTCGCTCGAGTCCTCGCCGATGCCCCCGATGACGGCCTCCCAGGAGGCGGTCGTGGAGGACGTGCTCGCCCGCTTCGCGCGCCGTCCGGGACAGGCACCCCCGACGCTGGTTCAGCTGGTCGGCGGCGACCGCCTGAGCAAGGAGGTCGTGGCGCGCACGATCGCCTCGCGATTGGGCCTGCACCTCTACCGCCTCCCGGCAGAGCTGCTGCCCGCCTCGCCACAAGAGCTCGAGTCGCTGGTCCGGCTGTGGCAGCGCGAGACGATGCTGCTTCCGCTGGCGCTCTACCTCGAGCAGCGGGAGGGGGACGCAGGCGGGGAGCACGTCTCCGGTGGCGTGGCGCGGTTCGTGGCCCGCCTCGACCGTCTGTGCCTGCTGGACACCCGCGATCTCAGGTCCGATCTCGTCGGCGACGCGGTGGTCCTGGACATCCGCAAGCCCACGCCGGCCGAGCAGCGGCGGCTCTGGGCCTCGGCACTCGGTCCGGCAGCCGCGGAGAACCCGGACCGGCTGTCCGCCCAGTTCGACCTGAGCGCGGCGGTGATCGACCAGGTGGTCCGCGCGGCGGACGTCGATCCGGGCGGGAGCCCACCGGACCAGCTCGCGGCACGTCTATGGACGGAGTGTCTGGCCCGAACCCGTCCCCGCCTGGACCTGCTGGCCCAGCGCATCGACGCCCTGGCGACCTGGGACGACTTGGTGCTTCCCCCGGCGGAGGCCGCCCTGCTCCGCCAGATCGTCGCCCAGGTGGCCCAGCGGAGCCGGGTGTACGAGGACTGGGGGTTCGCCCGCAAGATGAACCGCGGGCTCGGAATCAGTGGACTGTTCGCGGGCGAGAGCGGCACGGGCAAGACCATGGCGGCCGAGGTCATCGCGAACGACCTGGGCATGCACCTGTACCGCATCGACCTCTCGGCGCTGGTGAGCAAATACATCGGGGAGACCGAGAAGAACGTGCGGAAGTGCTTCGACGCGGCCGAGGATGGCGGTGCGATCCTGTTCTTCGACGAGGCGGACGCCATCTTCGGCAAGCGGAGCGAGGTCAAGGACAGCCACGACCGCTACGCCAACATCGAGATCAATTATTTGCTGCAGCGGATGGAGGCGTTTCGCGGGCTCGCCATCCTCGCCACCAACATGAAGAGCGCGCTGGATCACGCATTCCTGCGGCGGCTGCGCTTCGTCGTCGAGTTCCCCTTCCCCGGAGTGCCGGAGCGGCGGGCCATCTGGCAGCGGGTCTTCCCGCCTGAGGCGGAGGTGCACGGTCTCGAGCTGGACCGGCTGGCGCGCCTGCCGCTCACCGGCGGCAGCATCCACAACGTGGCCCTGAACGCCGCGTTCCTGGCGGCCCACGCGGGAGCGCCGGTCACCATGACGCACGTTCTGACGGCGGCCCGAACGGAGCTCCGCCGGCTCGACCGCCCCGTGAACGAGGCCGATTTCCGCCTGCTCGAGGCGAAGGGAGTGGTCGCGTGAACGTCCGGGTGCACATCGACCGGCTGGTGCTCGACGGCTTCGCGCTGGGAGCCGGAGATGGCGCGCGGGTGGGAGCGGCGATGCAGGCGGAGCTGGCCAGGCTCCTGGCCGAGCGCGGGCTCTCGTCGCGCCTGGCCGGCGGCGGCGCGGTCGGTGGACTCCAGGGCGCGGCGCTGAGGCCGGATGGGTCGAGCTCGCCGGCGGCGCTCGGGCGCGGGATCGCGCAGTCGGTTCACGGAGCGGTCGGACCCGATGCACGCTGAACGGATGGCGGTGCAGGCGAGCGGAGCGTGGTCGGCCCACCTGCGCGGGGCGACGGGCAGCGGCGCCGTGCGGGCAGGCCGCGAGCCCCGCCCCGGCCAGGTGGCCGATACCCGTGCCTCGTCGGGTGGCCGGGTCCATTGGGACGTGGTGCGGCTGCGGGTGCGCGTCGGCCCCGGGACCGGTGCTGAGTCCACGGCGGATGCTAGCGGCACGTTGCCGTACCGGGAAGCGACGGAGCTGGACCGCTGCATCCGGACCATGGGGGAGGGGGCCGCGGAGGAGTGCAGGGCCGAAGTCCTCGGCGAGCCGATGCAGCCGCCGGTCACCCCGCCTCCGCCCCCGGCCTGCACGCCCACGGGTCTCGACCGGGCGAGCTATCTCGCCGTCCCCGGCACCTCGACCCAGGACTTCGGCCTGACGACGCTCGACGGGCCGGTCGGGGTTCCGGCGGCGCACACCTCGCCGGTCAAGGGCGGGGTTCGGTTCGACCAGACCGCGGCCATCATGGCGCCGCTCCGGTCGGTCTTCACGAAGGCCGGGTCGTTCACCGAAGGAAAGGTCCACTTCCTGGGCGGGGGGGACTGCCCCACGAAGACCATGGACGCACGCTGGACCATCAGGCCCGACGGCGCCACGCGCATCGCCGAAGCGGAGCAGGAGCACTGCAGCGATCTGGCCTTGGCTTTCGATCTCTCGTTGCCCCGATACGCGCAGGCGGTGAACGACTTCGCGGCGGCCAACCGGGTGTTCCGGAGCCATCGGGCGGCGGTGGCGGCCGTGACCGCGAAGACGGGGGTCGCCCCGGACAAGTGGGCGTCCGTGTTCCGGTGCCTGGCCTGCAAGACCGAGAGCCGCGACCACATCGGGTGGCATAAGCCGCGTCCCTTCGAGCGGAAGCCCGACCTCCGGAACAACTGCGCCGACCCGGAGTTCATCATCACGGCCGGGAGTCTCCCCGAGGTCTCCAAGCACCCGCCGGCCGAGATCATCAAGGACTGCGGGGAAACGCCGGGCGTTCCTCCGTCGATCGGCACCCAGACGCAGAAGTGCATGCAGCGGCCTTGAGACGGCAACGTCGCACGACGGAGAACGCCGGCAGGAGGAAATCATGGAACGAGTGGCCGAACCGATCGAGACCTACACCTACCGCGCCGGGCGCAAGGTGTCCCTCCTCAAGCGGCCCGATCAGTACGTGGTTCGTGCCCTGCCCGAGCGCCTGCGGGCGCTGGGCATTCCCGAGGCGGAACAGACATCGTCGGGATCGTCACGCGTCACGACCCGGCCGAGCGAGCTCGAGGCCCAGATGGCGCGGGCGCGTGCCGTGGCCCCGACCCATCATGCCTATTACGTGGCGGACACCGGCACCGAGTTTCTCATCACCGACCGGGTGCTGGTGACGTTCCGGCGGCAGCCGTCGAGCGCCGAGCTGGACGCCATCACGGCGCGATACGGCCTGGTGCTCCAGGCCACCTACGGCGATCGCGACTACCTGTTCCAGCTGACCGACCATACGGGCATGAACCCGGTGAAGCTGGTCGTGGAGCTCAACGAGCACGAGCCACTGGTGGAGTCGGCGGAGCACGATCTCAACCAGCGGCTGGTCACCTATGCCCTGGCCCTTCCGCAGGATCCGATGTTCGCGGGGGAGTGGCACCTGCACACCCATTTCGTGCACCCCCAGGTCGATCCCCGATCCTCGGCGCGGTGTGAGGAGGCGTGGCAGCTGCTCGGCTCGTTCGGCACCCGCGACGTGGTCATCGGCATCACCGACGACGGCTGCAAGCTCGACCACGGCGACTTCGACTCGGCGGGGAAGTTCGCGGCCTGGGGCTACCTGCGGGGCAGTCGGCTGGTGACCAACGCGGACGTGGATGCCGATCCCCAGCAGATGTACCATGCGGGGTCGAACCACGGCACGTCCTGCGCCGGCGTGGCCGCGGGCGAGGTGGATGCCCTCCTGACCGTCGGCGGCGCTCCCGGCTGCCGCCTGTTGCCCATCCAGTGGGAGTCGTCGGGGCCATCGCTGTTCATCAGCGACTCCAAGCTGCTCACCGTCCTGGCGTTCGTCGCCGACAAGGTGGACGTCCTCTCGAACTCCTGGGGCGGCGTGCCGGACAGCCGCTGGTCCGTGCAGGTGGTGAATCGGATCACCACGCTGGCCCAGGCCGGCGGGCGACGGGGCAAAGGCATCATCTTTCTGTGGGCGGCGGGCAACGAGAACTGCCCGTTCAACCACCAGGCCAGCCAGGATGTGCCGTACACCAGCGGCTGGGAGCCGGCGCCCGACGGCACCCCCCGGTGGGCCGGAGTCGAGACCAGCCGGCAGTTCGTCAACAACCTCGCGGGCATTCCGGGGCTGGTCCATGTGGCGGCGCTGGCCAGCACGGCGCAGCGCAGCCACTACTCCAACTACGGTCCAGGGATCGTGATCACCGCGCCGACCAACAACGTGCACGAATACCGCCGGCTCCAGCTCGCCGGCCTGGGCGTCACGACCACCACCGGCGCGGGCGGCGGGGTGACGAGCGGGTTCGGAGGCACCTCCAGCGCGACGCCGCTCACTGCCGGCGTCACCGCGTTGATCATCTCGGCCAATCCGTCGCTCAGCGCGCTCGAGGTCATCTCCATCCTCAAGCGGACGGCGTCGAAGAATCTGGCGTTCGAGGGGTACCCGAAGACGCCGGCGGCGCCGTTCGATCCCACGCCCACGTGGGACGTCTCGCCGGTGGCGCCGTTCGATGCGGGCACCTTCGCGGATCAGGGCGATCCGGACGGCAGCTGGAGCCCGTGGTTCGGCCACGGCAAGGTGGACGCGGCGGCCGCCGTGGGCGCGGCCCTGGGCCAGGCCCCGACCGGCGGCGGCACGGCGGCGCCGGTGCGCCAGGCGTCGGCCCCCGGCCTGACCATTCCGGACGATGATTCGGCGGGCGTGGCGGACTCGATCCAGGTGGGCGCGGGAGGGGCTCGGGTGGCCGGCCTGCGGATCGCGGTCGAGATCACGCACACGTACATCGGCGACCTCCGGGTCACGCTCCGCTCTCCGGCTGGAACCGATGTCGTGCTGCACGACCGCCGAGGGGCCAACGCCAGGGACATCAAGCGCACCTTCGACGTGGCGGCCGCGCCGGCGCTGGCCGGCCTGGTGGGCCAGCCGGCCTCGGGCACCTGGCGGCTGCTGGTGCAGGACCTGGCCGCCGCCGACGTGGGACGCCTCGACCGCTGGGAGCTGGAAATCCAGCCCGACACTGGGCAGCTCCTCGAGCGGGTCGAGGGTCCCGGCGTCACCATTCCCGACGACGATGCCGCCGGTGTGGAGCGGTCGTTCGCCATGACGGGTGCGGGGACGGTGGACCGGGTGGAGGTGGACCTGGACATCACCCACACCTACGTCGGGGACCTGCGGGTGGTCCTGGTGGCACCGTCGGGCACGAGCGTGGCGCTGCACGACCGGGTGGGCGGCTCGCTGGACAACATCATCCGGACCTACACGCCGTCCACCACGCCCGCGCTGAACACGCTGCGGGGGCAGCCGATCCAGGGGGCGTGGCGGCTTCGGGTGGCGGATCTCGAGTCGGCGGATGTGGGGAAGTTGAACCGCTGGGCGCTGCGGCTGAAGCCGGCATGAGCCGATGATGCGAGCCCTGCTTCCCGCGCTCGTGAAGCCCGCGACGGCGGACTCCTTCGTCCGGGCGGTGCTGCAGAGGAAATGCGCCTGCGGGGGAGAGCACGCGGGCGAGGGGGCGTGCGACGAGTGCCGCCAGAAGCAGGAGCAAGGCACGATGCAGCGGGCCGCGATCGGCGCCTCGCCCGCAGTCGCCGCGCCGGCGGCGGTCCACGAGGTGCTCCGCTCCCCGGGACAGCCGCTGGATGCCGCGACCCGGGCCTTCATGGAGCCGCGGTTCGCGTCCGACTTCTCGCACGTGCGGGTGCAGGCCATCGCCCCCGTCACGGGTCCGACGCCGTTGACGATCAGCCACCCCGGCGAGCCGGCCGAGCGAGAAGCCGAGCAGGTCGCGAAGACGGTCGTGGATTGGCCGGGCCGCTACGGTGCCCAGGCCGGCCCCCGCGCCGATCTCAGCCGGGTGCGTTTGCACACCGATGCCCATGCGGCGGAGTCCGCGCGCGCCGTGAACGCACTGGCCTACACGGTCGGCGGCGACATCGTGTTCGGCGCCGGTCAGTATGCTCCGCGAACCGCGGCGGGGCGCCGTCTGCTGGCCCACGAGCTCACGCACGTCCTGCAGCAGACAGGTGGAACCCGCGGCGGCGCGCGCGCCTTCGCCCTCCAGCGGCAGGAGTCCAAGCCGACAATTCCCATCCCGGTGTTCGACGAGCTGGATCCCACGGTCATCGTGCCGGACTTGCCTGCCGTACCGGAAGTTGTGAGAGGCCAGCAGGTGAAGCTCAGCACGGTGAGAAAGGCGCTCGCGGCCCTGGCGGGAAAAAAGTCGGGCGGGACCACGAAGGACTGCACCCCCGCCATAGGGTTCGAGCGTGCCGGGTCGGGAGAGTTCAAGGGGCTCTGCTGCCATGGTTCGTTGCGCAGCGCGGAGAACTGCTGCCAGTTGAGCGATATCGGCCTGATCACGGGGCGGTGCTGCACCCGCAGGAACGAGGTGGTGCTCGATGGCATCTGCGTCACGTTGCCGGAGGTGAAGCTGCCACCGCAGCGGCTCCCCAAGCCACCGGGCAAACCGGCTCCCGCGCCCGCGCCACAGCCCAAGCCGGCGCCACCATCCATATCGGTCCACTTCGAGAAGGACAAGCCGGCCGCCGCCGGGGGCGCGATCGGGGCGAGTCTGACCGGCGATGGACCCGAGGCCCTCGCCGGCCTGATCGCCCTGCTCCAGGCGGACCCGACGCTGCAGGTCCAGCTGGTCGGCCACGCCTCCCCGGAGGGGACGCCCGAGCACAATCAGACTCTCGCGACGCGGCGCGCCGAAGCGGTTGCCGACGCGCTGGCCGGCGCTGGGATCGCGGCAGGACGCATCACCGATCTGCCTACATCAGATCTGGCGGCCGAGTGTCAGAAGGTGCGCGCCGGTGTGGTGAGCTGCGGCGAGGCGGGATCCACTGGCCCCGCCGACCGGCAAGTAGTAGCGCGGTTCTCTCGGGCGGCGCCGTGAGTCACACCATGAGCAGGTGCGCTGCCTCGGAGGGCTCGAAGTCCCGCGCCTGCCCCACCGTCGAGCACCCCCCTGCCCAGGTCGGGGCTTTGGGCTGGCTGACGAACCGGCAGACGCGCTCGCGGGATTTCGGTGAGTCACAGTTTGGCTATGACTTCAGCCGGTTGCGGGTTCACGCGGCCACATCGGCCCAGGGTGCCGGCCAGGGCGAGAATCCACGCCTCAACAATGCGGGACTGGACATGGAGGAAGAGCCGGGGGTGGAAGGCGGAGCCCAGCTGCTGGATCAGGATGCTGGAGCCGCCCCACCGGCGCCCGCGCCTGCCCCGGCGCCCGCACCCGCCCCCGCGCCTGCCCCCGCGCCGGCGCCGGCGCCTGCGCCCGCGGCCCCACCCCTCGCGGTCACACTTCCGCCTCACGTGCGGAGCGCCTCGTCGCCTGCAGGAATGCCGGACAGAATTCCGCCCAGAGTCGATAGCCCAGCGGCTGTGGGCATCGCCGGGTGGCACGCTCCAATGCCGGATGTCGTCCTTTCCATCGAGGGCGGCGGTGGTGGAAACGGCAGCGTGACCATTAATGGAGCCGCGACCACGGCACTGAAAGCCAGCACGACAGTACGGCTTCGCGGGGTTGACCAGACCGATGTCGGGAAAGCGGGGAGTTTAAAGCTGGTAGCGGACGCCGGCGGCACGAGGTTGGCCGCAAGCCCAGGGTTCTCCGTGTCCTCCATCCCGCAGGACTGGTCCGTCTCATTCAACGCGCTGATCACCGGCGCGAACCGTGGCATCAAGGTCAACAATAGCTGGACCTCGGACTCGGGGACCGTGGCCGACCTCGATGAAGCCGAGCGGTCGGAGCAGGTGCAATATGGGGCCGGAACCGGCTGTTTCTTGGGAGTGACGGGAGCGAACTCTGGGTATCTGCCGGCGAACAGCCCACCCCTCGTAGATAGCCACGCCGCTCCGGTGGCGCTCCTCACGGCCGTGGGATCGATCGTCGCCGAGCAGACCTTCATCTTCAAAGACAACCGGACGGGTGCCGTGGACATCCCGGCAAGGAAGTCGGGCTTCCGACTGACGCGAACCGTCACCGAGCCGACTCCCGGCAGCTTCTCCATCACGACGACCAAGGCCGGCACGAGCACCAGTGCCAACGGCTTCGCGTCGGGAGCGGGGGCGGGCTCAATATCGAGAACGCAGGCGGTGTGAGGGTGATTCCGGAGCGTGACATGCTCGAACGGTGCAAGTCGGAGCTCGAATGACCGGTGGCGGCGAGCGCAATGGCGACCACGAAGGGGAGCCGATCCCTCCGCACCTGCGGCACTGGCCTGGGCTGTCCGTGCGGGAGGGCGGTCGAATCGTCGCCGCGCCACCAGACGACGTCGCCGTTGCCAAGGGTTATCCCACCGCGGCGGACAAGGGAACGGTCGTCGGTGGTAAACGGCTCACCCTTCTCACTGCCAAGCTGCGGTACACGCCCGGCGAGGAGGTGCGCGTCATTCACGTGCTGGAGGCGGTCGAGCCCGGTGGTGAAATCTTCGTCATGGGACCGAAGCGGATCTACGGAGAGTACGTCGACGGTGTGCCGGTCACGCCAGAGTCGGCTCCCGAGACGGTATACGATGGGCCGGTGCTGGAGACGCCGA
>Ga0310810_10005957_pt1 | contig 13712 bp, 16 predicted proteins | sample NCmetagenome_FD_207641 | JGI IMG/M metagenome (GOLD analysis project Ga0310810, IMG submission 207641) | Soil microbial communities from experimental microcosm in Duke University, North Carolina, United States - NC | ecosystem: Engineered > Artificial ecosystem > Soil microcosm > Unclassified ... | reverse complement strand
AGGCGATCCTACTGTCGGAGGGATTTCGCCACGTCCGGGTCCGCGATCACGGCGACATCGCAAGGATCGAGGTCGCCCCCGAGGAGTTCGCCAGACTGAATCAGCCTGCCCTTCGCTCGTCGATCAGCGCCCGTTTGCGACAGGCGGGATTCCGATTTGTCTGCGTGGATCTGGAGGGGTATCGGCGCGGAGGAACGGGTGTAGCCTGAGCGCTGAGCGATCCTCGGTGGACGCTACCGTGGAGATTTAGACAGGGCATCGAGCGCTTCATCGGCCAAGCGCCGATGATCAGCATCCGTCAAACTCCGCTGCACAACCTTTTCTGCTACCATCAACGCCAACTCGGTGGTCTGCGTGCGGATCTCTCCAATCGCCTTTCGCCGCTCATGGTCAATCTCGCGGGTCGCATCGCCTTTGATTCGCTCAGCTTCAGCGGTGAGTCGCTGCTCGTTTTCCTCCATCAGACGCTGCGCTCGTTCCTTTGCCGCCGAGAGTATCCCTTCGGCTTCCTGTGACGCCGCAGCCAACTTGGCTTCATAGTTCTTGAGCGTACGCTCCGCCTCGGAACGATGCCGTTCGGCCTGATCCAGGCTGTCCCTGATCTTCTTCTCACGCTCCTCGAGCGCGCTCAGAATTCCAGGGAACGCATATTTATAGAGGAGGAACAGGAGAATGCCAAAGGACACGACTTCCCAGAAGATCAGGGAAGAGAAAAAATGGGATTCAAACTGCGGCATGCTGCACCTTCAGTAGATTGTGACTCGCTATTTACGCAGTCCCATGATGATGAACGCAATGACCAGCCCATAGAGTGCGATGGCTTCAACCAACGCGAAGCCGATCCACATGTATTTGCCGACACGTCCCTCTGCCTCCGGCTGACGCGCGACCGCTTCGATCATTTTTCCGAAGATGTAGCCAATGCCTACGCCCGCTCCGGCAAATCCGGCGGCGGCAAGGCCCATGCCCAACAGTGCTGCGGCTGCAGAATCCATTGATTCGCCCCTCCTTTAACCTAACGGTTCATCGTTCAGTGAGCCTGTTCGCTATGCCCATGCAAGGTCACTGCATCACCCAAATATACGCACGTCAAAATTGTGAAAATGTACGCCTGAATTGGAGCAATCAACGCAGCCTCCAGCCCATTCACAAATAACGTGGCACTGAACGGAAGCCACCCAATGTAGACAGGCAGAGAGATCACCATGCCAAACAGCACCGCCAGAATGGTATGGCCAGCCGTCATATTGGCAAACAACCGCACGGCAAGGGACACGGGCCGCGCCAACTGGCTGATTAACTCAATCGGGATCATCAGCGGTAACATCCACCCGGGCGTTCCCGGTGGAATCAGAATTCCTAAAAATTTCATGCCGTGCAGCACAAATCCGAGGACAATGCTCAGCGTATACACGAAGCCCGCAAACACACCGGTGACAATGATCTGACTCGTTACCGTGTAGGTCCCCGGAATCAAACCCAGCCAATTACAAAACAGGATGAACAAGAAAAGAGTGGCAATCAGGGGGAAAAACTTCATTCCGTCTTTTCCCATCGTATCCAAAATCATCCCTCGGATAAAATCGACGAGTATCTCGGCGAGGCTTTGCAATTTGCCGGGCACGAGGCGGCGGGCAGAGCCCGCCATGATCATGAGGATCGAGATGAGCCCCACGACCACCCACATCATAATGACGGCTTTGTTGATGGAAATATCGAGGCCGCCGAGGTTGATGGGAATGTAATTGTGCAGTTCAAACGGATGCAGGGGACTTTCTTCCATGGAGCCTTTCGCGAAACATTACTCGACTATTTCGGCCACCGTTGCGCCATCCGGTACGCATTTCTCACACCGGCTGCCGCACCCACCACCAACCCAAGAACGAGAAGCCACGGGCTCGTCCCCGTCAGATAGGTATCGATGGCCCATCCGAGCCCTCCACCGACTATCAGGGCAGCCAGCAGTTCCGTTCCGATACGAACCGCTTGGCCGAGCCCCGCATAAAACGGATCCTGTGGCTGGGGCATGGTCCGTGACCCACTGAGGCGAGTACCTGAGTAAGGACTCTCCCGAAGGGCGGGCGCGCAATTCAAGCAGAATGCCTGTGAAGTTGTCAAGTTTCGGCGGCTGGGAAATCATCGAATCGGTGGAGTATAGTGAGCGTTCGCTCGAGCCGAGTCAACGCACACATGTCCCGATTCTCGCAACCCTCTTTCCTCCGCGGCGCACCCAAACCGTTAGTGCTTTCAATACAGAGCCGGGGCGAGCATCCATTCGATCTGTATGAAAAAATCGCCTCTCACTCTCAGCTCTCGTTCCTACTGGAAAGTGCAAAGGGACGAACAACGGACGTCGCTTACTCGTTTGTGGGAAGCGGACCCGTATCCGTCGTCTCGCTCCCGGCACGATCGGCCGCAGAATCGAGCGGAGATCCTTTTGCGCCGCTTCGGGAGGCGGTCGGGATGTCGGGAATCGAAGAGTCGCCCGACCTGCCACCGTTCTTCGGCGGCGCGGTCGGATGCTTCAGTTATGACTTCGTTCGCCGTCTTGAAGCACTGCCCGCCATCGCACCGGCCGATCTGGCGATTCCGCACTTGCAATTTGCGCTGTACGATCTGATTTGCGCCGTCGATCATGGAGCCAATCGTCTACAGATCGTCTTCTGCCCGTCCATGGAGCGGTTCCTCGGCGAGGAACGTGAAAAACTTTACCGGGAAGGACTGGACCGCCTTGCCGAATGGGAAGCTCGCCTTAACGTGGCCCCGCCAGTCCAAGACCGGCTGACATCCGAGCCGCTATCGTTCAGACCCGAACAGACGAGAGAGGCCTATCTCGATCGGGTGCGACGCGCGCAAGCCTACATCGCAGCAGGAGATATCTATCAAGCCAATTTGTCCCAGCGGTTCGTCGCCGACATTCCCGAAGACTGTCGGTCGGGATCATCCCGTTTGCGCTACGAGCAGGCGCTCTATCGACAACTTCGCAGCGTGAATCCTGCGCCCTATTCAGGATTGCTCCGTTTCGATGACTGCTCGCTGATTAGTTCGTCGCCGGAACGGCTGATCCGTCTCAAGGGACGGCGTGCCGATACACGGCCGATCGCGGGCACCAGACCTCGGGGTTCGGATGCCGATGACGATCGACGGCTCATTGGAGAGCTGCTGGCCAGCCCAAAGGAGCGTGCGGAACATGTCATGCTGGTTGACCTTGAACGGAACGATCTCGGCCGCGTTTGTGAGTACGGCACCGTGCGGGTCGATGAGTTCATGGCCGTTGAACAGTATTCGCACGTCAGCCACATCGTCTCGAACGTCTGCGGCATCCTGAGAACGGACGTCACGCCCTTTGATCTCATCAAAGCCACGTTTCCTGGCGGCACGGTCACGGGCGTTCCAAAGATTCGTTGTATGGAAATTATCGAGGAACTGGAACCCGTGCGCCGGGGACCCTATACCGGATCGTTCGGATATATCGGCTGGAATGGAAATCTGGATCTCAACATCGTGATCCGAACGCTCGTCCTCACGGCGTCGCAGACCTATTTGCAGGTCGGAGCCGGAATTGTCGCTGACTCTGATCCCGCGAACGAATATGAAGAGACGCTCCACAAGGCCCAGGCGTTTTTCAGTTCGTTTAAACAGGCATGACGGTGTGGATCTATTTGAATGATCGGTTCGTGCGGGAAGAGGAGGCACTGGTCTCCGTCTTTGATCACGGATTTCTCTATGGGGATGGGGTGTATGAAACTCTTCGCTCGTATGGCGACAAAATCTTTATGCGCGACCAGCACCTGGCGCGCCTTCAACGCTCGGCGGATGCCATTGGCCTGACGATTCCCGAACGGGACTGGCCTTCCCTGCTGCACGAATCCATGTCCCGTAACAACGTTGGGGACGACCGGACGGACGCATACATCCGCATTACCATCTCTCGAGGTCGAGGTGAGATCGGCTTGGACCCCGCTCTTTGTCCCACACCTACGACCGTCATCATGACCAGCAGGCTCAAACCGCCTCCTCAAGAACGGTATCGAACAGGGGTCAGCCTTGTGATCGCCAAGACGAGACGCAATCTCCCCAGCGCGCTCGATCCGCAGATCAAAGCGACGAATTTTTTGAATAACATCCAAGCCAAGCGGGAAGCGATTGCCGCCGGCGCATTCGACAGCGTCTTACTGAATTGGAAAGGCCACGTGACTGAGTGCACGGTGAGTAATCTGTTCTTCGTGCAGTCGGGCCGATTGTGCACGCCCGCGCGTTCCTGCGGGATTCTGGACGGCATTACGCGAGGGGTGATTCTCGCCTTGGCTCGCGATGCCGACATACCCGTTCATGAAGGCGAGTTCAGCGTCGAGGCACTCCTCGCAGCAGGTGAATGTTTTCTCAGCAATACAACCATGGAAGTGATGCCGGCGACGAGTCTCGGCGGCCGGCCGATCGGCAGCGGAACCCCCGGACCACTCACCAGCCGGCTCCATCAAATTTTTGTCACTCAGCGCCGGAAATTCCTCGAACCGTCCTAGCACCGGGTTTTGATCCTCTTGTTCTTCCACATCATTTTCCTGCTGGCATCCGGCACGGGATCTGCATTTTCTTGACAGGCTGGACCAGGCTGATATCGTGGGGACCATGCGCATAGCAGGAACAGCTGGATTGAACGCACCTCAGATCCGCATTGCCCATCGGGCCGCCGTGGCCATCGGGATGGGTATCCTGCTCTTTACAAATCCCGTCGATTTGCGGGCTGAGATTTATCAATATATTAGCCCCAACGGCACGATCTCGCTGACCAATGTCCCCTCCGACGGACGGTATCGAAAAGTCGACGCCGAATCGGCCCGTTTCCATTCGGTGCTCTCAGAGCATGAACTCGAGCCGCTCATCAAGCGGCATTCCTTCCAGCAGCAATTGCATCCCGCATTGATACGCGCCGTCATTAAGGCCGAATCGAACTTTGATCCTCGTGCAGTTTCTCGAGCAGGCGCCATCGGACTCATGCAGCTCATGCCGCAAACCGCCGTGCGGCTCGACGTGCGGGATATGTTCGATCCGGATGAGAACGTCGGTGGCGGGGCAAAGTATCTCCGACAACTCCTCGACCGGTTCCATGGCAACCTGCCACTTGCCTTAGCGGCCTACAACGCCGGTGAAAACATCGTCGACCGCTACCAGTCGTTGCCACCGATCGACGAAACGAGGCAATACGTCCGGAAGGTGCTGCGCTATTACCGAACCTTTCTCGTGCGTGACGGCGTGATTACCGAGCGACCCGTTTCCCGCCTCGACCCTTCAGTCCCAGAAGAAGTCCGAGGGATTTCCGCCGGGACGCCCCGCTGATTCCATCGCCCATCGATAACCGACTGTGCTGTTGCCAGCCCGGCCGTGTGGCTTGAGGAAAGTCCGACCGGTAATGAGCGCCGATGCTGTTTTCCCGCCAGAGCGCCGCTTCGGCCACGCATTGCGCCACCTGCACCATATTTTTGACTTCCAACGCTGCCCGCTGTGAAAACGGTTGGCTGACGAGTTGCGACCAGCGTGAAAGCTGGGCACAGGCGCGGATGAGCGACTCGCCCGAGCGGATAACGCCGACCTGTCCCCACATGGCTCGGCGCAGGGAGCTACGTAATTTTTCGGCATCGTCCAACGCGCCATACTGCTCATGCTTTAAGGCCGCTTCATGTGCGGCGACCGACGGCATCTCATGGCGCCCGGCATACACAACCGCCGCGGCGGCCGCTCGTGCACCGAACACCAATCCCTCCAACAACGAATTGCTCGCCAAACGATTCGCTCCATGCACGCCGGTGCAAGCCACCTCGCCCGCGGCAAACAGGCCCGGGACCGTCGTCGCCCCGTTCAGATCAGTCCAGACGCCGCCCATCATGTAATGGGCACTGGGTGAGACAGGAATCCATTCCTCGGTAATATCGATATCGTATCGCAGACAGGTCGCGTAGATGGTCGGAAATCGTCGCTTCACGAATTCGGCGCCCAGATGCGTGACATCCAGAAACACGTGCCGCGATTTCGTCGCGGCCATCTCCCCCCAGATGGCCCGTGAGACGATGTCTCGTGGAGCCAGCGCGCCCATCGGGTGATAACGGTGCATGAACACTTCGCCTTTACTGTTGCGCAACTGCGCTCCCTCTCCCCGCATCGCCTCCGAGAGCAGAAAGGGCGGACTCGAAGGAAGATACAGGGCCGTCGGATGAAACTGGACAAATTCCATGTCTTGCAATACCGCGCCGGCTCGAAGCGCCATCGCCGTGCCGTCGCCGGTCGCGTTTGCAGGGTTGGTGGTCCGAGCATAGATCTGGCCCGCTCCGCCGGTCGTCAGCACCACCGCGCGCGCCGGCAGGAGGAACCGACGTCCCGAATGCTCGTCCAAGACCATCGCCCCTGCGCAGCGCCCTTCTTCGACGATCAGATCGACAGTGAAATGATAATCGAGGCGCTGAATGCACTTTTGCCGCATCGCTTCAGCGATCAACACACGTACCATTTCATTGCCGGTGGCGTCGCCGCGGGCCCTCAAGATACGGCTGCGGCTGTGCGCGGCTTCACGCGCGAATGCGAACTTCCCGCCGGCCTTATCGAATCGCGCCCCCCATCGGATCAGTTCTTGAATCCGCGCCGGTCCCTCCCCAACCAACACGCGTACGGCCTCTTTGCGACAGAGGCCGTGCCCTGCCTTGAGCGTGTCGGTCAAATGGATCGTCACGTCATCTTCTTCGCTCAAAGCGACCGCCACGCCACCCTGCGCGTGGATCGAGCTGCTTTGAAGGGGATGACCTTTGGTGAGGACGAGCACCCGCCCAGATTGGCTGAGTTCTATCGCCGCGCGAAGGCCGGCAACACCACTGCCGATCACCAGAAAATCGGCTGCAGGCGGGGGAGGCGATCTATCCGCACGCATGGCTATTTCCGGTTTGGACTCGGAGACTGTGTGGTCAACGACTGACGCCCCTTGGCCCCGAAGGGGACATCACCCTGCATCCCCACGAGCAGAACGGATGTCGTTCCGACCCACTGAAGACGGGAATGGCCGCGATGGCGCATGCCGGGATCTTCCGGATCCCTTTTCCACTGCCCGGACCAATGCACGTAGACGTCGATGTCATCATTGTCGATCATGATCCGTTCGATGCGAAAATCCATGAGGATGTCATGGAACGCTTCAAAATCGCTTTCGGCTTCTTGCTGCAGTCGATCCGTCGCATCGACCGGCACCATCAACGCAGAGAGTGCGGAGACATCTTTCTTGACATAGGCCTGACGCAGCGACTCCACGGCCTTGTCGATGCGGAGATATCGTTCGTGGTCTTCCGGATACTGAACGGTCTTGCCGCTGCACCCGGCGCCCGCAAACCAGAGAAGGCCCATGATCGCAGTTGCAGCACCGAAAGATCTCGACCCGTGCATCGTGAGCGCAGTATAGGAACGGCTCATCAGGCAGGTCAAGCACGGGAAGTCGCGTGCATGCACCGGATCGGAGCGCCGTTGTCTTGCAATTTCGCCGGAAAACTTCTAGACTCGGGCTCGTAAGGGAGAACACCGTATGGCCAGCGTGCTCAAGAAGCGCCGCAAAAAAATGCGTAAGCATAAGTATAAGAAACTGCGCCGGCGCCAAAAGTTCCTGCGTCGTAAAAGCTAATCCCATACCGGCTCACGGAGGAGGAACCTGTGCCCGAAGGCAAGAAGGTTCGGATTCGGGTCCGTACGGTGAACTGCGTGTACGTCGGCGATTTTCTCATTCCGCCGATGCGAAATCGCGTCTCCGACGCGATCAATGAAGAACAGCGGCTGTTCATCAGCCTCACCGATGTCGTCATCAATGACAAGGACCGTTCAGATTTCGTGGCCGTCAACAAGAATCTCATCGAATCCATCGCGCAAATCTAGCCGTGTTCATCTGATTCATCCTGGTCGGTGTGTTCAGCCCGCGACCTCTAACATCTGTTTCCTGCCATGTCGACCTTCGCGCGTTTCCGTCCGTTCCTAAAGCCCTATCTCCCGAGCATGCTGCTGGCCGGACTGCTCGTGATGGCGGTCGCGGCCATCAATCTGGCCCTGCTGCGACTGGCCGGACTGCTCTGGGATGTCATCACCGTTCAACACGATGCCGGCCGGATGAACGAGTTCATCGCCGTGTTTCTGGGGTTGGTGGTGGTCCAAGGGCTCTGTTCCATGGGACACAGCTATCTGACCGCATCGGTGTCCCAGCACATCGTGGCCGACTTTCGGCGGCATCTCTTCGCGCACCTCCAAACGCTTTCCGTGCGCTTCTTTGCGCGCCGGCGGACCGGCGAGCTGCTGTCGCGTCTCATGAACGATGTCACGATTATTCAATCCGTCGCAACCGAGACACCGATCGATGCCGCCAAGCAGCTTGTCACGTTCGCAGGAGGTATCGCGTTTCTCCTCGCAATGAACTGGCGTCTGTGCCTCTTGATTCTAGTGCTCTTGCCGCTTTTGGTGATCGTGGCGAAAGTGTTCGGGCGGCGCCTCAAGTCGCTGTCGACCTCGATTCAAGACCAGACCGCCGCGCTCAGCACGTTGATCGAAGAGGTGATTGCCGGCATTCGCATCGTCAAATCGTTCGTCCAAACACGCACAGAGGAGGCACGATTTGCCGCCCAAGTCGATCACACGTTGATCTTGACCATGCGGCGTGCCGGCATCATGGCCGTGTTCATTCCAGTGATCAGTCTACTCACCTTTTCAGCCGCTGCCGCCGTCTTGTGGTATGGAGGACGTCAGGTCATCGACGGTGCGGTGACGCCCGGAGAGTTATTTGCGTTCGTGTTGTTCGCCGGGATCCTCATCGGACCGTTCAGCTCGGCAGCCCGCGTCTTCGCCCAAATCCGCGAAGCGCAGGGCGCCACCGCCCGCGTCTTTGAGATCCTGGATACGCAGTCGGACGTTCGTGACAGCCCAGGAGCAGTTGCGCTGCCGCCGGTCTCGGGTCATATCGCCGTCGAACACGTGAGCTTTGCCTACGACGAGCGGCAGCCCGTGTTGACAGACGTGTCGTTTCTGGCAAAGCCCGGCGAACTGGTGGCCATCGTGGGTCCAACCGGCGCAGGAAAGACGACAGTCATGAATCTGCTCCATCGTTTCTACGATCCCACCGGCGGACGGATCACCGTCGACGGCCGGGATTTACGCGACATCACGCTGGACAGTTGGTATCGACAGATCGCTCTCGTGCCTCAGGAGACGATCCTCTTCGGCGGCACGATTCTCGACAATATTCGGTATGGCGATCGGCATGCCGGTGAGGACGCCGTGAAAAACGCGAGCCGCGCCGCGCACGCCCACGACTTCATCATGGGTTTCCCCGACCAGTACCAGACGCTCATCGGTGAAAAAGGCGTCAACCTCTCGGGAGGACAACGTCAACGCATCGCGATCGCGAGGGCGTTGTTGAAGAACCCGCGCGTACTGCTCTTGGACGAAGCCACCTCGTCTCTGGATACCGAATCCGAGCGGTTGGTCCAGGAAGCGCTTGAGCAACTGATGAAGGGCCGGACCACGTTTGTCATCGCCCATCGCCTGACGACGGTTCAGGCGGCGGATCGGATCCTCGTCCTCGATAAGGGCCGTCTCGTGGAAAACGGCACGCATGCCGAGTTAATGACACACCAGGGCCTTTATCATTTTCTGTATACGGTGCGCTCGACGGAAACAGGGGTCTCCGCCAGCGGTAGTGGTCAATCAGATCCACTCAGACCTCGCTGAAGCCGCCGGCTGCGAGGCAACCATGCCCACAACAGAATAAAGACAGCGGATAAACCCAAGCTCGCAACGGCACTGAGCAGGTGGCTGTCCAGAATCAGGCTGCCGATGAGATAGAAATCCAGGACGATGGCACTCATGAGCGGATACATCGACCAGAACAACAGGCGGGTTGAGAGGGCCAGAAAGCGTTTGGACACCCTCGTTGGATCCGCTTGGCGATGGTACGCCGCAGGCGTCATGACTAATGCGACGGAACAGGCGGCGAGGCCCAGGGCGAGGTAATGAATTACTTGCTCGATTCGGTCGAGTTTTGTCCAGAAGGTCGCGTTGAAGACTGCCACCAACTGAAAACCAAACAACGCCTGGATGCCGGGTAACACCATCCGGCATTCTTCGAGCATGTGCGTCACGCTGTCAGACAACGACTCTGCCTTCGTCTCGTTTTCGTGGCGACTCTTCATGGCTTGTACGTCTGGGAGATTTCGGGCGTACCCGTGTCCTGCCATCCCGCTCGGACCCGTTGCCTGCCTTGGTCGGCCAATCGTTGATAGGTTTGGAGAAATCCCTCCAATTCCTCCTGAGTTAACTCTTCAAGGTCCAGCAGGGCATTGTGGGCCCCGCGCGTGGCGCGAATCAATTCATCCAATTTGAGCTGGATGGCGCTGCTGTCTCTGTTCTGTGTGTTCTGAATTAGGAACACCATGAGAAACGTGACAATGGTGGTTCCCGTATTGATCACGAGCTGCCATGTATCGCTGTAGGCAAAGAGGGGTCCGGTGACCGCCCATGCGGTGATGACGAGGAGCGCCGCGCCGAACGCTGAAGGATGTCCCATCGCGGTGGCACAGCGCTTTGCAAAGCGTGAGAAGCCCGCGCCGGGACCCTGTGCATACTTGTCTTGTCTGTGATTCATGATCATGCCCCTTCTTGTTGTGCTATCTGAATCCGGTGTTGCATCAACTCCCGGAGGAAGACTTCCAATTCCTCAGACAACAGTTGAACGTGCGCCTCAAGCGTTTCCAGCATCGACGCACGGGCGCGCAGATCCGTCGAGCTATAGGTACCGCCCCTGCCGAACACGAGCGCCGTACGCTCCCCCTCTCCAGACGACCCGGGCTCACCGAGACGCCCTTGCTGCCGCCAGGCGTGAATGATTTCTTCTCTCGTATTGCGTGCTGCGTTCGTACGAGAGTGTTGGAGGAATCGCCAGACGGCTGGCGAAAAGGCGCTCGACTCTTTCGGATTCTGCCAGAGTTCTCCCAAGAGATTCCGTTCGTGAGAAAATTGTTGTTTCGATGCCGCAAACAAGGCGGTGCCGCCGAACAATGAGGACACCACGCCGCCCGCAAGAGTAGCGGCATTGTTGGCGGCGTCCGAACCGCCGACGAGACCAATTCCGCCCGAAACGACGGCGGCGAGCCCGCCAACCACGATTGAAGCCAGGGTCAGCCGCTTGACCAATGTGGCGTCGACTTCATCCATACGGTCGGCCACCTGATCGGCACGATCCCGTTCACACACCAACTCTGCGGTGATCGAAGACACTTCAAACAGCGTGAGCAACAGCCGCTCGTTTAACGACTGCCGTAACTCCATATAGGCCGTGCTGTGAATATCGCCCGCACGCTCGAGCGCCATGAGCTTCATCACCAGTGGCACGGCATTCATCACTTTCGCGACCTCGAGCGATTGCGCGGACAGAGACGACTCCGGGTCAGGAACGTCGTCGCGCTCGTCATATTGGACCTGGAAGCGGCTGGGATGAAGCGGCGCGCACGAGCGTTCGGGCGTGGTTGCGTGAGGTGTGGAAGGAAGGATGACCGAGCATCCCGTGAGACCGGCTAAGCAAAGCATCAGGAACAACGCGCGCATCACATTTGAGCACACTCGGTGGTACAGCGGCGGCGCCCTTACTGGCGCCGCGACGATCCGAGCGAAAACTCCGTCCAGTATCCTTTCGTTTTTGGAGAAGCCGTGAGGATCGCTTTCAACGCGCCATCGTCGTCTTCGTCGTAAATTTCTCCGATGACTTCCTCGAGAATATCCTCGAGGGTGACGATCCCCAGTCGTGTCTGTTGTTGTGAGTAGACAATGCCCATGTGCACACGGCGATCCTGAAGCAGCTTCAGGCCGGAGAGCAACGGCAGGTTCTCTGAAAGCTCGACCGCCGGACGCACAAGCGACAGCCACTGTTCCGACCCGGATGCATGCAAGGCGAAAAATTCCTTGGCATTTAAAATCCCGACCAACCGGTCTTCATCGAGTACCGGCACACGTGTATGGCCGGATGCCAGCAGGATCGTTTGCAGTTCGCCCACCCTTTGGCGGATCTCCGCTTTGACGACTTGCTTCCAGGGCAGATAAATGTCTTTCACCCGCTTCCGTTCAAGATCGACCAGATTCATCACATACTGGCGATGCTGACTCGAGAGCAATCCCAGCTCGACCGTCGCGTGCTGCGCCTCATCTCCGCGGCCTCCGCCCTGCCCCGCGGCGGTCAACCGGACCAGCGAAAGCAACTTCTTAGTGGACCATTCAAAGATGGTCACAACAGGTCCCAGCACCCGGTCAAACAAGGACAACCATGGCCCCGCCGCCAGGCCCACGGCCAATGAATGCCTGAGCGCAAGCGTCTTAGGGATGAGTTCACCAATGACGACGGTGAAGTAGGTCAATGGAAGGACCACGACGGCGATGGCCAGCGTATCAGCCGTACTCTCACTGATACCCAGCCGCTCGAACAGCGGACTTAACTGTTCTTCGGCTCCAGCGCCACCGACCGCTCCAGCCAACGCGGCAACAAGCGTAATTCCAATCTGCATGACGGCAAGAGTCCGTTCAGGTCGTTCCCTGAGTCGAAGAAGAATCTCGGCTTTTTTCTGTCCTTGACGGACCAATTCGCGGAGGCTCGGTCGACTGACGGCGACAAAGGCCATCTCCGCCCCGGCGATGAGGGCATTCGCAAGCAGACATAACACGACGATCGCAATTTCAATCATAAAGGACGACCTCTATCTATTTGTTCGCCGCTTGGGAAAATGCAAAACTAGGAAAAGTGCTAGCGAGGCCTAGAATCATTACTCACCAACCGCAACGTAACCCGCGGGCCTGGCTTGACTCGCAGGTAAGGCCACGACTAGGCTGCTTCCGGTTTTTGGGCCGACCCACATCTTATTTTCATTGGTAAGGGATCCCGCATGGCGCGTCGAACCCGATCCACATCGTCACCTCCTTCCAACACGGCGGAAGCCGCGCGCCTCGATGAGGATGCGCATCGCACCAAGCACTGGAAGCGTTGGGGGCCGTATCTGAGTGAACGCGCCTGGGGGACTGTCAGGGAAGACTACAGTCCTTCAGGCACCGCCTGGGAGGCGTTTCCGCATGAGCAGGCACGCTCACGAGCCTATCGCTGGAACGAGGACGGGCTCGCCGGCTTCTGCGATCGTCATCAATATATCTGCTTCGCACTGGCCTTTTGGAACGGCCACGATGCGCTGTTGAAGGAACGGCTCTTCGGCTTGACGGGTCACGAGGGAAATCACGGCGAGGACGTCAAGGAGTATTACTTTTATCTGGATTCGACGCCGACCCATTCGTACATGAAGTATCTGTACAAGTATCCCCAGACGGCCTTTCCCTATGCACGGCTGCTCGAGGTGAACCGGCGTCGTAGCCGCCTCGACCCCGAGTATGAGCTCATCGACACGGGCTGCTTCGATGAACGCCGTTACTTCGATGTGTTCATCGAATACGCCAAAGCATCGCCGGAAGAAATCTGCATCCGCGTGCAGGCCTTCAATCGAGGCGCTGACACCGCCGAACTTACCGTGCTCCCTACCATCTGGTACCGAAACACCTGGTCGTGGGGCTCCGACATCCGAAGACCGCGCTTTCAAACCGGTGAACCGGTCGGCAACGCCAGCGTCATCGAAGCGACTCACGAATAGTATGGGCTTCGCCGATTGCTCTGC
>Ga0310810_10005956_pt1 | contig 13713 bp, 11 predicted proteins | sample NCmetagenome_FD_207641 | JGI IMG/M metagenome (GOLD analysis project Ga0310810, IMG submission 207641) | Soil microbial communities from experimental microcosm in Duke University, North Carolina, United States - NC | ecosystem: Engineered > Artificial ecosystem > Soil microcosm > Unclassified ... | reverse complement strand
TGATCGAATAGGGATCGCCTTTGTTGCGATGCAGGAGTCCGAAAATGGCACATCGCGTCATTTCGTTTCGATGCGGAATTCAGAATGCAGGATGAGTAGCGAAACCCAACAATCACGCAAAGAAAGCTGATGGGTTTCGCTTCGCTCTACCGATCCTGCGCGGCGAAAGGTCATTCGCGGACGGCTTTGGCCTGATCGAAGTAGGTGTAGCTCGCCGCGCCGCGGGCAAGGATCTTCGTCTTCAGCTCGACGGAATAGCTGCTCAGGTTGGGATCGACACTTCGGCCATCCAGATCGGTCGGCAGCTTCACGGTCAATCCGGTCCTGGCCGGTGACCGGTGTGTCTCGTTCAGCACCGCGTACTCGCTGATTGGCGGGCCGCCCCGCAGCGCTTCCTCGAGCACGCGTCCCTGAACGGCCGGCATGCTGAACTGGAGGATACGCGCGACCGTGGGCGCGATATCCACGTTGGACGTAGGCAGCGTGTCGTTGAGGCCGGACCCGAAGTCCGGGCCACTGGCCATCAGCGAGATATGCGTATCGGTCGGTGAGAAACTGCCGTGATCGCCCCTGCGGTTGATCGAACTCGCGTAGCTGACGCCGGACTTCCCCGCTACGGCAACGTTTTCATCATAACTGAAGCTGACGATGATGTCCGGCGCTCGACCGTTTGCGCTGGTCTCGGTCTTGATCAGGCTCATGGGCAGCGTTCCTGCGATCTCGCGATATTTGTCGCTCACGAAGATCGCGCCGAATTGCAGGCGGCTCTGCAGACTTACCACTGCTGCCTTCACCGTCTCGATGTTGCCGTCCGGAACGAACAGATAGTCGCTGCCCGCGTTCGCGGCGACCACGACAGCCCCCGCTTGCATTGGCTTCGGCACCACATAGCTCGGCGACGTGTACTTTTGCGCCCGGCCGCAAACCTGCCCGTGCTGGTCGTCATTGTCGGGGTAAAGGTGCGTGCCGTCGGCGAGAATGCCGGACAAGATCGGTATGTCGCGGCACCCCGCTCCATCATAAGCCTTCAACCCGTCGCGCGTGAGCAACTCGGCGGTCCGCACGAAGCCTGAAACCGAGTAGCCGTGCGGATCATGCGCCCCGATGCCGCGATCGACGATCGCCCGCAATGGATAATAAGCAACGTCACCGGACACCGTGCTGTGATTGTGGTCCTGGGTAATGATGATGTCCGTGGACCCTTGCCAGCCGAGCTGGCGCAGTTTTTCGACGACCCGGCCCAGGATCTCGTCGTTCATTCTGGTCGCGTCGATTGAGTTGCACGTTCCCGGCCCGTACGCATGGTTCGTGGCGTCCGGCTCCTTCGACCAGAACACCGTCAGGTCCGGTTTCTTGTTGGGCAGGATGTAATTCACGAACACATCAGTCAGGTAAGCGAAGCCGCGCCGGGACAGCGCCCCACTGCAGTCGAGCGGATTGCCGGTCTGTCCATCCTTGAGCCGCTGAACGGGAATTGGAGCGGTGGGGTCGCCATTGTCCTTCGCCAGCGTCAACGCACCCGCCTCATATGCGTTGCCGCTGTTCCGCGGAAGCGGGTAACCGGTCTGTTGCAATTCCCTGGCAAAACCGAGCGGCATCGCGGCATCTTCATCGAGGACTATTCCGCCGCGCCTGTAATCCTGGATGAAGGCGGCTCCGAACTTGCCGATGGCCGCCGTTGTCAGCCCTTTTGCCTGCGCAGCCTGCAGCATCGTCGGAACCAGAGTCAGCCTTCCCTGGTACGAGTCACGCACGGCTTCGACCACACCGAAATCCTCGATGAACGCCGGCGCGGAAAAATCGATGTCGGCTCCCTTCGCGTTCTTTCCCTTCGCAGACGGCGCATATACCACGTTGCCGTAGAATCCGTGCGCGCCCGGATAGACGCCGGTGGCGATGGAAGCAGAATTCATCATCGTGAAGGTCGGATAGACGGCATGGTGGTCTGCAAAGACGACGCCGGATCGCGCAAGCGCGAAATAGTTCGGCGCAATTTCCGCAGTCAAGTCGTCGGCTCGAAGCCCATCCCATACGAAGATGATGACGCGTCGTGCAGCCGGGCCAGTCTCATGTTGCTGCGCTCGGAGATTTGCCGTCATTTCGAGCAGCATGAAGGGGAGAACGCTCAGAAATACAAAAAACCGTATTTTCATGCTTCGCCTCCTGGGTAGCGCTGCGAGCGTCGACGATTACCCGGCCCAGGCTATCCGACGCCTGGACTTCACAAGAGAGACCATTGATTTGACGCTTGTTACGACATCTACGAACGCTCCTCGGTTTGCGTCAAATACATAATTGTTCTATTCTTTATGCGTTTTGGAGATAAGCAAGGTGGACCTGAAGCGCCTGCGCACCTTCGTCGTGGTGGCCGACCTCGGCACAGTTTCCAGGGCGGCTCTGCGTCTGCGTATCAGCCAGTCCGCTTTATCGCGGCAGATCAGTGATCTCGAATACGAATGCGGGTTCAAGCTTTTTGACCGTATCGGTCGCCGCCTTTTCCTGACCACCAGAGGCGAACAGCTGCTGGGAGATTGCCGCGGAGTGCTGGGGCAACTGGGATCGCTTGGCGAACGGATAGAGCTACTCAAACGTGGAGACTCCGGCGTCCTTAAGGTGGCTGCACCGCCGCAGACGATCGAGAGCGTCTTGTCGGGATTCCTGCCGCAATATGCCGAACGCTTCCCCAACGTGCGCGTGAAGTTGACTGAGGCTCTTGGCATGGACCAGGTGCCCCTGCTGGAACGTGGCGAGGTTCATATCGGCATCAGGCATGATCAAGGCGTGAACCCGTGGTTCGACAGCCTCACATTGCCGTCGGATGATGTTTTGGCCGCGTACCGCCTGTCGCTCCGGTTGGGGCGCGGCGGCATGATCGATGTCGTTTCGCTCGCACCCCATCCCTTGCTGCTGTTGGACTCCGGCTACTCGGTTCGCAGGCTGTTCGATGCGGCCTGCCGTGTTGCCGACGTCGAGCCGGATATTCTGCTCGAGAGCCGCGCCCCGCACACATTGCTCGCGCTCGCTGAAGCCGGGCAAGGGATTGCCATTATCCCGTCCGTACTCCGGACCGATCGTTACAGGCTGCAAGTCGCTCGAGTCACTCATCGGCGAAAACCACTGCGAGACCGTTATGTCATACAGTGGGACAAGCGGCGACTCATGCCGAGCCATGCCCAGAACTTTTGCGCAGCGCTCGCGGCGCATATGCGCGACGTCCTGCCGATTACCCGTCCGTCCAGGGCAGCGGGCTAAGCGGGCAGCCCGCCCCTGGCAGATCGAGTCATTCCGCTGCGAAGCGAAATTTGGTTGTTAGCCGGGCATAGCGGAAATCGATCAGCACCATGTAGGGCGGGTTCTCTTTAACCCGCCGCTCCGGGGTGCGATGGCGGGTTAAAGAGAACCGAAATCCTCTATTCAGCGCGGCGCCGTCTTTTTCAGATGCTCGACCAGCTGCTGCGCGGGCTTCGGCAAATCGCGAAAATTGCGGGCGCAGATCGCCAGCTGCCGGTTGGCCCAGGGATCCCGGATCCTGATAACATTGATCTTCATCGATCGCGCGCAGCGCCTGGCTGCGACCTCGGGCATCACGGCAACGCCGATGCCGGCGGCAACCATCTGGCAGATCGCGTCGAAATTGTTGAGCCGCGCACGGAACCGCAGTCGAGCGCCGAGCCGCGCGGCGTGTCCGGTGACATGGGCATGCAGCGCGCTCGAGGTGATCAGGCCGACGAAATCGCGCGCCACCACCTCGCGAAAATCGACCTGCCGCCGGTTCGCCAGTTCGTCCTCGCGCGCGGTGACCAGCACCAGGCGGTCCTCGCTGAACGGAATGCGCTCGATGCCCTCCGGCAGCGCGTGTTCGGCGGCGAGCCCGAGATCGGCCGCACCGGTGACGATGGCGTGCGCGATGTCGCCGCTTTCGCGCTCCTCGACGTCGATCGAGATGTGGGGATGCCGGCTGAGAAACGCCGCCAGCGCCTTCGGCAGGTATTCCGAGAGGCCCGAAGTGTTGGCGAGGAAGCGAACGGTGGCCTTGACGCCGCGGGAGAAGGCCAGGAGATCGCCGCGCATGGTCTCGACATTGTGCATGACGATGCGGGCGTGGTCGAGCAGGCTCTCGCCGGCCGGCGTCAGTTCGACGCCGCGGCGGCCGCGGATTAGCAGCGAGACGCCGAGCGCCGCCTCCAGCCCCTTGATCCGCTCGCTTGCGGAAGCCAGCGCCAGGTGGACCCGGTTGGCGCCATTGGTGATGCTGCGCGCCTCCGCCACCGCAATGAAGAGCTGAAGATCGACCAGGTCGAAGCGCACAGGAACCTCTACGACGTCGTCTGCGGGCAAGTCGTCAATGCCTGCGACAAACGCGAAGCGTTTGCGCACGGGAGCGAAGCGACGAAGCAATCCACTCTTTCTTGGTGCCGCGGCATGGATTGCTTCGCTTCGCTCGCAATGACGGGAGAGATAGCCTTTGGCCAAGCCGAATGCTGTCTCCGTAATCTCCAGATTGTGCCGATCCGCGCCTTCGGTCAATGTGGTCTCATGATCGATTCCTTCCTGCTGCTCATCGCGGCCATTTTTCTGCTCGCCGGCTTCATCAAGGGCACGCTCGGGCTCGGCCTGCCGACGGTGGCAATGGGCCTGCTCGCGGTGACGATGCCGCCGGGACAGGCGATCGCGATCGTCATCGTGCCTGCGATCGTCACCAATATCTGGCAGACCTTTGTCGGCGGATATCTGCGCGACATCTTGCGGCGGCTGTGGCCGCTGATGGCCGGCACCGTGATCGGCATCTGGCTGAACGGCGGATTATTGACGGGCCCTTACGCGCCCTACGGCAAGGTCTTCCTCGGCGTGATGCTGATGGTCTATGCGTTCCTGGGCCTGCGCAGGTTCAGCTTCAAGGTGGCGCACCGTGACGAGAAATGGATCGGCGGCATCGTCGGCCTGGTGACCGGCGTGATCTCGGCCGCCACCGGCGTCCAGGTCATCCCGTCGATGCCATTCATGGAGGCGATCGGCATGGAGAGGGACGAACTGGTGCAGGCGCTCGGCGTGTTCTTCACCACCGCCACGGTGGCGCTCGCCTTCAACATCACCGCGGCCGGCCTGCTCACGGCGGCGACCGCGCTGCCGGGCGCGGTGGCGATGGCGGGGTCCTTTGCCGGAATGTTCATCGGCCAGGCGCTGCGGTCACGGATGCGGCCGCAAATATTCCGCCGCTGGTTCCTGATCGCGATGATCTTTCTCGGGCTCTATCTTGCCGGCGAGGCGCTGGTGAAAATCGTGTAACATGCCGGCCTGAGACCGGCAGCCCCGGGAGAAAGCGCGGTGCCCAAGCACGTCAACGTGTCTGTTGCCCTCTCCGTCCTGGCCACGATCTTCGGTGCGCAGACCGCTGCCGCGGCCGAGGAATTGATCCGGTTCGAGAGTGTTCCGTTGCGCACGGGCGAAATCGAGCAGCGCGCGGAAATTGAGCGCGGCAAAGCCCCAAAACCGCCGGATACGGTCGAGGCCTATCTGTCGAAGCCGGAAGGAGGCGGCCCTTTCCCCGCCGTCGTCTATTTCCACGGCTGCGGCGGGCTGTCGAAGAGCACCCGCGATGACATCGCCACCCTGATGACGGGCTGGGGATATGTCACGCTGGCGGTGGACAGCTTTGCAACCCGGGGACTGAAGGATTCCTGCTATAATCTGCCGTCGGCCCGCGAGGGCGATGCGCTGGCGGCTTTGCGCTATCTCTCCGCGCAAGGCTTCGTCGATCCGCAGCGGATCGCGGCGATGGGATCGTCACAGGGCGCCAGCGTGGCGCTTCAGATGGTTTCGACCCGGCCAAATTTTTTCGCGGTACCGGATGACCTGAAGTTCAAGGCCGTCGTCGCCTACTATCCCCTGTGCAGCGACGCGACCGAACAGCTCACGCGGCCAACTCTCATCCTGATCGGCGAACTCGACGACTGGACTCCGGCTTCGGATTGCGAACGCTGGATGGCGCGGCGCACGGGCAAGGGCGCGCCGGTCAAACTGGTGATTTATCCTGGCGCCTACCACGGTTTCGACGACCCGGATTTGGTTGACGGCCTGCGCGCGTTCGGACATTGGATCAAATATGACGCCGATGCGACACAGCGCTCGGTCACCGAAATGCACGATTTCCTCGCCGCACAATTTGCAAAATAGTGTCGCCGCACTGTCACATTCAGCGGATCTGCAGCATCGCCACGCGACAGCCGAGATAGACGAACATCCCGCCCAGCACGCGGTTGATCCAGACCATCACGCCGTCCGATTGCCGGATCCGGGAAGCGGCTTTCGCCGCGAAGGCCGCGACGCCAAGGCACCACAGCGTACCGCTGAAGATGAAGATCAGGCCGAGAGCCAGGAATGCGAGCGCCTGGTGCGGCGAATCAGCCGCGACGAATTGCGGCAGGAATGCCAGGAAGAACAGCGCCACCTTGGGATTGAGCACGTTGGTCAGCGCCCCCTGCCAGAACACGCGGCCGAGCGGGATGGCCTCGCCCGGCGCGGTCGCTTCGGTCATCGGGCGCGGCCGCGACAGCAGCATCTGAACGCCCGAGAACAGCAGATAGGCAGCACCTGCCAGCTTGACGACCGCAAACGCGGCCGAGGACGTCATCAACAGCGCCGACAGCCCGATCGCCGCGCCAAACACGTGAATCAGGCAGCCGCAACTGATCCCGATCGCGGCCGCCGCCCCGCCGCGCCATCCGAGCTGGATGCTGCGCCCGATAATATAGGCGGTGTCCGGGCCCGGTGTCACATTCAGCAGCAATCCGGAAACGACGAAGAGCCAGAGTTCGTTGATGCCGAGCATATCGCACATGATTCTGACCAGTTCCATGGCAACCGTCCGTCAATCCGGCGCATGCCAATTCGCCGCGGGCATTCCACCGGATTTAGCGTATTTTATAATCATTGGAATCGGCCGGCCGACCACGTAGTGGTATCTACACAAGGGAATATCAAGGGATTATCAAGGGGACATGGAGAGACGGCTCGCTGCCATCGTCTGCGCTGACGTCGCCGGCTATTCCCGCATGATGGGAACCGACGAGGCGGGTACGCACGCCACGTTCAAGGCCCATCGAACCGCGATCTATCCGATCATCCTCAATCACGGCGGCCGCCTGGTTAAAAATACCGGCGACGGCTTCCTGCTGGAGTTCCCAAGCATCGTCGGCGCCATCGAGGCGGCGGTCGCGATGCAAATGCTGATGGCCGAAAGAAATCATCATTTGCCCTCCGACCGCATCATGCAGTTCCGCATGGGCATCCATATGGGCGACGTGATGGCCGACGAGGACGAGGTGTTCGGCGACGATGTCAACATCGCCGTCCGGCTCGAATCGGTTGCCGCGCCCGGTGGCGTGGCGGTTTCCGGAAAGGCCTATTTCGAGGCCGGCAAGCGTCTCAGCGTCGCCCTGGTCGATGCCGGTCCCTACAGGTTCAAGAACATCGAGGAGCCGGTCAGCGTCTGGACCTGGGAGCCTGCCGGCACGGAGGCCCGCAGCCGGGAGACGAGGGACCATGCCAACCTTCCGGCGCAATACCGGACCGCCATCGTGGGCGTGCTGCCGTTCGCCAATTTGAGCGAAAGCGCTGACGAATATTTCTCCGACGGCCTCACCGAAGACCTGATCCACGCGCTGTCGCTGCAATCGTTCTACCGGGTGCTGAGCCGCAACTCGACGTTTTCGTTCAAGGGCAAGAGTCTCAGCACGCGCATCATCGCGCGCGAGATCGACGCCAGCTACCTGATCCAGGGCTCGGTGCGGCGCGCCGGCAGCAAGATCCGCGTCACCGCCGAGCTGATCGCGCCCGAGAACGGCGAGCAATTATGGACCGGCCGCTATGACCGCGACATGGGCGACCTGTTCGCGATGCAGGACGAGATCACCACCAGCCTGTCGGCGGCGATCGCCTCGGAGATTTACCGGGCGGAAGCTTCCGCCCCTCCCCGGGCCTCGTCGAACGACCTCACCGCCTGGGATCGTTTCCTGAAGGGGCTCTCCTATTATTACCTGCAGACCAAGGCGGATTTCGACACCTCGATCGGCCTGTTCAAGGAGGCCATCGCGCTCGATCCGACGCTTTCGATTGCGCGCGCCTATCTCGCCACCATCATGATGCAAAGCATCCAGTTCGGCTGGATCAAGAGCACACGCCAGTTGTGGACCACGGCGATGGATCTCGCCGAGAGCAGCGTCAGGCTCGATCCGCGCTCTTCCTTTGCCTTCCAGATTGTCGCCTATCTGCACGCCCTGGAGGGACATTACGAGGCCGCCATGGACGCCGCCAACCGGGCGGTCGGGCTGAACCCTTACGACATGGGCGCCCGCGGCGTTCTCGGCTTTTGCTATTTCTATGCCGGCGAACACAAGCAGGCCATCGAACTGATTTCAATGGCGGCGCAGCGCGGCAACTCCGACCCCCGATATCAATGGGCGGCCGTGAACGCCTTCAGCCATTACCTCGTCGGGCAATATGACGCCTCGCTATCCTGGGCGCGCGAGCAGCTGTATCTCAATCCCAATCACCTTCAGGCGCTCGCGATCCGGGCGGCGGCGCTCGCCCAGCTCGGGCGCGCCGAGGAAGCGGCCAGCGCCGCCGAGGTACTGCTCAGCAACTTTCCGAACTTCACCGTCGAACGGCATTTGAGCAATTTTCATTGGAAAAAGCCTGACGACATCGCCCATTATCGGGACGGGCTGCTGAAGGCCGGTGCTCCCTCGACGCGGCTAACGATCGTCGAGAGTTCGCCAAAACTCGCCGCGGATAGCTGAAGCCGCCTCATTCCCGGCCTTCGGTTGACAGCGCTTCGAATCCGGCGAAAACTCGTCCACACCCTGAAGTAGTGTGCCGCCGGCGCTGCCTTTTGAGGAATTGGAGCCATGCCAGACACGCCGCAGATCGCCGTTTCACCTGATAATCCCTGCCCGTTCCTGCGCGCGCTGGTCGCGAACGGCTATGTCGGCGGCCATGTCGTGCCGCTGTCGAAGCTCGCCGAAACCATCGAGCTGGCGAGCGGCGAACAGGGGCTGAAGGAAACAATGGTGGGGCTGGAAACCAAGATGGTCGCGATGGTCGCCAACGGCCTCAACCCCTTCCGCCTGGTGAAAAGCGCCACCGAAGGTGCCGTGCTCGACGAATTGCGTAACGGCCCGCTCGACAAGCACGGCGCCGGTTCCCGCATCCTCGGCGTCGATGCGAAGGTGCATCTGGACGAGATCGACCGTCTCGCCACCTTCGGCAAGCCGTGCAACGACCCCGCAGGCGGCACCGAGACCGGACTGACTGCCCAGGAAATCGAGACCTTCATGGCCGCAAACCTCAAGCGCGCCGGTGACGCGGCACACTGGTACTACCCGATGCTGATGAAGGGCGAATGGCCGGTGTTGCTGAACATTTTGGGCAAGGGCGAAGGCGAGGCGCGCTATCTCAGCGTCGCCGACGTCCGCACGCTGTTCGTCGAGCGCAAACTACCCGACCGGATCACCGCACGCCTGCCCGCGCCGGGCTGAAGCCTCGTGTCTTGAGGCTTGAAAACGCTTTCTACTTGAACAGCGGCGTGCCCGGCACGAAGGCGTCGAACGCCGCCCAGAACTGCGCGCGGTAGCGGTCCTGCTCCTGCAGGATCTCGTGCCTGGATCCTGCAATCACCAGATGCGAGCCGGCGCGCAAATGATAGGCGAACTCCTCGATCGCCGCGGTCGAGACGATGGTGTCGTTGCTGGCGGCGAGCATCAGGATCGGCTGGCGGATTTCGAGCGGGTAATTCGCCGCGCGAAAACCGTGCATCGCGCGGAAGGCGGTATCGGCCCAGGCCACCGTCGGCGAGCCGATGCCGAGCGTCGGGTCTTCTTCCAGGATCGCAGCATTGCGGGCGAAGCGCACGGGATCGCTGGTGAAGGGATTGTTGATGAAGGATTCCGAGCCGGTCAGCGCGTCGCTGCCGCCCGGCACGTAGCGGCCGCCCTGCCCCATGAGCCGCAGGATCCTTAACATCGCGCGCGCCGGAAACGACGTGGTGCGCCCCGGCAGGTCGATCATCGGCGCCGACAGCACCATGCGGTCGAACCAGCGTTTGCCGGCATGCGCGACCCGCAGCATCACCGCGCCGCCCATCGAATGCGCCAGCGCGAAATAGGGCGGCGGGCAATCCGGCAGCACCACCTGCTGAACGAAGGTTTCGACATCGATCTCGAAATCGGAGAAATCGCGGACATAGCCCTTGCGCGGATCGCGCAGGCGCCGCGACGAATGACCCTGGCCGCGCCAGTCGATCATCGCCACCGCAAAACCGCGATCGCGCAAGTCGCGGACGGTCTCGAAATATTTCTCGATCTGCTCGCTGCGCCCGGTGAACACGCAGACGGTGCCCTTGCGCCCCGCTGGCGGCGCCCAGCGCGCGAAGCGCAATTCGACGCCGTCGGGGGTCTTGATGGTACCGCTGACGACATCCTCCGGAACCGGGTTGGCGGGGATCGAGACGAGCGTCATGCTTTAAGGAACCGGCTAGGTGAAGAGGGCTGGAATTCAAGGCCTGACCGGCAAAAACAGGCCCGTTTTGGCCCCTCTTGAACGGTGTTTGCTCCCTCCCATATCATTTCTGTGCAGGCCGCTACCAGTGTTTCGGAACCGGAACCCGTGTCCGAAACGTGAGGCTGCACATCGACGAAAGCCCGGCCCGATGGCGGGCGGGTTAACCCAAACAGTCGCTCAATGGAGGACTACCTTATGCGTACCTACGATCTCACCCCGTTCTATCGTTCCACCGTCGGTTTCGACCGCTTCTTCTCCCTGCTCGATCAGGCCACAGCCGACGGCAGCCCCGGTTATCCTCCCTACAATATCGAGCGCACCGGTGAGAACGCCTACCGCATCAGCGTTGCGGTCTCGGGTTTCTCGCAAGGCGAGCTTTCGATCGTCGCCAAGGAAAACACCCTGACGATCAAGGGCGAGAAAACCGCCAATGAGAACGGCGGAGCAAATTCCGAGGTGCTGTACCGCGGCATCGCGGCGCGCGCCTTCGAGCGCGCCTTCCAGCTTGCCGATTTCGTACAGGTGAAGAACGCCTCGCTCGAGAACGGCCTGCTCCATGTCGATCTCGTCCGCGAGATCCCCGAGGCCAAGAAGCCCCGCAGCATTCCGATCTCTTCCGGCGTGCAGGCCCCGCAGGTCGTCGATGCCTCCAAGGTAGCCGCGTAACGCGATCCGGCTTTGGTAGATACTGGCTGAATGCGAAAACGCCCCGGGAAACCGGGGCGTTTTTGTCGTCATCGCAACGGATTTACTCCAGCCCCTGCACCTTTGGCATGTCCTGGGTCGGGGCGATGGTCGGCGCGGGCTTGGCCGCCGCACCGGTGGTCACGGCAGGCGGTTGCGGCGGTTGTGCGTCGGCGGATTTCGGCGGCGCCGCGGCTGATTGCTGCGGCGGCGGCGCGGGCACCGGCTCGGGCCCTGCCGCGGGCTTGGCGGCGAGCGGATTTGCCTTCGGCACCGGCACTGTGCGGCTCGCCACATGCGGGACGTTGCGCGGCGGCCGCGGCGCGCCCCTGACATCGGTCGGCGGCGGCAGCGTTCCCGGCGGACCGTAGATGACGGCAGGATCGTCGCTGAAATTGTCACCCATTCCATGGGCTGACATCAGGCGGAGGACGCGTCCGTTGCGCGCATCGATGACCAGCCTGCCGCTATTGCCGCTACGATCGATCACCGCGATCGTGTAGATGAAGCCGCGCAGGTTCGGGATACCGAGCGGCGAAAGTCCGGCCTCGCGCACCACCGTGTAGACCTCGGTCTGCGGAAGCAGCGTTGGGCCATCGCCGTAACCCGGTCGTGGCGCCTCTGAAGGCATCGCCGCATAGGGACCGCCTGGGGTGGGACCGCCGACGTCCGATACGGACCTATAAACCGGGCCACCGGTCTCGGGGGACACCACTATCTGTGCGTGTGCCCCCGTGGTCGCGAGAACCAGCCCCGTCGCCAAAATCCATCCTGTGAAAAACTTCATTACCCGCTGCTCCTGTTAGCCCCTGCCTGAAGCGTCTACGCTCTCTTGCCCGGCCGTCCCGGATCGCAATTTCATTGCGAAATCCGGCGGTCCTTGGGCCGGATCGCGGCGCGTTTGCGGGCGCCGTGCGCGCGCCCGCCGTCGGCACGGACCAGCCATGCGAACGAGGACTTTCACGCGCTTGTGTGATAGAGAAAAATTTGGCATGGTCGGAGTTAGGACAGTATCACTGTCTCAAATTACGGAGCTTTCCCGGCACAGGGATTGCAACGAAACCTGGCGGCTTCAGGCTCCAGGACAGTACAGGCAAGGCCGTTCCTCAGGGACGTTGAACGCCCAGGCCTGAATTTAGGAAATTGCGGCTCGCGGAGGACGAGCGGTGGCCCGGTGGGTGCCGCAAACGCCCAAGGTGCGCCGATGACGGTTAAGGCCCTTTGACCTGATTGAGAGGACTGAGATGAGCGGGTCGGAATTCGAGCGCGAAAACATCGTGACAGAAACGCTGTCGGCGACCGCGGCTTCGAAACCGGACGACACATCGATCAAGGAACCGGCGCGCGAGCACAGCTGGCGTCCGCCGGCCGAGGGCATGTACGACCTCGGCATGGAGAAGGATTCCTGCGGCGTCGGCTTCATCGCCAACATCAAGGGCAAGAAGTCGCACCAGATCGTCTCCGACGCGATCAGCATTCTGTGCAACCTCGAACATCGCGGCGCGGTCGGCGCCGACCCGCGCGCCGGCGACGGCGCCGGCATCCTGGTGCAGATCCCGCACGCTTTCTTCAAGCGCAAGGCCGCCGAGATCGGCTTCAAGCTGCCGAAGCCCGGCGACTATGCGATCGGCGCGCTGTTCATGCCCAAGGAGACGGCGTGGCGCAAAGTGATCCAGAGCATCATCGCCGAGCAGATCAAGAACGAAGGCCTGATGCTCTTGGGCTGGCGCGACGTGCCGTCGGACAATTCCTCGCTCGGTGAAACCGTCAAGCCGACCGAACCCACCCACATGCAGGTGTTCATCGGCCGCAACGGCACCGCCAAGAACGAGGACGAGTTCGAGCGCAGGCTCTACATCCTGCGCAAGTCGATCTCGCAGGCGATCTACCAGCGCCGCGAGCGCGGACTGGCCGGCTACTATCCGGTGTCGATGTCGTGCCGCACCGTGATCTACAAGGGCATGTTCCTCGCCGACCAGCTCGCCAAGTATTATCCCGACCTGCACGAACCGGACTTCGAGAGCGCGCTGGCGCTGGTGCATCAGCGCTTCTCCACCAATACCTTCCCGACCTGGTCGCTGGCGCATCCCTACCGCTTCATCGCCCATAACGGCGAAATCAACACGCTGCGCGGCAACACCAACTGGATGGCGGCGCGTCAGGCTTCCGTGCATTCGGAGCTCTACGGCAAGGACATCAGCCGGCTGTGGCCGATCTCCTATGAGGGACAGAGCGACACCGCCTGCTTCGACAACGCGCTCGAATTCCTGGTGCAGGGCGGCTATTCGCTGCCGCACGCGGTCATGATGATGATTCCGGAAGCGTGGGCCGGCAATCCCCTGATGGATGAGCAACGTCGCGCCTTCTACGAATATCACGCAGCCCTGATGGAGCCGTGGGACGGTCCCGCCGCGATCGCGTTTACCGATGGCCGCCAGATCGGCGCAACGCTCGACCGCAACGGCCTGCGCC
>Ga0310810_10005955_pt1 | contig 13715 bp, 15 predicted proteins | sample NCmetagenome_FD_207641 | JGI IMG/M metagenome (GOLD analysis project Ga0310810, IMG submission 207641) | Soil microbial communities from experimental microcosm in Duke University, North Carolina, United States - NC | ecosystem: Engineered > Artificial ecosystem > Soil microcosm > Unclassified ... | reverse complement strand
TCCGTCTCCCCCACGCGCTCGAACCCGAACCGCTCGTAGTACGCGGTCTGTCCGTGTGCGGCGCTGAGGCTCACCGCCGTGTAGCCGTCCTCGCGCGCGCGGGCGAGCAGAGCCTCCAGCAGCTCCTTGCCCGCCCCCTTGCCGCGCCGGCTCGGGACGACGGCGATCGTCAGCTCCGGCGTCTGCTCGTCGACGAAGCCGAAGCCCGGCTCGCCCTCGCTGAAGAGGCGGTACCACGCCGCGCCGTACGCGTGCGGCCCCTCGAGCGCAAGCACGCCTGCGTCCCCCTTGCGCCCCCAGTTCTGGACGTAGCGGTAGACGGGGCGCTCGGTGTTCTCGGCGAGTCGCCAGTGATACGCGTGCCTGAGCATGTCGCGGAGGAACCGGACGTCGTGGATCCCGACCGGCCGGAGCATCGGAGCTCCTAGAGCTCCTGCGCGAGCTGCACCCTGTTTCCGTCCGGGTCGTACACGTCGAGCAGGCGCATCTCGCCCTGCAGCTCGAAGACGATCCCGACGTCGATCCCGCCCGCCCGCAGGCGGTCCGCCTCCGCCTTCAGATCGGGGACGTCGACATGCGCGACCGCGCCGTCCGGCTGCGGCTCGCCGACCGCGAGCCCGACCTCCATCTCGCCGTGGCGAAGATGCGACCAGCGCTCCGAGAAGTCGACGGCGACCTCCTCGAAGCCGAGCGTCTCGCGGTAGAACCGCCGCCCCTCGTCGAGGTCGCGGACGTAGTACCAGACCGTCGGAGCCCCCGGCATGTCCCGGGGATTCTTACTACAGCGCGAGGCCCGGGTCCTCGAGGAACGAGGTGATCGTCCTCAGGAACTCGGCGCCCGTGGCGCCGTCCACGGCGCGGTGGTCGCACGTGAGCGTCATCGTCATCACCGGCAGCACGTGCAGCTCGCCGTCGACCGGCACCACCTGATCCCTCGTCGACCCGACCGCGAGAATCGAGGCCTGGGGCGGGTTCAGCACGGCGATGAACTGGTCGACGTCGTACATCCCGAGATTCGAGATCGTGAAGGTCCCTCCCTCGAGATCGCCGGTCCGGAGCTTCGCGTCGCGCGCCCGCCCCACGAGGTCCGCCCGCACCGCGGCGATCTGCGCGATCGTCAGCCGCTCCGCTCCGTGCACGACGGGCACGACGAGACCCTGCGGAGCCGCGACGGCGATACCGACGTCGGCGCTCGGGAAGACGAGGAGCGCGTCGTCCGCGTATTGCACGTTCATGTCGCGGTGACGCATCAGCCCCTGCGCGCACACCTTCGTCAGGACGTCGGTGACCGTGATGCGCACCTCGGGGTTCAGCTCACGCTGACCCTGGACGAGCTCGTTCGCGCGCGTCATGTCGACGTTCACGGTGAGCTGGAACGCCGGCACGGTCCATGCCTGCGTCAGGCGGCGTGCGATCGTCTTGCGGACGTTCGAGAGCGGACGCGACTCGACAGCAGCGGGCCGGATCTCGGGCTCGGCCTCACCAGGCTTCCCGACGCTCGTGACGTCGACGGCGACGATACGCCCGTCAGGTCCGGTGCCGCGGACCTGCGAGAGCTCGATGCCGCGCTCGCGTGCGATGCGTCGCGCGAGCGGCGACGCCTTGATGCGGCCGTTCGTCGAGCCATCCGTCGCAGGCGCGGGCTCGGCGGGTTCGGCGACGGGCTTCGGCGCCTGCTCCCTCGGCTTCTCCTCGGCCTTCGGCTTCGCCTCGTCGGCCGGTGCCGACACCGCCTCGCCCTCGCTGCCGATGAAGCCGATCGTCTTGCCCACCTCGACCTCGCCCTCCGGAACGGCGATCTTCAGGAGGACGCCGCTCGCCTCGGCCTCGACCTCCTGCGTGACCTTGTCGGTGTCGAGCTCGTAGAGCGCCTCGCCCTTCTCGACCGGGTCGCCCTCCGACTTCAGCCACTTGACGATCGTGCCGGACTCCATGCCCTGCCCGAGGCGCGGCAGCTTGACCTCGGTCGCCATCAGCTCTGCCGGTCGACGGTGCGGTGGATCGCCTCGAGCACGGTCTCCGCGTGCGGGACGACGAACGCCTCCATGACCGGGGCGAACGGCAGCGGGGTGAACCGCGCGCCGACGCGCTCGATCGGCGCGTCGAGCCAGTCGAACGCCTGGTACTGCAGCACCGACGCGACCTCGGCTCCGAAGCCCATCCGCGTCACGGCCTCGTGCGCGACGACGGCGCGATTCGTCTTCTTCACCGACGCGACGAGCGTCTCCTCGTCGAGCGGCTGCAACGTTCGCGGGTCGACGACCTCGACCGAGATGCCCTCCTTCTCGGCCTCCTCCGCCGCCTTCAGCGACTCGTGCACGAGCCGGCCGGTCGCGATCACGGTCACGTCCTCGCCCTCGCGGTGGACACGCGCCTTGCCGATCGGGATCGGCTCGATCTTCTCGGGCACGCTGCCCTTGATCCCGTACAGCGTCCGGTGCTCGAAGAAGACGACCGGGTTGTCGTCGTAGATCGACGACCAGAGGAGGCCGCGCACGTCCTCCGGCGTCGACGGGAACACGACCTTCAGCCCCGGGATGTGGACGAACCAGGCCTCGAGCTGCTGCGCGTGCTGCGCGCCGGGCGACCAGCCCGCGCCGCCCTGCGTGCGAAAGACGACGGGCACCTTGAGCTGGCCGCCAGACATGTAGCGATGCTTCGCCGCCTGGTTCACGACCTGTTCCGCGGCAAGGGTCATGAAGTCCTCGTACATGATCTCCGCGATCGGGCGCATGCCCTGCAGCGCAGCACCGATCGCGGCTCCGGCGAGCGCCATCTCGGAGATCGGCGTGTTGCGGACGCGCTCGTGGCCGAACTCGTCGACGAGCCCGTGCGTGACGCCCATCGACCCGCCCATCTCCGCGATGTCCTCGCCCATGATGAAGACGTCCTGGTCCTCGCGCATCGCAGTCGCGATCGCGTCGCGCACCGCCTCCCGGTAGCTGAGCTCAGGCATAGACGTTCTTGAGCGCGTCTTCGGGCGCCGGGTCGGTGCCGCTCTTCGCGAACTCCACCGAGGCTTCGACGATCTCCGTCACTTCGCCGTCGAGCTCGGCGAGCTCCTCGTCGGTGACGCCGAGCCGCTCGCGCAGGATCTCGATCGGGTCGCGAGTCGCACGCAGCTTCCGCGCCTCGTCCTTCGGACGGTACACCTGCGGGTCGCCGATGTAGTGGCCGCTGAAGCGCGCCGTGTCGACGTGCATGAACACCGGCCCCCGGCCGGAACGCGCGTGCTCGAGTGCCTGCCGCGTCGTCTTGTACACCGCCTCGACGTCCTGCCCGTCGACCTTGACCGCCTTCATGCCGAACGCCTTCGCGCGCTCCGAGAGGTCGCGGATCGGCGAGTGCCCGCTTTCCGGTGTCGACTCCGCCCACTTGTTGTCCTCGAGCACGAAGAGCGCCGGAAGCGTCCAGAGCTGCGCGAGGTTGAGCGCCTCGTGGAAAGTGCCGATGTTCGTCGCGCCGTCGCCGAAGAACGCGACGGCGACGCGGGGCTCGCCGCGCAGCTGGAATGCGAGCGCCGCTCCGGCGATCTGCGGCAGCCCACCGCCGACGACTGCATTCGCGCCCATGTTGCCGTGCTCGATGTCGTACAGGTGCATCGAGCCTCCGTAGCCGTGCGAGCAGCCCTCGGCCTTGCCGTACAGCTCTGCCATCAGCTCGTTCGGATGCGTTCCCTTCGCGAGCGTATGGCCGTGGGCGCGATGCGTCGACGCGATCACGTCGCCGTCCTCGAGCGCGCGGCAGACGCCGACGGCGCTCGCTTCCTGGCCGATCGCGACGTGCAGGAAGCCCGGCAGCTCGCCGGCGCGAAAGCGCTCCTCGACCTTCTCCTCGAAGCGCCGGATCAGCAGCATCTCGCGGAGAACGTCCTTCAGATCATCCTTGCGCAGCGTGCCCTTCTTCTCCTCCACCTTCGCCACGGCGGCAGTGTACGGTTCGCGCGATGCGCCTCGCCGAGCAGTGGCAAGTGATCGAAAAGGGCTTGGATCCGAGGTGGGTCGACGCCCGGCTCGTGCTCACCATCGACGACGTCTCGCGCCGGCAACGGGCAGCAGCATTGCTCGGCCCCGCGAGCCCCGGAACGAGAGGCAGCTCGATTTCCTTCCATGCGTCGCGCCGCGGCACCGGTGTCGGACCCGAGGCGGTGCGACGCCTGCTGCACAGACTCGACGAGGAAGGCATTCGCGGCGCGCTCGACGTGGTCTCGACGGGCGAAGCCCCGCCCGAGCCTGTCGTCTCGCGCTCCTCGCTCGCAGACGAGTGGGGCCCGGCGCTCGCGGCGCTCCCCGCCGACTGGAGCGACCTGCTCTGCGAGCTCGACCTCACCTCCTCCGACCACATCGAGCACGCGGCGCTCCTGCTGGCGCCCCTGAATCCACTCCAGGTCGCCGGCCCCCCGGGCTTCCGCTTCCGGTGCGCTCACACGTTCGGCTACGGCGCGGCGCCGGCGATGGTGCGGCGGTGCCTCGCGCGCCTCGACGAGCAAGGCATCCGCGGCACCGTGCGCATCCTGCGCGTGCTCTCCGACACCCAGCCGGTCGCAACGCAGGGCCCCGTCTGGAACATCGGCGGCGCGGCGGTCTGACGTGCCCGATCCGGTCTCCTGGATCGTGATCGAGCCGGGCTGGGCCGTTCGCGACGCGGACGGTAACGAGATCGGTCGCGTACGCGAGGTGACGGGCGACGAGAACGTCGACATCTTCGACGGCCTCACGATCACGACGGGCAGGCTGAGCAAGCAGAAGTACGTCCCCTCCGAGCACGTCACCGCGATTCGCGAGGGCGAGGTGGTGCTCGACATCGCGCTCGGGCAGCTCGAGACCTTCAACGAGCCGGCGACCGAGGAGCAGGTGATCCCCGAGAGCTCGACGTGGCTCGAGCGTCTCGCGGGGCGGCTGACCGGCCGCGACCGGTGAGCGACGAGCTCGCGTTCGCGACCGCGCTCGAGCAGGCGGCGCGGGTGCGCGCAGGCGACGTGTCGGCCGTCGAGCTCACCGAGCTGTACCTCGAACGTATCTCACGGCTCGACCCCGAGCTGAACTCGTACGTGACCGTCGACGCCGACGGTGCACTCGCCTCCGCGCGCGCGCCGGTCGACGGGCCGTTCAGCGGCGTGCCGATCCCGATCAAGGACCTGACGCCGACCGCCGGTCTGCGCACGACGTTCTCGTGCAAGCAGTTCGCAGACAACGTGCCGGACTTCGACGCCGCCGTCGTCCGGCGGATCCGCGACGCCGGCTTCGTGATCCTGGGCAAGACGAACACGCCCGAGTTCGGGACGATCGCGATGACGGAGTCCGAGCTGAACGGCGACTGCCGCAACCCTTGGGACCTCGCGCGCACGCCCGGCGGCTCGAGCGGCGGCGCGGCGGCCGCGCTCGCCTCCGGGCTCTGCCCGGTAGCACACGGCAGCGACGGCGGCGGCTCGATCCGAGCCCCTGCCTCGTGCTGCGGGCTCGTCGGGCTGAAGCCGTCGCGCGGGCGTGTCTCGCCCGCGCCCTTCGGCGCCGGCTCGCTCGGGCTCGGCACCTCGGGGCCGATCGCGCGAACGGTCCGCGACGCCGCAGCACTGCTCGACGTGATGGCGGGCTACGAGCCCGGCGACGGCTATGTCGCGCCTGCACCCGAGCGGCCGTTCCTCGCCGAGGCGGACGTGGAGCCCGGCCGGCTGCGGATCGCCGTGACGGCGGACCCGCCCTCACCGGTCCCGGTCGACCCCAGCTGCACCGCCGCCGTCGTCGCGGCGGCAGGTCTCCTCGAGGAGCTCGGCCACGACGTCTTCGAGCAGATGCCGCCGTGGCAGACCGACGAGATGATCGTCCACTTCATCCGCGTGTGGCAGGTCGGGCCGGCGACGTCCGGCGTCGACGACCTCTCGCAGCTCGAGCCGATCAACAGGATGCTCGCCGAAAGCGCTCGCACGACGCCGAGCCCGCAGCATGCATCGTCGATCATGGAGCTCCAGCAGATCGCGCGGCGTACCGTCGCTTTCTGGAACGGGGTCGACGTCGTCGTCACTCCGACGCTTGCGTTGCAGCCCGTCCCGATCGGCTGGACCTGGCAGGGCACCGACGGGGATCCGCACCGAGCCTTTGCGGCGCAGACGCTCTTCACGCCGTTCACGCCCCTCGTCAACGTCACGGGCCAGCCCGCGATGTCGCTGCCGCTCACCTGGAGCGACGCCGGGCTGCCGATCGGCGTGCAGCTGATCGGCCGCCCCTTCGCCGAGGCGACGCTGATCCGGCTCGCGTCGCAGCTCGAGCAGGCCCGGCCGTGGCGCGACCGGCGGCCGCCGATCAGCTGAGGATCGCCTCGCCGAGCTGCGAGGCGAGAGTGCGGGCATCCTTCTCGTCGCGGGTTACCACGAGGCAGGTGTCGTCGCCCGCGAGCGTGCCGAGCACGCGTGGATGCTCTGCACGGTCGATCGCCCGCGCGATTGCCGGCGCGGAGCCGAGCTCGGAGTGCACGATCACGAGGTTCTGCGCGGCGGTGGCGCGACGGCCGAATTGGCCGAGCACGCTCGACAGTGCCTGCTGCGGATCCTGGCGCCGCCGGCCCGAGTCGGCCGGCAGCTCGTAGCGCGGGCGGCCCAGGGCGTCGTGTGTCTTCTCGAGCCCGAGCTCGCGGATGTCGCGCGAGATCGTCGCCTGCGTGACGCGGCACCCGGCCGCCGCGAGCGCGCGGGCGAGCTCGAGCTGCGTGCCGACGCGCTTCCGGGCCACGATCCCGGCGAGCAGACGCTGGCGCTCCGACTTGCCCAGGGCCTGCATGCGGCGAGCATAGATCTGCGACGTTTTCGGTGCGGGCGGCGGGGCAACAGTGGAAGCGATGTTGCGCAAGGTCCTCTGGAGCGGCCTCTACGCCGCCTTCGGCGCCGCGGCGACGATGGGCGCACGGAGAGCCGCGTCCTCGGTCTGGCGGATCGCCACCGGCGAGCAGCCGCCGGTCAAGAAGTGAGCGCGCTCGACACGCTCGCCGACAAGGCGCGGGCCGCCTCGGAGCGGCTTGCCGGCTCCGGCGGCCTGAAGGGGAAGCTCGCCCAGGAGCTCGCCGACGACGCCGTGTTCCTGCGCAAGCTCAAGCCGGCGCTCATGGCGAAGCGGGCGCGGGGCGAGGCGCCCACCGACGTACGGCCCGGCGCGGCGCCGCTCGCGCCGTCCGGCCCGCAGCTCGGCAGGCGCCGCCCGCGGGCGCACGGGCCGAGCCCGATCCTCGTCGTCGGCGCGGCGTTCGCAGCGGGGGTCGTCCTCGCGAAGTGGATCGACTGGAGAGGGCATGCGCACCCCCGAGGGTGAGCGTCGAGGCCTCGGGGCTGCCGCACGGCTCGTCAGCGAGCGGGCGAGCTCGCTCGTCCGCCTCGAGCTCCAGCTCGCCGTCGCGGAGCTTAAGCAGAAGGTCGTCGCGCTCGGGCTCGGGATCGCGCTCCTCGTCGCAGCCGGTCTCTTCGGGATCTTCGCGCTCGGATTCGGCCTCGCCGCGGCCGCGGCGGCGCTCGCGACGACGTTCTCCACCTGGCTCGCGCTGCTGATCGTCATGGGCGGCCTCGTGCTGCTGGCGGGCCTGCTTGCCGCGATCGGGATCGGGCGGCTCCGCAAGGGAACGCCGCCCGTCCCGGCCGCGGCAATCGAGGAGGCAAAGCTCACGACGGAGGCGCTTAAGAATGGCCGGCGCTGAGGAGCGGCGGCTGCGCCGCGAGGTGAGCGCCGAGCGCGAGCAGCTCGCGGACGCGGTCGACGAGCTCCGGGCCGAGCTCGGCGAGGCGACGAACGTGGCCGGCAAGCTCCGATCGAACCTGCCCGGGGCGGCGGCAGCCGCGCTCGGCGCCGGCTTCGTCGTCGCCGGCGGGATCGGCGCGACGATGCGCCTCGTGATGCGCCGCGGCCGCGAAGGGACGCAGAAGGCCAAGGTCGGCCGCTTCTCGCTCCTCGCCCGCGACTGACCGCCCGCAGATCGCGCAACCTGGTCGCAGCAAGCGCGGCGCCAAACCACGCAACCAGGGTTGCGAGGTTCGGCCGCAGGTCGTCGAACGACGAGGGCGGCCTCTCGACCGCCCTCGCGTGGTGCTACTCGTCGAAGCCCGCTACCTGACGGTGTGCGCCGAGCCGCGGCGACGGAGCGCCGAGCCGGTGACGATCAGCCCGAGCGCGGCCGCGAGCGCCATCCACAGGGGGAACCCGGTGAACGGAAGCGTCGAGCCGGAGACACGGGTGACCGTGCCGAGCACGCCGTGCTTCGCATGCTTCGTCTTCGGCGTCGAGAGCGCCGTCTGCGTGCCGGCGACGCTGCCGGCGTTCGTCGTCGGGGCGGCGGTCGTCCCGGGAGCCGTCGCGGGGGTGACGACGGTTGCGGGCGGCACGGCGGCCGGCGGCGTCATGACCTGCCCGGGCGGCGTCGTGACCTGCCCCGGCGGCGTCGAGCTGCTCACGCAGACCTCACCGGTCGGGGTGACCACGGTCGAGCTCGAGGTCGAGCCGACCTGCTGCTTCGCGATGCCCTTGCCGAGGTGCTTGCCCTTCCCGTGCAGGGCTGCCTGCGAGGTCGTCGTGATCGTCGTCACGCTCGTCGAGCCGCAGACCGAGCTCGTGACGACCCGAGTGGTCTGGGCCGGGGCGCAGCTCGCCGAGTTGTAGCTCTTGATCGCGTGGACGTCGACACCGCCGCTCGGATTCGAGGCGTGCAAGCAGCTCGAGACCTTGTGCGGCTGGCTGTTGCCGGGGCCGGTGAGCGTCACGCCGGTGCCGCCGCGCGAGACGGCGATCTCGGCCGCGGTCTGCGAGTTGCCGTACCGCTTCGACGAGTCCGTTTTCGCCTGCGCCGCAGCGGTCTCGTTCGCACCGGCCGGACACGTCGCGGCGGTGGACGTTCCGCCGGTCGCGCCGCAGGTCGTCCAGTGGCCGGTGTTGGTCGACGGCTTCATGCCGGCGACCGCAGGCGACGCGTTGCCGCTCTGCTGGAGCTGCCCGTTCGAGCTCGTGCTCGTGCTCGACTGGGTCGAAGCGCTCGTCGACGCCTCGCTCTTCTTGACCTGGCCCGGAGCGCTTGCCTGCGCCTCTCCGGACTGTCCCTGGCTGGTGGACTCGTCCGCAACCTGCGTCTGAGCCGTGACCGCGACGGTTACTTGGGCCGCCGCCTCGTCCTTCTTCGTCTGGCCGGGGGCGGTGTCTTTCCCGTTTCCGGCAAGTGCAGCCCCCGTAAAGAGCGCCGTCGCAACCGCAAACGTGCATGCGGTGGCGAGGCGCCTGTTGATTCGCCTCATCTCTTCACCTCGTACTCGCTGGAACGGAACCGGAGGAGTCGGCGAGAAAACGAGCTACGAGTTCAAAAAGATACGGCTACGCCGTAGAAACCGTGAAAATCCGCTCGAGCTCGGCGGGATCGATCAGGCGCGCAGCACCGCCCCGAAGCGATCCGCGAGCAACGCCACGATCCTGCCTCGTAGCTCACCGGCCTCGCCGTCGGTCAACGTGCGGTCGGGCGAGCCGAAGGCGACCCGGAACGCGAGCGAGCGCTTGCCGGCTCCGATCTGCTCGCCGCGATACTCGTCGAACGCGGCGACCGAGCGCAGGGCCGGCCCCGCTGCCTCGCGGACGGCGGCGGCGAGCGCGGCGGCCGGTACCTCCTCGTCGACGACGAAGGCGAGATCCTGCCTCACCTCGGGGTACGGGCTCACCTCCTCGAAGGAGACCGCCTGCGGAGAGGCTGCGACGAGCGCATCGAGGTCGAGCTCGAAGGCGCCCCACCTGCCTTCGAGGAGCGCCGGATGGAGCTCGCCCACCCAGCCTTCGTGCGTGAGCGCCGACCGCCCGGGATGGAGAAACGGCTCCGCCGCCCGCTCGTACGACGGCTCGATCTTCAATGCCCTGTAGAGCTGCTCGACCGCCCATTTCGCGTCGGCGAGGCCGCCGTCGACGATCCCGCCGACGTGCCAGCGCTCGTCCGGGAGAGGCTCGCCCGCACGGTAGACGCGCGCGATCTCGAAGAGCGCGATCTCCGAGGCTCCCACCGCGAGGTTGTGTCGCGCCGCATCGACGAGGCTGTCGACGAGCGAGGCGCGAAGGGCAGCCGCCTCCGCGGAAAGGGGCTCCGGCAGGCTCAGCTCGCCGTCGCGGGCGAACGTCGAGGTGTACACCTCGGAAAAGCCGGCGCCGACGAGCGCGTCCTCGGCGACTCGCCGCAACCTCTGCCACCGGGTCAACCGCCCGAACGTGACGTCGCGCGTGGGCAGCGTGAACGGGATCTCGTCCATCTTGAAGCGGGCGACCTCCTCGACGAGGTCGATCTCGCGGGTCACGTCCCGCGCGCGCCACGTCGGGACGCGGAAGCCGCCGCGGGCCTCCTCGAACCCGAGCTTCGCGAGGATCGCCGACTGCTCGCCGGCCGGGACGTCGAGGCCGAGCACCGCCGTCGTTCGCTCCGGTCGGAGCGAGATCACCGCGGGCTCGGGCAGCGTCGCCTGGACGTCGACGTGTGCCGTCCAGCGGGCGCCGGCGAGCTCGACGATCAGCCGCGTCGCGAGGGTCGCGGACGGGCCCGCCAGATGGGGATCGACGCCCTTCTCCCACCGGTTCGAGCCCTCGGTGCGGAGCCCGAACCGCTCCGAGGAGCGAAGGATCCCCACGGGCTCGAAGTTCGCCGCCTCGAGGAGCACGGAGCTCGTGGCCGGCGCGACCTCCGTCTCCTCACCGCCCATGATCCCCGCAAGCGCCACGGCGCGCTCGGCGTCGGCGATCAGCAGGTCGGCCGTGTCGAGCTCTCTGACGTTCCCGTCCAGCGTCCGGAGCTCCTCGCCCGGCCGCGCCCGCCGCACGACGATCCGGCGGCCGTGCAGCGCGTCGTAGTCGAATGCGTGCAGCGGGTTGCCGAGCGCGAGCATCACGTAGTTCGTGACGTCCACGACGTTCGAGATCGCGCGCACGCCGGCGTTTCGGAGCCGCGCCTTCAGCCAGACCGGCGACTCGGCGATCGTCACGTCGCGAAACAGGCGGCCGACGTAACGGGGGCACCCTGCGGGGTCCTCGACCTGCACGTCGACCGGTTCCTCGTCACCGCCGGGCGGCTCGGCCGGATCGAGCGGCACGAGCTCGCCGTCGAAGAGCGCAGCGACCTCGCGCGCGATCCCGTAGATCGAGAGCAGGTCGGGCCGGTTGCCGGTCGGCTCGACCTCGAGCACCTCCTCGACGAGCGGCAGCACCTCTGCGAGGGGCGTACCCGGTTCGAGCGACCCGTCGAGCACCATGATCCCGGTGTGGTCGGTGCCGAGATCGACCTCGTCCTCGGCGAGGATCATCCCCTCCGACACCTGGCCGCGGAGCGTTCGCCGCTCGAGCGTCAGGCCGTTCGGCAGCGTCGCGCCCGGTAAGGCGACCGCCACCGTCGCGCCGGCGCCGAAGTTCCAGGCGCCGCACACGATCTGGTACGGCTTGCCCTCCCCCACGTCGACCGTGCAGAGCTGCAGCCGGTCTGCGTCCGGATGCTTGCCCGCTTCGAGCACGCGTCCGACGCGGAAGCGCGCCAGGTCGCCCCCCACGCCGCGGCGCTCGACCGCGTTCACCTCGGCGGTCGCGATCGAGAGGGCGTCGGCGATCTGCTCGGCGGTCGCGTCGACGCGGGCGTACTCCCGCAGCCAGCTCAGCGGGACGCGCATCAGAACTGCCCCAGGAAGCGCAGGTCGTTGTCCCAGAAGGGGCGGATGCCGGGGATGCCGTGCCGCAGCTGCGCCGTCCGCTCGATCCCCATCCCGAACGCGAACCCCGTGTACTCCTCGGGGTCCCAGCCGACGAACTCGTACAGGTAGGGATCGACCATCCCCGAGCCGCCCATCTCGATCCAGCCCGACTGCTTGCACGTCGCGCAGCCGGCCCCATGGCAGATCGGGCACGAGACGTCCGGCTCCATCGAGGGCTCGGTGAACGGGAAGTAGTGCGTCCGGAAGCGCACCTCGCGCTCGGGCCCGTACAGCTCGCGCATCACGTAGAGGAGCGTCCCCTTGAGGTCCGCCATCGTGATTCCCTTGTCGATCGCGAGGCCCTCGAACTGGTGGAAGATCGGGAAGTGGGTCGCGTCGATCGTGTCGCGCCGGTAGACCCGTCCGATCGACACCATGAAGATCGGCGGGCGTCCGCTCTCCATCTTGTGGATCTGGGCAGGTGAGGTCTCCGTCCGCAGGACCGTGTCGTCGGTGAGGTAGAGCGAGGCTCGCGGCGAGCGCGACGGATGCCAGTCGGGGAAGCCGAGCGCGTCGAAGTTGTAGCGCGTGGTCTCGACCTCGCGCCCGTCGACGATCTCGTAGCCGAGGCCGAGGAAGATGTCCTCGACATCCCGCCGAACCTGCGTCGATGGATGGAGCGAGCCGCGTCGCCGCGGTCGAACCGGCCCGAGCAACTCCGCAGGGAGAGTCACGTCGACCGGCTCGGAGGAGAGCTTCGCGTCGAGCTCGCGGCGCTCCAGCTCCTGGTGGCGCTCGGCGAACGCGTGCTCGATCGCCTCGCGGGCCGCATTCAGGGCCATGCCCGACTCGCGGTCGCGAACCTCGCGCAGCGCGAGCTTCAGGCCGGACTTACGGCCGAGATACGCGACGCGGAGCTCGTCGAGCTCGGAGGTGGTCGACGCGGCGCCGACCGCCGCCACCGCCTCACGTCGAAGTGCCTCCGCGTCCACGGCGGCGACTGTATCCGAGCTACGCCACACTATCCCCGTGTCCGTCTACGACCCGATCGCGCGCGTCTACGACCCGTGGAGCACCGGCGTGATCGAGGACATCTCGTTCTACGTCGACGAGGCGGTCGCGGCCGGGGGCCCGGTCGTCGAGCTCGGAGTCGGCACCGGCCGGATCGCGATCCCGACCGCGATGGCCGGCGTGGACGTGATCGGCGTCGACTCCTCGCCCGGCATGCTCGAGGTCTGCGCCGAGCACGCGCGCGCCGCAGGGGTGGCCGAGCGGCTCGACCTGCGGCTCGGCGACCTGCGCACGCCGCCCGTCGAGGAGCGCGTCGCGCTCGTCACGTGCCCGTTTCGGGCCTATCTCCACCTCTCGTCCGACGAGGAGCGCCTCGAGGGCCTGGCCGCCGCACGCCGGCTCCTGCGGCGCGGCGGGCGGCTCGTCTTCGACGTCTTCGCCCCGTCCGCGGCTGACATCGAGGAGACACACGGCCTCTGGCTCGAGCGCGAGCCCGGCATCTTCGAGCGTGCCGACTGGGACCGGGACGCGCAGACCTTGACCCTGTCGGTGCGGGGCGAGCTCGGCGAGTCGACGATGACGCTGTGGTGGCTCGAGCCGGAGCGCTGGCACTCGCTGCTCGCCGAGGCGGGCTTCGCCGTCGACGGATGCTACGGCTGGTTCGACCGGCGGCCCTACGCGGGCGGCGAGGACACCGTCTGGGTCGCACGTCGCAGGTGATGCCCGCAAATAGCGAGAAATTTTCTCGCCGCGCGCACTTGCGAAGCGCACGCGCATCTCGTACCTTCCTCCTTGCAGCGAGCACGGAGCGCGACTAGGTCGAAACCCCGACCGAGCGGTTCTACGAGGAGGGGGCAACCCCGAGGCGGAAGGCCGGTTGGACGAGGTGGACGAAAGCGCCACCGGCTCGCTGAATTCTTTTAATGCTCGCGACCGCTTCGCAGGCGCATGCGCGCTTCGCGCGCGTGCGCCTGGCTGTGCTTTTCTCGCCCGCAGGTGCGGCCTGGCTCTGCGGTCGGGCAGCCGGTGCTCGCGC
>Ga0310810_10005953_pt1 | contig 13716 bp, 12 predicted proteins | sample NCmetagenome_FD_207641 | JGI IMG/M metagenome (GOLD analysis project Ga0310810, IMG submission 207641) | Soil microbial communities from experimental microcosm in Duke University, North Carolina, United States - NC | ecosystem: Engineered > Artificial ecosystem > Soil microcosm > Unclassified ... | reverse complement strand
ACAAGGAAATCCGCCTGCGCCGCCGCCTGCCGCAGGGCGTGCGCTGCTACACCGGCGACGACTTCAATTACGCCGAACTCATCCATGGCGACGAACAGGGCTTCTCGCACGCGCTGCTCGGCATCTTCGACGTCATCGCGCCGGCGGCCTCGGCGGCGCTCGCAGCGCATGCGCGCGGCGACCTCGACGCTTACTGGAAAATCTTCGAGCCGACCGTGCCGCTGTCGCGCCACATCTTCAAGGCGCCGACGCAGTTCTACAAGACCGGCGTCGTCTTCCTCGCCTATCTCAACGGCCACCAGAAGCACTTCGTCATGGTCGGCGGCCAGCAGAGCGCGCGCTCGCTCGTCCATCTCGTCGAGGCGTTCAAGCTGGCCGATGCCGCGGGCCTCATTCGCGATCCCGATCTCGCCGTTGCGCGTCTCACCGACGTGCTGCGCACGCACGGCGTCGCGGCCTGACATGGCCCCCCGCATCGTCACCGCCGATGACTTCGCGAAGTTGGTCGCCGACGGCGACACGCTCTTGATCGGCGGCTCCGGCGCCGGCCATTCGGTGCCGGACACTTTGATCGGCGCCATCGGCAAGCGATTCAAGGCCGAGGGTGCGCCGCGCAACCTCACCACCGTGCATCCGGTGGGCCTCGGCGATCGTGCCGAGCGCGGCATCGGGCATCTGGCGCATCCGGGCTGCCTGAAGCGCGTCGTCTGCGGCACGCTCGTCGACTCACCGCCGGTCGCGCGCATGGCCGAGGCAAACGAGATCGAGGCCTACACGCTGCCGCAGGGTTGCCTCTCGCAATTGACGCGCGAGATGGCCGCCGGCCGTCCCGGCCTCGTCACGCATGTGGGCCTCGGCACCTTCGTCGATCCGCGCCTCGGCGGCGGCCGCCAGAGCCTGAAGGCGACCGACGACCTCGTCGATCTCATCAAGGTCGGCGGCCAGGACTACCTGCACTTCAAGCCGTTCAAGATCGACATCGCGCTCATCCGCGGCACCACCGCGGACGAGGACGGCAACATCACCATGGAACACGAGGCCGTCTTCGGCGAGATGATCTCGATGGCGCAGGCCGCGCGCCGGCAGGGCGGCCTCGTCGTCGCGCAGGTCAAGCGCATGGCGCTCGCCGGCACCTTGCCGCCGAAGCAGGTGAAGGTGCCGGGTATGCTGGTCGACCTGATCGTGGTCGATCCGGAGCAGACGCAGACTTTCTTCACCGTGCACGACCCGGCCTATGCCGGCGAGATGAAGGTGCCGCTCACCTCGATCGCCGCGCTGCCCTTCTCGGTGCGCAAGGTGGTGGCGCGGCGCGCCGCGCTCGAATTGTTTTCCGGCGCCATCTGCAATCTCGGCTCCGGCATCTCGACCGGCATCGCCTCGATCGCCGCAGAGGAAAACGCGCTCGACGCGGTCGTGCTGACCAACGAGCAGGGCCTGATCGGCGGCGCACCGGCGACCGGCAACGAGCCCGGCGCGGGCCGCAACTACCAGGCCATGGTCGACCAGCCCTACCAGTTCGATTTCTACGACGGCGGCGGGCTCGACCTTGCCTTCCTGTCCTTCGCCGAGGTCGACCAGGGCTGCAACGTCAATGTCAGCCGCTTCGGCAACCGCATCGTCGGCCCCGGAGGCTTCATCAACATCTCGCAGAACGCCAAGACGATGATCTTCTCCGGCACCTTCACCGCCGGCGGCCTGGACATCGCCTGGCCGGACGGCCGCACGCATATCAGGAAGGAAGGTGCCGAGAAGAAGTTCGTCGATATCGTCGAGCAGATCACCTATTCCGGCGCGCTCGCCGCGAAGAACGGCCAGCGCGCGCTCTACGTCACCGAACGCGCCGTCTTCACCCGCAACGGGCAAGGCCATCTCGAGTTGATCGAGATCGCCCCCGGCGTCGACGTCGAGCGCGACATCGTCGCGCAAATGCGCTTCAAGCCCGCCATCTCGGCCTCGCTGAAGGAGATGGATTCCCGCATTTTCCGTCCCGAGCCCATGCGTCTCGCCGATATAATCGCCGCGAACCCGCGGCCGATTCGGTCCGAACGGCTGGCGCGGTTGCCCCAGACGGAGACTCCCTGATGCCGCTCGCCGCAACGCCGAAGCCGAAGCGCGCGGGCCCCGCCGCCAGACCGAAGACGCGGCTCGAGCCGGTGCGCGATGCCGAGCGGACGCAGCAGGCGATCCTCGCCGCGGCGGAAGCCGAGTTCGCCGCCAAGGGTCTCGCCGGCGCGCGCGTCGACGTCATTGCCGAGCAGGCGGGCGCCAACAAGCGCATGCTGTATTACTATTTCGGCTCGAAGGACGACCTCTATCTTGCCGTGCTCGAGCGCGCCTATGGCGGCATGCGCGAGAAGGAGCGCGAGCTCAATCTCGCCGATCTGTCGCCGCTCGACGCGATCCGGACCTTGGTCGAATTCAAGTTCGACTACTACGTCGCGCACCAGAGCATCATCTCGCTGCTCGCCGGCGAGAACCTGACCGGCGCCAAGTTTCTCAAGAAGTCGCGCAAGCTGCGCGACATGCAGACCTCGCTGGTCGACGTCATCCGCCGGGTGCTGGCCGCCGGCGAAGCGAAGGGCGTGATCCGCAAGGGCCTCGATCCGCTGCATCTCTATCTGTCGATCTCGGCGCTCGGTTATTTCTATTTCTCCAACGCCGCGACGCTCTCGGTCGCCTTCGGCCGCCAGCTCCTCAGCGAAGAGGAGCGCAACGACCGCCGCGCGCACTGCGTCGACGTCATCCTGTCCTACGTCACGCCGCGCTGAAGCGGCGAATAAGAGAGTCCGGAGGAGCGCATGAAGTTCGGTGACTATCCCAAGGTCGGTTCGCTCGACGGCGTCACCGGATTCCGCAACTACGTTTCCTCGCTCGGCCTCGACATGCCGTGCGACGACATCGTCGCGCACGGCCCGTCCTCGCCGCTCGCCGCGCCCGTCACGGTCGACGGCATGAAGATCGGCCACCGCCTCGCCGTGCATCCGATGGAAGGCTGGGACTGCGAGCGCGACGGCCGCCCGTCGGAGAATACCAAGCGCCGCTGGCGCCGGTTCGGCCTCTCGGGCGCGAAGCTCGTCTGGGGCGGAGAAGCCTGCGCCGTGCGCCCGGACGGCCGCGCCAATCCGAAGCAGCTCATCATGACCGAGCAGTCGATGGGCGACATCGCCGCGATGCGTGAGAGCGTCATCGCGGCGCACAAAGAAGCGACCGGCGGCGAAGAGGACGTCGTCATCGGCCTCCAGCTCACGCATTCGGGGCGCTTCTGCAAGCCGAATGACAACACCAGGTTCGAGTCGATGATCGCCTACCGGCATCCGCTGCTCGACCGCAAGTTCGGCGTGCCGGCCGACCGCAAGCCGATGACCGACGACGAGATCAAACGTCTGATCGAGGACTTCGTCGTCGCCGCCAAGCGCGCGCAGAAAACCGGCTTCGACTTCGTCGACATCAAGCACTGCCACGGCTACCTGGCGCACGAATTCCTGAGCGCAGTGGACCGCGAGGGCGCTTACGGCGGCAGCCTCGAAAACCGCACGCGCTTCCTGCGCGAAGTGGTCGAAGGCATCCGCGCCGAGGCGCCGGGGCTCAAGATGGGCGTGCGGCTCTCGGCGATCGACTCGGTGCCGTTCAAGCCCGATCCGGCACGCTCGGCGCCGGGGGCGCTCGGCCCCGGCATTCCGGAAGAGCACGCGATCCCGTATCGCTATGCCTTCGGCGCCAACAAGGACAACCCGCTCGAATACGATCTCACCGAGACAAAGGCGCTCTTCGAGATCATGCGCGGTCTCGGCATCCGCTTCGTCAACGTCACCGCGGCGAGCCCCTATTACAATCCGCACCTCATCCGCCCGGCGCTCTATCCGCCGTCCGACGGCTATCATCCGCCGGAGGATCCGTTCGTCGGCGTCATGCGTCAGCTCGAAGTCGTGCGCGAATTGAAGAAGGCGTTCCCCGACTTCTGCCTGATGGGCAGCGGCTACACCTACCTGCAGGACTTCTTCCCGAACGTCGCGCAGGCGGTGGTCAGCCGCGGTTGGGTCGATCTCGTCGGCCTCGGGCGCATGGTGCTGGCCTATCCGGAACTGCCGCTCGACATTCTCCAGGGCCGCGCGCCGAACAAGAAACGCTATTGCCGCACCTTCAGCGACTGCACCACGGCGCCGCGCAACGGCATCGTCTCGGGCTGCTATCCGCTCGACGCGCACTACAAGAAGACGCCGGAGTTCAAGCAGCTCGCCGCGGTGAAGAAGGCGGTCGCGAGCTGACCTCATGGCCCGCAATGTCGCCCTCATCGGCACCGGCATCATGGGCGCGCACATGGCGCGCCGGCTGGCGCAGGCGGGGTTGCCGACGGTCGTGTGGAACCGCGATCGCGCCAAGGCGGAGAAGCTGACGCAATACGGCGTGACGATCGCCGAGACGCCGTCGGCCGCGTGCGAAAAGGCCGACGTCGTCATCGTCATGCTCAGCAATGGCCCGGTGGTCGAGGAGGTCATGTTCTCCGCCGACGCCTCCGGCCGCGTGCCGGCCGAGGTCATGCGTAAGGGCGCGGCGCTGATCGTGATGAGCTCGATCCCGGTCGAGACCTGCCAGGCCCAGGGAAAGCGCATGGCCGCGCGCGGTGTCGGCTATAGCGATGCGCCGGTGTCGGGCGGGGAGCCGGGCGCGCGCGACGGCACCTTGGCGATCATGGCCGGCGGCGACGCGTCGCTGGTGGAAAGCCTTGCGGATGTGTTTGCGCCGATGGGCCGCGTCACGCGCATCGGTCCGGTCGGCACCGGGCAGATGACCAAGCTGTCGAACCAGATCATCGTCGGCGCGACGATGGCCGCGGTCGCCGAGGCGATGACCTTTGCGGCGCGCGGCGGTGCCGATCCCGCGGCGTGGCGCACGGCGTTGATGGGCGGTTTTGCGGATTCCAAGATCCTCAACCTGCACGGCCAGCGCATGGTCGAACGCAATTTCGTGCCGGGTGGGCCGGCGGAATATCAGTTGAAGGACATGCGCACGGCGCAGGCCTGGGCCGAGAAGAACGGGCTGAAGTTCACGCTGCTCGATTGCGTCGAGGACATGTTTTCCAGCCTGATCGAGCGCTTCGGCACCGGCCTCGACGTGTCGGCCATCATGCGCGAGGTTGAGCGCAGCGTGGACGGCAAGGAGGGCAAATCATGAGCGGACGCATCGGGCTCGACATCGCGGACGGCATCGCTTGCATCCTCATCGACCGTCCCGACAAGATGAACGCGATCCTGCCCGAGATGGTGCTGGAGCTTCAGCGCGTCTGCCAGGCGGTGAACGACGATGCAAAGGTGCGCGTCGCCACCATCATGGGCGCGGGGGAGCGCGCCTTCTCCGCCGGCAGCGACCTCAACGTGCTCGCGGATCTCACCGACGTCATGGCCTTCCGCGACCGCATCGAATACGCGGCGCTTGTGCGCGACATCAGGAAGCCGGTGATCGCGGGGCTGAAAGGCTGGGTTCTCGGCGGCGGCATGGAGATCGCCATCGCCGCCGACATTCGCGTCGCGGGACGCAGCGCGAAGATCGGCGGACCGGAAGTGACGCGCGGCTGGATCGGCGGCGGCGGCGCCTCGCAGATGCTGCCGCGCCTCGTCGGCATCGGCCAGGCGATGAAGATGCTGCTGACCGGCGATCCGGTCGACGCCGACACCGCGCTGCGCATCGGGCTGGTCGAGGAAGTCGTCGACGACGCCGCGGTCGAAGGCCGCGTCATGGAGCTGGCGAAGAAGATCGCCTCGTTCTCAGCCGTGGCGACGGTGGCGGTGAAGGCCGGCGTGCGCGCGGCGATCTCGATGTCGCTCGAGCAGGGCCTGCGCTACGAGAACGAGTTGCACACGATCTGCATGTCCGACAATTCGCGCCACGAAGGCATCAAGGCCTTCCAGGAAAAGCGCGAGGGCAAGTTTTAGCCCGTCACCGTGAGGGGGCCGCGAGGCGGCCCTCGAAGGGTCTCTGACTTACAGGTCCTTCGAGGCGCGCTTCGACGGCGGGTTGGGCCGATTCTTTCTTTCACCTCTCCCCGCAATGCGGGGAGAGGTCGACGCGCTTTGGCGCGCCGGGTGAGGGGCCGTGCACAGCCCCTCACCCGGCTCGGACCTGCCGGTCCTCGCCACCCTCTCCCCGTTGAAGGACGGGGAGAGGGAAGAACGCACCACAGCACAAATTCTTTGCAAAGGACTATTGACCGGTCCTAGATGCATATGCATATAGTCCCTCGTCCTGCTCTTCGAGGGGCGTCGTCATGGGACGCCGTGAAGACGGAGCAGCGGTGAGGGACTGGGCGGAGATTTGCCCAAGCCTCACCGGGTCGGCGTCACCGGGAAACCCGGCCGCCTGACTGACGCGGCGCCGCGGGTCTGGAGCAACGCACTCCAGACTCTCGGGCGATGGCGGGGCTCCGCTCGCAGGCACTACGACCTGCCGCCAGGAGCTGGCTGACAGGCGTGGCTGGTCCACGTTCTCGGAAGCGCGGCCCGCACATCGATAGAACGCCGCTGTGGAGCGCCGGGAGGCGCCTCGTTCCGAAAGGAGCGAGGGGACGCCTTCGCAAAGCGTCCCACCGGGTGGTTTCGCCACCACCCATCGGGGGTTTCGCAAAACCCCCGCGTCTGCCGGCGCTCCGCTCCCCTCGAAAGGGAGCGCGATGAGGAGAGAGACGAGGGCCTGCCCGGGGCCGACCAAAGAATGCGGGCGATGGCGCATGTCCAAACCTCTCCGTCACCCTGAGGTGGCCACGCGAAGCGTGGCCCTCGAAGGGTCTCTGACTCAGAGGTCCTTCGAGGCTCGCTGCGCTCGCACCTCAGGACGACGGCGCTCGCCTCGCTTGCTTTCCGCTGCCCGAGGCCCGATATAGGGCGCGGGAGGTTGGCGGTGGACGAGCCACTCGCCAACCGGGTCAGGTCCGGAAGGAAGCAGCCCTAACGAGCCCGGTTCGGGTCGTTGTCAGCCTCCCACCTCATTTTCCACGATTCGTTGGATGCGACGCCCGCCGCCATGCGCGTGCGGGTGGCCTCCGCGTCCAAGGCTTGCGAGAATGGCCCGATGAGCGAACCCAAGAACCCGGCCGGTCCTGGTTCCGCCCCGGCCGAGGCCGAGGGCGCCGGTTACCGCGTGCTCGCGCGCAAGTACCGCCCGGCCTCGTTCGAGGACCTGATCGGCCAGGAGCCGATGGTCCGCACCATCTCGAACGCGTTCGATTCGGGCCGCATCCCGCAGGCCTGGATCCTCACCGGCGTGCGCGGCGTCGGCAAAACCACCACCGCCCGCATCCTCGCCCGCGCGCTCAATTACGAGCTTCCGGACGGCTCCGTCACCGGCCCCACCATCCACATGCCGGTGATGGGCGTGCACTGCCAGGCGATCATCGAAAGCCGCCATATCGACGTGCTCGAGATGGACGCCGCCTCGCACAACGGCGTCGAAGACGTGCGCCAGATCAACGACGCCGTGCGCTACGCCCCGGTGTCGGCGCGCTACAAGGTCTACATCCTCGACGAAGTGCACATGCTGTCGACGGCGGCGTTCAACGCTTTGCTGAAGACACTGGAAGAGCCGCCGCCGCACGCCAAGTTCATCTTCGCCACCACCGAAATCGGCAAGGTGCCGGTGACTGTGCTGTCGCGGTGCCAGCGTTTCGATCTGCGCCGCGTCGAGACGGCCGTGCTGGTCAACCATCTCGCAGGCATCGCGGCGAAGGAGAGCGTCGAGATCGAGGACGCGGCGCTGGCGCTGATCGCGCGCGCCGCCGAAGGCTCGGTTCGCGATTCACTGTCGCTGCTCGACCAGGCGATCGCTCACGCTGCCGGCAAGGTGGTCGCCGAGGACGTGCGGCAGATGCTCGGCCTCGCCGACCGCGTCCGCATCGTCGACCTGTTCGAACAGTTGATGAAGGGCGACATCGCCGGCGCGCTCGGTGAATTGCGCGCGCAATACGACATCGGCGCCGATCCGGCGGTGGTGCTGTCCGATCTTGCCGAGTTCACGCATTTCGTCACGCGGGTGAAGGTGATCCCTGCGGTCGCCGACGACGTGTCGCTGTCGGAAGCCGAGCGCACGCGCGGCCGCGATTTCGCGACCAAGCTGTCCATGCGTGTTTTGTCGCGCACCTGGCAGATGCTGATGAAGGGCATCTCCGAAGTGCAGGCTTCGGCACGGCCGGTGGCTGCTGCCGAGATGGTGCTGGTGCGCATCGCCTACGCCGCCGATCTGCCGACGCCCGACGAGGTCGTGCGCTCTTTGGGTGACGGCGGTGGCGACGCGCCGGCGCGCCCGTCGGGCAATGGCGGCGGCGTGCCGTCGCACGCGCCGCAGGGTTACGCGCCGCGCGGTGGCGCGCGCACCTCCGCCGCCGTGTCGCCGCGTCCGGCCGACGATCCGGTCGCCTCGAGCAATGCCGCGCCGACACTCGCTATCTCCACGTTCGACGCCGTCGTGGCGCTCGCCGCGGAGAAGCGCGACATCGGCATGAAGCTCGCGCTCGAGCGCGACGTGCGCCTCGTGCGTTGCGAGGATGGCCAGCTCGAGATCGCGCTGGAGGCCTCGGCGGCTAAGACGCTGGTGCACGATCTTCAGCGCAAGCTCGGCGAATGGACCGGCAAGCGCTGGATCGTCGTTGTTTCGAAAGAGCAAGGGGCGCCGAGCCTGCGCAGCCAGGCGGACGCACAGAAGGCCGAGCTCGAGCGCGACGTTCAGGCCGATCCGCTGGTGCAGGCGGTATTGAACCGTTTCCCCGGCGCCAAGGTCGTCGGCGTGTCGCAGGTTGCGCCGGAAGAGCCGGCCGCCGATGCCGGCCCTGAAGAGAGTGAGGATTAGCGCACATGGATTTCATGGGCATGATGAAGCAGGCGGCGCAGCTTCAGTCGAAGATGCAGGCGCTCCAGGCCGAACTCGACAGCATCACCGTCGACGGTACCGCCGGGGGCGGCATGGTCACCGTTACGCTCACCGCCAAGGGCGATTTGAAAGCCGTCAAGATCGACGATTCGATGATGAAGCCCGGCGAGACCGAGATCGTCGAGGATCTGCTCATCGCCGCGCATGCCGATGCGCGCAAGCGCGCCGAGGCCGTGCTCCAGGAGAAGATGCAGTCCGTCACCGGCGGCCTGCCGCTGCCGCCCGGGCTGGGGATCGGCTGACCGTCATATGCCTTCCGCCGTCGCCGGACCCGAGATCGAGCGCCTGATCCAGTTGCTCGCGCGCCTGCCGGGCCTGGGTCCGCGCTCGGCGCGCCGCGCCGCGCTGCATCTCATCAAGAAGCGCGAGGCGCTGATGGCGCCGCTCACGTCCGCGCTCGAGACCGCGATGGAGAAGATCGAGGTCTGCAAGACCTGCGGCAACATCGACACGCAGAACCCGTGCACCGTGTGCACCGACCAGCGCCGCGATCCGGCGATCATCGTCGTTGTCGCGGACGTTGCCGACCTGTGGGCGCTAGAGCGCGCGCACGCGGTCAACGGCCGCTATCACGTTCTCGGCGGCACGCTGTCGCCGCTCGACGGTGTCGGCCCGGAGGATTTGTCGATCGACGCGCTGGTCTCGCGTGCGCACCAGGAAGCCGTGAAGGAAGTCATCCTCGCGCTCAACGCCACCGTCGACGGTCAGACGACCGCGCACTACATTACCGAACTGCTGCACGAAGCCGGCGTCAAGGTGACGCGGCTCGCGCACGGCGTCCCGGTCGGAGGCGAGCTCGACTATCTCGACGAAGGCACGCTGGCCGCCGCGATCAAGCAGCGCACGCTGTTCTGAGCCGCGCCTTTCAGTGCAGCGGCGGCAGCGGCCGCACGACCTGCGCCATCGGCATCGCCGGCATCGGTTGTCCGCCCGGGCCGATCACGATGTTCGCGCAGTTTCCGTCACGATTGACGTGGCTTTCTCCGGTCGCGCGGTTCATCGAATAGGAGTAGTGGCAGCCGCCGCCGTCATATTCGGCATTGGTCCAATCGCCGCTCTGGTAACGATTGAAATATTCGGCGTTGGCGGCCGCCGACCAGCCGAGCGTCAGGACGCAGATGCCGAGCGCGAATTTCACGGATGTGCGCATGAAAGCCTCCTTCGCTGTTCATCTGGCCAACGCGAGGCGCAATCCGACGTTCCGGCCACGGATTTGATGAAACTGCGGCGGGCTTATGGCTTCTTCGGCGAGAGCGTCCTGAAGTGGCCGATCGTGTGCAGCCACCACAACAGCAGCAGACTCGGCAGGCCCGCCGCGACGCAGATGACGAAGAACCACATCCAGCCGGTGGCGGCGGCGATGTAGCCGGCGGCCGCTGAGAGATAGGTGCGGCCGACGGCGGCCAGCGCGGTCAGCAGCGCATACTGCGTCGCCGTGTGCAGCGGATTGCGGCACAGCGCCGACAGGTACGCGACGAACATCACCGTGCCGATGGCGCTGGTGAAGTTCTCCACCGTGATGGCGACTGTGAGCCACAGGATGTCGTGGCCGCGCAGCGCCAGCATCGAGAAGGCGAGGTTGGCGACCGATTGCAGGATGCCGCCGATCAAAAGGCTCACCGCCAGCGGCAGGGCGCGCGCGATGTAGCCGCCGGCAAAGCCGCCCGCCAGCAGCGCGATCAAGCCGACGCCCTTGACGATGTTGGCGTAGTCCGTGCGCGAAAAGCCGAGATCGACGGCGAACGGTCCAGTCATCACGCCGGCGAGCGCGTCGGTGAACTTGTAAAGCACGACAAAGACGAGGACGAGGAGCGACACGGCGAAGCCGTCGTGTGCGAAGAAGTCGAGGAACGCGCCGGAGACGGTGCGCTTGAGCCGCTCGACCGGCGTCTCGCGCGCATGCGTGGCTTCGGCGGCCTTCGACTTTTCCGGCTCGGTCGCGAGCAAAGTGGTTAGCATTCCGACGACGACCAGAACAGCCATTGCCGCGTAGCCGGCGCTCCAGGCGCCGGACTTGGAGAAGCCCAGCGCCTGGAATCCTGTCACGACATAGAGTGCACCGGCGCTGGAGGCGAGCATACCGACGCGGTAGGCCGCGACATACGACGCCATGCCGGCGGCCTGTTCGCTCTCGTCGAGGCTCTCGATGCGGAACGCGTCGACCACGATATCCTGCGTTGCGGACGCCGCAGCGACCATCAGCGCGCCGAGCGCGACAATCCCGGGCGCGGTCGCCGGATCGTTGACGCCGAGGAACAGGATCGCGGCGATCAGCAGCAGTTGCGTCAGGATCAGCCAGGCGCGCCGCCGCCCGAGCCAGCGCGCGAGGACCGGCACGTCGAGCGCATCGACGATCGGCGCCCACAGAAACTTGAGCGTGTAAGGCGTGCCGACCAGCGCGAACAGGCCGATGGTCTTGAGGTTGACGCCGACCTCCGCCGCCCAGAACAAAAGCGTCGAGCCGGAGAGCGCCAGCGGCAGGCCGGACGAGAACCCGAGGAACAGGACGATCAGCACGCGCGGTTTCAAATAGACCGCGGCGGCTTCGAGGAAGGTGGGCTTCGCAGGCGTGACGTCAGGCGAGGCGGTCATCCGCTATTCCGCTGCCCCGAGCTTCGGCACGGCGGCGAGCGCAGGCGCGGCCTCGCCTTCGAAGTCGAGCCCTTCGATGCGCCCGGCGCGCTTCTCGATGCGGCCGGTCGAGGTGAGGATGTCGTCCATGTCTTTCGTCGTCTGGCCGAAGTGGCCCTGCAGCTTGCGTACGCGATCGCCGAGCAGGCCGACGTCCTTCATCATGTGGCCGATCTCGAAGCGGATCTGGTCGACCGCCTCGCGCATCTGCGCGTCCTTGCGCATCTGTCGCACGAGCTGGATCGCCAGCACGGCCATGTTCGGCGAGACGATCATCACGCGAGCGCGGCGCGCGCGCTGCACGATGTCGTCGAAGCTCTCATAGATGTCGGCATACATCGACTCCGACGGGATGAACATCAGCGCCACATCCTGCGTCTCGCCCGGGATCAGGTATTTGTCGGCGATGTCGGCGATGTGCTTGGCGATGTCGGTCCTGACGCGCTGCACCGCCGTCTTACGCTCATCGTCGGTCGTGCAGTCGCGCCACGCCGTCATCGCCTCGAGCGGAAATTTGGCGTCGATGATGAGATGGCCCGACTGCGGCACGAAGATCACGCAGTCCGGCCGCGTCTTGTTGGTCAGCGTGAACTGGAATTCGTAGGCGCCCTTGGGCAAAAGATCGGCGACGATCGCCTCGAGCTGGCCCTGGCCGAACGCGCCGCGCGTCTGCTTGTTGGCGAGGATATTGTTGAGCGAGCCGACATGCGAAGTCACCTGGCTCGCAAGCTCGGTGATGTTCTTCTGCGCGCTGTCTATAACGGCGAGCCGTGCATGCAGGTTTTGCAGGTGCTCCGCGGTGGTGGCGGTTGAGGCGGTGAGGCTTTCACCGAGCCGGGCAGTGACCGCGTCGAGCCGCTGGTTGACCGTCTGCTGGAACTGGCCCTGCGACGTCTGCATGGTCTGCTGCAACTGGCCGTGCGCGTTCTGGAGCCAAGAGGCCATGCCGTCGAGACGCGAATTGAGCGCGACCAGCCGCTGCTCGGCTGCCGGATCGGCGATCGGCGCGCGCGGCCGCAACAGGAGAGCGATGACGGCGGCAAGCCCGGTGAGCAGCAGAATGCCGAGCCCGATGAGTAGGGAGGTTTCAGTCATATGGCCTGTCTAGCGCGATTCGGGCCTGAGCGAACGAACGGCGAACGGTAGGGCGGCGGCGCGGCGGCCTCAAGGGCCGTTTTGCGGGCCTTTCCGGTTCCATTGACCGTCTGCCCGCAAGCCCTTACATCGCGCGCATGGCTCTGCGCGACATTCTCATCATCCCCGACGCCCGCCTGCGGCTCACGTCCGAACCGGTCAAGGACATCGACACGGGCGTCCGCGCTCTGGTCGACGACATGTTCGAGACGATGTACGCCGCGCCCGGCATCGGGCTTGCCGCCATCCAGATCGGCGTGGCCCAGCGCGTGGTCACGATGGACCTCGCCAAGAAGGATGACGAGAAGGAGCCGCAGGTTTTCATCAATCCCGAGATCCTCTGGTCCTCGGATGAGACGTCGATCTACGACGAGGGGTGCCTGTCGATCCCCGAATATTACGAGGAGGTCGAGCGGCCGCAGAAGGTGAGGGTCAAGTACCTCGACCTCGACGGCAAGGCGCACGAGATCGAAGCCGACGGCCTGCTCGCCACCTGCCTCCAGCACGAGATCGATCACCTCAACGGCGTCCTGTTCATCGACCACCTGTCGAAGCTCAAGCGCGACATGGTGATGAAGAAATTCAAGAAGGCCGCCAAGCGCAGCGAGCCGGCCAAATTCGCCGACGACAAAGAGCCGTCGCACCACATCGGGTAGGCGTCGATGCCTCTCCGCCTCGTCTTCATGGGCACGCCCGATTTCGCGGTGCCGAGCCTTGTCGAGCTCGCCACGCGCGGGCACGACATCGCAGCCGTCTATACGCGCGCGCCCAAGCCCGCCGGGCGCGGCATGGAGATGCAGGTCACCCCGGTCGAGCGCGAGGCAAGGCGGCTGGGCCTGCCCGTGTTCACGCCGAAATCCTTGCGTGACTCCGAAGCGCAGGCGACGTTCGCTTCGCATGACGCCGATGCCGCCGTGGTCGTCGCCTACGGATTGATCCTGCCAAAGCCCGTGCTCGATGCGCCGAAGCTCGGCTGCTTCAACGTGCATGCCTCGCTATTGCCGCGCTGGCGCGGCGCGGCGCCGATCAACCGCGCCG
>Ga0310810_10005952_pt1 | contig 13716 bp, 11 predicted proteins | sample NCmetagenome_FD_207641 | JGI IMG/M metagenome (GOLD analysis project Ga0310810, IMG submission 207641) | Soil microbial communities from experimental microcosm in Duke University, North Carolina, United States - NC | ecosystem: Engineered > Artificial ecosystem > Soil microcosm > Unclassified ... | reverse complement strand
AGCCGGTCGCCGAGTTTGATGTCGAAGCTGCCGCCGGCGACATGGCGCACCGGAGCCAGCCGCTGCAGCAGCGTCTGCACCGGGACGACGACGATCCCGCGATCCAGCGACGGCATCCGATGCAGCGCGGCCAGGCGCTGGCTGACGATGTCCGGGTGCGGGCTGAAGCGATCGTAGGGCAGCGTTTCCCAGTCGGGGAAATGCACGATCGGCGGCCAGGTGCCGTGCTCCGATGCGTCGCGGTCGGCCGGTGCGCCGTGCGCCAACAACGTGCGCAGGTCCGATTCCAGTTGCTGCGCGGCGTGGTTGTCGCGTGCGATGACCAGCAACGGCCCGTCGTGGGAGGCCGCCGCCGCGCCGATGTGGAAGGCGATGGCCGACGCCGATGACGACGCGCGCCAGTAAACGCGTTGCTGGCCAGGCTTGGGGAGGGGCGGCGGGGGAAACGGGGGCATCGCGATCGCAGGTCTCGGCAGTCGACTCAACACGGGCAGCGCCGGCAGCAGGCTGCCAGCGCAAAGGGCGCCAAGTTTACGCGAGCACGCGTGGACGAACCGGGTGTGGCGCCGTGCGTCACGACGCTTCGCGGCATGCCGCGGACGTCAGGCCTCGCCGGGCTGCAGGTCCAGCACGATCCGGACCATGCCTGGATCGTCGGAGGTTTCGCGCTGGAAGCCGAGCGACTGCGCCAGCGACAGCATCGGCTGGTTGTCCTCGAGCACGTCGCCGTAGATGCGATCGACCTTCTTGCCGCGCGCCCAGCGCACCAGCCGTCGCATCAGGTGCCGGCCGACGCCCATGCCGGCGATGAAACGACTGACGAGGATCGAGAATTCGACGTCGCGGCCACCGGGCAAGATCGCGGCACGGGCCACCGCCCCGACCATGGCTTCGCCGGGGGGCAGGGGTTCGGCAACGACGATCGCGAACTCGTTGCGCGGATCCGGGCGCGACAGTTTCTCGGCCATCTCCGCGGACAGTTCGCCGTCGGTGGTCAGCATGCGCAGCCGCACTTCCCCGGGTTCGAGCAGGGGAAACGCCGCACGCAGCGGTTGCGCGTCGTCGGGACGGATGGGGCGGATCAGCACGTCGCGGCCGTTGGGCAGGTGCTGCAGTTCGTGCCACGGGGGAAGACGGTTTCTAGCAGCCATGGCCCGATGCTCGCACGAGGCAGGTGAAGTGGCGCTCACGCGGGCCGCCGTCGCCCGTTTGTTAGACTCCACGACCGCGAAACGATGGCATCCAGCCAGGTCGCGGCCCCGTGAATTCCGGGCCGCGTTCGCAAATATTTAACGGACCCCCCATGGCCGGCAGCGGCGATTCCACCCGCGCGATCCTGTTCGCGCTCGGCGCCAACCTCGCGATCGCCTGCGCCAAGGGCGTGGCCGCGTACTTCACCCGCTCCAGCGCGATGCTGGCCGAGACCGTGCACTCGCTGGCCGACTGCGGCAATCAACTCCTGTTGCTGTTCGGCATGCGCCAGGCCCGCAAGCCGGCCTCGCCCGACTATCCGCTGGGCTACGGCAAGGCCATCTACTTCTGGTCCTTCCTGGTGGCGGTGATGCTGTTCACCGTCGGCGGCATGTTCTCGCTCTACGAGGGCGTGCACAAACTGCAGCATCCCGAGCCGATGCAGCGCTGGTGGTGGGCGGCCGGCGTGCTGGTGTTCGGCATCGTCGCCGAGGGCATCTCGATGCGCGCCTGCCTGCAGGAGGTCGCGAAGCAGCGCGATGGCCGCACGCTGTGGCAATGGTTCCGGCACAGCCGCCAGAGCGAACTGATCGTGATCTTCGGCGAGGACTTCGCCGCGCTGCTGGGACTGTGCTTCGCGCTGGCCGCGGTGTTGCTCACGGCGTTCACCGGAAATCCGATGTGGGACGCAATCGGCACCGTGATGATCGGCGCGCTGCTGATCGTGGTGGCGGTGCTGGTGGCGGTGGAGATCAAGGCGATGCTGATCGGGCAGAGCATGGACCCGGCAGTGCAGGCGCGGATGCGCCGTTTCCTCGACGAACGTCCGGAGATCGGCAACGTCATCAGCCTGATCACGCTGCAGCTGGGCAACGACGTGATGGTGTCGGTGCAGGCGGAGATGCACGAAGAGCAGAGTGCACGCTCGCTGGCGATGCAGATCAACGACGTCGAGCGCGCATTGAAGCGCGAGTTCCCCGAAGTGCGCTGGAGCTTCTTCGAGCCCGACGTCAAGCCCGGCCTGTAGGGCGAGCCCAGGCCCGCCGCACGCGACGTCATGCCGCCGCGCGCAACCACTCGATCCGTGCGCGCGGTGCTTCGGGCGCGATCGCGCCGGCCAGCACGTCGAGCGCCGGCGCAAGCACCGCATCGAGCCCGTACGGCGGGTTGAGCAGCAGCATGCCGCTGCCGTTCATCCGCAACGGCGAGTCGTCCTCGCGCACCAGAAGTTCGAGCAGCACGGCGGATCTGGCGTCCAGTTGCGCCGCCTGGCGGTAGAACGGTTGCAGCGAGCGGCGCTGCTTGATCGGATACCACAACGCGTAGGTCGCCTGCGGCCAGCGCGCGAGGCCATCGCGCAATGCCGCCAGGGCGATGTCGAATTCCGCGCCCTGGGCTTCGTAGGGCGGGTCGACCAGCACCAACCCACGCGCGAACCGTTGTCCCGAGACCACCGGCGGCAGCAACGCCTTCAGCGCCGCGTAGCCATCGCGCGCATGCACGGCGAGGCGGCGATCGCCGGCGAAGTTCGCCTTGAGTGCGGCGGCTTCCTCGGGTTGCAGTTCGCAGCAGGCGATGCGGTCGACGTCGCGCAGCGCGTGCGCGAGCAGCCAGGGCGATCCGGGATAGGCCGCGTCACCGTACTGGCGCCGGCACGCCTGCACCGCATCGAGATAACGGGCGATCGCAGGATCGGTCGGCGGCTTCGCCAGCAAGGCACCGATGCCGCCGTCGGCCTCGCCGGTCCTGACCGCCGCTTCGGCGTCGAGTGCGTACAGCCCGCGACCGGCGTGGGTATCGAGCGCGAAGCAGGCGGCCGGCTTGGCGACCAGGCGATCGCACACGGCCAACAGCACCACGTGCTTGAGCACGTCGGCATGGTTGCCCGCGTGGAAGGCGTGGCGGTAATTCATGGCCGCTCATTCCACCGCGAAGCTGATGCCAAGTCCCGCGGATTCGACGGCTTCGGTGGCGAGGTCGCTGGCGAGCAGGGGACGCGCGTCGATCCATGCGCGCGGCAGCGACAGCACGAGCCGCTCGCCGTCGGCATGCAGGCGCAGGTCCGGCAGCGCATCGGGTTCGTGCGAGCGATGCAAGGCAACGGCCAGGCGCAGCAACGCCGTGGTGCGCCGCGTCGATGCCAGCAGGCGCTCGGGCAGCGCGTCGAACGCCGACTTCGGCACGCGGCGGCGATGCGCGCGGACCATCGCCGCGAGCATGCGTTGCTCCTGCTGCGAGAAGCCGGCGATATCCGAATGCTCGAGCACGTAGGCGCCATGCACCTGGTATTGGCTGTGGGCGATGGCGAGTCCCAGCTCGTGCAGGCGCGCGGCCCAGGCCAGCAGCAGGCGGTCGTCGGGTTGCAGGCGCCACGACTGCGCGACGCGGTCGAACAGCTGCAGCGCGGTCGTCTCCACGCGCGCGGCCTGCGCGGCGTCGATGCCGTAGCGCTGCATCAAGGCCAGCACCGAGGCGTCGCGCGGATCGGCGCCACTGCCGCGACCGAGCATGTCGTACAGCACGCCTTCGCGCAGCGCCGCCTTGCTCACGGCCATGCGCTTGAGCGCGAGCGCATCGAACGCGGCTTCCAGCACCAGCACGCCGCCGGCAATGATCGGGCGGCGTTCCTCGGACAGGCCGGGCAGGTCGATCGCGTCGATGCGCCCGGCCGCGAGCAGGCGGTCACGCACCTGCGGCAGCGCCTCGGCGGTGATCGCGCCCTTGGTCAATTTCAGCGCCGCGCAGATTTCGCCGATCGCCTTGTTGGTGCCGGACGAGCCCAGCGCTTCATCCCAGCCCAGGTGCCGATACAGGCCCGCGAACTGCTGGAATTCCGCGGTGACTTCGGTCAGCGCCTCGGCCCAGCGCTTCTTCGTGAGCTTGCCGTCGGCGAAGAAGCGGCGCGTGCTGGCGACGCAGCCGGCCTGCAGGCTTTCGCGCTCCAGCGGTTCGAAGCCGCTGCCGATGATGCATTCGGTCGAGCCGCCGCCGATGTCGATCACCAGCCGCAGTTGCTCCGGGCGCGGCGGCTGCGCGTGGGCGACGCCAAGGTAGACCAGGCGCGCTTCCTCGCGTCCGGACACGACTTCGATGGCGTGCCCGAGCGCGGTTTCGGCCGGCATCAGGAATGCTTCGGGATTGGCGAGCTGGCGCACGGTGTTGGTGGCGATCGCGCGCACGCGCTGCGGCGGGATATCGCGCAGGCGCTGGCCGAAGCGCGACAGGCAGGCGAGCGCGCGCTGCCGCACCTCGGGCGTGAGCCCGCGCCGCGCATCGAGGCCTTCGGCCAGCCGCACCATCTCGCGCAGGCGATCGACCGTGCGCAGCTGGCCGAGCACGTAGCGCGCCACCACCATGTGGAAACTGTTGGAGCCCAGGTCGATCGCCGCGAGCAGGTCGCCGTCCTGCAACGGCAACGCGGCCGAACGCGCGAACAGGTGGGTGTCGTTCATGCCGCGCCCCCGCCGCAGAGTTTCGCCAGCAACGATGCCTGCGCCGAATGCGGCATCTCGTCGCCCTGCGGCGTCGCCCGCTGGTAACGGCCGTCGGCATGCAGGAGCCACGCATTGGTGTTGTCGGCCAGGTAGTTGTCGAGCGCCTCGTGCCTGACCCGTTCGGCGAGCGCGGGATCGAGGATGGGGAAGCAGGTTTCCACCCGGCGCAGGAGGTTGCGTTCGAGCCAGTCGGCGCTGGCGGCATACAGCTCCGGGTCGCCGTCGTTGTGGAACCAGTAGACGCGACTGTGCTCGAGGAAGCGTCCGACGATCGAGCGCACGCGGATGTTGTCGGACACGCCGGCCACGCCCGGACGCAGCGTGCACGCGCCGCGCACGATCAGGTCGACTTGCACCCCGGCCTGCGAGGCGGCGTACAACGCGCGGACGACCTGCGGTTCGTTGAGGGCGTTCATCTTGGCGATGATCCGTCCCGTCCTGCCGGCGCGCGCGTTGCGCGCTTCGCGCCCGATCCGGTCGAGCACGCCATCGTGCAGGGTGAACGGCGACTGCAGCAGGCGCTTGAGGTGGATCGTCGGCGCCAGGCCCGACAACTGCTGGAAGATCTGGTGCACGTCGCTGCCGATGTCGGCGTCGGCGGTGATCAGGCCGATGTCGGTGTAGGCGCGGGCGGTCCCGGCGTGGTAGTTGCCGGTCCCCAGGTGCACGTAGCGGCGCAGCGCGCGGCCCTCGCGGCGCACGATCAGCAGCATCTTGGCGTGGGTCTTGTAGCCGACGACGCCGTACACGACCTGCACGCCGGCCTGCTGCAGGCGATCTGCGAAGCCGAGGTTGGCTTCCTCGTCGAAGCGCGCGCGCAGCTCGACGACGACGGTCACGTCCTTGCCGTTGCGCGCGGCCTGCACCAGGTGTTCGACGATCTGCGACTCGCGGCCCGTCCGGTACAGGGTCTGCTTGATCGCGAGGACGTTCGGATCCTCGGCCGCCTGCCGGATCAGCTCCAGCACCGGCGTGAACGAATCGAAGGGATGGTGCAGCAGCACGTCGCCGGCGTCGACGCGCTCGAAGATCGCCTCGGTACCGCGCACGTTGCGTGGCTGGAACGCGGGGTATTTCAGGTCCGGCCGCTGCACCAGGTCGTACACCTGGATGACGCGGTTGAGGTTGACCGGGCCGTCGATGCGATAGACGGCGTTCTCCGGAAGCTCGAAGTTCTCCAGCAGCGTGCGCACGATCGGCTTGGGGCAGTTGCCGGCGATCTCCAGCCGCATCGCGCGCAGGTAGCCGCGCCCGATCAGTTCGTCGCGCAGGGCGAGCGCAAGGTTCTCGACTTCCTCGTCGTCGACGATCAGTTCCGAGTTGCGCGTCACCCGGAACTGGTAGGCGCCCTTGACCTCCATGCCCGGGAACATCTCGTCGACGAACGCCGACAGCACCGCCGACAGGAACACGAAATCGTGCTCGCCGCCGGAGATCTTCTGCGGCAGCTGGATGATCCGCGGCAGCGAGCGCGGCGCGCGCACGATCGCCAGGTGCCCGGCGCGGCCGAACGCGTCCTTGCCCTTGAGCACGACGACGATGTTGAGCGACTTGTTGAGGATCTTCGGGAACGGGTGCGCCGGATCGAGCCCGAGCGGCGACAGCACCGGCATGATCTCGTCGCGGAAATAGGCGCGCAGCCAGCGGGTCTGGCGCGCGTTCCAGCGATCGCGCGCGAGCACTCGGACGCCGGCATCCGACAGCGCCGGGCGCAGCACCGCGTTCCAGCAGTGGTATTGCGCATCGACCAGTTCCGCGGCGCGGTCGTGGATTCGCTTGAGCACCACCGCCGGCGGCAGGCCGTCGGCGGCGACCGGCATCGCGAAGTCCTGCGCGTGGCGCACGGTGGCCGCGCGGATCTCGAAGAACTCGTCGAGGTTGGTGCAGGAAATGCACAGGTAGCGCAGCCGCTCGAGCAGCGGCACCGCCGGATCCTGCGCCTGCGCCAGCACGCGGAAATTGAAATCCAGCTGCGACAGTTCGCGGTTGAAGTACAGCGACGGATCGCGCAGCGGGTCGGTTTCGGTGTCGCGCGGGAGTTCCGTGCGTCGCTTGCGTCCGGGCTTGCGTGGGGGCGGAGGCGTCATGCGCGGCATTGTAGGTGGGTCGGGCGTGCAGCCAGGATGGACATGCACTGGCGATCAGGGTGTCGCGGTTTCGCGGGGATGCACGCGCTGCGGGCCGAAATGGCAGGCAAAGGTGCTGCCGCGGCCGACTTCGCTTTCGACCTCGAGCCTGGCCTGGTGCAGGTTGAGCACGTGCTTGACGATCGACAGGCCGAGGCCAGTGCCGCCGCTCTCGCGCGAGCGGCTGTTGGAGACGCGGTAGAAGCGCTCGGTGATGCGCGGCAGGTGCGCCTCCGGGATGCCGTAGCCGCTGTCGCGCACCGACAGCACGACGCCGCCATCGCCGTCGGGCGCGAACACGATCGAGATGCTGCCGCCAGCGGGCGTGTAGCGCACCGCGTTGCTGACCAGGTTGGAGAAGGCGCTGTGCAGTTCCTTCTGCGATCCCCAGAGGTCGACGCCGGCGCGGTCCTCGACTTCGATCGCGTGGCGATGCTGGCTCAGCGCCAGTGCCTCGTTGCGCAGCGTGGCGAGCATCGGCTGCATCGCCACGCTGTCGTCGCTGATCGTCTCCAGCGATTCCAGCCGCGACAGCGTCAGCAGGTCCTCGACCAGTTGGGTCATGCGCTGCGACTGCCGCTGCATCTCGGCAAGCATCGGCGCCCAGTCCGGTTGTTCCTGCGGGTCCAGCATCTCGAGGTAGCCGTGCACGACGGTCAGTGGCGTGCGCAGTTCATGCGAGACGTTGGCGACGAAATCCCGGCGCATGTGCTCCAGCCGCATCAGCTTGGTGACGTCGCGCGCGACCAGCAGCCAGAGTTCGTCGGAGTAGGGCACCAGGCGCAGGTTCAGGCGGACGTCGGCTGCGGCGGGCGAGGCGACATCGCTCATCGGTTCGGCATGGCGGCCGGACGTGAGCCAGTGCGCGATCGGCAGGGGCTGCAGGCGCGCGCCCAGCGGCGCGTCGATGTCGCGTGGCGCCTGCAGTCCGAGCAGTCGCGTCGCCGCCTCGTTGAACCAGACGATGCGCTGGTGGTTGCGTTCGACGACCACGACCGCATCGGGAAGCGCATCGGCCGCGGCGCGATACGCGCGCAGCATCGCCAGCAGACGCCGGTTGCGCGCGCGCGTCTCGTCCTGGTTGCGGTCGAGCAGCCGGTCGAACTGCTGCCAGGCGCCATTGCCACGCGGATCCGGCGGTCGCTTGCGCATCTGCAAGCGCTGCAATACGCGTCGCAGCTGCCAGCCGTTCCAGGCGAGCAGGGCGATGGCGGCCAGCGCGAGTGCCGGCCACGCGTATCCCACGGATGCGCCGACGACGGTCGGCACCAATAGCAGCAAGGCGCTGCGCGCGAGCGTTCCCGACCAGGCGCGGCGATTGTCGGCGGGCATCGGGAAAAATCTAGGTGGCGGCGGAGAAACGATACCCGCTGCCGCGCACCGTCTGCACCATCGCCTCCAGGCCGCTGGGTTCCAGCGTCCGCCGCAGCCGGCGGATGTGCACGTCGACCGTGCGCTCCTCGACATAGACGCTGCCGCCCCAGACGTGGTCGAGCAGCTGCGCGCGACTGTAGACCCGATCGGCGTGGGTCATGAAGAAATGCAGCAGGCGATATTCGGTCGGACCGATCGCCACCGGCTCTTCGCCGCCATCGACCTGGGCGAACACCCGATGGGCGACGCCGTCGATGCGCAGGCGGCCGATGGCGACATTGCCTTCGGCGTCGTCCTCGCGCGAGCGGCGCATCACCGCGCGGATCCGCGCCAGCAGTTCGCGCGCGGAGAACGGCTTCACCACATAGTCGTCGACACCGGCTTCGAGGCCGCCGACGCGATCGTTCTCCTCGCCGCGCGCCGTGAGCATGATGATCGGGACCTCGCGCGTGAGCGCGTCACGGCGCCAGCGGCGGGCCAGTTCCAGGCCGCTGGTGCCGGGCAGCATCCAGTCGAGCAGGATCAGGTCCGGCACCCGCTCGGAGATCGCCGCCTGCGCTTCGCGGGCGTCGCCCGCCTGCACCGGCGCGTAGTCGTCCTTGCGCAGCGCGAACGCGACCATGTCGCGGATCGCGGGTTCGTCGTCGACGATCAGGATGCTCTTCTGCATGGCAGGTCCAGGTCGCGGCTGCATTCCGCCCGGCGGTGCGGCGGCTCGGTGGCCAGTAGACGACAGTTGCATGACCGCCGCATGACAGCCGGCAGGCGTCAGCGGCGATCGAGGTCCTTGTCGCGCACGCCCTGGCGGCGCAGTTCCAGCACGGTTGGGGTGATCGCGGCGATCCGCGCGTCGATCCGGCTGCGCGCGTAATAGTCGACGTCGCTGCGCTTTTTCAGGGTGTTGAGCTGGACCAGGGCCTGTTCCGGGCGGCCGTCGAGGTAGGCCACCTCGGCCCAGGCTTCGCCGGCGCGGACCGGATCGCCGGCGATCTCGCAGCTGCGGGCGAAGGCCTGCTGGAAGTTTGGATCCTCGCTGGCCGGATGATCGCCCCCCTGCGACAGCAACGGGCGCAGCACGGCCTGGGCGCGTCGCCCGGCCGCGGGCGTGTTGCGCTCATCGAGCATTCCGGCATAGGTCACGGCCACCGCGCGATTGGTCGGCATGCGCTCGACCAGTGCATCGAAGCGGGCGTCGGCCGCGGCGGTCTTGCCCGAGCGCGCTTCGGCCTGGGCGAGGGCGAGCGTGATCCAGACATCGCCGGGATGGGCGTCCAGCAACGGCGCCAGTTCCGACGCCGCGACTGCGGCGTGGCCATCGAGCAGGTGCGCCACCGCGAGGCCATAGCGTTGCGGATCGGACAGCGGCTTCGCCCGGCGCAGGCGCTCGTATTCGCGCACCGCGGCGTCGGGCGTGTCGGCGCTGAGCGCGCGCAGGCGTTCGCGTGCCCATGCGAACTGGCCGCTGTCGCCGCGCGTGATCGCTGACCCGATACGCAGGGATGCGGGCAGCAGGGGATTGGCGCTGGCGTCGACGGCGGGCACGAACGGCTTGTCGGCCTTGGCCAGCTGCGCGGCGCGCTCGCGCGCCTCGCTGATGCGCATCGTCGTGACCGGATGCGTCTGCAGGTAGTCGGGCGTGCGCTCGCGTTCGCCGCCCTGGTTGCTGCGGATGACGACCTGCAGCTTCTCGAAGAAGTCGGCCATCGCTTCCGGGTCGTAGCCGCTGCGCGCGAGCGTGCGGATGCCGATGCGGTCGGCCTCGGCTTCGTTGCCGCGGGTGTAGTCGATCTGGCGTTGCAGCATCAGTCCCTGCGCGGACACCATCGCCGCCATCGCGGCGTTGTCGCCGGAGCTCGAATGCGCTGTCTGCGAAAGCGCGATCGCGCCGAGCATCGCCAGCAGGATCGGAACGCTGTCGCGCTGCGCGCGCTCGACCGCGCGCAGCACGTGCGACTGGGTCACGTGCGCGATTTCGTGCGAGAGCACCGCCGCGACCTCGTCCTCGCGGTCGGCGGCGAGGATCAGCCCTGCGTTGACCGCGACATAGCCACCGAGCGTGGCGAAGGCATTGATCTGGCGATCCTTGAGCAGGAACAGGGTGAAGACCTGGTCGGGTTTGTCGCTGGCCGCGCCCAGGCGTTCGCCCAGCGCCTGCAGCCAGCCGCCCAGCAGCGGATCTTCCAGCGTGTAGTCGTAATTGCGCAGCTGGCTCAGCGTCATCTGGCCGTACTGCTTCTGCTGCGCCGGACCCAGCACCTCGCCCGCGGAGGATCCGATATCGGGCAGGCGATTGTCCTGCGCCGCCGCGCCGCCCGCGAAGAACAGGCTGGCGAGCGCGAGGGTCAGCGCGGTGGACAGGATGGTGCGCATGCGGATTCCGGAAATATTTCGACGGCGGCTGGCAGGATGACGGCGGTGGCCCACGGGCGCATGAATTGCTGGTTAATCGATCCCGTCATCGCCGCCTGCGGCCAGCACCAGCCAGGCGGCAATTCCGCCGGGCTGGAAATGGGCCGGGACCGACCGCATATTCGGCCTGTCTCGACCCATCCGTCGAGCGATCCTTCGACCCGTCCACCACGCCAGAGTTTCCGGAGTCCGCTTGAACCAGCCCGCCACCCAACCGTCCGCAGTCCCCATCACGATGTACACCTCGGCCATGTGCGGGTATTGCGTGGCGGCGAAGAATTTCCTGAAGAGCCGTGGCCTGCGGTGGGACGAGATCCGGATCGACCTGGACCCGGCTGAACGCGAACGGATGATGGCGCGGGCGCGACGCACGAGCGTGCCGCAGATCTTCATCGGCGAGACCCACGTCGGCGGCTACGACGACATGATGGCGCTGCACCGCGCCGGCAAGCTCGATGCGCTGCTGGCCGGGGGCGACGCATGAGCGGCGGGGACGACGGCGATCGCATCCGCCAGTTCACCGAATTCCGCCAGCGGATGAACGAACGCATCCTGGGCGAACCCAACCAGGTGGTGCGGCGGTTCTTCGCGCTCGACACGCAGACCTACCAGGCCGGCGCGCTCGACGTCAAAACCAAGGAGTTGCTGGGCCTGGTCGCGTCGATGGTGCTGCGCTGCGACGACTGCATCAGCTACCACGTCGCCCAGTGCAAGGAGGCGGGGGCGAGCCGCGACGAGTTGTTCGAGACGTTTTCGGTCGGCCTGGTGGTCGGCGGCAGCATCGTGATTCCGCACCTGCGCCGGGCGGTGGATTTCCTCGACCGGCTGGAAGCCGGCGAGGGGGCCATGCCCTCCGCGCACGACCACGGCTGAGACGCCGCACGGCGCCGGAATTAGGCCGTTTCCGGCGCTTGCGGCATAATTGCGGGCTTCCTGACGCCGCATTCGCAGGCGTCCCTGCCGGAATCCTGCATGACCAACACAATCACCGTGATCCGTGGCGACGGCATCGGCCCGGAGATCATGGACGCCACCCTGCACGTGCTCGACGCGATGGGCGTCGGCCTCCAGTACGAGTTCGCCGATGCCGGCCTGGCCGCGATGGAGAAGCACGGCGAACTGCTGCCGGCGGCGACCATGGATTCGATCCGCCGCAACCGCGTCGCCCTGAAAAGTCCGTTGACGACGCCGGTCGGCGAAGGCTTCTCGTCGATCAACGTTGAACTGCGCAAGCGCTTCGACCTGTACGCGAACGTGCGCCCGGCCCAGTCGTTCCCCAACACCAAATCGCGCTTCCCCGCGGGCGTGGACCTGATCACGGTGCGCGAGAACACCGAGGGCGCGTACAGCGCCGAAGGCCAGGAAGTGTCGGCCGACGGCGAAACCGCGGTGTCGGTGACCCGGACCACGCGCCGCGGCTCGGAGCGGATCGTGCGCTACGCCTTCGAACTGGCGCGCCGCACCGGCCGCAAGAAGGTCACGGTGGTGCACAAGGCCAACATCCTGAAGTCGACCTCGGGCCTGTTCCTGAAGACCGCGCGCACGGTGGCTGCGGAATATCCGGATATCCAGTGCAACGAGATGATCGTCGACAACACCTGCATGCAGCTGGTGATGCGGCCGGAACAGTTCGACATCATCGTCACCACCAACCTGTTCGGCGACATCATTTCCGACCTGTGCGCGGGACTGGTCGGCGGCCTGGGCCTGGCGCCGGGCGCGAACATCGGCACCGACGCGGCGATCTTCGAGGCCGTGCACGGTTCGGCGCCGGACATCGCCGGCAAGGGCATCGCCAACCCGTGCGCGCTGCTGCTGGGCGCGGCGCAGATGCTCGACCACCTCGGCCAGCCGGAGCAGGCCACGCGGCTACGCGATGCCATCGTCGCCACGCTGGAAGCCAAGGATTCGCTGACGCCGGACCTGGGTGGCAGCGGCAACACGATGTCGTTCGCACGGGCCATCGCCGCGCGGTTGTGATCGGCCTGTCGCCGGCGTGAACGCGCTGCCATTTACATTGACAGTGTCCGGTGCCGTCCCGACAATAGCCGCCCTTCGCGAGCGGCTGCGGAGGACGGCGGCAAGTCCCACCGGGGTATAGCGCAGTCTGGTAGCGCGCCTGCTTTGGGAGCAGGATGTCGGGGGTTCGAATCCCTCTACCCCGACCATCCGACGCAGGCTCGTCCGAGGAAGACGTGGCCGGCATGCGGCGGCGAGCGATGCGACAATCCGGCCCGGGCGCCCGTAGCTCAACCGGATAGAGCACCAACCTTCTAAGTTGGTGGTTGCAGGTTCGAGTCCTGCCGGGCGCGCCATGCGGATCGGCGGCGTGCGAAAAGTTTCAGTGGTGGATGTAGCTCAGCTGGTTAGAGCACCGGATTGTGATTCCGGGGGTCGCGGGTTCAAATCCCGTCTTCCACCCCAATGTCAGTGTTTGCTATAATTTTTCCAGAAGTTTCGGGCCGTTAGCTCAGTTGGTAGAGCAGTTGACTCTTAATCAATAGGTCCAAGGTTCGAATCCTTGACGGCCCACCAATCCCGAAAAGCCCGGCCTAGTGCCGGGCTTTTTTTGTCCGGGCGGCACAGGGTCGGTAGCGTCCGGCTGGCGGCGGCCGGCGGTTAGAATCCGCCGGAACGCGAAAGTGGCGGAATTGGTAGACGCCCTGGTTTTAGGTACCAGTGCCGCAAGGCGTGGGGGTTCGAGTCCCCCCTTTCGCACCACGCCCGCAATTGGGTCGCGCGCCGGGGAACTTCGGAAGGCGTTTGCCGTCGTGGCCGCAGAACAGCCACTCGACGCCCCCGAATCACTGGCGGCCAGCCGCCCGATCCCCCAAACTAGTCCGTTCCGTCGCCGGGCCGGTCCAGGGGCCATGGCCGTCGAGGCACTTTCCAATCACACGAACCATGGCCAGGGCCGTGGTGGCAGGAGCAGGTATGCAAGTCCAGGTCGAATCCGTTGGCAATCTCGAGCGTCGGATGACGCTGCACCTTCCGGCCGAAAGCCTGGAGACGCAGGTCGGCGGTCGCCTGCGCGAGATCGCGCGCACGGCGCGGATCAAGGGGTTCCGCCCGGGCAAGGTGCCGGCCAAGGTGGTCGAGCAGCGGTATGGCGAGCAGGTGCG
>Ga0310810_10005951_pt1 | contig 13719 bp, 12 predicted proteins | sample NCmetagenome_FD_207641 | JGI IMG/M metagenome (GOLD analysis project Ga0310810, IMG submission 207641) | Soil microbial communities from experimental microcosm in Duke University, North Carolina, United States - NC | ecosystem: Engineered > Artificial ecosystem > Soil microcosm > Unclassified ... | reverse complement strand
CGCGATGCGCCCGGCGAGGGTGGCGAGATCGAGCGCGGGGCGGTAGCGCTTGAGGTAGCGGGTGAGGTCGGCGCGGGCCTCGTAGAGCGCGACCGGGAAGCTGATCTTTCCGTTGAGATCGACGAGCCCCGGCATGTCGACGTCGACGAGCTCTGCCCCCGCGGCCCGCAGGCGATCGAGTGTGGCGTCGGCGAGCTGCTCGGTCGCGGGGTCGAGGCTCCGGAAGAAGAGGGCCCGGCAGACGCCCAGGCGCAGGCCCTTGAGCGGAGTGGGCGTGACGCGATCGCGCGCGCCGGTGATGATGGTGTCGAGCAGCACCAGGTCGGCGACCTCGCGGGCCATCGGTCCCGCGGTGTCCCGGGTGTGGGCGATCGGGGTGATGCCGTCCTGGGAGTAGCGGCCGAGCGTCGGGCGGAGGCCCGCGATGCCGTTGAGCGCGGCCGGGATGCGGACCGAGCCGCCGGTATCGGTGCCCAGGCCCGCCGCGGCCATGCGGGCCGCGATCGCGTTGGCGGTGCCGCCCGAGGAGCCGCCCGCGATGCGGCCCGGATCGTAGGCGTTGCGCGCCGGCCCGAAGGCCGCGTTGTTGCTCGTGATGCCGAAGGCCAGCTCGTGCATGTTGGTCTTGCCGAGCACGATCGCCCCCGCGCGGATCAGCTTCTCGGCCACCACCGCGTTGCGGGTCGGCACGAAGTCGCGGAGCGCGGGGGTGCCCGCCGAGTTGGGCAGCCCGGCCACGTGGATGTTGTCCTTCACCACGATCGGCACGCCGTGCAGCGGCCCCGCGAAGGTCTTGCGGGCCGCGAGGGCATCCGCCTTGTGCGCGGAGGCGATCGCGCGCTCGCGGTCGAACGTGATGAACGCGTTGAGGTCGCGCTTCCGCTCGATCACGTCGACGAGGGCCCGGACCAGGTCCTCGCTCTTGAGCGTGCCGGCCCGGATGCGCGCCGCCGCCTCGGTGGCCGACAGCTCGGTCAGCTCCTGGGCTCCCGCCCCCGCCGGCATCGCGAGCAGCACCATCCCCATGACCCACCGCCATGCCATGGTACGCATGGCGCGATTCTGTCATACTCGGGCGCGATGACGCGAGCCAGGCTGAACGGCATCGAGATCGACTACCAGGCCAGCGGCGCCGGCCCCGCGGTGCTGCTGAGCCACGGCTACTCGGCCACCCGCCGGATGTGGGACGCCCAGCACGCGGCGCTCGGCGAGACCCACCGGGTCATCTCCTGGAGCATGCGCGGCCACGGCGAGACCGAGAGCCCGGCGGACCCGGCCCAGTACTCCGCGGATCTCACGGTGGCCGACATGCGCGCGCTGCTCGGTCACGTGGGGGTCGAGCGCGCGGTGATCGGCGGTCTCTCCCTGGGCGGCTACGTCTCGCTCGCCTTCTACCTGGCGCATCCCGAGATGGTCCGCGCGCTGGTCATCTGCGACTCCGGCCCCGGCTACCGCAGCGCGGACGCGCGGGCGGCGTGGAACCAGCGCGCCCAGGAGCGGGCCGTCTCGCTCGAGACGCGCGGCCTCGAGGCGCTCGGCAAGAGCCGCGAGGTGCGGGAGTCGGCGAGCCTGCACCGCTCGGCGCAGGGCCTCGCCCACGCCGCGCGCGGGATGCTGGCCCAGGAGGGCTCGCGGGTGATCGACGGGCTCGCCGGGATCACAGTGCCGACGCTCATCATCGTCGGCGATCAGGACCAGCCCTTCCTGGCTCCCTGCGAGTACATGGCCAAGAAGATCCCCGGGGCGAGGCTCGAGGTCATCCGGGGCGCCGGACACTCCTCGAACCTCGACCAGCCCGAGGCCTTCAACCGCGTGCTGCTCGACTTCCTGGGGGGCCTCCCCGCCTAGCAGGCTGCAGCAGCCTGCTACTGAACCGGCGAGAAGGCGGAGGGCAGCATGATCTTGTTGGCCATGGTGAGCAGGGTGTCGCTCCCGCCCGGAGGCGGCCACACGCCCATCTCGCGCGCCTTGTTGCGGATCGCGGTCCGCTCGTCGAGGCTCTTGTAGGCCCAGATGTGGATGAAGCGGTTGGCCTCCCCGTGCTCGACGTGGCCGGCCAGCGCGATCGGCGACATCTTGATCCGCTCCTCGATCTTCGACTCCCAGCGCTTGATCAGGTCCGGGAGCGTGCCCGCCCGGAGCGCGTAGTAGCGCATCTCGAAGTAGGGGCCCATCTTGCCGGGCTTGAGGTCGGGCAGGAACGCGAACGGCACCACGATCTCCGACTGCATGGTCTCGATGAACTCCGCGATCTTGGGCGGCCAGCTGCCCGCCTTGACCGCCTCGGCCCGGAGGCGGTTGCGCTCGCTGATGTTCTCGTAGGGCCACACGTGGATGATCTCGTTCAGCGGCCCGATCTCGGTGTGCCAGAAGGCGGCGAGCGGCGAGATCTTCTTGCGGTTCTCGTAGGCCTCGCCGAAGCGCTTCTCGACCTCGGGCAGGCTGCCGACCTTGACACGATACGTCCGGATCTCGTAGATCATGCGCGACTCCTCTCGGTTGGGTGCTATTGGGGCCGTCGGGCTACTGGGCGGTCCAGCCTCCGTCGATGACCAGCTCGCTGCCGGTGACGAACGCGGCCTCGTCGGAGGCGAGATAGAGGACGCCGTAGGCGACCTCGTCGGGCTCGCCGTACCGGCCGAGCGGGATGCGCGACACCATGTACTCGTAGTGGCCGGGATCACCACGGCGGGCCTCGGTCATGGGCGTCACCACCGGGCCGGGGTGCACCGAGTTGGCCCGGATGCGCTCGCGCGCGTACTGCACCGCGGTGAGCTTGGTGAGGGTGCGCACCGCGCCCTTCGAGGCCTGGTACTGCGGGCTGCTGCGCTCCATCCCGACCAGGCCGAGCTGGGAGGAGATGTTGACGATGGAGCCGCCCCCGGCCCGGCGCATCGCGGGGATCGCGGCCTTGGTTCCGAGGAAGACCCCCTTGGCGTTGACGTCCATGCCGTGGTCCCACTGCTCCGCGGTGGTGTCCTCGAGCCGGCTGCCGCCGCCCACTCCCGCGTTGTTCACCAGGATGTCGAGCCGGCCGAAGCGGGACAGGGCGGTGGCGACGGCGCGCTCCCAGTCCGCCTCGCTCGTCACGTCGAGGTGCACGTAGACCGCCTGGCCCCCCGCGCCCGCGATCGCGGCCTCCACCTGCTTGCCCTCCGCGTCAAGGATGTCGCCGATGACCACCCGCGCTCCCTCGTGGGTGAACAAGCGGGCCTCCGCCGCGCCCATGCCGCGGGCGCCGCCGCTGATCAGCGCGACCTTGCCCGCGAGCCTCATCGGGTGCCGAAGAGCCGGTCGCCCGCGTCGCCCAGGCCGGGAACGATGTAGCCGTGCTCGTTGAGGTGGCTGTCGATGGCCGCGGTGTAGACCGGCACGTCCGGGTGCGCACGGTGGAACGCGGCGAGACCCTCCGGACAGGTGAGCAGGCACACGAAGCGGATCGAGCGCGGCCGGGTGGCCCGGACCCGGCTCACCGCCGCCACCGCGGAGTTCCCGGTCGCGAGCATGGGGTCGAGCAGCACCACGTCGCGCTCCGCCATCTCGTGCGGCAGCTTGAAGTAGTACTCGACCGCCTGCAGCGTGGCCGGGTCGCGGTAGAGCCCCACGTGGCCCACCCGCGCGCTCGGCAGGATGCGGAGCATGCCGTCGAGGAGACCGTTGCCCGCGCGCAGGATCGACACCAGCACGATCTTCTTGCCGTCGAGGAGCCGGATCGTGGTGGAGGCCACCGGCGTCTCCGCCGCCACCTCGTGGGTCGGCAGGTCGCGGGTGACCTCGTAGGCGAGCAGCATGCTGATCTCGGCGAGGAGGCTGCGGAACTCGGACGTGCTGGTGTCCTTCTTCCGCATGAGACCGAGCTTGTGCTGCACGAGGGGGTGGCGGATCTCGACCACCTGGCCCGCCATCGACACGTCCCTCCGCTCCGCCGCCGTGGGCACCGGGGACCGGCGCGGCCGCGGGCTAGACCAGCTCGAGCTGCGCGCGACCCCAGGCCACGTCTTCCGCCCGCGCGGGGCTGATCGCGGCCGGGGCCTCGTCGGGCGCGGTGGGCCCGTCGCCCGCCACCGTGGTCCGGTGCATGACGCGGCGGTAGCGGGACTCGTCCCAGGGGCGCCCGCGGTGGAGCATGCAGCGGTTGTCCCACATCACGAGGTCGCCGACCTGCCAGCGGTGGGTGTAGACCAGCTCGGGCCGGGTGGCCGCCTCGCGCAGCTCGCGCAGGAGCGCGCGCGCCTCCGCGGTCGGCATGCCCACGATCTCGCAGGCGTGCGAGCCGACGTAGAACGCCCGGCGGCCGTTGGCCGGGTTGACCCGCACCAGCGCCTGCCGCACCGGCGGCACCTGGGCCGCGTGGTCGGCCGGCATCAGCCCGTCGTCCACCAGCCCGCGCGAGTAGACGAAGCTGTGCACCGCGATCTTGTCCTCGAGGAAGCGCTGCACGTCGGCGGGCAGGCGCCCGTACGCCACCCGCATGCTGGCGAACTGGGTCTCCCCGCCCTCGGGCGGGATCTCGCGGGCGGAGAGCAGCGACGCGTGCGCGGGCACCTTCTTGAACGAGCTGTCGCTGTGCCACATCTGGTTGCCCGCGTTGTAGACGTTGCGCTTGTCGCCGCTCGGGATCAGGCGGCCGTCCGCGTCCACGTTGGAGAGGTTGGCGATGTGGACCGGCGTGCCCTCCCGGCTCGCGATGCTCCGGATGGTGGTCTCGAGCGGGCCGAAGCGCCGGCTGAACGCGATCTGCTCCTCGTCCCCGAGCGCCTGTCCGCGGAAGAGGAGCACCGAGTGCTCGTCGAACGCGGCGACGATCTCCGCGAAGGTCGCGTCGTCCACGCGCGTGACGTCGACGCCCTCCAGCTCGGCGCCGAACAGGGGGTGGAGCGCTCTGGTCGTCAGTGGCATGGCCCCTCTCCTCTCAGGGCCCCGATTCTATGCGAGCGATCGGGGGGCCCGCAACCGCTTGCGCCGGCCGCCGCCGCGGGTAATTCTCTCTGCCGGGAGGCCCCTCAATGTCCACCGTCGAGTCACCCGTCACCATCCTGATCAACCGCCTGGCCGGAGGTCCGACCGCGCCCGCGTCGGGCGCGACCCCGCTCCTGACCCGGGTCGCCGAGGTCGTCGCCCAGATGGGCCCGGCCCCCTGGGCCCGCCGCGTCATCGCGGACGAGCGCAACCTCGTGACCCTGATCGCCTCGCCGCCGGGCGGCGGCAACCGGCCGCACTGGCATCGCGAGTTCGACGAGTGGTGGGTGGTGCTCGGCGGGCGTCTACAGTGGGAGCTGACCGGCGGGGTGGTGGTGAACGCGGCCAAGGACGACATCGTGTGGGTGCCGCGCGGCACCGTGCACCACATCCGGAACGTGGGCGACGACCTCTCGCTGCGCCTGGCGGTGGCGATGCCGCCCGCCTGGCACGTCTACCATCCGTGCGAGCAGTGCGGCTTCGCGGACGACGGCCCGCGCGAGTGGTGCGCCTGAGCGGAGGACCTCACGCCGGCTTGCCGGCCCCGGGCACCCGGACCGAGACGTGCGCGATGAAGTCGGCGAGCGAGCCGCCCTTCCAGTCGCGGCTCATCTGCTGCATCACGTGGGAGCCGAGCATCCGGTAGCTCTCGAACTGCGACTCGCTGAAGAACTGGTCGGTGGTCGGCTCGTGCGGGAAGCGATCGTGGGCCATCGCGTACTCGCAGACGTCGGGCGGCTCCGTCCCGCAGAAGGCGGGCTTGATGTAGAGCAGCCAGCCGTCCCGCGCCCCCGGCTCGCCCGCGGGCGCCGCGGGCGGATCGGCGATGGAGTAGCGGATCCGGCCGAGCGCCCAGTAGAGGCTCCCCGCCCGCTTGGCCGGGTCCGCCGAGCGCGGCAGGATGCCGATGCCCCCCTCGAAGTCGATGGGGACGCCCATGTCGGCGCGGATCTTCCGCACCGCGCTGCCGAGGTCCTGGAAGACGCCGCCCTCGTCGCAGCTCGCGTCGCTCACCACGATGAAGTGGCAGCGCCGCAGCACCATCTCGTAGAGCCCGAGGTTCTCGAAGTGCCCGCCGTCCGACAGGTAGACGTAGGGCCCGGTGCTGCTGGTGAGGCCGAAGGCCTCCGCCACGATCGGGCGCACCGCGACGCGCGGGCTCGCGAGGTAGAAGGTGTGATCACCCCGGACGCCCGGGTTCCCGAGCCACCAGCCGAGCCGCACGTTGAACAGGGTGAGCAGGAACGTGACGAGCGGTGAGGAGTGGTAGCCCATGTTGGGGCTCGCCGCCGCGCCCGAGATCGTGACCGCGGTGCCGAGCGACATGCCCTCCGTCCCGCCGTAGTGAGCCCGCGGGCCGCCCGCGCCGGCGCGGGTGCGCCGGTAGCCCACCATGAGACTGCCCGCGTGCAGCGGCGACGCGGTGAAGGTGTGTGCCTTGCGCTCCTGCCAGGCGAGGCGCTCGCCGTGCACGAGGTTCAGCGCCATGTTGACCACGTGCAGCAGCTTCCGGCGCGGCGCCGGCGCGCCGGGCGGCGCGGCCGACGAGCGCGGCCACAGCTCGTGCAGCTGGATGTTGTCGTTGTCGTCGAAGCCGGTGAACGGGTTCGCGTGCCGGTCGGTGTTCGACGCCCCCAGGTAAGCCCGGATGAGCCGGTTGCGGTACATCGCGTGGAGCGAGAACCGGTTGGTGTTGATGAACCAGGCCATCACGAGCCCGAGCCCGGTCAAGGCCGCCGCCACGCCGGCCACGATCCAGATCGGCGACGACACCAGGACGCCCACGTGGTCGAAGGGACCGTGCGGCCAGCTTCCCCACTGCTCGAGCCCGCCGACGGTGCCGCCAGTCGCGGTGATGAGCCATCCCAGCAGCCCGGAGATCAGCGTGGAGAGCCCGATCGCCAGCACCGCCGCGAACGCCACCCCGGCCAGCGGGACGATCAGAGCCATGAACCGGTCGCCCCGGCTCGTCTGGGTGGACGTCCGGTCCCGCGCGGCCAGCTTCGAGAACCATCCCCCCACCACGGTGACGAGGCCGGAGACGCCCCCGACCGCGGCGAGGCCGCGGCTCAACCAGGTCTGGGAGAGCAGCACCGGCCCGAACAGGACGAGCGCGCCGAACACCGTCCACGCGCAGCCCGCGATCAGGAACCAGGCGCCGCAGCGCGCCCACCATTCGCGATCGTCGTCCTCGGTCCAGCGGCTGAGCAGGCCGACCAGCGCGGTCGCGGCGAGGAGGAACGTGCCCACCACGAATCCGGGGGCCAGCGCGGCGTAGAGGATCAGGGTGTAGTCCACCCGGCTGAACAGCCTGGCGGCCAGCACCCACGCGATCGCGCCCCCCACCGCGCCCGCGACGACCACGACCACGAGATCGGCCACGAAGTTGAGCAGCCGGCCTCCGAGCGAGGCGTGCGGAGGCTGCCGGTGACCCCACGGGCTCCGGAGCCAGAGGGTGTACCCGGCCCAGGCCAGGAGATGCACGACGACACCGAACCGGACGAACTCGGCCAGGCCGGGCAGTGGCGTCGCGGTGGCGGCGGTCGCGCGGCCCGAGACCGCGGCCCAGTAGATGGTCAGGGACCCCAGGCCGAGCAGCAGTGGGAGCAGGCAGAAGACGAGGAACTTGCCCTGCCCTCGGCGCGCGGTGGTGCTGCTGGGGATGGTCGCAGCGATGTACGCCACCGCCCAGGCGAGCAGCACGCCCCCGACCACGAGCAGCACCGCGGGACTGAGTAGCCCGCCCGAGGTATTGACCCAGAGGAGCAGCGACAGATAGAGACGCGGCAGCATGAGGGCGGCGGCCAGCAGCGGGACCAGCACCAGCCAGATCAGGATCATGTTGCGCAGGATGGTGCCGAGCAGGGTCCACGCGTCCGTCGTCATCAGTCCCGCCCGCGGGCTCAGATAGTTGCTGAACTCGCGCAGGTGCGAGATCGGCTCGGGCTCGGGAGCGAGCTTCGCGCGCGGCTTGAGGGAGGCCAGCTCGCCCGAGACCTTCGCCACGTCGTTGCCGCTCCGGTGGATCCAGGCGGTCAGCCAGGCTCCGATGTAGCCCCCTCCCGAGACGGTGGAGAGGTAGTGGAACTGGGTGAGCAGCCCGGCCCGGGCCAGGCCCTGCAGCACGCCCAGGGCGAAGGTGGCGCTGCGGATGCCGCCACCCGACAGGCAGAGCGCGGCCCGCTTCTCGGGCAGCGCGTGGATCGCCTCGTAGAGCGCGGCGAGCGGGTCGCCCCCGGCGGCGCCGCGCGGGTCGCCGGGCAGCGGGCCGTGGAGCGCGACGAACTCCTCCTCGAGCACGCGGGACAGGGGAAGGAACGCGGTCGACTGGCTCGAGGTGCCTCCGGTCGCGGCGCGATCAGGGCCCATCTCTGGCACGCTAGGCCGTGACCGCCACGACGGTCAAGGTTTTCGTGCGCCCACTCGAGGGACCGGCCGGGGGGCTTGCGCTCGAGACCGCCCTTGCTATGCTGTGCCGCACGACCGCCACCACACCCGACGGTCACCGGAAAGGGGAGCGCACATGGCGACGGGGCCCTCTCACATCTACGTCGGCGCGGCACGATGGACTTCCGGGACCCAGAGCGGCGTCTTCCGCCGGGGGGAGGGCGCGGGAGGCTGGGAGCTCATGACCAAGGGGCTCCCGGAGACGACGCACGTCCAGGCGATCACGGTGCACCCGAGCAATCCCGACGTGGTGTACGTGGGCACCCAGCACGGCCCCTACCGCAGCGTCGACCGGGGCGAGCGGTGGGAGCGCCTGCCCTTCCCCGAGGACGGCGGGCAGGTCTGGTCCATCCTCGTGCATCCCACCCGCCCCCGGACGCTCCTGGCCGGGACCTCGCCGGTGGGCATCTTCCGCAGCGACGACGAGGGCGCCACGTGGCGCCGGCTGCCGAAGGCGGTGCAGGCCGAGCGCGTGAAGATGCCCTTCGCCTGCCGCGTGATGCGCATGGCCATGGACCCGGCGCAGCCCGACCACATCTACGCGGCGCTCGAGGTGGGCGGGGTGATGCGCAGCCTGGACGGCGGCGAGACGTGGGAGGACGGGAGCGCCGACCTCGTCAAGCTCTCGGAGCTGCCACACCTCAAGAGCCGCATCGTGAGCGACAGCGAGATGGAGGGCATGCTGGACGGCCACGCCCTCTGCGTGAGCGGCGCGGCCAGCGGGACCGTCTTCCTCGCCCTGCGCATGGGCCTCTTCCGCAGCACCGACCGCGCGGCGCACTGGCAGGACATGGAGGTCGGCCGCTTCTCCCCGCTGACCTACAGCCGGGACGTGCGGGTGTCGCCCCAGGACCCGCGCGTGCTCTACGCCTGCCTGAGCCCGGCGGCCCGGAGCGAGGACGGCTCGCTCTATCGCAGCGCCGACCTCGGCGAGACCTGGAGCCGCTTCGACCACGGGGTGAAGGCGGAGTCCACCATGATGGCGGTCGCCCTTCACCCGCGCGACGCGCAGCGGGTCTACTGCGTCAGCCGCACCGGGCAGGTATTCGGGACCGAGGACGCGGGGCGGTCGTGGCGCGAGGAGCGTCTGCCCGACGGCGTCAGCGACGTCTACGCGATCGCCTGCGGGTGAAGGACCTCCTGCTCTCTCCCCTGAGGGGAGAGGGTGGGAGATGGGGAGAGGTCGCGGACGAAGCAGCGCACGTCGCCCAGGTGCTCGTAGCGCTCGGTGTGCGCGGGCAGGCCGGCCCGCTCCCCGTCGATGCCCAGCGACCGCAGCACCGGCTCGGTGAGCAGCGCGTAGCCGCCCTTCCGTCCCACCCCGTTCTTCAGCAGGCGATGCACCAGGATCACCGCGGTGCCGGTGACCCGGCTGCGCCCCGCCACCGTGTGCCGCAGGAACGGCCCGTGGTGCACGACCATCTTGAGGTCGAGGATCGCGATCTGCCGGCAGGCCCCGCACCGACACGCCTCGACGGCCTGCATCACCTGCTGGCGGGTCTTGAACGCGGCGAACGCCTCCTCCAGCACGCCCAGCAGGCGCATGTGCGGCAGCTCGGTGGCCTCGCCGGCCAGGGCGAAGACCGCGTCGCCCTCGATCTCCTGGATCTCGAGCGGGGGGGACAGGCGCGCGATCACCTCGTCGAGCAGGGTGGCGATGATCTCGGAGCCGTGCTCGAGCTCGGTGGTGGTGACGAAGGCGGTGAACCCCGATACGTCGGCCAGGACCAGGAAGCCGCGATCCGTTCTGCTGTCCATGCCCCTGTGACACCGCTCCGGGGCCCGTGTGAAACGCGGCGTACGGGCGCTAAGTGCGCTCCAGGATGTGCAGACCGCGGCCCCGATCGATGAGGTAGAGGAGCCCCCGCCCGTCCACCTCCACGTCGTTGCTCGACACCCGGGCGTGGCCCGTCGGCGGCTCGGGCAGGAAGTGGGCGACCTCCCGTGGCGCGTGCGGGTTCGACACGTCCACGACGCGCAGGCCGTGGGCGAACCAGGCCACCGGGATCTCGGTCCCGGTCACCCGCTCGCACGGCTGGTGGCAGCCAGTGAACTCGGGCTGCGGGTCGCCGTCCACTCCGGCCACCTGGAAGGTCGAGATGGGGACCGGGTGGCGCTCGTCGGTGATGTCGACCAGCCACATGAACGAGGGCGGCCCCGGCGCGGTCTTGGCCACGTCCTCGTCGGCGGCCAGCATGATCCGCCGGCCGTGGAGCGGGAAGGGCAGCGGCAGCGCGGTGTGGGTCGGCGTGATGTAGGGCGGGCTCCAGTCGAGGCCGGACACGAAGCGCGGCTTGCTCATGTCCTCGATGTCGAGGATGACGAACCCCCCGTGCCAGTAGCTCACGTAGAGGCGATTGCCGGCCCGGATCGGGTGATGGCATCGGTGGTGCCGCCCTGACCAGGCGGGCGTCTCCCCGCCTCCGATCCACTGCCCGGGCATCCACCAGCGCCCGACTTCCCGTGGCCGCGTCGGGTCGTGGAGGTCCAGGATCATCACGATGTTGCCCACGTAGCCGTCCATCTCGGGGGAGATGTAGGCGTAGCGCCCGTCGAAGGTGAAGCGGTGCACGCCCGCCCCGCCGCACTTCCAGAACGTGATCTCGCGCGGCCGGGCCGGGTCGGAGACGTCGTAGATCACGAGGCCGCCCCCCACTCCAGCCGGCGGCTGGTGGGCGGGCTGGGCCTCCCGGTTCACCAACATGAGCCCGTTGGCCGCCCGCACCTTGTGGGAGTGCGTGTGCGCCGGCACCTCGACGGTGGCGAGGACGCGCGGCCGGGCCGGATCGCTCACGTCCACGATGCTGGTGCCGTGGGGGGCCTTCATGTGCGCGACGTAGGCGATGGTGCCGTCGACCGATACCTGGCCGCCGCCCGGGCAGTCGAGCCAGGCGACCGGCTTGAGCCCGCGGCTGCTCGGGGCCGTCGTCGTCATGTCGGCCGGAGCCTAGCAGACGATCCGGGCGCCGCCAAGCCCCCGGACGAGGGCGATTTGACAGCCGCCCGGAGGAGTGCCAGAGTCTCGCCAACTCGCAAAGGAGCGTCGCCATGGCCCTCTCCACCGATCGGCTCCCGGCAGTCGGCAGTGCCTACGCGCGACTCGAGGACAAGATCCTCGAGCGGGACCAGGGGGGCGCCAGCGCCATCTTCTACGACCTCGTGCGGGCGGGGGTGCCCATTCCCCAGCTGGTCGGCCAGCTCGTGCGCATCCACGCGCCCTACACCCACGTGCCGTATCACCAGCGCCTCGACGACGGCATCGTGCGGTTCGTGAACAACGACCACTGCCTGCTCAGCTCGCGCGCGGGCATCGACCTGCTGCCGCTGATGCCGCCCGAGCTCCGGTACCTACCCTTCGCGCAGACGGTCTGGTACATGCCGACCGGTCTCGATCCGTGGAACCAGCTCGTCGGCAAGATGCCGGGCCACTACGTGCGACTCTACGAGATCAAGTTCGAGGGCAAGCCGCCGCTTCCCGAGGTGCACTGGCCGGACCAGGAGCCGCTCGCCATCGAGGGCACGTGGCCCGAGAGGCTCAACACGTGGCTCACCCTCGTGCAGCGCGGCGAGGTGATCAACGCCTACCGGGTCTTCCTCGGGCTCTGGGACGAAGCGGCGAGCGATCCGGCCAAGCGCCCCCCGCTCCTGGCCCAGCTCGTGTTCGCGGGCCTCGTCGACGTGCAGGATCGCGTGCTGTACAACCGGTCCTACACCACCGGCCACAAGTCCTACCGCGCGCGCGCCACCGTCGAGCTGGCCCGCGCGGTGGGGTGGACCGACGCGCACCACATCCTCTACGCGGGCGTGCCCGACATCGCGGTGGGCCCGCGCTGGTACTCGACCTACGAGATGGGCTGCCTGGTCGTGCAGAACTTCCTCGACAACCGCGACCGGGAGCTCTGGGACAACGACGGCGCGCTCACCCCGGTGGAGTCCCTCGCGCTCCAGGACGCGCTGCTGAGCGGCCAGGAGCCGGGCTACATCGACCTGATCGTGGCCTTGCTCAAGAGCGGCCGGGGCCCGCGCCAGATCATCGACACCGTCCAGCTCGCGTCGGCCCAGCTCATCATGGAGACCGGCGATCCCAACTCGTACTCGATGCCGCAGCACAGCTACGAATACTGCAACACGGTGCGCTGGTTCTTCGATTCCTTCGCGCACCCGCACCGCCTCAAGCTCCTGTTCGTGGCCGCCGCCTTCGTCAACCGCGCGGCGCACCACCAGAGGCACACCCCCGACAATCACGCGGTGAAGGTCGCCCCGCCCAAGGGCTCCGACGCGCTGACCGCCGCGCAGCTGCTGGAGCGGCTCGACGCGGCCCTCGACGGCCTGCGCCCCTTCGAGGCCATGGACTGGACCGCGGCCTACCTGCGCTCCGGGGCCGACCGCGACCTGCTCGTGCAGACCCTCGCGGTCGGCGCGGCCAAGGCCGGCAACGACCCGCACAACCAGGAGCTCGGGATCTGCCTGCTCGACGACTACGGCCACAGCACCGCGGCTGATCGCGATCGGCTGCTGCTCGCCTCGGCCAAGCACACCGCGGGCCATCGCAAGTACGGCAGCCACCTCGACGCCTGGCGACGCTACGCCGACGCCTTCGGGCTCGCCCGATCCTGACCGTCGCCGCGCTCGTCCGCGCTCAGAAGGCGAGCCCGCTCGTGAGAAGCACCGCCTGCTCGATATGTCGCCGTACCCCGTCCAGATACGACGCCTGGAGCTGCCCACCCTCTTCCTGATCCGGCCGGGCACCGGTGAGCGGCCGATTGCTCTGCAGCGCGTCGGCGGCGGCCTGCAGGTGGACGAGCGCCTCCTGGGCCTTCCGGTTGCTGATCTCGAAGAGCGGATCGACGAACTTCGCCCCCGACGCGTTCATGACCATCTCGTGCTGGGCCGCGCGGAGCTCCGTCCAGGCGCTCCGGAGGAGTCCTTCGGTACGCCCCGGACCGCTCAGGCTTTGAAGAGCCTGGCGCTGTAGCTGGACGCTCTTCTGAACCTGCCGCTGGATCTCCGCCGGGTCATAGCGAGGCCTGCCGGACTGCGAGAGAGCGGGAGACGCCGCGACGAGCGCGCCCAGCAGCACCGCGGCCACGAGACTGCAGAATCGCCGGACGGGACCGGCATCCAGGGACATGGCACCCTCCCTTGGATCGGACGGTTGACGGCCGAGATCACCGGGAGCTCCGGAACCCGCGGAGAGCACGTCGGTGCCCATCTACGAGGGTCTCGAAGCGTCGACGGCCCGGCGACCCGACCTTACCTCGCCGGGCCTCGGTTGGCCAGGGCCACGTGTCGAACCTCGCGTTCTACCCGCCC
>Ga0310810_10005947_pt1 | contig 13722 bp, 14 predicted proteins | sample NCmetagenome_FD_207641 | JGI IMG/M metagenome (GOLD analysis project Ga0310810, IMG submission 207641) | Soil microbial communities from experimental microcosm in Duke University, North Carolina, United States - NC | ecosystem: Engineered > Artificial ecosystem > Soil microcosm > Unclassified ... | reverse complement strand
GCTCGATGCACATGCTGCGCTACACGGTGCTTTTGAACGGCAAGCGGCTCGGCGCGCTGCTCAGCATGCCGACCGAATCCGACTGCCGCTTCCTGGAAGCCCCGCCCAAGGTACCGCCCCTGAAGATCTTCTCCGTCACCTACCGCCCCGGCCGGCCGAAGAAAGGCACCGTCAAGTCGAACGGCGAGAACGGCGAAAGCGGCCCGACCATCCCGTGGTCGATCAAGGGCCAGCAGCGCTACTAGGCGCCGCGAGGTTCGCGGAAATGCGCGTCAAGAAGCCCGGCAGCCCCGGGCTTTTTTGTTGATGGCATTCAAGGACGATCTGCAGGCGCTGCGGCCCTACCTGCTGCGCTACGCCTCGCTCCACCTGCGCAACCGCGACGCCGCCGAGGACGCGGTGCAGGAAACCCTCGTCGCGGCGCTCGCCGCGGAGGCGGGCTTCGCCGGGCGCTCGAACCTGCGCACCTGGGCGACCGGGATACTCAAGCACAAGATCGTCGACGCGATCCGGCGCGCCGGCCGCGAGCGGCCCCTCGAGGGCGAGGACGGCAGCGACGATTTCGACGCCCTGTTCGACGAGCGCGGCCACTGGCACGAGCACCCCGACGCCTGGCCCGACCCGGACGCGGCGCTCCAGGAGAAGCAGTTCCTCGCCGCCCTGCAGCGCTGCCTGGAAGGGCTGCCGCCGCGCACGGCGCAGGCCTTCCTGCTGCGCGAGCACATGGGCCTCGAGACGGCGGAGATCTGTAAGGAGCTCGGCGTCACCTCGACCCATTGCTGGGTGCTCCTTTACCGCGCGCGCATGGCGCTGCGCGAGTGCCTCGGGAAAAGCTGGTTCGGCCAATGAATCTTTCGTGCAAGGAGGCGACGCGCCTTCTCTCGCAGCGCGAGGATCGCAAGCTCGCCCTGGGCGAGCGCGTGGCGCTGCGCCTGCACCTCGCCCTCTGCCGCGGCTGCCGCGCGGTGAGCGAGCAGATTCCCTTTCTGCGGCGCGCCCTCGCGAGGTACTTCGACCTGCCGGACTAGCGGGGCGCGACGGCACCGGCGGTGCGCGCCGAGAGCTCGTGCACCACGACCCCCTGCATCGGGTCCACCGGGTCGCGCCAGGGCGCACGCTCGATCATGCGGCGCGTGTCGCGCAGCCCCGCCTCCCAGCGGGCACGGATGCCGGCCGCGCTGAAGTCGATGTCCTTCCAGTAGTCCTCGCTCGCGAGCGCCGGGGCGAGCAGGCGCACGATATGCATCGTGGTCTGGCAACCCCAGCTGCCGAGCTCGCGGCATTTCTCGGTTTGCTTCTTTTCCGCCGGAAGATGGCTTTCCAGCTCGCGGATCACGCGCCGCAGATGGTGAATCTGCTTCTCCTTGGCGATGTGGCTGTCGGCGCGGCTCGCGTACTGGATGTCCTTCTGCCGGCCGAGCACCTGCCAGACCGATTGCGGCTCGTGCCCCACCGGCTGCCAGACGTTCGCGGCGAAGATCAGCGAGTCGCGCCGCGGATCGTCGTCGAACACCGCCTCGATCGGCGTGTTCGAGTAGACGCCGCCGTCCCAGTACGCCTCGCGGCCGATCCGCACCGCGGGGAAAGCGGGCGGCAGCGCGCCGGAGGCCATGACGTGATCGAGCTCGAGCGCCATGCGCCGGCTGTCGAAGTAGCGCATCTCGCCCGCGGTCACCTTCACCGCGCCGATCGTGAGCCGCACCGGCTTGCCGGCGCGCTCGAACTCGAGCAGCCCGGCGAGCGTCTCGCGCAGCGGCGCCGTGCTGTAGTACGAGGCGGAGTCGACGCCCACCGGCGCCGCCAGCCCGAGCGGGTTCGGCAAGCGGGGCACGAAAAAGCCGGGAACGCCGCGCGCGAGCGTGAAGAGGTGCGCGAACGCGCTACCCAGCTGCGGCCAGAGGGGCTGGCCGTCGAAGGGCGCATCCTGCTCGGCCTGCTTCCAGAATTCGCGCAACCGGGCGAGCCGGAGCTCGGGCGCATTGGCGGCGATCAGCGCGCCGTTGATCGCGCCGATCGAGGTGCCGATCACCCAGTCGGGCTCGAGGCCCGCCTCGTGCATCGCCTCGTAGACGCCGCCGTGGTAGGCGCCGAGCGCGCCGCCGCCCTGCAGGACCAGGACGATCTGGCCGGGAGCCGCCACTAGGCCGCGGTCCAGCCGCCGTCGATCGAGAGCAGCGCGCCGGTGATCGCCGCCGCGGCGTCGCTGCACAGGTAAGCCGCGAGCGCGGCCACCTCCTCCACCTTGACGAAGTGCTTGGTGGGCTGCGCGGCCAGGATCACGTCGCGCACCACGGCCTCCTCGCTGATGCCCCTTGCCTTTGCCGTATCCGGTATCTGCTTCTCGACCAGCGGCGTGCGCACGTATCCCGGGCAGATGGCGTTGGCCGTGATGCCCTGCTGCGCGACTTCGAGCGCCACGGTCTTCGTCAGCCCGGCGAGGCCGTGCTTCGCCGAGACGTAGGCCGCCTTGAACGGGCTCGCGACGAGCGCGTGCGCCGAGGCGATGTTGACGATCCGGCCCCAGCCCTTCTTCTTCATTCCGGGCAGCGCCGCCCGCGTGGTATGGAACGCCGAGGACAGGTTGATGGCGATGATGGCGTCCCACTTCTCGACCGGGAACTCGTCCACCGGCGCGACGTGCTGGATGCCGGCGTTGTTGACGAGAATGTCCACCGCGCCGAACTTCGCCGCCGCCTTCTCCACCATGGCGCGGATCGCCTCGGGCTTGGTCATGTCGGCCGCGTCGTAGGCGACCTCGACGCCGTTCTTCCGGGCCAAGTCCTTGCGCAGGGATTCGATCTGCGAGGCATCGCCGAAGCCGTTGAGCACCACGTTCGCGCCCTCCGCGGCGAGGCGCGTGGCGATGCCGAGGCCGATGCCCGAAGTCGAGCCGGTAACCAGCGCGGTCTTGCCCTTCAGCATGCTGCGGACCTCGCAAGAACCCGGCCCGGCCGGGCACCCGTCGGCTTGCCGTCGCGCCAGACGATCTCGCCATTGACGATCACCATCGCGATGCCCTTGGCCGGCTGGATCGGTTTCTCGAAGCTCGCCGCCTCGCCGATCTGGTCGGGGTCGAAAAGCGTGATGTCGGCGGCCATGCCGGGCTTCAGCACGCCGCGGTCGGCAAGGCCGAACGTCCTCGCCGTGAGGCCGGTCATCTTGTGGACCGCGGCCTCCAGCGGAAAGAGATTCAGCTCGCGCGAGTAGTGGCCCAGCACGCGCGGGAAGGTCGCCCAGAGCCGCGGATGCGGCACGGCGTCGTGCGGCAGCCCGTCGGAGCCGATCATCGTCGCCTCGAAGGAGAGGATGCGCTGCACGTCGGCTTCGTCCATCGAGAAGTAGATCGCCCCCGCGGGCAGCAGTTCCTCGAGCGGAATGCCGATGTCCGCGAGATCCTTGCCGGCCACTTCCGGATGCGGCTTCGACCAGGTCACGAGCGTCTTCGACGCGACTGCCACGCGGCTCGCCGACAGCATCGTCGACGAGGCGCAGTACGGATAGCAGTCGAGACCGATCGCCTGGTCCTTCATGTGCTCGGCGATGAGCGGCAGCGTCTGCTTCGACTTGCCGTGGTTCGCCTGTCCGGCCACTTTGTGGTGCGAGACCACCACCGGCACGCCGAGCTCGCGCCCGATGCGGAAGGTCTCCTCGAGCGAGTCGAGCACGCGCTCGCCCTCGTCCCTCATGTGCGTCACGTAGAGGCCGGCGCGCGAGGCGAGCGGACGGCACACCTCGATCACCTCCTCGGTCGGCGCGGCGCGCGCCGGTTCGTAGTAGAGGCCGGTCGAGACGCCGATCGCGCCGGCGGCCAGCGCCTCCTCCGCGAGGCCTCGCATTTCGGCGATCTGCGCGGCCGACGCGGGCGCCTCCAGGTCGGCCATCGTCTGCACGCGCAGCAGGGTGTGCCCTACGAGCAGCGCACAGTTGGTGGCCGCGGGCGCCGCGCGCAGCGCCGCGACGTAGTCGGCGAAGCGGCGAAAGCGGAACCAGCCGCCGTCGTCGTCCATCAGGTCGAGCGGCGGAGGCACGGGGGAGCGCATGCCCCTGGGCGCCGGCGCGAGCGAAATGCCGCAATTGCCGGCGATCACGGTGGTGACGCCCTGGCTCACTTTCGGCGCCATCGCGGGCGCCGAAAGCATCAGCCGGTCGTCGTGCGTGTGCGCGTCGATGAAGCCGGGCGCCGCGACCTTGCCCGAAGCGTCGATCTCGAGCTCGGCGGCGCCGCGCAGGTCGCCGATCTCGGCGATCCGTCCGTCGGCGACCGCGATGTCGGCCGTGAAGCGCGGCGCGCGCGTGCCGTCGACAACGGTCGCATTGCGAACGAGGAGCGGATATTTCAGCAGCCGGCCTTTTGCAGTTGCTCGAGGAGATCCTGGCGGTGCAGCGAAGCCTGGTCGCTGGAGGTGGTCGTTCCCGCCTCGCGCTCGCGGTGGCGCGCGGCGCGGTACTCCCTGCGCAGGTTCGCGCAGCGCTCGGCCTGCGGGTTGGCATAAGGCGTGGCGCCGAAGCGCGCGCCGCTCGACGGCGCGGGCGAAGCGGGCGGCGCCGTCTGCCGGCCCTCCGGCACCGGAGCGAAGCGCGGCTGCGCCTGTGCCGGCAGCGCCAGGACGAGGGCGATCAGGAAGATCGACCTTGGCATCGCCCAAGGTTAGCACCGGCGGCGGCGCTGAGGGCTAGGGACTGGGGCACCGGCGCGCTTGCTTTGATTGCTCTTGCGCCGCGTCCGGGCCGCTTCAGGCGATGGGGAGGAGGAGGAGGCCCGGCAGAGGCCCCAGCCACCAGCCCGCAGCGCCGCCGGGTGTTACCTGGCGAGGAACACGATCACCGTCGCCGCGACCAGGCTCACGGTGCCGCCGGTCAGGAGCGCGAAGCCCGCGGTGAAGGCGAGGTCCTTCAGGAAATCCTTGGTGCTCACATTGGGGTTCGTTTTCATGGCCGCCATTGCAGCAGCCGATTGCGCGCGCCGCCGGCCGAAGCGATGGCACGGCGCGGACCAATAGTGGCAAACCGATGGCGGCCGGTTTTGCCGCGCGGGCCCTCCGGTATAGTCGCCGCATGCCCCGCCACGTGGCGATCGTCGAGGACGACGCGGCGATCCGCGCCAACTACGCCGACATGCTGAAGAAGCACGGCTACCAGGTGAGCGCGTACCCGGACCGCAAGTCGGCGGCCGCCGCATTCCGCGTGCGCCTTCCGGACCTCGCGCTGCTCGACATCGGCCTCGCCGACGAGCCCGACGGCGGCTTCGCGCTGTGCCGCGAGCTGCGCTCGCTATCGGCGGCGCTGCCGATCATCTTCCTCACCGCGCGCGACAGCGACTTCGACCTCGTGAGCGGCCTGCGCATGGGCGCCGACGACTACCTGACGAAGAGCGCGAGCCTGCCCGAGCTGCTGGCGCGCATCAGCGCGCTCTTCCGCCGCGTCGACCTGCAGCGCGAGCCGCCCGCCGCGGAGGAAGTGCTCGAGCGCGGCCCGCTCAGGCTCGACATGAAGCGCTTCCAGGCCGCGTGGAGCGGCGCCGCCGTCGACCTCACGCTCACCGAGTTCTGGCTCGTGCACTCGCTGGCGCGCTTTCCCGGCCACGTGAAGGAGCGCGAGCAGCTGATGCGCGACGCGCACATCGTGGTCGACGACGCGACCATCACCTCGCACGTGAAGCGCATACGGCGCAAGTTCCAGGCCGCCGACCCGGGCTTCGGCGCGATCGAATCGGTCTACGGCCTCGGCTACCGCTGGAATTCCTGATGCGCGTCTCGCTGCGCGCGAAGATGGTGCTGGTCGCGCTGGTGCTCGCGGTCATTCCCCTGGTCGGCTACCTGCACGTGCAGCAGATGGAGCGCCTGCTGCGCGAGGGGCAGGAGCAGGCGCTGCTCGCGACCGCGCGCGCCATCGCCACCGCGCTGCACGACCGCCCGGAGCTGCTCGAGCTGCGCGCCGGGCAGCCCGCCTCGGGGGAGATGGAGCTGATCCTCAAGAGCCTGGCGCGCGCCGACTCGCGCATCTGGATCGTCGACCAGAAAAGCCGCCTGCTCGCGCTCGCCGGCGACCTGAAGCGCAGCCCGCCGCCCGAGGAGGCCCCGGGCCCGCTCGACCTGGCGACGCGCCTGGTGCGGCCGGTCACCTCCTTCATCCTCGACCGGCCGAGCAACGACTTCGACGACGCGCTGCCCGAGGAGGAGATCGCCAACGGCCCGGTGGCGACGAGCGCGCTGCAGGGCGTCGCGGCGCGGCGCTGGCGGCAGACGCCGGACTCGCGCGCGGTGATCCTCTCGGCCTCCTACCCGGTCTGGGACGGCGAGCGGGTGGTCGCCGCGGTGGTCGCCGAGGAGACGACCAACCGCATCCGCTCGGTCTACAACCGCGCCATGGAGCAGCTCGTCGCGGTGACGCTGATCGCCTTCCTCGCCGGCGGCCTGGTGCTGCTCGCCTTCGCCTCGCGCATCTCGACGCGCCTCGCGCGCCTGCGCGACGAGGCCGAGGCGGCGATCGATTCGCAGGGCCGCGTGCGCAAGCTGCTCGCCGGCTCGGCGGCGCGCGACGAGATCGGCGACCTGTCGCGCAGCTTCTCGACGGTGCTGGAGCGCCTTGCGCAATACAACCGCTATCTCGAGAGCATGTCCGGGCGGCTCTCGCACGAGCTGCGCACGCCGATCGCCGTGGTGCGCTCGTCGCTCGAGAACCTGAAGCTCGAGCGCATGCCGGGCGATGCGCCGGTGTACCTCGAGCGCGCCAACGACGGCCTGAAGCGCCTCGACACCCTGCTCACCCGCATGAGCGAAGCGACGCGCCTCGAGCAGGCGGTGCGCGAGACGAGCCGCGAGCGCTTCGACGCCCGCGAGGTCGTCAGGGGCTGCGGCTACGCCTACCCGCAGAAAAAGATCGAGATCGACCTTCCGGACCCACCGGTGCCGATCAAGGGCGCCCCCGACCTGTACGCGCAGATGCTCGACAAGCTGGTCGCCAACGCCGTGGATTTTTCGACCGGGGATGAAGCCGTCCGGGTGCGCCTCGAAGCTCGCGATGCCCAGGCCGTCCTCACCGTTTCGAACCGCGGGCCGCGCCTGCCCGAGGCGATGGCCGGCAAGCTCTTCGACTCCATGGTGTCGATGCGCCCCGCCGACGGCGGCCGCGAGCCGCACCTCGGCCTCGGGCTCTACATCGTGCGCCTGGTCGCCGAGTTCCACGGCGGAACCGCCCAGGCGATCGACCGCGAGGACGGCTCCGGCGTGGTGATCCGCGTGCGCTGCCCCCTCGATTCGGGGCCAGGACCGTAATTCAGTCGCCGGGCTTCTCGAGGCCCACGAGCTCGACCTGCACGCGGCGATCGGGCTGCCGGCAGGCGATGAGGTCCGATCCCGAACCACCCTGGACCTCGTTCATGACCTCGCACGAGCCGGCGGTAATGGAGTCGCGCTCGCCCATCGCGACGAGTTGCAGCCGCTCCATCGCCACGCCTTTGCCGGCGAGGTAGTCACCGACCGCCTTGGCGCGGCGCGCCGAAAGGCGCCGGTTGTACTGCGGCGTGCCGACGTCGTCCGCATGGCCTATCGCCACGACCTTGTCGAGCTCCACGGACACCAGCTTGCGCGCGAGCTGGTCGAGCTCCTTGCGCCCTTCCGCGGTCAGCACGTCGTCGTCGAAAGCGAACAGCACTTCAGCGCGGTACTTGACCGGCGCAAGGGGCGCCGCCGCGCGCTCGCCGGCCTGCAAGTAGCCGCCGTAGGCGCTTTGCACGGGCGCGCCGCCCGCCATGACATAGGACTGCGCGTCCGCTGCTCCGGCGGCGAGCGCCGCCGCGGCGAACAAAGCTTGTTTCAGCATGGGGATCTCCCGTTGTTGTGAACGACCGGGTCATGCTGAACGAGCGCCATGGCGCGAGCGGGGCGCAACCATGGCTTTTCGCTGGCGAATTACTCGAAGTCGACGATGAACAGCCGCACCAGCTGCTCCAGCGCGGCGTCCTCGGCGACGATGCGGCAGCCGATGCGCGTCGCGCGCTCGCCGTTCGGCAGCACGCTCGGGATGACGTGGCCCACTTCGACGTCGACGGTGACCGGCTCGCGGCCACGCGGCCGGATGCGCACGCCTTCGAGCCGCGTGCCGGCGCATACCGGCATCCCGGGATCGGCGAGCAGGAAAGCGCGGCCGTCGAGGCTCATGTCGACCAGGCGCGCCTCGAAGGAAATGAGCCCCATGCGCAGCTGGCAGGGCATCTCGGCCGGCTCGAGCGGCGCGTGCGGGCGCGCCACGCGCCGGCGATGCTGCAGGCCCATGACGATGCTCGGCGCCGCCATGTCGATCACCGGCTGGCCGGCGTGCGAGGCCGGTCGCGGCCGGTTGCAGTTGAACGCGAACTGCCCCCAGCGGTGGTGGCAGCGGAACGTCACCGAGGCGGACGAAAGGAGCGCGGTGTTCGCCGCCTTGTAGTCGCAATAGGCGAGCAGCACGCGGCCCTTCACCGGGTCGGCTTGCACCAGGCGGGAGAGGAAGATGACCTGGCCCGGCAGGTTCGCGGTCACGGTGGCGTGATCGTCGACCATCGCGCTCAGGATCCGGTCGATCTCCATGCCCGAGCGCACGAGCAGCTGGCCGGTGTTGGCGAGGCGGGTCGCAATGTCAGACATTGTCACGATGCTCGCGGCGCGAGCACCGTGCAGCAATGAACGATTGCGCATTCGCGCCGGCCCGAACGGCGGCGCGTGACTTAGTGCCACGCGCGCCTGCGAAACGTCGCCGTGCAGCGACGCTCAGCCGATGGCTTCGCGTGAAATGCGCATCCGGCCGTCGCGCGCCCAGCCCGCGAACTCCGCGTAGCCGACGTCGGGATTCGCCGCCGCGGGCGGCACGATGCGCAGCTTCCAGCCGGCTTTCGTCTTGCGGAACACCCAGAGCTCGCGCCAGGCGTCGGTCGGCTGCACCGCGAGCGCGAGCGCGGTGCCGGCGCGGTTGAGCGTAGCCGACGCGTGCCACACCACGGCGTAGGTGCAATGCTTCGCGAGCGGATTGGCCATGCCGTTCTTCGCGTCGACGAGCAGGACGCAGGTGCGACCCTCCTCGCCGGGCACCGTGACGATGTGCGGCAGGGCGGCCGGCACCGCGGTCGGGGCGGTGGCAAGCGCCCAGCGCGACGCGTGCACCCGCAGCGCGGCCTCGCGGTAGGCCGCGCGATCGCCTTCGGCAAGCTGCGCCCGGTCGACCGCGTCGAGCGAGAGCCGCGCGCGCTCGGCCGCCGCGTGCGCATCGCCGCCCAGGCGCGCGCGCTGCCAGGCGAGGCTCGCCCAGATCGCCGCACGGCGCGACAGCACGCGGTTGCGCAGCGTCCCCGGCAGCGCCGCGTCGTTCATCGCCTCGAGGACCTCGGCTCGCCATTCGTCCTTCTCGCGCCGCTCGAGCGGCGCGAGGTCCGAGGGCTGGCAGTCCGGATCGGTCAGCGCGAGCGCCGCGTGCGCGCGCTGCTGGTCGCTGGCCGCCATGGCGAGCAGGCGCCGGAACGCCGCGCCGTCGTAGCAGAGGCGCAGGCGTCCTTTGCGCTCGACCGTGACGAAGCGCACGCCGTAGGGCGTCACCGCGTCGAGGTCGCGGCGGCTGCCGCGCGCGAGGCGCTCGGCGAGCGTCCCGAACGCCTCCAGCACCTCGGCGCCCGCGGCACCGTTCAGCGCCTCGGGCGGCGCCGCCTCGACATAGGCCGCGGCGAAGGCGATGCCGAGCGGCTCGTTGCCGGGCGAGGCGACGAGGAAGCGCAGCACGGCGAGCAGATCCGGCGCCGCTTCCGGAGCGAGCACGAGCCGGCGCACCTGGCTCGCGCGCACGTAGCCGCCGCGCTCGCGCCGGTAGTCGTAGACCTGCAGGTAGTCGAGGCGCTCGCCGCGTACCTCGATCGTCTCGCCCTGCGCGAGCAGCGTGTGCGGCCGCGCCGTGCTCGATGCCGCCGGGCGCAGCGCCGTGCCATCGCGAAGAACGATCGCGTAGTCGTTCGCCCACGCGACGACCGATATTGCAGCCAACAGGATCCCCAGCGCGGCATTCATGGCTTCTGTCCTCCCAGAAGGTTGGCGCCGATGAAGCCATGATCGGCAGGCGGCGGCGCGATGATCACCTGGATCTTGTCGGAGAGCTTGTCGGCGAGGGTCTTCTGGATGAGCAGCGGATGGCGGCTCACCAGCACGCCTTCGCGCGCCATCTGCTCGGCGTTCGCTCTTCCGATCGCCTCGAGGCGGAACGCATCCGCCTGCGCGAGGCGCCGGCGCGCGTCGGCCTCGCCGCCCGCCTCGATGCGGCGCGCCTCGGCGAGGCCCTTGGCGCGGCGGATGGCGGCGACCCGGTCGGCCTCCGCCTCGAGCTTGTGGCTCTCGATCTGGCGCTCCTTGTAGGGCAGCACGTGCTTCATCGCCTCTTCCTGCGCGCGCGCGGCGATGACCTGCTCGCGCGCCGCCGCCTCGGCGGCCTTCTCGCGGCGCACGCGCGCGGCCTCCGCCTCGAGCTCGGTCTGCTTCACCTGCTTCTCCTTGAGCTCGAGCGTGTAGCGCATGCGCTCGGAGGCGAGCTCCTCGGCGAGCAGCGCTTCCATGCCGCGCCGGTAGTCCGGCGGCAGGTCGACGTTGCCGATCAGCACGTCGCGCAGCGCGATGCCGTCGCGCGCAAGCTTCGCGCGCAGCTCGCCTTCGATCGCCTCCTGGATCTCGGCGCGCTTGCTGGAGAAGATCTCGCGCACGGTGTAGCGCGCGAACACCTTGTAGACCACGCTCGACACCGCGGGCTGCACGATATCGGCGCCCAGGTCGTCGGGCAGGCTCAGCCACACGGCGCGCAGCCGCGCCGGATCCAGCGCGTAGCGCACCGACACGTCGACGCCGAGCGACAACCCCTCGACCGACTGGAACGGCGAAGGCCCGCTCGCCCGCGCGCTCGCCTCCGGGCGGTAGACCTGCTCGCGCAGCGAGAACACCCGCAGCTCGTGCACTGCCGGCAGCACGAGCACCGTGCCCTCGCGATATTCGGCGACCTCGCCGGTGAGCCGGTTGGCGCGGATGCCGAGCTCGCCGCGCGCCACGCTCGCGACGGGCGGGTGGCGGTAGAGCGCGTAGCCGGCGGCGCCGAGCACGAGCAAGGCGATCAGCAGCATCCTCGCGCCGAACAGCGCTTCGATGAGCATCTGGAAGAGCGCGCGCACGGCGTGGGCGGTGGCGCGCAAGAGGTCCTTCAAGCGTTCCGGCATTTCGGCTCCTGTGCTTCGCCGGCATTCGAGCAGGCGATGAGGACCCAGTCGGGGACGCAACCGAGGCAGGACGCCGATCAATGAAGGCGAACCGCGGGCGCGCGCGCGACGCCACGCGGCGCGTCGACTGGTATCGCCTGACAGCCAAGGCGGCGACCTAGTACCATCCGTTCGATGGAGCCGAGCCGGCTTTCCGCCGCCGAGGCGGCAAAGCGCCTGGAGGCGCGCGAGCTCACCTGCGAGGCGCTCGCCGCGGCCTGCCTCGAGCGCATAGCGGCGCGCGAGGAAACGGTGCGCGCCTGGGCGTTCGTCGACCGCAAGCAGGTCCTCGAGCAGGCGCGCGCGCTCGACCGGATGGCGCGCCGCGGTCGGCTGCACGGCCTGCCTTTCGGCGTGAAGGACGTGATCGACACGGCCGACCAGCCGACCCAGTACGGCTCGCCGATCTACCGCGGCCACCAGCCGCGCGCCGATGCCGCGTGCGTCGCGCTGCTGCGCAACGCGGGCGCGCTGATCCTCGGCAAGACGCACACCACCGAGTTCGCGAACAACCCTCCCGCGCCGACGCGCAATCCGCACGACCCGCGGCACACGCCGGGCGGCTCCTCGAGCGGCTCGGCAGCCGCGGTGGCCGACTTCATGGTGCCCCTCGCCCTCGGCACGCAGACCGGCGGCTCCGTGATCCGCCCCGCCGCGTTCTGCGGCGTCTACGCCTGCAAGCCGAGCTTCGGCTCGATCAACCGCGGCGGCATGAAGTTCGACGCCGAGTCGCTCGACACCATCGGCGTGTTCGGCCGCTCGGTGGAGGACCTGGCGCTGGCGCTCGAGCCGCTCACCAGCCGCCCCTCTCCCGTGTTTGCCGGGATGGAGAACAAACCGAGGATCGGCCTGTGCCGCACGCCGTCATGGCGCGATGCCGACGAAGCGACGCAGGCCAACCTCGAAGCCGCCGCGCAGGCGCTGGCCAAGGCCGGCGCGCGCGTGCACAACTTCCAGCTGCCGCCGGGGAGCGAGCAGCTGTTCGACCGGCACAAGGTCATCATGGGCTACGAGAACGCGCGCGCCCTCGCCTGGGAGTACTTCAACCATCCGAACCAGATCGGCGCCGAGCTCAAGCCGCGCCTCGACGAAGGCTGGCAGGTCGGCCGCGACGAATACGACGCGCTGCGCGCGCACGCGAGCCGCTGCCGCGGCGCGCTCGCCGACGCGATGCGCGAGGTCGACTTCCTGCTCACCCCGAGCGCGCGCGGCGAGGCGCCGCGCGACCTCGCCACGACCGGCGACCCGGTCTTCAATCGCGCCTGGACGCTGTTCGGCGTTCCCTGCGTGACGATTCCCTTCGGCAAAGGGCCGCACGGCCTGCCGCTCGGCATCCAGCTGATCGGCGCGTACGACGGCGACAGCGCCCTGCTTCGCTGGGCGCACTGGGCGTCCCGGACGCTCTAGGCCGCGGCGGCGGCGAGCTTCGGCTCGGGCTTCGCCTCGCGGATCGGCAGGTGCACCGCGGCGGCGAAGAGGCAGAGCGCGATGTCGGCCCACCACATCCAGTCGTAGTTGCCGCTCGCCTCGAACGCCCGGCCGCCGAGGTAGGCGCCGAGGAAGCCGCCCACCTGGTGCGAGAGCATCACCACGCCGAACAGCGTCGCGAGGTAGCGCACGCCGTAGAACTTCGCCACCAGGCCGATGGTCGGTGGCACGGTGGAGAGGTAGCTGAAGCCGATGCCGGCGGCGAAGAGCAGGAACGTGAGCGGCGTCTTCGGCGCGAAGAAGAAGGCGAGGATGATCAGCGCGCGGGCGAAGTAGATCCAGGCGAGCGCGAGCTTCATGCGCCGCCCGGTGATCACGCGGCCGATCCACAGGCTGCCGAAGATGTTGAAAAGCCCGATCACTGCCAGCGACCAGGCGCTCACCGCCGGCGGCAGGCCGCACAGCCGCACCACGCCCGGCAAGTGGGTGGCGATGAAGGCGACGTGGAAGCCGCAGGTGAAGAAGCCGGCGGTGAGGAGCAGGTAGCTCGGGTTGCGCGCCGCCTGCGCGAGCGCCTGGCGGAGCGACCCCGGGCCGCCGGCCGTCGCCGTCGCGGCTGGCGCCGGCGCCGGCCCGCCGGTGATCCAGAGAACGAGCGGCACCGCCGTCAGGCTCAGCGCGCCGAGCATCACCAGCGCCGGCTGCCAGCCCGCGAGGCCGATGAAGAGCTGCGCGAGCGGGATCACGGTGAACTGGCCGAACGAGCCGCCGGCGTTGACGATGCCGTTGACGATGTTGCGCTTCGCCTCGGGGATCCAGCGCGCCGAGGCGGCGATCAGCAGGCCCGGGCCGATCGCCGCCGAGCCGCAGGCGGCGAGCAGGCCGATCAGCACGATCAGCGCGCCGGTGGTGTCCGCGAGCGGCGTGAGCGCCGTGGCGGAAGCGACGAGCAGCGCGCCGCCGAGCATGACGCGGCGCGCGCCGGCGCGGTCGGCGAGCGCGCCGGCGAGCGGCATGGCGACGCCCCACATGAGCTGGCC